>Ga0335078_10002428_pt1 | contig 28247 bp, 21 predicted proteins | sample Lox_Sample_32_FD_206711 | JGI IMG/M metagenome (GOLD analysis project Ga0335078, IMG submission 206711) | Soil microbial communities from Loxahatchee National Wildlife Refuge, Florida, United States - Lox_Sample_3.2 | ecosystem: Environmental > Terrestrial > Soil > Wetlands | place: USA...
CCGCCGCCATGCGCTCGATCGTAAAGATCTCGAACAGGGCCGCGTTGAACTCCAGCGCACCGTACAACGGTCCGCCCGCATCCGTTAGAGACAGCGTCAGATCGAACGTCGCCCCCGCCGTGGGGCGTTCCAGTTCCACCGCCGCCGCTGCCAACCCAGGCAAGGCGCGTTCCCGTTTGGGCACGTTTTGGAGCGTGAACAGAGTCTGAAAGAGAGGGCTGAAGAGCGCGCTCCGGTCCGGTTGCAGGGCGTCCACAATTTGATCGAAGGGAACGTACGGATGCGCATAAGCGCCGACTGCTGCCTTGTGCGCGGATGCCTGCAGCTCCCGAAAGGTCGCCCTCTCGCGCCAGCGAAGCCGCAGAGGCAGCGTGTTGACAAAAAAGCCGATGCGCGCCTCGGTCTCTACCGCGTAGCGGTTGGCCACGGCAGTCCCGATCACAATGTCTCCCGCGTTGCCGAACCGCGACAGCAGAACCGCGTATGCCGCCAGCGGTGTGACGAAGAGCGTAGTCTCTGACTCCCTCGCGAGTTGACGCAACCGCGCCGAGAGGCCGGCGTCGAGCTGCCATCGGACGACACCCGCTTGGAACTCGCCGTCTTCGCGGCGCGCGCGGTCGAGCGGCAATTCGACCAGCGGCGGCGCACCTTGTAGTTGTTCGCGCCAGTAGTCCAGTTGCCACGCCAACCGCGCGCCTGTCAGCCAACGCCGTTGCCAGACTGCGTAATCCGCGTATTGCAACACGATTTGCGGAAACGGATCCCGCCTTCCGGTCACAAGCGCACCGAAGCCCAAAGATAATTCCCGCAACAGAATCTGGATGGACCAACGGTTATCCGGCTTGGTGTCACTTTGGCGTCACCTACAACGTGGCATCGCCATCGTACAGCGAGGGGGCCCACGCGCTCCGGTCTGTGAGGCGGCGTGCCAATGCAGGATAGTTAGCGCGGTAGAAGTACGTCCAGGTGGACAACTGGCGGCGGTATGGCGCCACGGAGCTCATCAACCCATCTCTCTCAAGCCACCGGCCGACGGCTTCCAGCAAGTGAACCCCTTCCTGACGGCACCTTTTCAATGCCCACGAAATGATCGGGAGCAGCAGAGCCGTCGTGCCGTCGAGCGACTGAAAATCCACCAGCCGCATGCGCCGCAGACGCGCGATGGCTAAATTGGCATCCTTACGTTCGAAAATGGCGTAGGCAACCAGCCGGGATGCATCACTCACCGTGGCGATCCACAGGCGGTTCTGCAACAATGCATGTTTGAAATGCCAGTGCAATGTCTCTCCCGTGCGGACAGCCAGGAGCACATGGGGGAAGGCGGCTTTGAGGTCATCCCAAAAACAGTCGAAGCGGTTATCGAAACTCCGGCAGGCCCGCACCTCGATATCGCTCACACGGAGACCGGATCCCGTCAACCAGTCTTTGATGATCGCAGCGGCCGAGACCGGATAGCTCAATGCCTTAGCCGCCCGAGGGACCGCGGTGCTCATGAAAGCTTCAAAGAATTCACAGTAACGGGTGATCCAAAAGGCGGCGCGGTCCCACCTGCCAACCGGCACACGAGGACATTCAAACAATCGAAACGACGCAGCGGAATCTAAACCGACAGTGTTGTTCAGAAAGAGGCCGGCATCGCTATGATTGATCAGCCGGTCCAGGAGCATCAGGCACGCGCTGCGGTACGGCGGTTCTGCAACCAGAGCACGGCCGGAACAGGCCAGGATCCGCCGGCCTTCGAACATGTAGAAAAGTGGGATGTTCCCCAGGGAAGCCACGACCCGTTTATCGTGATCCTCCACCACCCATCCGATAGGCCAATCCGGTCCGCACTCACGGTAAGCCGGATTTGCCAACCACAGATGACTCCACTCCTCATGGCGTTTCGCTCCCAGCCCGTAGCGCGACTCCAGGGAAACAATCTGTTCGTAGTCCGCGAAGGTTGCGGGCCGAACAGTGGTGGCTGCCGTGTGTGATGCAACTGGCATGGCCCTGATTTTTCTGCACATCGGCTGCCAATGACCCTCCACAACGTTCACCAGTCAAGGCGTGGGTACTTCATTTCCGCTTCTGATACATGGGTTGCTCTCTGGCGGATTAATGGGCAACTATTCCCAGTAACTTGGAGCGCAGACGCTGGTGGTATGCCGCGTGCTGGGATGACGTGCGGGTCACAGGTCGAGTGTCATAGCACTCGAGAAGGCGGTAGCTATGTTCTGCGCGGCTCGAAAGAACGTGGACGGATTCCTGTTTTCAATGTTTCTATTTCTGGCAGGGAACAGTCTATTGTTCGGCCAACAGGCGGCGAATGCATATGCCGGGCCGCCAGAACGTCCGCCGCAGTACGTGCTGGGACCGGACGATCAGATCAAGATCACGGTGCTGGGTGTGCCGGAACTCACGGACAAGACGGTGAGAATCGAACCAAATGGGGCCATCGACCTGCCACTGGCGGGCAAAGTTATCGCCAGCGGGTTGACCGTTGATGCGTTCCAGACCAAACTCGAGCAACGGCTGTCAAAGGACATCCTCCATCCGCAGGTCTCCGTGGAGATTGCAGATTTCGGGAGCGAACCGATATCGGTGATGGGGGCCGTCAACCACCCTGGAGTCCACCAATTGCGTGGCCAGAAGACCCTGGCCGAGGCACTCTCGCTTGCGGACGGCTTGCGGCCGGATGCCGGTCCGCGGGTGACTATCACACGGCAGATCCGATACGGGCGCATTCCGCTGCGGACGGCCTGGCCGGATCCGACGGGCCAGTTCAGCGTGGCACACGTGAATATCAAGGATTTGATGGCGGGTACCAATCCCGCGGACAACATCGCGATCTTTCCTCATGACGTGATCAGCGTTCCAACGGCGGACGTGATTTTCGTGATCGGCGATGTCAAAAAACCCGGGCAGATCACGATGAAAGACCAAAGCACCGTCTCTGTTCTGCAGGCGCTTTCGAGCGCGCAGGGACTCGGGCCACAGCCGGCCCCACAGAATTCCAAGATCATTCGCGTGATGCGCGGGACAAACGAACGCCGGGAGATTCCGGTAGATCTCCGCAAGGTTTTGGAAGGCAAAGCCGAGGACATCGGGATGCGGCCCAACGACATTCTCGTAGTTCCTGCGAGCGGCGGCAAGAAGGCTGCGGCGCGTGCCCTGGAAGCGGCCATCGAGACGGTTACGGGGGTCATCATATGGCGCAGGCCGTAGCGGCCCTTACTGCCGGCAAAGGCGGCATGGGGGGCGGTGGACGCGGTGCGTCTTCCGGGCGCTCACCGGCCGTACGGGAGGCAACTTTGGAGGATTACGCGGAGATCGCCTCCCTGCAGTCGCGAAATGGCATAACGGCCAGGCGCCGCTCCGATTGGTCGTCGCTGTGGACGGCGAATCCGGCATATGCCGAGCGGCGGCCGCGCCCGATCGGTTGGGTCCTTGAAGACACCGACGGCTCGATCGGCGGGTATCTGGGTAACCTTCCGCTCGAGTACCGGCTGGGCAGCAGGACCATTCGCGCCGCGACGTCTTATTCGTGGGTGGTTGAACCCGCATTGCGAGGCCAATCCCTCACGCTCCTACATCGATTTCTGAAGCAACCCGATGTTGACCTTTTCGTTTGTACGACGCCCAACGGCATCGCCGAGAAAGTGCTGCGCGCGTTTCACTTCTCTAGGGCGCCTTCCGGGTCGTGGGATCGCGCGGGCTTCTGGATCACCAACTATCGAGGGTTCGCGCGGAGCACGTTGCTCGCGGCGCCGGTGCCGTTGTCGCACCGACTGGCGCATCCGCTCGCCGCGGCGTTGTGCCTGACCGACATCTTTCGCTTCGATCCGGGCAAAGGGGAGGCTGGTGATGCGGATTTCGAACTCTGCGGCGGATTCGACTCGCGATTCGACGAGTTCTGGCAGGAATCACTGAGCGAAAACCGGGACCGACTGCTGGCCGTAAGGACGCGCCAAACACTCGAATGGCATTTCCGAGAGGGCTTGGCGCGGAAGCAGGTGTCGATTCTGGCGGCGTCCGGAAACGGCCGTCTGGTGGCCTATGCGATCATCGACCGGCAGGACAATCCCGCTCTGGAGCTGAAGCGGCTTCGTTTTGCAGACTTCCAGGCCCTGCGCGGCTACGAAAGACTGCTTCGGCCCGCAGTGGCATGGATGTTGCGCCGGTGCCGCCGCGAGCAGGTCCACGTGGCGGAAGTCGTTGGCTGCTGGCTGGACAGATTCCGCACGCCGGGATGCCTTCCCTTGCATCATCGCCGGCTCCGCTCATGGCTGTTTTACTACCTGACGTACGATCCCGCGTTAGGCGAGCAGTTGAAGGATCCGGGAATCTGGGCGCCGTCCTCCTACGACGGCGACGCCAGCATATGACCGGGCGATCCGGATCCCAAGGACGACTCACATGCTAATACCTCGAGACCACGGCGCGGTAATCAAGCGCACGGCGGAACCGGCCGGTTTGCCTCCCACCAGAGTGGAAACCGTAGTCATTCCCGAATCAGAAGCAAGGGCGGGCGATCCGACAGGTCTGAACACGATCATGGACTTTCTGTGGCGACGGAAGCTGACGATTGCGGGGTGCGCCCTGGCCGGCCTGCTCACGGCAGCCGCCGCCAGTATGTTGATGAAGCCTGTATACCGGGCGCGCACATCTCTGCAGCTGGAAGGCTTCAATGACGACACCCTGCAAAGCGTCTCTCCTGTCTCGGCGCTTCTTCCAAACGCTTCGCCCGAGAACTACCTGCAGAACGAGGTGAAGCTCCTGGAGAGCAACACGCTGGCAAAGAGGGTCGCCGACAAACTCGGCATCCAGGCGGACGCCACGGCATCGGGCGGGGAAACATGGCTGAACAGGCTTGTCAGTGTGATGCGGCCGAGGGCCGCCTCGGACCCCGCGTTGCCTGACGAACAACGCATCGCCAGAGTCAGGAAGGCACTGTCGGTCCAGACATCGCTTGAATCGCAGGTCATCGAGCTGTATTTCGAGGCGCCCGATCCCGTCCTGGCGGCGCGCGGAGCCAACGCCGCGGCGGCTGCGTTCATGAATCTGAATCGCGAAGCACGATGGCAACTGGTACAGGACACCACGGAGTGGCTGAATCAACAAGCGATCCAACTCAAGACCAAGCTGGAGAACGCCAACCAGCAACTGCAGGATTTCGCGAACCGCACCGGACTGATTGTGGAGGGGAACCAGAATACGCCGGCGGAGGAACGACTGCAACAGATCCAGGACGCCTACACACGGGCGCAGGCCGACCGGGCCGCGAAGCAGGCTCTCTATGAAGCTGCCCTGTCGAACCCGGATAGCCTCATGGCCAACGACGCCGACCGCCCGCTGCAGCAAGATCAAACCGAACTCCAGAAGATGCAGAGCCAACTGGCGGAATTGCGCTCGACGTTCACGCCCGACTATTACAAAGTGAAACGTCTCCAGGCCCAGATCACGGAAACCGAGGCGGCCATAGCCACGGATCGGACGCAAACTCTCGGCGAACTGCGGACCGCATATCTGGCTGCCGCAGGGCTGGAACAGACGCTCAGCCGATCCTTGAACCGCGCCATGCAGACGGTTCAACACCAAACAGCTGACGAGCGCCGCTATGACGTGCTGAAGAACGAAGTGGAGACCTCGCAGAAGCTTTACGACTCGGTGTTGGAAAAGGCCAAGTCGGCGGGCGCCGAATCGTCGTTGCGAATGACCAACGTGCGAGTGATCGATGCCGCCATGCCTCCGGCGGCTCCCTACAGCCCGAATCTCCCTCTCAATCTGTCAATCGGTGTGGCGCTCGGATTGATGGGGGGGGTTGGACTGACCCTGCTCAGCGCGCGGCCGGGCAAGGTGAAGCATCCCGGCGAAATGCTGCAGATGAATCTCCGCGAGTTAGGAGTGGTGCCCTCGGCCAAGGCTGCCGGCGGTCCACAGTTGGAGGGCCCCGATCCAGGCGGACTCGGCATATGGGAGGCGGACCAGCCCTCATTGCTCAAAGAATCGTTTCGCGCTGCCCTGACGTCGATCCTCTTCAGCGCGCATACCGGCCGCAACGGCTCCGGGCAAGACACCCGCCAGCGCAGCCGCGTTTTTGTGGTCACCAGTGTGGGCATGGGAGAGGGTAAGACCACCATCGTGACCAACCTGGGAATCGCGTCGGCGGAACGGCGACACCATGTCCTGTTGATCGATGGCGATCTTCGGCGCCCACAACTCCACGCCAGGTTTCATGTCCCCAACCAGCGCGGCCTCGCAGATTTGCTCGGGGATCAGGCTTCGGGTGGCCTGCCTGACGACGCGACGCTCGGTTCGTTCGTACAAGCCACCGGGATCCTGAATCTTTCGGTATTGACCAGCGGACGCAAGGGGGCAGCGTCCCCGAACCTGCTCTACTCCGCGGACCTGAGTGCGTTGCTGGAACGTTTGGGACGGCGTTTCGAAATCATACTGATCGACGCTCCGCCGATGCTGCTGTATTCGGATGCGCGCATATTGGGCCGGCTGTCGGATGGCGTGCTGATGGTGGTGCGTGCCAACCAACGCCGGCGCGAGGAACTGAATGCCGCCTATCAACAATTCGTACAGGACCACATTCCGGTGTTGGGCGCGATTCTCAACGACTGGCGAATCGATCCCGGACAGGCGCGGGTCTACGACCGCCATTACAACGACGACACGAAAGGGGTTGCGAGTTAGTGAACTGGAAGGTAAAGGGGATCGGACAGTCGGTGCTGTCGCAACTTCCATGTGCCGCTAAGTTGAACTACTGGTGCCAGAAACACATTACCAAGGCGCATGAAAACTACGCAGAGCTGGTTGCGAACCGGGTCGGCAAGGCACGCTGGTTCGCAGCGCAGTTTGAAGGCTACGGCGGGACCAGCATGGGCCAGGCCCGTTTCTACGAATTTGGAGCAGGGTGGAATCTGGCTGGACCTCTGGCCCTTTATTGTCTGGGGGTGAACCGGCAGGTGGTGGTGGACATCGTGCCGTGCGCCAGGCTGGAATTGGTCAACGCCGCGATCCGGGAGATGAACCGGCTGCCGGAAGCGTTGCCCAGACGGCCTGGACGGGAGTTGACGTCGCTTGCTGAACTGGAGGAACGCTTCGGTGTCACCTACAGGGCGCCGGTGGACGCCCGGCGCACGCAGATCGCCGGCGCTTCCATCGACTGCATTACGAACACATACACGCTGGAGCACATTCCGGCTCGCGACATCGAACTGCTGCTTGGAGAATGTCTCCGCATACTGAAGCCCGCCGGAGTTATTCTGTCGATGATCGACTATCAGGACCACTACTCGTATCGCGATTCCCGGATATCGGTGTACAACTTCCTGCAGTATCCAGAACGCAGATGGCGATGGTTCAATTCCGCACTGCATTACCAGAACCGCCTGCGGCACTGCGAATACCGCCGGACATTCTTACATTCCGGATTCGCGGTGTTGTCCGAAGAGCTGGATCTTCCTTCTCCGGAGCTTGCAGCCCGCCTCAAGTCCCTTCGTCTCTCGCCCGAGTTCCGATCGTTTTCGTTCGGCGAACTGGCCGTGCTAGGCAGTCAGATGGTGTGCCGCAGAGAAACAGTGACGGCCGCCAGCGTCCATTCCACGGATGAGCAGACCATGAGCGCGGCGTGAAAACATCATGTGGGGATCACGACTCGAAGGCCGGCTGAAGATCGACTTTGCGCAGGTGCTCTCAGGAAATGTGCTGTATTTCGCCTGCCAGTGGTTGATCATCATGGCGCTTGCAAAACTCGGCACGCCGGAGCAGGTCGGCGAGTACGCGCTGGGGATGGCGATTTGCGCGCCGATTCTGCTGTTCGCGAACCTCCAGCTTCGCGCGCTGATCGCCTCTGATGTGAACGATCAGTTTTCTCTCCGGCAATACTTTGCCTTCCGCCTGTTTTCGCTGGTTATCGCATTATTCGTGGTTGCGGGCATTGCCGTGTTTGCCGGCTCGACCGCGGGGAGAGGCGCCATCATCATCCTGGTGGGTCTGGCTCAATCTCTGGATTACATCGCGGATACGTATTACGGCTGGATGCAGAAGCACGCGCGCCTGGATCGCATGGCGCGCTCGCAAGCCATGAAGGGGCCGTTGGCGCTCGGGTCTCTATGTGTGGTCATGTATCTCACCCATAGCGTCCTATGGGCAGTCCTGGGCCTGGCGGCGGGGCGACTGGTGGTGCTGCTGGCGTGGGACTCGCGCTTGGGATATGCCAGCGGATCAGCGCTGCGGTTCGATTTCAATTTCTTCAGGATGGACGGTAATCCGTGCTTCCTGCCGCGCCTATTGAAGCTATCTCTGCCACTCGGCGTGATCTCCATGGTGGGCGGGCTGAGCGCCAGTATTCCCCGCTATTTCGTCCAAGCCCTCCGCGGAAGCGCGGAGTTGGGGATCTTTTCGGCCATCGCGTCGTTGCTGAGCACCGGAACTCTGGTCGTCTCGGCATTCGGGCAATCGGTGTTTCTGCCGGTAGCGGAGGCCTGTGCGCGCCTGGATCAATCCGCCTTCCGAACTTATGTGGCAGCAGCGACAGCGGTAGGAGCGATGTTGGGCGGCGCCGGAGTATTGGTTGCGGCACTTTTCGGCCGCCAGATCCTGGCTCATCTCTTCCGGCCCGAGTACGGCCTGAGGCAGGATGTGTTCGTTCAGTTGATGATCGCGGGAACCGCTTCCTTTGCTGCGTGCGCGGCGGGATACGTGGTCACCGCGGCGCGCAGCATCACGCCCCAAGTGCCTGTGCTGGCGGCGGCCGCTCTGGCTGCGGCGGTGGTGTGCGCCTGGTTGGTCCCCAAGTACGGCTTGAATGGCGCCGCGGACGCGATTCTGGCGGCGGCCCTGGTGCAGTTGAGCGGGACTGCCGTCATCGTTTGGCGAGTGGATCGGCAGTTGGGATGCCTGCGGTCGGCAGCCGGGGAACTTGCCGGCGGACGATCCGGCCTGGAGGTCGAAACGCTGTGATAGCCGACTCCCGCACGGCAGACTATCAGGCGAGCGGCGTTGCCGTAACGGATGCGATCGCGAGGGTACTGGATCGCATCGCCTTCGCCAGTCTGTGTGCGTTTGTTTTTGCCATGCCCTGGGAAGAATCGATTCCCCTGGTGGGGGGTGTCGTGCTGGCCCGTTGGATCGGTCTGCTCGCATTTGCAGTGCTGGCGCTGCGCGTGGCTGTGACCGACCGGTTCCGCAAGCCTTCCGTGCTGCACGTCTTGATGTGCGCTCTAGTCGTGTGGGCTGCGGCGAGTATCTTCTGGACGATCGACCGCCAGAGCACGCTGATGCGGATCGGCACCTATGTCCAACTCCTGGCAGCCGTATGGACGATATGGGAACTGGCAGTTATAGAGCGGCGCGTCTTCATCGTTTTGGAATCCTACATTCTGGGCACCTACGTACTGGCCGTGGGCACAATCTACAATTACGCGATGGGCGTGCAGGCGGCGGACTTGTGGGCGGAGGTCGGCCGAGTTAAATGGCATGATTCCCGGTACACGATGTATGGCGTCAACGAAAATGATCTCGGGTTGATGCTGGCGTTAAGTGTTCCGATGAGTATCTACCTGTTGACCCGCCGAAAGAGCATGCTAACTACTGTGCTCTGCTGGCTGCATCTCGGAATATGTCTCACCGCGATTCTTCTAAGCGGATCACGTGGAGCGCTACTTTCCGTAGCCGTCGGGTTGGGACTGTTTCCCCTGGTGATCCGCCACCTGCCGCGGTGGCACCGCTGGATTCTATTGCTGGGATGTGCGGCGGGGCTTGGGTGCGGGATCTATCTTCTTCCCGAAACTACCTGGACCCGGTTCCTATCTATAGACACCGCGCTGTCTGAGGGCACGATGAGCCATCGTACCCAGCTCTGGAGCGCGGGTCTGGAGGCTTTCCGCAACCATTCCTTGATCGGAGTCGGAGCAGGTGCCTATGGCGCGGCGATTTTGAGGGCCATGGATATGTCGTATCCCGCGCACAACACGTTTCTGTCGGTGCTAGTCGAATTGGGGGTCGCCGGGGCCTTGCTCCTGCTGGCCCTGCTGGCTAGCCTCTATTATTCCGCACTGCGAATGCCGTATGTGGAAAAGTGCTTCTGGATAGTCCTGCTTACGACCTGGGTCGTAGGCGTATCCGCGCTGACATGGGAGTATTACAAACCGACCTGGCTTCTGTTTGGACTCCTGGCGGCGCATATGTATACATCACACGCCGGCAGGGCCAGAGAGTGTCCATGAATTACGTGGGCTCCGATATCGCGCGGATTGCAGCAGAATACGAGCGGCGCGCACGGGAAATCCCGAGTGGCTATTACTCGTGGTCCAGAGAAGCCAACCTACTGGCGCATACAAATGCCATGCGGGCCATCATCCGGCTGCTCTCGCGCGGCTCTCTGTTTCCGCTCGAAGGATGCCGCGTCGCCGATATCGGTTGTGGAAATGGTACGTGGCTGCTCGAGTTCGTCCAGTGGGGCGCATGTCCAACCGATCTGGCAGGCATCGACTTGATGCCCGCGCGAATTGAGAAGGCACGTCTCTGTCTTCCGCGCGCCGACCTCCGCGTCGGCAGCGCCGATGTGCTGCCATGGCCGGATGGCTCGTTCGATTTGGTCAGCCAGTTTCTGGTGTTTATGAACATCTTCGATCCGGCTCTGAAGCAGGCCGTGGCGGGCGAAATGCTGCGTGTTGTCAAGCCGGGGGGCGTCATCTTGTGGTTCGATCAGCGCGTGGACAATCCCCGTAATCCTCATGCGCATGGCGTGCGCGCGGGGGAGATCCGCGCGTTGTTTCCCGGATGCCGGATCACGTTGGCCGCCTCAGTGCTGGCTCCCCCGCTGGCGCGGCGTATTGCAAAACGGTTTTGGATCTTGGCGGAAGCGTTGCAGGAGTTGCCGTTTCTGTGTACCCATTATACCGGCATAATTCGCAAGGAATGATGGCCGCGGACGAGTCCCTATCCGATCGCGTGCGCGTGCTTCAGATTCTGCCTTCCTTCGGTGTGGGCGGTGCGGAGCAGATGGCCGGCCACTTGATGATGGGCCTGTCTGAAACGCTGCAGGTCAGCGGCGCCAGTCTGTTCCCCGCGACAGGCAGCCCGATCGAGCAGCGCTTGCTGCGCAAGGAGATTCCGCTCTGGCATCTGGGCAAGCGCGCGGGGTTTGACCCGCGGATGTACTCGCGGCTCGATGGTGTGTTGCGCCACGTGCGCCCCGACGTGGTGCACACGCATTTGTCCGTTCTCCGCTATGTTTTGCCGGCTGTGTTGCGCCGCCAGGTGCCCGTGGTGGTCCACACTTTGCACAATATGGCCGAACATGAAACAGATGCCTTCGGCCGGCTGGTGAATCGGCTGGCCTTCCGGCGGGCGGTGCTGGCGGTGGCCATATCCCAACAGGTGGCGGCCAGTTTCCGCCGCTTGTACGGACTCAATTGTAGCGCGGTGGTCCCGAACGGCATTCCGGTGGATGATTATTCGAGTTACCGGCACGAGCGCGACCGCTGGCGGCAACAGGAAGGCTTTGCGCGCGATGACGTGCTGTTTACCTGTGTGGGGCGGCTGGAGACGCAAAAGAACCCGCTTCTGCTGGTGAAGGCATTCGCCGAACTGAACCAGCCGCGCGCGCACCTGGTGTTGCTCGGCGCAGGCGACTTGCAGGGCGCACTCGTCGATTACGTACGCAGCCGAGGACTTGAAAGGCAGGTCCATCTGCTGGGCAAGCGCAACGAAGTCGCCGTGTGCCTGGCCGCTTCGGACATCTTTGTGCTGGCGTCGAACTGGGAGGGGAATCCGCTGGCGGTAATGGAAGGGATGGCGGCAGGTTTGCCGGTCATCAGCACGGCTGTGGGGGGGGTCCCGGAGCTCGTGGAGCCGGGAAAATCCGGGGTCCTGGTAGCTCCCGCGGATTGTTCGGCGTTGACGCAAGCGATGGCATATCTGTTCGATGGCCCGGAGAGACGGAAGGCCATGGGGATGAATGCACACGCCCGCGCCGTCGCCTCATTCGGCATGGAACAGATGGCGGAAGGCTATGCGCGCCTTTACCGTTTGGCGTTGTCCAGCGGTTCCAAGGCGGCCTGCGCTCATATAACGGCCGGGGCTCTCAACTGACACGAGGGCACTATGGGACTTACCTACCACGACGCGAAGAGATTGTTTGAAGCCTGGTGCACCGGAACGTCATTCGAGAACATGCTTAGCCTTGGCCGGCTCAAGCTTTTTCTCCATAGCCACGAGCTGAAAGACTTGCGGGCTCGTTATTGCACATTCACCCGAACAACGGCCATTCCTCTTCGGGCCTACGAATTTGGCCAGTATTCGGACAATTTCTGGACGGAGCTTCTCGGGGCGAGGCATGTCACGACAACGGACTACTCCGATTACGAAGGTGCCACGCTGGTTCACGACATGAACGAGCCGGTGCCGGAGAAGCTTCATGGGCAGTTTGACGCAGTCGTCGACGCGGGAACGCTCGAACACATCTTCAATTTCCCAACCGCCATACGGAACCTGATGCTCATGACTAAGGTTGGCGGCACGGTGTTCGTGACCACGGTTGCCAACAATCTCTGCGGGCACGGGTTCTACCAGTTCAGCCCGGAATTGATGTATCGAATTTTCACCGACGAAAACGGATTTGAACGCCCGCGGGTCGTAATGCTTGAGGGTGTGTATCCGGCGGTGGAGCTGCGGCCGATGCTAGGGGCTTACCGTGTAATCGACCCGGCGGATGCGGGAGAGCGGGTCGGGCTCCAAAACAGGAGACCGGTCATGATCATGGTGGACGCGAAGAAGAAACGCCATGTCATGCCTTTCCTGAACCCACCGCAGCAGAGCGATTATGTGGCTACGTGGGCCGCGGGCGAGAGTGAGACGAGGACTGGCCTACGGCGGTTTCTGGACAGCATGCCCCGCTGGTGCCAGCAGGAGGTCCGGGGATTCCGGTATAGGCGGCAGTCTACGTTCCGAAACGCCCGTTTCTACGAGAAGCTCGCTTAGTGGTTTAAGGGCAGACCCAATGAAGATCATCTACGTTACCGCTTGGCTGCCATATGGCGCCGACGAAGCCTTCATTATCCCGGAGATCCGGCAACTCCTGGAGTCGGGTCACGAGGTGCTGGTGGTTCCGCGTTCCTGCGGCGGCCCCCTGGTTCACGGCCGCGAACTGGTCGAACACTCCTGCATCGAGACTCTGACTTCAAAGCACGTGTGCCAGGCGGCCGCGCGCGTGCTGGTCAGGGCACGGGGCAGAATGTTCGCGGCCCTGTGGCCGCTGCACGCCAGCCGGCCGGTGACGGTAGCTTTTAAGAACCTGGCAGTGATCGCGAAGGCACTTTGGCTGGCGGATTTGGCGGCAAGCTGGCACGCCGATCACATTCACTGCCACTGGGCCGGCACCACCGCCACTATGGCATGGCTGGCCAGCAGGCTGTCCGGCATCCCGTGGAGCTTCACGGCTCACCGTTGGGACATAGTTGAGAACAACCTGCTCGTAAAGAAAGCCAGCAGCGCAGCCTTCACGAGATTCATTTCCGAGGACGGCCTGAGGATGGCACGATCACTGGGAATCGGGAGGGAAGCCAATGCGTTGGTGGTACACATGGGTGTCAATCTGCCGGAAGTGACTGCCGTTCCGAAGAAACCAGGGACCGTAGTGCTCTGCCCCGCCCGGCTGACGGAGGTCAAAGGCCACCGCTTTCTAATCGAAGCATGGCGGATCCTAAAGGACCGCGGCGCCGCCGGAGGCTTGTGGCTCGCCGGAGATGGCGAGCTGCGATCGAATCTGGAGTCTCTTACTGAGGCGATGGGTCTGAGTGACTCGGTCAAGTTTCTGGGAGTCGTTCCTCATGCAACGCTTCTGAACCTGTATGCTGCGGGCGCCATCGATGTGGTGGTTCTGGCCAGCGTCGATCTGGGCGGAGGCAATCACGAGGGAATCCCGGTAGCGCTCGTCGAAGCGATGGGGCATGGCATTCCTGTGGTCGCCACTGCGAGCGGTGGCACGTGCGAACTGGTGCTGCCAGGAACCGGGATCCTGGTCCCGCCGGCGGATCCAGGGGCGTTGGCGAACGGGATCCAGCGCTTGCTGCGGGACCATGTTCTCAGGAAGCAGGTCGGGGACTCTGGCCGGCAGCGGGCGATGGACGCTCACCACGTGGTTCGAGTGGCCAGGGAATTGGTGAAGGCGTTCGAGACTGCCCAACGGCGACCTGCCGTGGCGGGGGCGGCGGGGTGAAGCTACAACGCGGTCTTTCGGCGGTTCCGAGGCGACTTATGAGAGCGTTTTGCGGCGGCTTTGTCTGCGCTTTCCACGAAATTCCCGCACAACAATTGGCGGGATTTGTGGACTGCTTCAAGCCCGCCCAGCCTGTCCCGCTTACGGAACTGGTGCAGCGGCACAAGGAGAGGAAATCCATTCGAGGACTCTTCTCGATCACCGTAGACGACGGTATTGGCGATAACGTACGCGCTCTGGCACAGCTCTTCCTGACGCGCCAGTGGCCCGCCACCTTTTATCTCCCTACGCAATACGTGGAGACCGGCGAGGGGATGGCGTTTCAGTGGTGGCGTAATCTCAAACCGCACTTGCCGCGGCGCAAACTGGAGCTCCGGTCGGGTCCCCTCGATTTGTCGCCCGCCGGCGCTGTCGAGGCTCTTTCCAGGCGGATGGAGATAATGTGGCATTCCCAGCCGCTCGAATCGTATCTTCCCGTAATTCACGAACTGGTCGACATCGTCGCCCATGAAAGCGGCATTTCACGAACTGCGCTGCGGCCATCGCCGCCGATTACCTGGGCTGAAGCGTATCAGCTCTCAAAGACAGATCTGATTCAATTCGAGAGCCACAGCGTGACCCATACGGCCATGTCGGCGCTCACAGAAGCAGAACTCCTGTTCGAAATGCGCCACAGCCGGGACGTGGTAAGCGAACGATGCGGGCGTCCGTGCCGGCATCTCGCCTATCCTTTTGGCAGTCCTTTGAGCATCGGCAAAATGGCCTCGGCCGTAGCGCGACTGTTCTACGATTCCGCGGCGACCTTAACCTCGTACGGCGGCGATGCCAACCGCGCAGACCCCTGGCTGCTCCCTAGAATTCCTTTGTACCCCAGCAATTCCAGGATGCTCGCTTGGCTCAAGACTCACTTCCGGTACAGCCGCGCCGGACTTCGTAAGGGAGAATCACAAACCGCTGCGGAGGTGTTGAGGGGGTCCACTCTTGTCTGCACTTCGGATCGGTAGCACCTGCAACATCAGGTCTCCGGCAAGCACGAAACCAGCGCGTCATGCCGCGCTCGATGCGCTCAGAGGGATCGCCGCCAGTGTTGTTGTCGTCGATCACTGCCTGGTGACCATCCCCATGTGGTCCGACGCCAACCTGCACGGCGTGCACCGCAATGCGCTCACGGCGATCTTTGGGTATCCTCCGCTGAGCATCCTTTGGGCGGGTGACGCGGCGGTCAAGGTCTTCTTTGTCCTCAGCGGTTTCGTGCTGGCGTTGATCTTTCTGCGGCCTCAAGCGCCCAGTTATCCGGGGTTTTGCGTGAAGCGCATCTGCCGGATCTACCTTCCGTACATCACCGTGGTCGCCGGCGCCATGCTGCTGATGACCGCGCTGTCACCGCGCCCGATCGCGGGACTCAGCGAATGGTTCCAGGCATCCTGGAACCACCCGATCAGCCGCCCCGTGCTATGGGATCACGTCCTGATGCTGGGCCTCGCCAAGGACAATTTTGTCGACAATCCGATCTGGTCCCTGGTGCATGAGATGCGCTACTCGCTCGTGTTTCCCATCATCATGTGGACTGTGATCCGGACGGGTTGGCGCAAAGTGATTGCCGTGTCTCTGGCCGTCAGTCTTGGCGCCATGGCAGTGCTGAATCGCACGGCGGATTTCTGGCTGTTCGACTCCGCGCAATATGCGTTCCTGTTCATCTCGGGAGCCGTACTCGCCAAGCATCACTCCCAGATCAAAACGTGGATTCAAAACCGTAGCAGCACTTACCGGACCGCCATGGGCGCTGCCGCCCTGTTATTGCTAAGCGCGCACGGAGTGTCCCACGTCAGCAGCCATGCCGTGCGGCGGGCTGCCAGTGTAGCTCCCCATTTTGGCGCGGTGCTGCTCCTGATTCTGATCATCGGATCCCCGGGCGCACAGCGGGTGCTCGAAAAGAAGCCCTGCCTGTGGGTCGGCCAAATCTCTTACAGCCTCTATATCTCACATGTGGTTCTGCTGCTCACCCTCGTGCATTTGTTGCACGGGACGCTCCCGGTTGGTCTCATTCTGCTTTGCGTGCCTCCGCTCGCCGTAGCGCTGGCACACGTGTTGTATTACTCCGTGGAACGGCCTTCGATCGCGCTAGGGCAAATGCTCGAGCGGCGGATTGACGGCCCCCGGCACCGAGCGGTGGTCCGCCAGACGGCCGTCGCCGCTTCCGCGGGCGAAGGAACGCTGGCCCGCGCGGAATGAGGTTTTCGAATCTCCTCGAGAAACCCCTCTGGCATCCGCGCCGGCGCGGACTTCTATCGGTGCGGACCCAGGCGGTAGGTCGGCGTCGGCACCAGGGACCTGGCCTGACCCATGTATTCAAATGCACCCGTGTCAGTGGTGGCTCCCCGAGGCCGGGTATGCCCAAGGTAATCGTGAGTCACCTTGGAGAGGTACATACCTTCATTTATCGCGGGAGAGCTGGCGAGCAGGCTGAAATTATACGGTAAGCTGGCGACGTTGACAAACAATGGATTCGCGCCGAGCTGGTTGGCAGAGGTGTTACACCCGCTTGCGTCCGCAACCACGCTGGAGGCTCCATAAACGAGATTATTGTTTATCGTGCAACCACTGACAACAGAGGTGTAGCGCTCGATCGCGTAGCTCACCGGCTCGTAGAAAATGTTGTTCTCGATCGTCAGGTTCGTAGCGTTGTCCCAGAGCATGATCTGGCCATTGCCGGCACTGGGAAAGGCGAACGTATTATTGGCGATCAGCCAGTTCGCGGCACCGTCGGCCTGCTGGATAGCCCATCCCTTGCTTATGCTGTAGAAGACATTGTTGATGATCGTGGTATTCTGGCTATGGGCGTAGATCCCGTGATCCAGGTCATTATAGGACAACCCTCCTGTGCGGCCGATATCGTGAAACAGATTGCCATCGAAAGTGAAGTTGTATTCGTTGTTGTTCAAGAAGATTCCGTCGCGGCCAATCTGGTCGGTGGCCCAGTGATTGCCAATGTATTGGATCACATTCCAGCGAATAAGGATGTCATGAGCGTTGTCGTTGCTTTGTATTCCCGAGTCGCAGGCGTGTTGAATCACAAAACCCTGAATCACGATGAAGGAAGCGTTGGCCAAGTTGAAGTAAGCGCTGGCGCCGTTACAAGTCGTGCCCGTGGAGGTGTTCTCCGAGTCCAGAATTGCCTTGCCGCGATGCTGCGCCATGAAGGTTATCGGTTGGCCGGGCACGCCCGAGTAATTCAGGGTGACAACGAAGTTGGGAGCTACGACCCCCTCGTTATCGTAGGTGCCGTCCATCACGACCACCATGTCGCCTGGTTGATTGGCCACCTCGGCCGCATAGGAAAGGTGTCTTAACGGAGCTGTCGAAGTGCCGGGATAAGAATCGCTTCCACCAGTGGACACGTAATAAGTCGCGCCCTGGAGTGTGCCAAGAGCGCACAGGAATAGGACGATCGGTATGAGATTGGATTTACAATTCATTGGATTAGTTACCCTCTCTGGTATCCTGCCGGCGAGGCCGGGGCTTAATCAGCAAAAAAAGGACGCGGGTGTCCTCTAATGACTGAGGCTTGTTTAAGAACGCGCCAAGCTCAGCGTGGCGCGCGGACCGAGTTCGTCCATCGCCGTAGCCGTGCGAGGCTTTAGCCGTGGCGTTCTTCTCCGGGCGGTCCCGACGTTCCGCTGTTGCGCGTAGTTCGGCACTAACGCCGAACCACGGCTATAACGGAAGCAGGTCCCGCGGGATGAGAACTCGTCGTGGCCAGCTGCCAAGGAAGATCCTGAGGAATTGAAATTGAAGATGTGATACGCCCAACCAGCATTTCAGAGTGCCACGGCCGAAAATGTATACGTTTGTAAACCAACCCAATGGTACGTGCGTTACAACCCCTGTCACTATTCGGAAATCGCCCTACCGACTGTGCATAATCGCCCTATAGGGAATTTACCCTCGGCGCCTGTTTGCAGGGCCGCTCAGCAGACACACGTTAAGTGTCCCATGATCAATGTGATACGGATAATAGGTGCACCGCATGAAGATCTCCGTAATCGTCCCCTGCCGGAACGAAATACACTATCTGGTGAAGTTTCTGGACAGTGTTTTGGCGCAGGATTTGGACCCGGACTGCCAGATGGAAGTGCTCGTCGCCGACGGGATGAGTGATGACGGCAGCCGGGACCTGTTGCGCACGTACGCGGCGCAGTCGACCCGTGTCCGTCTCATCGACAACCCGGGGCGCATTGTGTCCGCCGGGTTAAACGCCACAATCGCCGCAGCCACAGGGGATGTCATCGTCCGCATGGACGTCCACACCACTTACGCGCGGGACTACATCCGCGAGTGTATCCGGGCGCTTAACGAATCCGGAGCCGACAATGTCGGGGGCCCGTGGGCGGCGGAGGGGCACGGCGTGATCGGGCAGGCTATCGCAGCCGCCTTCCAATCCCCGCTCTGCACGGGCGGCGGGAAGGCGCACGACCGCCGCTATGAAGGGGAAGTCGACACCGTCTACCTGGGCTGTTGGCCGCGGGAGGTGTTTGAGCGCGCCGGCGAATTCGACCCGGCCCTGATACGGAACCAGGACGACGAGTTCAATTTCCGGTTGCGGAGGCTGGGCGGCCGCATCTGGCAGTCATCCCGGATCCGGTCGACGTACACGCCCCGCGGCTCGGTCGCGGCGCTGTTTCGGCAGTACCTGCAATACGGCTACTGGAAGGTTGTTGTGATCCGGAAGCACAGAGCCCTGGCTGCTTGGCGTCACGTGGTGCCGGCACTGTTCGTCAGCTCGCTGATCGTTGGGGCTGCGCTATTCCTGATCGCGATGGCCGCGGGCGCACACGGTGTCATGGCGCGGATCGGCATCCTGCTGGCTGCGGAGGTATCGGCCTATTCGTTAGTCTGTATAGCGGCGTCAATACGCTGTGGGACCTCGCTCAACCCGCGGTCCCGGTTCATACTTCCGGCTGTGATCTCTGTCTATCACGTGGCCTACGGCCTGGGATTTCTGGCCGGTCTCGCCAACGCCGTTTTGACGCGATCGGACAAGCCCACGCCCCGCGAGATTTTCTCCGCATTAACCCGATGAGAGGAGCATTGCTATGAGGATATCCTGCTGTCTTGCCCCGGTCTTGATTTTGGTCCCTTACTTGTGCCGCGCCGCCACCTACTACGTTTCCCCGGATGGCTCGGATTCCAATTCCGGTGCACTAAGCGCCCCTTTTCATACGGTGATGCGGGGCGCGCAGGCGGCTGCACCCGGAGATACGGTGATCGTTAGGGACGGCACTTATGGACATGAGAACGCCGTGACCGGCGGAGACGCCGCGGACAGCAACGCGAGCCCTGTGGTGCTGACGCGCTCCGGCACGCAGCAAGCATGGATTACCTTCCGAGCCGAGCACAGGTGGGGCGCTGTGCTGGATTGTGAGATGACCTGCGACTCATACTTCGACCTCTCCAATGCCTCTTACATCATTATTCAGGACTTCGTGATTAAGAATGCCTACCGGGAAGGAATCAATAGCAACGGCTCTGCACATGACATCAATATTCGGGGCAACCAGATCGAATACATCGGCAACCGCTCGACGTCATCCCCGGACGGCCTGGACGGGCTCTATACGGGCCCCGCCTGTCATGACTTTACCATCGACGGCAACATTTTTCACGATATTGGGCGCACTAACCTCAACTGGCTCGATCACGCGCTCTATCTGCGCGGTTCGAATTTCACGATAATCAACAATATCTTCTACAATCTCACGCGCGGCTGGGCTATTCAACTGGCGGACGGTCTTGCCAACATCGTAATCGCCAACAACACCTTCGCTTTCCCCAATCCCAACCGCGATGGTCAGATCATGATGTGGAACACACAATCGGGCGTGACGATCCGAAATAACATCTTTTACAGTCCCCATAATGTCGCCATCACCCGATTTCAGTCGTCCGTCAGCGCCTGCTCCATAGACCACAATCTGGTCTTTGGAACCTCGACCATGATCAGCGATGCCGGCGGGTGCACAGTGAGCGACAATCTGATGAACACCGATCCGAAGTTCGCCAATGCATCGTCGCCGCCTTACGATTTCCATCTGCTGCAAGGTTCGCCCGCGGCTGCTGCCGGAGTGCCCGTTCCGGGCGTCACGGCAGACTTCGACGGGCTGATCCGTCCTTCTGATGAGATCTCGATCGGCGCTCTGCAATATCTGGCTGTCGACTGGCGCAAAGTGCTGCTGGGCGTTCGTTAGCCGGCGGGCTCAAAAGTAACGGGCAGCACTTCCAACCCACGAAAGGTCATATTATTCCGCCAGCGCGGTGAAAACGACGCTAGCGCGAGATTGCGCAACCGGCGAATGATCGTGCGGAAGACAATCTGTGCCTCCACCCTGGCCAGAGGCGCGCCGAAACAATAGTGCGGGCCCCAGGCGAATGCCAGGTGCCGGTTATCCGGGCGCCCCAGGTCCAGCCGGTCGGGATCCGGAAACCGTTCCGGATCGCGATTGGCCGCTCCGATCACGGCAATGACGGCGTCGGACTCGCGGATTCGCCTTTCACCCAAAGTGAGGTCGTGAGGAGCCAGCCGCGCCGTCTGCTGAATGGGGCTCTCGAAACGCAACAACTCCTCGATGGCCGAGGGCAGCAACGCCGGACTCTCCTTCAGGCGGGTGAACTCCTGCGGGTTACGCAGCAAGCTCAATAAACCGTTTCCGATCAGATTCGTGGTGGTCTCCAGGCCGCCGGTTAGAGTGATGATGCAGTTTGCCACCACTTCCGCATCGCTCAGACGGTCGCCTTCAATCTCCGCCTGCATGATGTCACGCACGACCCCTTCCCGCGGTTTCGAGCGCTGCTGCTTCAACTGCTCGTAGAAGTACGCGCTCATTTCCTCCACGGTTTCCAGCATGGCGGTAGCCCGCCCGGGATTGTGCTGGAAGTTCCCAAGCATCTCGGAAAACCTGAGGGACAACATCTTCAGACGGTCGCGGTCGGCGGCGGGAATGCCCATCAACTCAGCGGTAATGGTGGCCGGCAGCAGATCGGCCAGATCGGCAATCACATCCATGCGCCCGGCCGGAGCTACCGCATCGATGAATGCATCGGTCACTTCCTGAATATGCGCGCGCAGTTTGTCGACGCGGGCGGGGCTGAACGCCGCCGCTGCCAGGGCGCGGATGCGCGTGTGGCTGGGCGGATCCATGAAGATCATCTGCCGTACCATGACCTCGGCGATGGGGTTCAGTTCGGCGAGATCTTTGGCCGCCAAATACTCGGGCGTGGGCATGCGTTGCGCGCGAAAATACTGCATGACCTGCACGGCATCAGCGTAACGTGTCACCACCCAGGCGTGCAGATAAGGATCCCAGTGCACCGGGTCTTCACGGCGCAGGCGATCGTAGAGCGGGTAGGGGTCCTCGCGGATCTCGTCTTCGAGCAGGTGGTACAGGCTTAACTCCGGACTGGAGGTGCTTGCGCAGAGGGACATACGGCTCCTGTTCGTTTCACCGGCGCAAGAGGCGGCCGATCTCTTCCGCCAGTCCGGCCACGGTTGGCGCGGTGAAGAGCGTGCGCAGAGAAACTTCCACGCCGAAGGCTCCGCGGAGATTGGAGATCAACTGCGCTCCCAGCAGCGAATGGCCGCCCAAGAGAAAGAAGTTGTCGTGGATGCCGATGGATTCGCGTTCCAGGAGTGCCGCCGCGATGCCGGCGATGCGGCGCTGCAAGGCAGTCGTGGAATCGTCCGGCGCGGGAGCATCTGTCACCATATTGTTCGTATCAGGCACGGGCAGTGCGGCCCGGTCGGTTTTGCCATTCGGGGTCAGCGGCAGACAGTCTAACTTCACAAACACGGCGGGAATCATATATTCGGGCAGAGAGCGCCGCAAGAAATCGCGCAGGCCGGCCGCGGTCACGGCTATTTGGGATCGAACCACGAGATAAGCGGCCAGCCGCTTGTCCCCCGGCTCGTCCTCTCGCGCGATGACCACATTCTGGAGTACCGCGGGATGGCGGTCCAACGCCGCCACGATTTCACTAGGTTCGATCCGGTAGCCGCGAATCTTGATCTGATCATCGATTCGGCCATGGAATTCGAATTGTCCGTCCGGTCGTAAACGAACGAGGTCGCCTGTGCGATACATCCGGGCGCCCGCCTCACGGCAAAACGGATCGCGAACAAACCTCGACTCAGTCAGCGCCGGCCGCCGGTGATACCCGCGCGCAACACCGGCGCCGCCAATATAAAGTTCACCCAGACGGCCGGCGGCGACCGCCTCCAGTCGCTCATCAAGCACGTATGTGTGGACGTTGGCAATCGTTTTGCCGATCGGGGGGGAGCCGCCAGATTCGCTCTTGGTGAGCACCACCCCGGACGTGGCCACTACCGTGCATTCGCTCGGCCCATAATTGTTGACAAGCTGAAACGGGAGGCCTGCCGGCGGCCGGCGGCGTAGCGCCTCGCCTCCCGTCAGCAGGATTCGCAAAGGCGTGTTCATGGGCCACTCGAGCCCGATCAGGCGCTCAGCGATAGGCGTAGGAGCGAATCCAATCGTCACGGCCCGCTCCAACATCCAATCTCGCAACAGTTCCGGCGACGAGCGCGTCACGTCGTCCGCCAGGTGCAGGCTCGCTCCTGCCGTCAGATAGGGCCACAGCTCCCATACGGCCGCGTCGAAACTCAGGCCCGCAACGTGACTGGCTCGGTCCTTCGCAGTCACGGCGAACGCCTCACGGTGCCAGGCCACCAGGTTCGACAAGCCGGCATGCGTGATTTCGACTCCTTTCGGCGTTCCCGTGGAGCCGGAGGTGTAGACGATATATGCCAGGTCGGCTGGCTGGCTCCGGTTTTCCGGAAAATCGTCCGGTTCCGCAGATAACTCCAACGAATCGAGGATGACGAATTCGCATTTTGCGCTCGATAGCCGCCGTGCAATTTCGGCGTTCGACACCAGCACCGGCGCGCAGGTATCTTCCAAGGCGAACAACAGTCGCTCCGCAGGGTATGCCGGGTCCATTGGTACGTAAGCACCGCCGGATTTCAGAATCCCTAATGCTCCAACAACCATCTCCAGGCTGCGCGGCAGGCATAAACCGACGGGCACATCGGTGCTGACACCCGCGGTGCACAGCCGCCGCGCGAGCCGATTCGCACAACTCTCCAGTTCGCGGTAGGTGATGACCTGGTCCCCGGATGTTGCGGCGATCGCGTTTGGCCAGCGCATGGCTTGTCTACTAACTGCTTGGGGGACACATTGCGGCGTATCGGCAATGCCTGGAACGTGGACGGAACTCAGTTGTGAAACTAAAGTAGCCATTTTCTTTCCTTTGATATCTTTCTCAGCAAGTGACTCAGTAATTGACAACCTGCGGGGATTGATGCGCCGCGGCCGCGGCGGCCTGATACTGTTCCTCCGCACCGAGCGGAAGAGCGACCATGGTGTCCTCCAGAAACAGGTAATCGATTCCCGTCCCGGCGAAGGTTAACAGGGCTTCCATAGGCGTGTTCACAATTGGCTGGCCCCTTACGTTGAAACTGGTGTTCAGCAGCATTTCCCGTCCGGTTACCTGTCCTACAGCCTTGAGGAGGCAGTGAAACTCCGGGTTGCCGGCCGTGGAAACGGTTTGCACGCGCGCTGAGCCATCCACGTGAGTCACCGCCGGCAATTCTCTTCGCACTTCCGGGCGGACACCCACGGTAGCAATCATGTATGGAAGTTCCGTCATGGGAGGAACATCGAACCAACGGCTCACCTCCTCCACGGTTACGGCCGGAGCGAAAGGGCGGAACGCTTCGCGCTTCTTCACCATGGCATTGACGCGGGCCCGCATCTCCGGCCGGCCGGGATCGGCGAGAATGCTGCGGTTGCCGAGGGCACGTGGTCCGAACTCCATGTTTCCGCGATACCAGGCGATGACGCGACCTTCGGCGATCAGCCGCGCCGCCGCTGCACAAGTATCCGCAAAGTTCACGTGCCGGCGGACATCCATACCTTGGCCGAAATCCGCTAATGCCTGCTCGATGTCGCGAGCCGAATATGATGGGCCCAGAAACGGCACCGGCATCCGCACATTGTGAATCTCTCCGGCGAGAGCGGCCCGGTACAGCGCCGCTCCGAGTGCGGAGCCGTCATCGCCGGCAGCCGGCTGGATATAGACCTCCTCGAAGTATCCGGACGTCAGCAGGCGGCTGTTTGCCGTGCAATTCAAGGCCACGCCGCCAGCCAGCGCCAGGCGGCGCGACCGGGTCGCGCTACCAAACCGTCCGCAAATGTGGAGCATCACACGATCCAGGCACTCCTGCAAGGCGGCCGCCGCGTCGCGATGATCGTCCGTGATTTCCTGCTCTGGAGCGCGAGGCGGGATCAGGTGTTGTGCCAGCCAGCGCCGGGTAGATGTGTAGTTCTCACGTTCCCCGCGGGTGCGGTTCAATCGCAGCACCGGAATACGAATGCTTCCATCCGGACACAACTGCACCATCTCTTTGAACACCGGCCGGAAGCGCGCGGGATCCCCGTATGGGGCCAGCCCCATGATCTTGTACTCGTCGGCACTGAAATCAAAACCCAGGTGGAGTGTCACCAGAGAGTACAGGATGCCTATTGAGTCGAGCGCCGAAAAACTGACCATCGGTTCGAGTCGCCCGGCTCGGCCACGATAGATCGATGCGCCATGGACTTCGCCCATGGCGTCAGCCACCACCACTAAGCAGTCGTCCCAACCGGAAGTATAGTAGGCGCTCGCCGCGTGGGCGAGATGGTGCCCCACGGAATGCACGCGCTCGTCCGGGAATCCCGGGAGATAGGAGTGCACCAACGAAAGCAACGCCTCGCGCGAGAAGACCTCACGATAGAGACTGGCGGTGTTCGGGTCCATCGAATACAGACCACGGTACGGCTTGTAATCAAACGAGTGCACCAGGGCATCGATTTCAGCGATGTGCAGACGGGCTTGCGCCAGGCAGGAAGAAAATGCACAAACTGGAAAGCGGCTGCTGTGTTTCTCGCGGTTGAAACGCTCCTCGGCCGCGGCAGCCACCGGCACACCGTTCACGACCAGGGCTGCGGCGGCGTCGTGCCCCTGCGAAACCCTATACTCGCGCTCCTCCAAACCCGGCCAGTGCGTTTTTTTGAAGCACATGGCGTTTTCCAGCCCGCTGATTCCGATGATGTTCATAGTTCCCCCGCGCCATTTGACGATTGCCGCGTCCTGGCCGTTTGCGTCACCGCGGCACAGGCAAACTCACTTTTGGCCACAGTCCGGGCCAGCGAAGCAACCGTGCGCACAGAATCGATTTCCAGGTCCTGCAACGGAATCGTTACGTCAAAGTGGGATTCCAACTCCACCAGCAGTTGAATTAACGTAAGGGAATCGAGGACTCCCGAAGCAATGAGATCGCCGTCCACCAGGTCCGCATGCACGCCGAGCTTAGCCTGAATCAACAGCCTGATCTCGCTGGCGAGGTCCGCAGTCGTCTTCTGCGATTGTCGAGGGGTCGAGAATCTCATCCGCTTACACCGCTGCCAGGACCGCGCCGGCCTCCGCCGGCGCACCGCTTCCCAACCCCTGTTGAAACCACCGCGCGAGGAGCGGCCGGTCTGTTTTTCCGTTCCCATTGCGCGGCAGCGCCTCCAAAGACATCCAATGGACCGGAAACATGTACCGCGGCAGGGTCTGAGCGAGATGATGTTTGATCGCGGAAACAGAAAGCGCCGCTTTCGCAGCAGGGACATAGGCGCAGCAGATGGCCTTACCTTCCAGGCCGCCCGGCTCTATGGCGACGACCGCCGCGTCCGCCAATCCCGGCACCGCATGAACAGCCGCCTCCACTTCGCCCAGTTCGATGCGGTGTCCACGGATCTTGATCTGCGAATCGGCGCGCCCGACGAGATAAATCGCGCCATCCTCGCCCGCTCTAGCCAGGTCGCCTGTCTTGTAGAGGCGCTTTCCAGGAACTGAGCCATACGGATTCGGCAAGAATACTTCGCTCGTTCTTACCGGATCGCGCCAGTAACCTGGGCTGAGGCCGGCGCCGCCTATATACAACTCTCCAACATGTCCGGGAAGCACCGGGTTCAGTTCCGGGTCCAGCACTAATAGAGCCTCGCCTTCACACGGCGCGCCAATCGGTATCTCCGTATCGTCGCTTTGCGGACATGCGGGGACGCCGTAATAACTACTCGCAATGGTGGTCTCAGTCGGTCCGTACAGGTTCGTGAAACTGACATGTGGAAGACGTTGCATCCAGTATCGGAGAACCGGTGTAGCCAGTTTCTCACCACACCACAAGAGGCGCCGGAGGCGAGGAAAGTCATTCCAGTTCACGACGTTGAACCTGCGCATGTGCTGGAGAACGGCTGGTACGGAGAACCATTGAGTGAGTTCCGCGTTTCGGATGTACTCGGCGAGGCGGTGGGGGAGCAGGCTCGCCTCCGGCGGCAAAAGATGGAGCTGGGCTCCCGCGGCGATCGACCCGAAGACGTCAAACGTGGAGAGGTCGAAGTGAAGAGGTGGATGACACGAGATGCGATCTTCCGGGCCTGTCCCAAAATGGCGGATCGCCCAGCAGACAAATTGAATCACGTTGGCATGCGCAATCACTACTCCTTTCGGCATGCCCGTTGAACCTGACGTAAACAGGATGTGCGCCGCGGCCGTGGAATCATTTCTGGAGTCCACCGGAGAACCCGGCAGCGTGGCCACATCATAAGCGGAGAATGCGCCCCGCTGGCCGTTCGAGAGCACGGCGCCGGCGTCCATCCAACCGATCCGGGTCGATGCCGTCCATTCTCTGGAACCGGCCAGGTCATCCAAGAGCCCGGCGGTGGACTGTTGAGCCAGCACGCACCGGCATTCGCAAGCCTGCAGAATACGGCTGATGCGCGCAGCCGGATTTGCCGTGTCGAGCGGCACGTAGATGCAGTCCGCCTTCAATACGGCGAACATCGACACGAGGGCGCCGATCGATTTCGGCAGCAGAAGTCCGACGCGATCGCCCCGCATGCAACCTGCGGTCTTCAGCGCTCGCGCCAGCCGGTTGCTCGCCATTTCGAGATCCCTATAGGTCGCGATTGCGTGCTCGGACACCACGGCGGTGGCGTCCGGACGGCTCTCCGCCTGGGCTGTGAGCCAATCGTGTAGCCGCGCCGTCATAATGCTGCTCTTTGTGACGCGGTTCGAAATGCCGCGGCGGTGTGCTCGAACTCCTCCTCCGCGGAGGGGATGTCGAGAATGAACGTTCGATGCCCAAATGATATATAGCGGGCCAACTCTTCCGCGACCTCGTCATAATCGCCGACGAGGTACGGGCAATTGGTTTGATAGTTCTCAAACGGCTCCAGCCAGTACGTGCGCCCGCCGCCGCTCCGCTCGCTGCCGATTTCTGAGAGCCGTTTGTGCCACGCAGAGTCCGACAGTTTGGTTGCCAATTGCCTGGTCATCTGGCCTTTCCGGGTGCGCGGGAAACGCTCCCGCGCGGCGGCCCACGCATCCGCGGAATCTGGCCGCGCTACGATGCCGACGCGCACTCCGCTCGGGCCGCTCTCCAGGGGCGGCCCTGACTCCGGTGGTTCCGGATACCTCACGGCGATGGCGTTGGTTAGCTGCGCCGCTCGCTGCCCTGCTTCTGAAGATCCAGACATCAGAAAGCCCGGCCGAAGCTCGTAGGGGACCGCGGGACTCAAGATCAGGCGACTGACTGAGTAGAACCGTCCCTCGAAGGTGACTGCCCCCCCCTCGACCAACCGCTGAATGATCTCCGTATACTCGATCAGTCTGGTGTAACGCTCATCATGAGGTGTGTTGTCGTTGAGTGCCGTCAGATCGCTCTTGAACCCGCCCGCCACCATGTTGAGGTAGATGCGGCGCTGGTAGAGAAACGCCACCGTGGCTACCATCTTCGCGACGCTGTAGGGATGCATGTAAACCGGCTGCACAGCGACCAGCGGGGCAAGGGAACGGGTGTGCTGGATTAGGATCTGCGAAACCAGCCAAGGATCGACCAGGGAGTTATCCGTATACACCAGCATCCCTGCGCATCCCG
>Ga0335078_10002429_pt1 | contig 28246 bp, 20 predicted proteins | sample Lox_Sample_32_FD_206711 | JGI IMG/M metagenome (GOLD analysis project Ga0335078, IMG submission 206711) | Soil microbial communities from Loxahatchee National Wildlife Refuge, Florida, United States - Lox_Sample_3.2 | ecosystem: Environmental > Terrestrial > Soil > Wetlands | place: USA...
GAGAGCCGCGGTGTCCGGGTGGGCTGGGGCTGGGGCTGGCCCGGCGAGGGCGCCCCGGGGTACTGGCCGTGGGTCCAGGTCATGCGGATGCTGGGCCTGGACATCCCGTGGCCCGCGGAGGATAGCGGGCAGCCGGTCAGGGACGCGCCCGCCTCCGAGCGGTTCCGGCTGTTCGACGAGGTGACCTCGCTGCTGCTGGCCGAGTCGCGGATCCAGCCGCTGCTCCTGCTCCTGGACGACCTGCAGTGGGCCGACCAGCCGTCGCAGTTGCTGCTCGACTTCCTCGCCCGCCGCCTGCCCGCCGGGGCGGTGACGGTCGTGGGCGGCTACCGCGACACAGAACCAGCTCCCGGCCCGGTGCTGGCCGCGCTGGCGGCGAGGACCACCGTGCTGCCGCTGACCGGGCTCGGCCCGGACGCGGTCGGCGACCTGGTCGCGGACGTCGTGGGGAAGCAGCGCGCGGCCGAGCTCGCGGCCGGCGTGCACCGGCGGACCGGCGGCAACCCGTTCTTCGTGCAGCAGGTCTCGTGGTTGCTGCGTAGCGGCCAGGAGGGCATCCCGCCCGGCGTGGGCGAGGCCCTGGAACTGCGGTTCGCCACCCTTCCCGGCGCCGCGGCCGCCGCCCTGCGGACGGCCGCCGTCATCGGCCAGCGGTTCTCCGCGGACCTGGCCGCCCTGGTGTCCGGCCAGCCATCCGGAACCGTGGCCGAGGCGCTCGCCGCGGCCGTCCGGGCCCGGGTGGTCAGCCGGGATGGCACCGACGCCTACCGCTTCGCGCACGATCTGTTCCGCGAGTATGCCTACGACCAGCTGCCCGCGGCCGAAAGGGCCAGCCTGCACCGGCGGATCGGCCAGGCCCTCGAGGCCAGCCGGGCGGCCGGCGGTGAGGTCGCGCCGGCCGAGCTGGCCAGGCACTTCGTGCTCGCTGACCCGGTATCGGCCCAGGCCTGGGAGTACAGCGTGGCCGCGGCCAGCGAGGCTGCCACCCGGCTGGCGTACGAGGAAGCGGTCCGGCACTGGGAGCACGCGGTCGCCGCCGCGGACGCCAGGCCGGCCGACCGCACCGGGGCCCTGCTCGAGCTGGCGGACGCCCGGCGGCGGGCGGGCCAGGGCACGGCCGCGGCCGAGGCCTACCTGCGCGCCGCGGGATTGGCCCGGAACAAACAGGACACGGCGGCACTGGCCCGGGCCGCGCTCGGCCTGCACGCCATCGGGACCCGCACCTGGTGGCCCCCGGACCAGGTGGTGGCGTTGCTCTCCGAGGCGCTCGGCGCGTTCGGGCCCGGATCCGGCGGCCAGCCGCTGCGCCTGCACGTCATGGCCAGCCTGTCTCGCGCCCTGGCCTGGCACGGGCTCGACCCGCCCCGGGCCCGCGCGCTGGCGGCGCAGGCCGTGGCGGCCGCCCGGGCCGCCGGCGACCCGGCGACGCTGGCCAGCTGCCTGCTGGCCCAGCACCACGCGATCTGGACCGCGGGCACCGCGCGGGACCGGTTGCGGATCGCCGCCGAGGTGGCCGGGCTCGCCGAGCGGTCCGGCGACCAGGAGATCCTGCTCGAAGCCCGCCTGCTGGCCGCGACCGGCCGGCTCGAGCTGGCCGATCCCGGCTTCCGCGCCGAACTCGACGAGTTCATCCGCCTGGCCGAGGCCTCCCGCCAGCCGCGGTTCCGCTACGCCGCGCTGGTCCGCCGGGCCGCGCTGGCCCTGCTGGCCGGTCGGCTCGCGGAGGCCGAGCGGCTGATCGGCCAGGCCGAGATGCTCGGCGAGGAGTGCGGCGAGCCCGGGGCCCGCGACGTCCGGTACGACCAGGGCTGGGACCTGCTGACGGCGCAGGGACGGCTCGGTGAGCTGGGCGGCGCGCTGCCGGAGATGTTCCCCGACCCGGAGTCGCCGCAGGCCCGCGGTGCGCGGGCGCTCGTCATGCTCGCCTCGGGGGCCAGGGCCGCGGCAGCCGAGGCGGCCGCGGCCTTGCTCAAGGCAGGCCCCGGAACGATCCCGCCGGACCGCCAGCGCCTGCTCGGGCTGGCCTACGCGGCCGAGTTCGTGGTCGGGTTCGGCGCGGTCCCGGTGGCGGAGCAGCTCTACGCCGCCCTGCTGCCGTTCGAGGACGAGGCGGTGGTCTCCGGCGCGGCGATCACGTTCAAGGGCGCGGTGGCACACTACCTCGGCCTGCTCGCGGCGGTGCTCGGCCGGTCAACGACGGCAGCGAGCCACCTGGAGCGGGCCGTGGCGGTACACGACCGGCTCGACGCCACGGTCTGGTCGCTGCGCAGCCGGTACCAGCTGGCCACGGTGTGGCTCGGTGTGCCCGGGCGCCAGGCCGCGGCGGTGTCCGCGCTGGCCGAGGTGGCCGCCTCGGCGCGCACGTTCGGCCTAGCCCAGCTGGCCATCCAGGCTGAAGCGGCCGCGTTCGCCGCCGGGCAGGTCCCGGTCACCGAAGGGGTGTTCGCCCGTGAGGGCGCGATGTGGACCCTGTCGTACGGCGGCGTGACCGCGCGTGTGCGGGACGCCAAGGGCCTGTCCGACCTGGCTGTGCTGCTCGCTGCGCCCGGACGCCAGGTGCCGGCCGCCGACCTGATCGCCGCGGCGGGGGCGGGCCAGGCCGGGCTGGCCGACCTGCGGATGGGCGCCGACGAGGTGCTCGACGCGACCGCGCGGCGCCAGATCCGGGCCCGGCTGGCCAGCCTGGGCGAGGATGTCGCGGAGGCGGAGAGCTGGAACGACCCCGAACGGGCCGCCCGGGCCCGGGCGGAACGGGACGCTCTGCTCCGCGAGCTGGCCGCCGCGGCGGCCCCGGGCGGGCAGCCCCGCCTGCTCGGCGACCAGTCCGAACGCGCCCGCAAGGCGGTCACCGCCCGGATCCGCGACGTCATCGGCCGGCTCGAGCCGGTGCATCCGGCGCTGGCCGGCCACCTGCGGGAGAGCGTGACGACGGGCACCCGCTGCTCCTACTCGCCGCCCACCCCGGTGACCTGGCGCCTGTAGCGCGTTCTCGTCGGCCACCCCCGGGTGACCTGGCGCCTGTAGCGCGTCGGCCAGGTAACCGGTGTAACTTTGCCCTCCCCATCCTCACGACTTTCACGAGTTCCTCGTCCGGGCTGGTCAGGCGGAGGATCTCTCCGTTTATGGTGGTTGATCCGGGCTTCATGGTTGATCTGGGGGACTGGGGTACCCCTAATCAACCGCATAGCCCGGATCAACCACGTAAATCGAACAAGATATCCGGACAAATGAGGCAAACCTTCCCAGTCGTTCGGCGCCGCCGGTGCTTGCTGCTCCCAGGCCGACGTTCTAGCAGGCGTCTGGCACTTCCTGGCGGAGATCTCGCGCCTTCCTCGTGACGGACCAACGAGGAGGCTGTGATGTACGACGTGATCATCGTGGGTGCCCGGGTGGCGGGTGCCCCGACGGCGATGCTGCTGGCCCGGCGGGGCCTGAAGGTGCTCGTGGTCGACCGGGCCACGTTCCCGAGCGACACCCTGTCCACCCACCAGGTACAGCTACCCGGCGTGGCCCGGCTGGCCAGGTGGGGCGTGCTCGACGCGGTGCTCGCGGCGGGCACGCCGGTGACCCGCGACGTCCGCTTCGATCAGGGCGACGCCGTGATCGCCGGGCGGTATCCCGGCTACCAGGGCGTCGAGGCCATGTGCAGCCCGCGCCGCACGCTGCTCGACAGGGTCCTGGTGGACGCGGCCCGGGCGGCAGGCGCCGAGGTCAGGGAGAACTTCGCGGTCGAGGAGATCCTCGGCGACGGTCAGGTTACCGGCATCCGCGGCCAGGAGAAGGGCGCGCCCGTAGTTACCGAGCAGGCACGCCTGGTTATCGGCGCGGACGGCAAGCACTCGCTGGTGGCCCAGGCGGTCGGCGCCCGTGCCTACCGCACCGCGCCGCCGCGGTCGATCGCGTTCTACACCTACTGGGCGGGCGTGCCGGCCCGGGACGGCAGCCCGGCCTGGACCGGCGAGATATACGGCCGACCGGGCTGCGCCGTCGGTGCCTGGCCGACCAACGACGGCCTGCTGATGACCTACCTGGCCTGGCCGGCGGACCGGTTCGACGAGTTCCGCCGCGACGTCGAGGGCAACTTCGTGCGTACGCTCGATACCGTGGGCCTGGGCGAGCGGATCCGGGCCGGGCGCCGGGCGGAGCGCTTCCGTGGCACCCCCGACCTGCCCAGCTATCTGCGCCAGCCCTACGGTCCCGGCTGGGCTCTGGTCGGTGACGCCGGCCTGCTGATGGACCCGGTCACCGGCCAGGGCATCAGCCACGCCTTCCGTGACGCGGAACTACTCGCCGATGCCGTCGCCGACGGGCTCGGCGGCATCCGCCCGCTGGCCGAGGCGCTCCGCGGCTACCACCGGGCCCGCGACCGTGCCGCCCGGCCGATGTACGACTTCACCGCGCAGCTGGCCGCGATCAGCCCGCCCACGCCGGCCGAGAGCGCACTCTTCCGGGCGCTCGCGCGCCGCCAGCAGGACGCCGACATGTTCGTCGGCGCGCTGGCCGGTTCCGTCCCGCTGCGCCAGTTCATGTCACCGCGCACCATGGTGCGCCTCGTGGGCGTGGGCGGTTTCGCCCGGCTGGCGCTCGGCCAGGCCAGGCCGCCGCGGCCTGGGTCCCGAGCCCCGGCTCGGCCCGGCCGGCTCGAGAGTACTGTCGGGCGTGCCCAGGCGAACGGAATTAGTCTCATTTAGTATTGTTTTATGGCTTAGTCGTCGGATGAGGATGTCGCGGCTGCCTTCAGTCGCGGGCAGCCGGACGCGCTCGCGCTCGTGTATGAGCGGTTCGGGCCGCTGGTCTACAGCATCGCGCTGCGGTCGCTCGGGGTAAGGTCTGACGCCGAGGATGTGACTCAGCAGGCCTTCGTCTCGGCCTGGCGGAGCAGGGACACCTTCGACCGGCGGCGCGGCACGCTCGGCGGATGGCTCGTCACGATCACTCGCAACAAGTTCGCCGACGCGCTGCGCGAACGGCATCGGGACGGCCGGGTTCTACTGCATGTCGCGGGCGGCGTCGCGGTGGCCGCCCCGCCGGCGCCGCCGGATCGGGTGGTGGACAAGATCGTGCTGGCCGACGAGCTGGCCCGGCTGCCGGAGTCACAGCGGCTGGTGATGGTCCTGGCGTTCTATTCTGATTTGACGCACGAGAAAATTGCCCACGTCCTCGGGCTGCCCCTCGGCACCGTGAAGAGCCACATTCGCCGCGGTCTGCAGCGGCTGCGGTCCAGGCTGGAGGCCGACGGTGTCGCGCACTGACCCGGAGATCCTGGCCCTGCGGGCGCTAGGCGAGACGGCAGGCTCGGCTGGTGACGCCGAGCACGCCGGCACCTGCCCGTACTGCCGTGCCGAACTGGCCCGGCTGACCGAGTTGGTCCGGCTGGCCAGGAATGAGGGCGCGGGGGAGTGCCTGGAGACGCCGCCACCCCAGGTGTGGGACCGGATCGCCGCCGCGAACGGGACGTCCGCCCCGGTCGTGCCCCGGATCCGGCCGCGCCGCGGCCTGAGGCCTGCCCGGCCCCGCGGGCGGCTGGCCACCGGGCTGGCCGGGCTGGCCGCCGGGCTGATCATCGGCATCGCCGGCACGGCCGGGGCTGAAGCTCGGCACCGCCAGCACCGTGCTGCGGTTCTGACCCGATGCCGCCCGCTGCCCGGCGGCCGGCTTTTCGGCTAACCGGACAGCGGGGGGCTGCGGATCGGGCGTACCGGACCTCTGCGGTGCACGACCGCGATGCCGCGGTCGGCGCCGGCCCGCCCGGACAGTTCCACCCGCTCCGGACGATCGTCCCCTCGGACGAGCAGACGCCGACCGGTTGCCACTATCGCGCCTTCGGTGTCACGGCAGAATCCAGGAAATCGGGGATCTCACCTCACCGGACCCACCGCCCGCGAGATCAGCTCAGTTCCACGCCGCCACCGGGTCGCCGGGTGCGTAGACGTAGCCGCCGCTCTTGCCGGGGTCCTTGGCCAGGTTGGTGTAGTCGATGGAGAACTGATACTCCTGCCCGGCCGACACGCGGTGGTACGCGGGGTCCGGAGGCTGGACCACGCCCGGGTCGGTGAACGGGCTGTCCATGTAGAAGAACTGCTTCGGGTTGACCACGAACCCCTGAGCCCCGCCCACGATGATCCAGGTGACGATGCCCCCGCCAGACTGGTCGCCCTGGGTGCTGAGCTCCGCGACGCGGGACCCCTCCGGGGTGGTGTACCAGGACAGCGCGCCCGGGTCCATGCTGTCGGTGACCTTGAGCCTGAACTCGTGCGGGGTGATCCCCTCCACCGATATGTACCGGGCCTTGCTCTCATCGAACAGGCAGGCCGCGACGCTGATCCCGGCGGCCGTGCCGCCGCTGCGGAAAGCGGCGTCGCACACCGGGCCCCGCGCGGCCAGCCACGCGTGGTCCTCGGCCAGGATCGCAGCCCGCCCGGCTGGGTCCGCCTTGGCGTACTTGGCAGACTGCGCGGCGTTGATCTCGGCGTCGAGGTTCTCGGTATTGGCCTGGTAGCACTTCTCAATGGCGAGCGTCGTGACCTGGTCGCAGGTGTCCGGGGCGGGCTCGACCCGAGCCGGGTGGCCGGGGTCAAACGGTTCCACGATGCTCACGAACGGAGGAATGGCCTCCGCCGTGCCGGTCCCGGTGGCCGCCGGGCTCGACGCCGCTGGACCCGCGCCGCCTGGCCCCGGTGAGCACCCGGCCAGCACCCCGGCCAGCCCCGCCCCGCACGCCATCAGCACCGCAACCCGCGCCAGCGGCCGTCTTGCCGTGCCATCACACATTGCCAACTCCATCAACTCCTCATCACAAGGTCCGCATTAGTAGCAGTCGCCTTCGCACCCATCAAACGTGGGTACCCCGTCGGTTGCGGGCACCTCGACGGAGACGCTAGCTCGGCGCCAGATACATGGAAATTGCCGGGGTCAGGGGGTCCCTCAGACCCAGATGGCGACCGGGGCACCGGGAGCGTAGAGGAAGCCCGAGCCGCGCTTGTCCCCCGCTCGGGTCCTTGAGGCCACGTTGGTGTGGCCGACGGAGAACTGGTACTCCTGGCCGGTGGCGACGTGGTGGTAGGTACGTACGGCGACCCGCGATGATGCGATCTTGATGAACGCGGCATCCACGTCGACGTTCCGGAACGGGTGGTGCCATAGTGACGGAAGCGTCGCTTGAGACCCGCGAGGGAGGTCGCCAGCCAGCTGGTCAGCCAATCAGTTGGTCGACGAATCAGTGAAGAATCAGGGAATCAGCGGGTCAGCTGAGCAGCTATTCGGCTAACCGGACAGCGGGCGGCCGCGGATCGAAGCGTCCAGGACCTCCGCGGTGTGTGCGACCGCGATGTCCTGGCCGCGCTCGGCCAGGGCGAACGCGATCTGCAGCGAGCAGCCCGGGTTGGCCGTGATGAGCAGCGGCGCCCCGGTGGACTGCACGGATTCGGCCTTGCGGGCGCCGAGTTCGCTGGCCGCGGCGGGCTGCAGCAGGTTGTACACGCCCGCCGAACCGCAGCAGGTGCCCGCGTCCGGCACCTCCACCAGGGATAGCCCGGGGATCGCCCGCAGCAGGTCGCGCGGCTGCCGGGTGATCCGCTGCGCGTGCGACAGGTGGCAGGCGTCGTGATAGGCCGCGGTGACCGGCAGCGGATGGCGCGGCGCCGCCGGCCCGAGCTCGGCCAGGAACTCAGCGAGGTCCCTGACCCTGCCGCTCATCTCAGCGGCGCGTTCGGCCCAGCCGCCATCGGCGTCCCGCAGCAGCCGCTCGTACTCCTTCATGGCCGAACCGCAGCCGGCCGAGTTGACCACCACCGCGTCCACGCCGGCCTGCTCGAACATGGCGATCGTGCGCCGGGCGAACGCGCTGGCCTCGGCCTCCCGGCCGGAGTGCAGGGACAGCGCGCCGCAGCAGCCCTGCCCGCGGGGGATGATCACGTCGCAGCCCTCGGCCGCCAGTACCCGGGCCGTCGCGGCGTTGACCCGCGGGAAGAACACCGACTGCACGCACCCGGTGAGCATGCCCACCACCGCGCGCCTAGTCCCGAGCGCGGGCACCCGACTGGGCAGTGGCCGAGCCTCGGCCGCGGACACCCCCGGCGGGGCCAGCCGCAGCGCGGCGCCGAGCACGGGCGATACCCGGGCCGGCAGGTCCGACCGGGCCAGCCTGCGGTCGAGCCCGGTCCGCTGCGCCAGCCGCAGCGGTGCGGTCATCGCCCGCAGCCGCCGGGGATAGGGGAACAGCGAGAAGATGGCCGCCCGCGCGATCCGGTCCCGCGCGCTGCTGCCCCGGGGGGGACGAAACCCTGATCCCCCCTCGGACTCCCCCCGCTCCTGGGGGGATGCCTCGGACCGCGCCTCCTCGGTCCACACCCGGGCTGCCTCGATGAGCTGGTCGTACTGCACGCCCGACGGACACGCGGTCATGCAGGCCATGCAGCCCAGGCAGCGGTCGAAGTGCTCCGCGGCGGCCGCGGTGAGCTCGGCCCCGTCCAGGATCTGGTTCACCAGGTAGATCCGTCCCCGCGGGGAGTCCATCTCCTCGGCCCACAGCTGGTAGGTCGGGCAGGCTGGCAGGCAGAAGCCGCAGTGCACGCAGTCCTTCGCCACCTCACGCAGCGCGTTCTCGTCCTGCACTAGCCACCTCCGCCGAATCGGCCGGGGAACATCCGGTGATCCGGATCGAACTGGTCCTTGACTGCCCGCATCAGGGCCAGGCCGGGAACCGTCCCGTCCCGGCACGCCGCGAGCACCGCCGGCGGCGCGGTCAGCACGGTCACGCCACCGCGGGGACCGCCGGATTCCAGGGCGCCCGCGACCCGTTCCCGCAGCGCGGTCATGAACCGGACAGCGTCCTCGTCCGCCGTGCCCGGATCCAGGCAGGCGTACAGCGCGCCCGCGCCGGCCGGGCCGCTCACCGCGGGCCTGACGCCGGTGTCCGCGCCCGCCGCGGCCACCGCGTCCAGCACCGGTCCCAGCGAGCTCACCCAGAACGAGACCCGGACCACGGTGACCGACGACGGCAGCACGCCCCAGCGCGCGGGCGCCGTCTCGGCGATCGAGGTTATCCCTCCCGGCGCGGCCAGCAACTCGGACATCTGCCTGGACCGTTCGGCTACCCCGGGCCCGGTGCCCTCGAGCAGCACCCCGATGCGCAGCGGCCGCTGCGACCCGCCCGGCCAGTCCAGTTCCACCGCCGACGGCACCAGCGGCGAACCCGCCGCGGCGGCCACCGCGGTCACGGCCCCGGCTCGCTCGGCCGGGCCGAACTCGGCCGTCACCCACGCCACCGCGGCGGGCAGCGGATGCAGCCGGAAGGCCACCTCGGTGATCACGCCCAGCGTGCCCTGTGACCCGGCGAACAGCTTGCCCAGGTCGTAGCCTGCCACGTTCTTGACCACCTTGCCGCCGGCCTGCGCGACTACTCCGTCGGCTCGCACCACGGTGATGCCGATCAGCAGGTCGCGCGGGGCGCCGTAGCGGAACCGCCGCGGCCCGGCGGTGCCGGTGGCGACCACCCCGCCCACGGTCGCCTCGGCCGGGACGTCGAGCGCCAGTTGCTGGCCGGAACCTGAGCCCGAGCCGAACGCCGCGGCTAGCTGCCCGATCGTGGCGCCCGCCTGCACCCGCGCTACCAGGTCGCCGGCCTCGTGCTCCACCACCTGGTCCATCGAGCGCAGGTCCACCACCAGGTCACAGCGGGACGGCGGGGCGCCCCAGGCTAGCCCGGTCCCGGCGCCGCGCGGCACCACCGCGAGCCCGGCCGCGGCCGCCTCCCGCAGCAGCGCTGACACCTCGGCGGTCGACGACGGCGTGGCGACGAACGAGGGGACCAGCCCATCAGCTCCCGGCACCGCGTCGGCGGCAATACCATCGGTGAGCGACGGGCAGGCGGCGGCGAGCGCCGGGCGGACCGCGGGAACCGAGACCCGTTCGGTATCCATGTAAGAAGATCTCTGCCTGGCCGGCCACTACGGCCGGGTGCGGCGCCCGCCGGTGGCCCGGCACCTCGCCGCACAGCCTGGGGGTGGGGAAGATCTTGCCGGGGTTGCACAGGCCGGCCGGGTCGAACGCGCACCGGACCAGCTGCATGGTGTCCAGGTCGTCGGCGCCGAACATCCTCGGCATGTACCGGGACTTGTCCACGCCGACGCCGTGCTCGCCGGTGATCGAGCCGCCGTGCTCCAGGCAGGCGTCCAGGATCGCGCCGGACACCTTCTCGGCCGCCTCGGCCTGGCCGGGCACGGAGTCGTCGTAGAGCACCAGCGGGTGCAGGTTCCCGTCGCCCGCGTGGAAGACGTTCGCGACGCGGATCCCGGCCTCGGCGGACAGCTCGGCGATCCGGGCCAGCACCGCGCCGAGCGACGTCCGCGGCACCACCCCGTCCTGGACGATGTACGCCGGGCTGATCCGGCCCACCGCGGCGAACGCCGACTTGCGCCCGGCCCAGATGCCCGCCCGTTCGGCCGGGTCGTCGGCCGCCTGGATCTCGGTCGCCCCGGCCGCCTCGCACAGCGCGCGCACGGTCGACAGCTCCGCCTCGACCTCTGCGGCCGGGCCGTCCAGTTCCACCAGCAGCACCGCACCCGCCCCGGCCGGGTAGTTGCAGTGCACGGCCTCCTCCGCGGCCTCGATGGCCAGCGCGTCCATCATCTCGATCGCGGCGGGCAGCACGCCGGCCGCGATGATGTCGGACACCGCCCGGCCGCCTTCGGCCGTCGAGGAGTACGCGACCAGCAGCAGGTGCACGACCTCGGGCACCGGCATCAGCTTGACCACGATCTTGGTCACGATGCCGAGCGTGCCCTCCGAGCCGGTGAACGCGCCGAGCAGGTCATAGCCGGTCGTCACGCCGGTGCCGTCGCCGAGCCAGGTCAGCTCGCCGGACGGCGTGACGATCTCCAGCCCGGTGACGTGGTGCACGGTGAACCCGTTCTTGAGGCAGTGCGCCCCGCCGGAGTTCTCCGCGACGTTGCCGCCCACCGAGCACACCACCTGGCTGGACGGGTCGGGCGCGTAGAACAGGCCGAACGGCGCCGCGGCCTTGCTCACCGCCAGGTTCGTTACGCCGGGCTCCACCACCGCGCGCCGGCTCACCGGGTCGATCTCGACGATGGCACGCATCCGCGACATCACGATCAGCACGCCGCTCTCGTGCGGCAGCGCCCCGCCGGACAGGCCGGTGCCGCTGCCGCGGGCCACGAACGGCACCCCGGCCCGCGCACACAGAGCCACGACCTCGGCCACCTCGGCAGCCGAACCTGGCAGGACCACCAGCGCGGGCACGCACCGGTGCGAGGTGAGCCCGTCGCACTCGTAGGTGCGCAGCTCCAGCGGATCGATGATGACGTTGCCCGCGCCGCAGATGTCCCGCATCCGGGGCACCAGAGCCTGGATGGTCGCCATAGGCCCCTCTCCCGCCCGGTGATTACCCTGTGCTGATTGTCCCCCTTTCCAGGCCCGGGGAACAGAAACCCGTTACGGCATCCGCTCGTACGCCGGGATGGTCAGGAACTCGGCGAAGTTGTCGGCCAGCGCGACCTCGGTAAACAGCGCCACCGCCTGGCCGTACCGTTCGGCGTCGAAGCTCTCGCCGCTCGCCGCGCGGATCTTGGACAGCTCCTCGTCGATGAGCCGCTCCACCAGATCCCGCTTCACCACGACGCCGTCGTCCAGCGCCACGTCGTTGTGGATCCACTGCCAGATCTGGGAGCGGGAGATCTCCGCGGTGGCCGCGTCCTCCATCAGGTTGAAGATGCCCACCGCGCCGTTGCCGCCGAGCCAGCTGGCCAGGTACTGCAGCGCGACGCTGATGTTGTTGCGCAGCCCGGCCTCGGTGATCGCGCCCGGCGTCTTGCTCACCGAGAGCAGATCCTCGGCGCCGACGTGCACGTCCTCGCGCTGCCTGGCGAGCTGGTTGGGGTTCGCCCCGAGGACGCCGTCGAAGACCTCCTTGCACAGCGGCACCAGGTCCGGGTGCGCCACCCAGGAGCCGTCGAACCCGTCGCCGGACTCGCGCGTCTTGTCGTCCCGCACCTTGGCCATGGCCTGCTCGTTGACCTCGGGGTCGCGGCGGCTCGGGATGAACGCGGCCATGCCGCCGATCGCGTGCGCCCCGCGCCGGTGGCACGTCTTGACCAGGAGCTCGGTGTAGGCGCGCATGAACGGGGCGGTCATGGTGACCGAGTTCCGCTGCGGCAGCACGAACTCCCTGCCGCGGGTGCGGAACTTCTTGATGATGCTGAACAGGTAATCCCAGCGCCCGGCGTTCAGCCCGGCCGAGTGCTCCCGCAGCTCGTAGAGGATCTCCTCCATCTCGAACGCGGCCGGGATCGTCTCGATCAGCACGGTGGCCCGGATGGTGCCGCGCGGGATGCCGAGCGCGTCCTGGGCCAGGTTGAACGCGTCGTTCCACAGCCGCGCCTCGAGGTGGCTCTCGTTCTTGGCCAGGTAGAAGTACGGCCCCTTGCCCGCCTCGATCTGCTTGGCCGCGCTGGTCGCCATGTACAGCGCGAAGTCGGTCAGGCTGCCGGAGGCCCGGACGCCGTCGATGAGGATGTGCTTCTCGTCTAGGTGCCAGCCGCGCGGGCGGACCACGATCGTGGCTAGCTCGTCGTCGGGCCGCAGCGCGTAATCCTTGCCCTCGGCGCTGGTGAAGTCGATCGTCCGGTCCAGCGCGTCCTTAAGGTTGAGCTGGCCGGTGATCATGTTGTCCCAGAGCGGGGTATTGGCGTCCTCGAAGTCGGCCAGCCAGACGTTCGCCCCCGAATTGAGGGCGTTGATGGTCATTTTCTTGTCCGTCGGGCCGGTGATCTCGACCCGGCGGTCGACCAGGCCCGGCGCGGGCGCCGCAACGCGCCAGCTGGCGTCCTCGCGGATCCCGGCCGTCTCCGGCAGGAAGTCGAGCATCGCGCCGCCAGAGAGTTCGGCCTGACGGCGGCGGCGCGCGGCCAGCAGCTCGGACCGGCGCGGGCCGAGCTCGGCGTGAAGAGCGGCGATGAGGTCGATGGCCTGCGGCGTCAGGATCTCGTCGTAACGATCGCCGTACGGACCGGTGATCTCCACGCGTTCGGTTCCCGGCATGTCTGAAGCTCCTCCTCGGGTCGTGCCCTATATCCTAGGCGGGTCCCCGCGGCCGGGGGCAGTGGCCCGCGGGCAGGTGCCTGGGCAGGGCCGCAGAGTCACCTGCCGGGCAGCAGGAATATCTCGTTGCGGCTACTGGTCCGCACACCTATATCCGCCCCGATTTCATCTCTGACCTTCGGCGTGTCATATGGACTGCGGGTGGCCTGAACGGCCCAGCTGACGGTGGGGTTGTGTATGTCCGCGCACCAGTGCGAATAGAAAAGCTGGGCACCCCGGGTAAAACGAACCAGGGCACTCTGGTTAATCCCCCAGACCGATTGCTCGTCGTGGTGGCAGGAACGATACGATACGAGCGTTGAACCGTAATAGCTGCCAAGCGTCAAGCGCGTGGAACGTGCGTACACAACGTGGATCCCGACTTCAAGGGCTTCGATATTAGCTTTCTGGATTGCCGGGATCACCACGCCGAAGTCAAAGGAAAACGTATCGTCGGGATAGAGGTAGCTATTGTTATCCATCGGTTGCAGGACCGTCAGGATCTCGCGGGTCACGCTCCCGCTGGATCCGATGTTGGGATTTAGCAGAGGCGGCCCGGCGGGTGACGGCGCGGCCAGTTCCCGTGCGTAATTCTCGATGTTTCTCTGGGCAGCCGCGCCAGATACGGTCCTTGGGTTTCTGGGGTAGGTGAGCGCCCTGACAATCACCATGGAACCCAACGTAAGCGCGGTCACCGACGAGCGGTTCTCCATCGTGAAGCCGAGCGTGGCCAGCATTTCGCTGCCTGACGTTCTCACCGAGACGACCGATAGCCCGTATTGGATACCCACTTCGGTATTCTCGGGAAGATAGACACTCTGGAACCAGAAGTTTGCGGCTCCGCCGAGCAGGGCCAGGGTGATCCCGGCACCTTTCACGAAGCCGCCGATTCCCTGCCAGGCCGCAGGCAGCATACGGATGGCCAGCGCCAGGCAGCCCAATGTCAAGATCGTGAACAGCCACGTTTTACCAGCCTCGTAGCGAAAGGAATGCGCGACTATCGTCAGGCCTACATACAAGGCGGCTGCGGCAGCGCCAGCGATAAATGCACTCTGGAGAGCGCCGCCCACCCACTTCGGCGCGAACGGCAGCGCCCTGGCCGTCAGCAGGAGGGCGCCAGTGAGAGTGACGATGCCGGCCATGGAAAAGAATGCCCCCAGGATCTGTGCCTGCAGCGACACCGGCCACACCACATCTTGGAAACCGAGCCAGATCGCGATCGCCGCGATCCACGCCAGTCCCGCGATCGCGATCAGATGCCACACTCTTTTCGCCACCACGAGCGGTTTCCCCCAGGCCGCCAGAATTACTATGACGGGTACAGCGATGACGACTACCCTGGCCGTCGGCCAGGGCACCGGAACCGTAGTGCCTATCACGAGCAGTATCACGATCGCCACCGCGGCCGTCATAACTGCCAGGCCCAGCCTCGCGGCCGGGTTCTTCATTTTCCCGAGAAGCGCGTCCCAGCGGTCCTCCGCGTTCCCGTGCCGCTGGCAATCCGGTGCGGTTACTAGAATGCCGCTGGCGCCCCCCTCATTCATCGGAGCGCCTGCGGACTGGCGGCCGGTTGCCTCTGGGATATCGCGGCCATCGCGCGGCGCGGCCGCCTGGCTATGGGTGCGGAAAGTACGGAAGGCGAAGATGGCGCCGGCCAGTGCCGCGATCGCGCCGGCGGCGAAGGCATGTGCGACACGATCGCGGTCGTCGTGCTGTGGGTTCATCTAGGGCTTCCCCCAGTCAGGCTGTACCGATAGCACATCATCGTTCATCTTGTCGGCCGCGTACACGACGCGTTCACCTCTCCGCCGCTCTCGCCGTGTTCCTGAACCGAAGACTGCCTGGCGGCGTACGGTCCGATGCCTGGCCCGGACGGCCGACGGGATCAGGAGCGCTACAGCCACAGTAATCACTCCACAGATTCCCGTCCCGAAGGCTGGCCCCAGGCAGGCCCAGGGGAAGCTTCTAACCCATGACGTTAAAGCTTGTTATGGTAATGGCGCGTCTCCGGCGAGGTCTTATCGCCCGGCGAATTCCGAAGCAGATGACGGCGTTCAACGAAGCCTGTCTGTGGCCATGCGCCGCCAATCCAGATTTCCCGCGTACCGGAATTCGGCAACAACATGGCTGCGCGCCTCATCGGTCAGAGCGGTTATTACCGGCCAGATCACATGGTTACCGTACGTCTCGTGACTACCAAGGCCCGGACCGAAGTGGTAAACTTCAGTGTTCTCCGCTATTCATGTCGGCGTCCCGCACTTAGCCCGTAGGAAGTATACAAAGAAATATGACGCTCAGTCAAACCAATTCGACCGGCGCGACCGCTGCAAAACAGGAGCAAGTCTATATCGACATGCTTTACCGTTTGCTCGACGAGGCGCGGGACCGGACCGAGCGCGCGCTCACCCAGACACTCGGAACCGGCGGCGCCGGGGGCACGTTCCAGGCCCGGGTCGAGCGCGACTTCACCGCGACCGAGCAGTCGCGGCGGCTGGCGCAGCTGAACGCGGTGGAGCACGGCTTGTGCTTCGGCCGCACCGATGCCCCGCCGGAAGCCGATCGCCCGGGGACCTTGTACATCGGCCGGATCGGCCTGCGGGACGACGAGCACGAGCCGCGGCTGATCGACTGGCGTGCTCCCGCGGCCCACCCCTTCTACGCCGCCACCCCCAGGGACCCGAACGGGCTGATCCGCCGTCGGCACATCTACACCAGGAACCGTATGGTCACCGGCGTTGACGACGAGGTCTTCGATCTGGACCGGTTGTCCGAGCCGGACCGCCGGAGCCTGTCCGGCGAGGCCATGCTGATCGCCAGCATCACCAGCCGCCGTACCGGCCGGATGCACGACGTGGTGGCCACCATCCAGGCCGAGCAGGACCGGGTCATCCGTTCGGCGCTGCAGGGCGTGCTGGTCGTGCAGGGCGGCCCGGGCACCGGCAAGACCGTCGCGGCGCTCCACCGGGCCGCGTACCTGCTCTACACCCACCGGCGCACGCTCGAGCGCCGCGGCGTGCTCGTCATCGGGCCGAACGCCACCTTCCTCCGCTATATCAGCCAGGTCCTGCCGTCCCTCGGCGAGACCGACGTGGTGCTCAGCTCGATCGCCGAGCTCTTCCCCGGCGTCAAGGCCGCCCCCGACGACGATCCGGAAGCCGCCGTGGTCAAGGGCGACGTCACGATGGTGAAAGTGCTCCGCCGCGCGGTGCGCAACCTGCAGCAGGTGCCGCCGGGCGACCTGGAGATCACCGCGGACGGCGTGACCATGACCGTGCCGAACCAGGTCGTGCTGCGCGCCCGCGACCGGGCCCGCGGGCTACGTAAGCCGCACAACGCGGCCCGCAAGCTGTTCATCACCGAACTGCTCAGCGCGCTCGCCGCCGCCGAGGCGCGGGCACTCGGCCGCGACCTGGACCCCGAGGACGTCCCGTACGCGCGGGCCCGGCTGTGGGACGAGCCGCCGGTCCGGGCCGCGCTCGACGCGCTGTGGCCCTTCCTGACCCCGCAGCGGCTGGTGGCCGGCCTGCTGGCCGAGGAAGGTGCCCTCCGCCGCGCCGCCCCCGGTCTGCAGGCGGCCGAACGGTCCGCGTTGCTGCGGCCCGGACACCCCGACGCGTGGACCGTGGCGGACGTGCCGCTGCTCGACGAGGCCGCCCAGCTGCTCGGCGCCGACGACACCGCGGACAAGCGGCGACGCCGGGCGCTGGACCGGGAGCGCCGCGCCGAGGAGCGATACGCTCGCGAGGTCCTCGAGATCACCCCGGTGGGGAACGAGGCCTTCGGGGGCTCGACCAGGCTCGCCGATCTCGTCGACGCGAGCACGCTGGCCGACTGGAACCGCGACCCGGGCCAGCAGCTCACCACGGCCGAACGGGCCTGGGCCGACCCCTCCTGGGCCTACGGCCACGTGATCGTGGACGAGGCGCAGGAGCTGTCCGCGATGGCCTGGCGGATGATCATGCGCCGGATCCCGACCCGGTCGATGACCGTGGTCGGCGACGTGGCTCAGCGGGGGAGCGCGGCCGGCGCCCGCTCCTGGGCGCAGATGCTCGACCCGTACGTGAAAGGCCGCTGGCGCGAGGAGCTGCTCACCGTCAACTACCGCACCCCGACCGAGATCATGGCCCTGGCCGCCGACGCCCTGGCCGCGGTCGCCCCCGGCGAGAGCCCGCCCGAGTCCGTCCGCGAGGAGGGCGTGGCGCCGCGCGCGGTCCAGGGTCTCGCCGCCGTCCCCGGCGTGGTGAAGGAAGAGCTCGCCGAGCTGGGTGCCGAGCACGGACAGGGCGGACGGCTGGCCGTCATCGCGCCGGGCAACCGGATCGCCGAGCTGGCCCGGGCGCTGCCGGAGGCGGTGCCCGGCGACCGGGCCGAGGTGCTCGACTCCCCGGTCGCGCTGCTGACCGTGGGCCAGGCCAAGGGCCTCGAGTTCGACCGCGTGGTGCTGGCCGACCCGGCCGGGATCCTGGACCAGTCGCCGGCCGGCGGCCACGACCTGTACGTCGCGATCACCCGCGCCACCCACCGCCTCACCATCGTCCACGACACCCCCCTCCCCGCCAGCCTCTCCCGCCTAGCGGAAACTCCCGCCTAGCGGAAACTCCCCCCTCGTGACGCTCCTCGCCCCCCGCGCCCCCGCCTCCCCCCGCGCCGACCATCCCCGCGCCCCCGCCTCCCCCCGCGCCGACCATGATCGCGGGCAGTTTTGGGTGCTATGTGGCCAAAACTGCCCGCGATCATGAAACGGTCAGCCAGTGCACGAGGTGCTGCGGGTCCTGGGGGAGCGAGCTCGCGCGGGGAGCCTGCCGGGAGAGCGACGCGACGGGTTCCGGGTGGCGCTGGCCATCGAGGGCGGCGGGATGCGCGGGACGATCTCGGCGGGCATGGCGCTGGCACTCGACGAACTCGGCCTGGTATCCGCGTTCGACGCCGTCTACGGTGCCTCGGCCGGGGCCATCACCGGCGCGTGGCTGCTCAGCCGGCCGCAGGGGCTGCGCGGCTGGACCGAACCCGCCTACGCCCGCGCCTTCATCCGCCGCTCCGCCCTGCTGCGCGGCCGCCCGGTGGCGGACATCCGGGCCCTGATCGAGGAGCTCTACCAGACCACGTTCCCGATGGACTTCGACGCGGTGCTGGCCAGCCCGGTCGAGTTCCACCCGCTCGCCACCGACGCCGCCACGGGCCAGTCCACCGACCTGCGCCCCCTCTGCAGTACCCCGGCCGAACTGCGCCTGGCCCTGCGAGCCAGTGCCGCCCTGCCGCTGCTGGCGGGCCCGCCGGTGCGGCTCGACGGCCGCCGCTTCTACGACGCGGGCCTGTCCGAGTCCGTCCCTTATCGCACCGCTCTGGCCCAGGGCGCCACGCATGTGCTGGTGCTGCGCTCCCGCCGCGGGCCGGTCGCCGTACCGGAAGGCGGGCCGGTCGCCGTACCGGAAGGCGGCCGCGGCCCGGCCCGTTCGGCCCGCGTGATCGCGCGCACCGCGCTGCGACGGGAGCCCCCGGCCCTGCGCGCCGCCTTCCTCGGCCGCGACGCCCGCCTAGCCGACGACGACCGCCACCTCGCCGAATACCAGTCCGCGTCGGTAACTCCCGCATCAGGAGCCGTGGCGGCGGTGTTCTCGATCCGGCCTCCGGCTGGCTCACCCGCGGTAAGCCGCCTGGCCACCGACGGGCGCCTGCTCCGGACCGCGTTCGAGTCCGGTCGCGCCGCCACGCACGCCGTTTTCTCCCCTTCCGCCTCATAGCCCCCGCGCCGCACTGCCCCGCTCCATGATCATGAAGGTCATCGAGCCGATCGAGCCCACCTCGCTCGACACGTTGACGATCCGCGCGTCGGGCCCCCGGCGCAGTAGCGGCAGCTCCGTCGCCAAGATACCCGGCCCGTCCTCGGAGGTTGCGCGTGATACCCGGCCCGTTCGGGAAATCGGTACGGCGGGCACTGGAAACGACGGGCACATATGGCACGGCGGGGGTGTTATTAAAGTGCGAGGCCGCGCGCCGCGTGGCACCATCGGGGGAACGAACGACACGAATGCCGGAGGACAATGAGCACGGTTTTTGATGAGCAGCCGGACCTCGGGGACCAGGATCTGCCGAACATGGACCTGGAGGACCGGCACGCGCTGCGGCGGGTGGCCGGGCTCTCCACCGAGCTCCAGGACGTCAGCGAGGTCGAGTACCGGGCGCTGCGGCTCGAGCGGGTCGTGCTGATCGGGGTCTGGGCTGAGGGCGGCCTGGCCAGCGCGGAGAATTCGCTGCGCGAGCTGAGCCGGCTGGCGGAGACGGCGGGCTCGGAGGTGCTCGACGGCCTCATCCAGCGCCGCAGCCGGATCGACGCGGCCACCTACGTGGGCTCGGGCAAGGCGCGTGAACTGGCCGGCATCGTCGCGGCGGCAGGCGCCGACACGGTGATCTGCGATGGCGAGCTCACCCCGAGCCAGCTGCGCAACCTCGAAGGCGTGGTGCGGGTCAAGGTCATCGACCGGACCGCGCTGATCCTGGACATCTTCGCCCAGCACGCGCGCAGCCGGGAGGGCAAGGCCCAGGTCGAGCTGGCCCAGCTGCAGTACATGCTGCCCAGGCTGCGCGGCTGGGGCGAGTCGCTGTCCCGGCAGGCCGGCGGCCGGGTGGCCGGCGGCGGCGGTATCGGCACCCGCGGTCCGGGCGAGACCAAGATCGAGACCGACCGGCGGCGGCTGCGAGCGCGTATCTCCCGGCTGCAGAAGGACATCGCGAGCATGTCGACCGGCCGCAAGGTGCAGCGCGGCCAGCGGCGACGTCGCGACGTGCCGTCCGTAGTCATCGCGGGATACACCAACGCGGGCAAGTCGAGCCTGCTCAACGCGCTCACCGGGGCCGGTGTCCTGGTTGAGGACGCGCTGTTCGCCACGCTCGACCCGGCCGTCCGCCGGGCCGAGACGCCGTCCGGGCGGACGTTCACGCTGACCGACACCGTCGGCTTCGTCCGGCACCTGCCGCACCAGCTGATCGACGCATTCCGGTCCACCTTGGAGGAAACGGCCGAGGCCGACCTCATCCTGCACGTGGTGGACGGGTCCGACGCCGAGCCGGAGGCGCAGATCGCCGCGGTCCGCGCCGTGCTGGCCGAGATCGGCGCCGGGCACGTGCCCGAGCTCGTGGTGGTCAACAAGATCGACTCGGCCGACCCGGTCGTGCTGCAGGGCCTGCGCGCCAGGGAACCGGGCAGCCTCAGCATCTCCGCGAAGACCGGGGCGGGCCTGGGTGCCCTGCGCGACGCCATCGAGTCCGCGCTGCCCCGGCTCGACGTCCAGGTCAAGCTCACCATCCCGTACAGCCGCGGCGATCTGGTCGCCCGGGCGCACGCCGAAGGCGAGGTGCTCGCGACCGAGCACAGCGCGGACGGTACACTTCTCGAGGCCCGGGTGCCGCCCGGCCTGGCCGCGCAACTCGAAGCCGTGCTAGACGATCGTGTCCAGGTCCAAGCGTGATAGCGGTCACGTTTGACGGGCATTTTCTCGTTAACTGAGGGTGCTTTTACCAGGTCGGCGGATAAGGTTCGGCATTTCGCCGAAAGGCTTGTCTGCGGTGGTAGCGGTGCAATACCGTGTCTGGATCGATATGTTCGCTGCCGTACCCGCTCGGCCCGTACCGTGATCGGCTCCGATGCCCGTGCGTGGTGCGCAGCGCAGCTCGTCTAGTGCCGCCGGGACTTCCGGCGTGTACGTGTCATGACAGGTGAACGCTCATGGCGCATGGGATCACCAGTCCCGGGGGGGACCGCCGGTGACTGTTCGGCTGCTGACCAACATCGGTCGCCTGTGGACTGGCTCGGAGATCCTGAGCAACGCCGCCATCGTGACCGGCGACGACCGGATCGCCTGGGTCGGCCCCGCGGCCGAGCTGCCTCAGCGCATCCCAGGTGTGGTCGACGACATCGTCGACGTCGACCACGTGGAGAACCTGGGCGGCGGCCTGCTCACCCCCGGGCTGATCGACGCCCATACCCACCCGGTATACGCGGGTAACCGCTGGGCGGAGCTCGCCATGCGGTCCAACGGCTCGTCGGCCGCGGAGATCACCGCCGCGGGCGGCGGGGTCTCGTCCACCGTCACCGTGACCCGCGGCACCGACCCCTGGACGCTGTGCAACGGCGTGCGCGCCCGGCTAGGCCGCTGGCTGCGGTCCGGCACGACGACCCTCGAGGCCAAGACCGGGTATCACCTGACCAGGGACGGCGAGCTGGCCGACGTGCGGATGCTGCGCGGTCTCGAAGGCGAGCCGGGCATGCCGCGAGTGCACGTCACGTTCCTGGCCGCGCACGCGGTCCCGCCGGAGTTCTTCGGCCGTCGCCACGACTACATCGACGCGGTCAGCTCCTGGTGCGCGGACGCCTCTGCCGTCGGCGCGGATAGCGTGGACGTGTACTGCGAGGAAGGCCGGTTCTCCGAGGACGAGGCGCGCTGGATCCTGTCCGCGGGCCGCCGCTCGGGCCTGCTGCCGCGCGTGCACGCCTGCGGCGACTCCCGCACCGGCGCGGCGCGGCTGGCCGCCGAGATGGGCTGCGCCTCCGCCGACCTGCTGCACGAGGCCACCGAGGAGGACGTGGCGGCGCTGGCCCAGGCCAGTGTGGCCGCCGTGGTCTGCCCGGGCACGGCCCTGCAGACCAGGGCCCGGCCGCCAGTGCGCGACCTGCTGGACAAGGGCGTCGCGGTCGCGCTCGGCTCCGACCACACCCCGGGCGGCACCGGTATCACCTCGATGGCCCTGGTCATCTCGCTGGCCGTGTCCTACTTCGGGATGAGCGTCGAGGAAGCCCTGCGGGCCGCCACCATCGGCGGCGCGCACGCGCTGCGCGCTCCCGACCGCGGCGCGATGGTCCGCGGCAGGCTCGCCGACATGGTGCTATGGGACGCCGACCACGAGGGCGCCTTCGTCTGGTCCTACGGCCTGACCCCGCGCCGCGTCTGGCTCGGCGGCGAGCCGATCTCGGCCACCTAGTTCGGCACTCGGGCCTCATGCATGGCATGCTGCGGTCATGGCTGCGCGCACCGCGGTTAACCCGCCCGCCACCGAGGTCGTCCCGGTCACGCTCGTCGTCGGCGAGGAGGAGTTCCTCGTCGACCGCGCCGTCCGCGACCTGATCGCCGCCGCCCGAGACGCCGCCCCCGGCGGCGACGTCCATGACCTGGACGCGTCCGCGCTCGGCCCGGGAGAGCTCGACTCGCTCACCTCGCCCTCGCTGTTCGGCGGCGGCTGCGTGCTCGCGGTCCGTTCGGCCCAGAATGCGGGCAAGGAAGTCGCGGCCGAGCTGGCCAGGTACGCGAAGAATCCGGCGCCGGACGTAATCCTCGTCCTGACCCACGCGGGCGGCGCCAAGGGCAAGGAGCTGCTGGCCGCGGCCAGGGCAGCGGGGGCCCGGATGATGGAATACCCGAAGGTCACCAGGTTTTCCGAGCGGCTGGACTTCATCAGGACGGAGTTCCGCCGCGCGGGCCGGCGCGCCGACGACGGCGCGGCACGGGCGCTGCTCGACGCGGTGGGTTCGGATCTGCGCGAACTCGCGGCCGCCTGCGACCAGCTTGCCGCCGACACCGACGGCCTCATCGATGAGCCGGTCGTGGCCAGGTACTACCGGGGCCGGGCCGAGGCGACCGGGTTCACCGTCGCGGACCGGGCGGTCGAGGGACACCTGGCCCAGGCGCTCGAACAGCTGCGCTGGGCGCTGGCCACGGGTGTTTCCCCGGTGCTGATCTGCAGCGCGCTCGCGCAGGGAGTCCGGCTGCTCGGCCGGGTGGGATCGGCGCCGCGGGGCGCCAGCAGCGCCGCTCTCGCCGCCGAGGTCGGTGCTCCGCCGTGGAAGATCGACCGGGTCCGGCAGCAGCTCCGCGGCTGGCACCCGAACGGCATCGCCCGCGCGCTGCACGCGGTCGCCGAAGCGGACGCGCAGGTGAAGGGCGAAGCGGCCAGCGCGGCCTACGCGCTGGAACGGGCAGTGCGCCGGATCGTCGCCAGCCGGGTCGGCGACGATCCAAACTGAGCAGCCGCCCGCCAGGACGACCTAGCTGGCCTGGAGTTCGGCGTAGCGCTTGGCGATCGCCGACTTGCGGTTCGCGGCCTGGTTCTTGTGGATAACGCCCCTGCTGGCCGCCTTGTCGAGCTGCCGGGTAGCGGCGCGCAGTGCGGTGCCGGCCTCGTCGAGGTTTCCCGCGTCCGCGGCTTCGCGGAACTTGCGCACGGAGGTACGCAGCGACGACTTGACGGCCTTGTTCCGCTGGTGCGCCTTCTCGTTTTGCTTATTGCGCTTGATCTGAGACTTTATATTCGCCACGCGTGGGAATCCTTCAAGGTTGTCTGGTGGTGACGCGACGACGGGTGACGCGACGACGAAGCTTATCCGAGCCGGACCCCCCGGCTCAAACCAGGACCCGATCTCGTGCTCGATGCGGCGCACTACAGGGCCCAATTCAGGCGGGCGGCAAGGGCACTGGGCCGGACATGGGATCATGGATCACTCAGGCCGACAGACGGCGAATCACCCGAACGGACGCGCGTGTCATCACCTAGCCCCGCCAGCCAGCCGGTTCAGCGGAACCGGCCGAGACCGTTGGCCCAGGACGCCCGGCCGGCGCCCGCCCATACCGATCAGGCCGTGATCAGGAACTTCTGCATCATCGCCCACATCGATCATGGCAAGTCGACGCTGGCTGACCGGATGCTGCAGTTCACCGGGGTGGTGGAAGGCCGCCAGATGCGGGCGCAGTACCTGGACCGGATGGACATCGAGCGCGAGCGCGGCATCACGATCAAGAGCCAGGCGGTCCGGCTTCCCTGGGCCAGCGACGGCTCCCAGTACGTGCTCAACCTGATCGACACCCCCGGGCACGTGGACTTCAGCTACGAGGTCTCCCGCAGCCTGGCCGCCTGCGAGGGCGCCGTGCTGCTCGTCGACGCCGCTCAGGGCATCGAGGCGCAGACGCTGGCCAACCTGTACCTGGCGCTGGACGCCGACCTCAAGATCATCCCGGTGCTGAACAAGATCGACCTGCCCGCGGCCCAGCCGGACCGCTACGCCGCCGAACTGGCCGGCATCATCGGCTGCGACCCCGCCGAGGTGCTCCGCGTCTCGGCGAAGACCGGCGAGGGCGTCGAGCACCTGCTGCACGAGATCGTCCGGCTTGTCCCGGCCCCGTCGGGCCACCCCGACGCCCCGGCCCGGGCGCTGATCTTCGACTCGATCTACGACACCTACCGCGGCGTCGTCACCTACGTGCGGGTGGTCGACGGGCGGCTGTCCCGGCGCGAGCGCAGCCTGATGATGTCCACCGGCGGCACCCACGAGACGCTCGAGGTGGGCGTGATCTCGCCGGAGCCCACGCCGAGCGAGGGCCTGGCCGCAGGGGAGGTCGGCTACCTGATCACCGGGGTCAAGGACGTCCGGCAGGCCCGGGTCGGCGATACCGTGACCAGCTCGGCCCACCCGGCGGCCGAACCGCTGGCCGGCTACTCGACCCCCAAGCCGATGGTCTTCTCCGGCCTGTACCCGGTCGACGGCGACGACTACCCCGATCTGCGCGACGCACTGGACAAGCTGCGGCTCAACGACGCCGCGCTGCTGTACGAGCCGGAGACGAGCGATGCGCTCGGGTTCGGCTTCCGCTGCGGCTTCCTCGGCCTGCTGCACATGGAGATCGTCCGCGAGCGCCTGGAGCGGGAATTCGACCTGTCCCTGATCTCCACCTCGCCGAACGCCGTCTACCGCGTCGTCATGGACACCGGCCAGGAGATCCGGGTGACGAATCCGAGTGACTTCCCGGGAGGCAGCGAGCCGGGCAAGGGCAAGATCGACCGGGTCTACGAGCCAGTGGTGCGGGCCACGGTGATCTCCCCGGCCGAGTACATCGGCACGATCATGGAGCTGTGCCAGAGCCGGCGCGGTTCCCTGATCGGCATGGACTACCTCTCGTCGGACCGGGTGGAAATCCGCTACACGCTGCCGCTCGCCGAGATCATCTTCGACTTCTTCGACAACCTCAAGTCCCGGACCCGCGGCTACGCGTCGCTGGACTACGAGCCCGACGGCGAGCAGCAGGCCGACCTGGTCAAGGTCGACATCCTGCTGCAGGGCCAGCCGGTCGACGCGTTCAGCCAGATCGTGCACGCGGACAACGCCCGCGAGTACGGCCTGGCCATGACCGCGAAGCTCAAGGAGCTGATCCCGCGGCAGCAGTTCGAGGTGCCGATCCAGGCGGCCGTCGGCGCGCGCATCATCGCCCGCGAGAACATCCGCGCGCTGCGCAAGGACGTGCTGGCCAAGTGCTACGGCGGCGACATCACGCGCAAGCGCAAGCTGCTGGAGCGGCAGAAGGAAGGCAAGAAGCGGATGAAGACCATCGGCCGCGTGGACGTGCCGCAGGAGGCGTTCGTGGCCGCCCTGTCCACCGGGCCGGGGGACAAGAAGACCCGCTAGACAAGCATTAGGGCCGAACGGGCCTGGGCGCGTGCCGGTGCCCCACCGCCGGCACCCTCTCGGTCGTGATGAACGGAGCCAGCTGCGCGCGCTGGAAGGGCTGGATCTGCGCCGGCTGGTAAGAACCCTGCTGGAACGGGATCGGCGGGGCGTGCGCGGTCGCGATGGCGGTGACCAGCGCGGCCAGGGTGAAGATCACCAGCGCGGTGATGACGAGTGCCGCGGCGGAATGCCAGCTCGTGTCCGGCTCGGCGCTGGGCGGCACGGCGGGAGTCGCCTGCTGGTACGGCAGGCCGCCCGGGTAGGGGAGCGGCCCGGCTGGCACGTCGGCGATTAGCGCCCAGAGGTCGCCGTACGTGCGGGCGGCGTAAGCTCGCGCCACCCGGTCGTCGAGCTCGTCCTGGCTGAGCCGTCCCTCGGTGAAAGCCGCCCGGAGCACCCCGACCGTACGCTCGCGGTCCGCGCTGCCCGCCAGCCAGGCCGGATTGACCCCGGTGAACCCGCTGCCGGCAGGTACAGCGGGGAGAGGCGGAAATGCCTGACCTGGACCGTATACCACTGAGCCTCCCGCGGACGCCTCTTAAGAGTGTAGACGCGCGAGGGTCGCCAGGAGTGCCAATGCCACGTTCGGCGTTCCTCGCGGTTACGCGCTGAGCGCGGTACCGAGGTTGTTGTAGGCCTGATTGATCTTGTCGACCGACTGCTGCAGGCCGGATGCCTGCGCCTCGCTGATGTACTTGCTGGCCGTGGGAGCGGTGGTCAGCTTGGCGAACTTCGCCGCGGTGTCCGAGACCGCGGCAGCCAGCGCGGCGTTGGCCGTGGTCGCCTGCGACGGCATAGGGATCCCGCGCAGCTGCGCGGCAAACGTGTTGAGCGTAGCGGCCACCTGGCGGTCCACGCCCTCCACGCAGCTCAGCTTCTTGTTGCACGCCTGCACGTGGGCCGAGTAGTTGTCGAGCACGTCACGCGTCGGCTGGATGTCGGCGACCACCTGCTTCGCCGCGGACAGGGCGCTGACGCTGTTGCCGGCCAGCGCGGCCTGGACCGCGCCGTTGACCGCGGCGAGCACCACGCCGAGCACGATGAACAGGATCACGAGCTTGCGCGCCGCCGCGGACAGCACGAGCCGCCAGGACAGCCCGCCCGCCGGTCCCCCGGCCGGTATCCCGTAGCCGGCCTGGGCGTACCCCGGCTGCACGCCATATCCCGGCTGTACCTGCGGGTCGCCGTACTCCGCCTGCGCCTGCACGTCGCCGAACAGCCCTCCGGGGTACGCGCTGGTCAGCATCATGGCGAAGCCGAGCGTCCTGACCTGGTAGCGGAGCACGGCCGCCAGTCCCTGGTGGATGGCGTCCGGCATCTGCCCGGTGACCAGCACGATCAGCCAGGTCACGAACATGAAGATGGTGAGTGCGCCGTAGCTGACGACGGCCTGGACGATCCAGCAGGGAATGAGCAGGAAGAACCGGAACAGGACGGCCAGCCGGTTCAGCCGGCCTGGCGTCACCGCCAGCCGGACCGGATAATCCGCGTCGTCCAGCGTGAACGGCGGGTACACGTCGGTGAGCAGGTAGTTGTAGGCGTACACCCGGCCCAGCCAGCGCAGGTAGCCGGTGAGGAAGTCGGCCGCGAAGACCGGCAGCCGCCCGGTGAACAAGGCGCCGAACCAGCCGATGATCGTGATCACGCCGGCCGCGACCCCGAGCAGCCACAGGACGATCAGCTGCGGGATGGCCAGGAAGATGCGGAACGCGACGGTCAGCCGCGACTGCGGAGCCGGACCCGCGAACGCGACGAGGACCGGCACGGGCGTCGACTGCTCGGTGACCGGCGCAGTGGCGTCGGCGGCGTAGTACGCGGACATTGCCTTGTTCTCCCCTGTTCTTTGCTGTCCCCCTGCAGGCGCGACCGATCATATTGCCCGTTAGCCGTCGTCCGGGGCAAAACGCGTCAGCGCCCGCCTGTATGCGAAGACGTTACCGGTCGGCCCGAAACTAGCCCCGCTGGTTATATCCGCAGCTCAGAAGCTTTATTCCGATGGGCGAGGGCATGTCCGCTGCTCATCGGGCAAGCCAGGTGCCTGTCATCGGGCGGGCCAGCGACCTGCCCCGTAAGCGCTGCCCGCGAGGCCCCGCGATCTACCGGGGCACGCCCTAGCCGCCGGGGGTGCCTGTGGCCGAGATCACGGCGCCCACGATGGACAGGACGATGAGGATGCCCCAGAAGATAACCGCCATGTAACCCAGGACCAGGCCGCTGGTCGCCAGCCCGTCGCCGCGCTGCCCGGTCTGCCGCATCTCCCGCTTGGCCATGTGCCCGCAGATGATCGCCGGGATGGCGGTCAGGCCCATGGTGAAGAACTCGGCCACGCCCAGCACCAGCGCCGCCCGGGCCAGCGAGTTGGTGGTGACGGGCGGCTGGTACACCGGCATGGGATAGACCATGGGCACGGGCCCCGCTGGCAGGTCGGCGGTCAGCGCGCTCAGCTCGGCGTACGTTCGCGCGGCGTAGGCCTGGTTCATCCGCTCGTTGTACTCGTCCTGGGTCAGGCGGCCCTCGGCGAAGCCGGCCTTCAGCACGTCGACCGCGCGTTCCCGGTCCGCCGAGGCCGCGCGCATGGCCGGGTTCATAGCCGGGTTCATCCGGGCCTGCATCTGGTACCCGCCCGCCGGAACGTGGAACCCGCCCGGCGGAACGGGGTAA
>Ga0335078_10002430_pt1 | contig 28241 bp, 25 predicted proteins | sample Lox_Sample_32_FD_206711 | JGI IMG/M metagenome (GOLD analysis project Ga0335078, IMG submission 206711) | Soil microbial communities from Loxahatchee National Wildlife Refuge, Florida, United States - Lox_Sample_3.2 | ecosystem: Environmental > Terrestrial > Soil > Wetlands | place: USA...
GCCATCCTCCCCAGGTTGCGAAACATGGACCGTCCCACTCGACGCCGCTCGTCGTCCGACCAGTCCGGGAAAGCGATCCGGAGGTTGCCCATGACCACGGAGCGGCGGACCCTCACGAGCCAGAGGAGCTGACCGAGACACTCGCCGAGAAAGCGGAGCAGGCGTCGCACTAGGCTCGCCCTCCGGGGCCGCCGCCGGCCTGGAGCGCCTCCGCCACCGCCGCCTCGAGGCTCGCGCCTCCCCGCAGCACCTCCGCCTCGATGCGCAACACGCGCAAGCGGGGTTCCGACCTCCACCCGCGCGGCAAGCGGACCGCGTCCTTCTCGGTGGTGACGAGCGGCGAGGCGCCCGCGCGCGCGGCCGCCCCGAGCACCTCGGCGAGCTCCGACTCCGTGAAGGGATGATGGTCCGGGTAATGCCGGCAGACGATCACGGACGCTCCGAGGGACTCCACCGTCCGCCGCACGTTCTCCGGCCGAGCGACTCCCGTCAAGAGCGCGACCCGCGCCCCGGAGAGGGAGTCGAGCCCGTAGGAGCGCTCCAGGGTCGCCCCCAGGAGCTCGCGCGGAGCGTGGCGTGACTCCACCGGGTCGCGGCCGGTGAACCGCCGGGCGGCGGCCCGGAGCTCCGCGAGGCGCCCCTCCGGCGCCCCGTCCGCGTGGGTGAGCCACAGCAGGCCGGCTCGCGAAAGCGCCCCGGGCGGTTCTCGGTTCGGGCCGCGCGGGAGGCAGTGGCCGTTTCCGAACGGATTCGAGGCGTCGAGCACGACGATGTCGAGGTCGCGGCGCAGGTGCCGGTGCTGGAATCCGTCGTCGAGGACGAGGACGTCGGCCCCGAGGTCGTCGACGGCGATGCGCGCCAGCGCGGCGCGGTCCGGACCGCACACCACCGGCACCCGCGGAAGGCGGTGAGCGAGCAGCACCGGCTCGTCCCCGCCCTGGCTCGCCGGCAAAAGGAGGCTCTGGCCGTCCGACACCACCCGTGGCCCCGCGCCTTCGGAGCCGTACCCGCGCGACAGGACCGCGGGGCGGCGCCCGGCCGCGAGCAGGCGCTCCGCGAGGGCGAGGACAGCCGGCGTCTTCCCGGCGCCGCCGACGCTCAAGTTGCCCACCGAGATGACCGGGACTTTGGCGCGGACGGCGGGGAGGACTCCGCGGTCGTAGAGGGTGCCGCGCAGGGCCACCCCCAGCCGGAAGACGACCTCGGCGACGGAGAGGGGGGCGAGCAAGACCCGGTCGGCGAGGCCCGGGCTCGGGCTCCACCAGATGCGCCCGAGCGCCCCCGGTCGGCCTGCGGCGGCGCTCACGCCACCCGTCCCTCCTGCCGCGCGCGCGGCAACAGGCGCAGCATGTGGTCGACGTTTCGCGCGCTCGCCCCGCGGATGGCGCTCACCGCCTCCTTGGCCATGGCACCGAGCTCCCGGATCTCCTCCGGGCGGGAGAGCAGCTCGCGCGCCACGCTCCAGAGCTGTTCCGGGTTGGCGACCTGGATGCCTCCCCGTCCCACCAGCACCTGGACGCTGTCCTTGAAGCTCTCCATGTGTGGCCCGAAGAGCACCGGCTTGCCCTGTCCCGCGGGCTCGAGGACGTTCTGACCTCCCCGCCTCACGAAGCTCCCTCCCACGAAGGCCAGGGTGGCGAGGCGATAGGCGGCGGCGAGCTCCCCGATGGTGTCGAGGACCACCACGTTCACCGGCCCGGCGGCTGCGCCGGCGCTCCGCAGCCGGGTCGAGAACCCGGCGGCTGCGCTCAGCCCGAGAATCCGCCCCGACCTCTCCACGTAGCGCGGGGCGAGGACGAGCTGGAGGCCGGGGACGTCCGGGAGCAGGCGCTGGTAGACGTCGAGGAGGAGCTCCTCCTCGCCCTCGTGCGTGGACCCGGCGATGAGGACCGGGCGGTTGGAGGCAAGCCCCATGGCCGAGCGCAGCGCCTCGTCGTCGCCGGCGGGCCGGTCGAGCGGCAGCGCGTCAAACTTCGTGTTGCCGGTCACCCAGACCCGGTCCGGCGGGGCGCCGAGCTGCAGGGCGCGCTCGGCCTCCTCGTCGGAGCGCATGAGGAACAGATCGATGGAGGGCAGCGGATTGCCGATGGCGCGGAAGAGGGCCCGGTAGCTCGTCATCTTTTCCGGGTTGAATCGGCCATTCGTGAGGGCGATGCGCGCGCCCGCCCGCCGCACGGCGCGGATCAGGTTCGGCCAGATCTCCGTGTACTCGAGCACCAGGAGGTCGGGGCGGAGCGCCGCGACCGCGCGGCGCGTGGCTCCGGGAAGGTCGTAGGGGGCGTGGAGCACGACATCCGCCTCTCGGAGTTTCTTCCGGGCCATCTCGAGACCGCTGTTCGTGATGGTGGTGACGATGATGCAGCAGCCCGGGAGCCGCGCCTTGAGCTCCTTCATCATCGGGTGAAGGGAGAGCAGGTCGCCGGCGCTCGCGCCGTGGAGCCAGATGCGCGGCCATCCCGAGCCGAGCCGCGCCGCCCGCCCGTAGACCGAGTCGGGATGGGATCCCGTGGCGCAGCTTCGGGTGGGTTAGGAGCACCGGCAAAAGCGCCAGGAAGAGAAGGTAGCTCGCGAGGGCGTAGAGCGCGTGCACGGGCTATCGCTCCTACTGCATCCCGGGGAACTCGGGAAGACCCGAGGGCGCGCGGCGGAAGGAGGCCCGCCCGCTGCACGGTGGCGGAGCCGCCGGCGCTCCGGGCGTCCCTTCCCCTGCTGCCGGGCCGGAGTCTACTTCTCCTCCTCGATTCCCTTCACCTTCCCCTCGGCGCGCCGCTTCTCGATGATCTTCTGGGCGATCTGAGGAGGCACCGGGTCGTAGTGCGAGGGCTCCATGCTGAAGTAGCCGACGCCCTGGGTGAGGGAGCGCAGCTCGGCGTCGTAGGTCATGGCCTCCGCGTGCGGGCAGAGCGCGCGGATGGCGACGCCGCGGGCGATGGGCTCCATGCCCTGGACCTTGGCGCGGCGGCTGTTCAGGTCCCCCATCACCGGCCCGACGTACTCCTCGGGCACGCGCACCTCGAGCTTCATGATGGGCTCGAGCAGGATGGGGCGGGCGTCCTGCATGGCCTTCTTGAAGCCCATGGAGCCGGCGATCTGGAACGCCATGTCGGAGCTGTCGACGTCGTGGTAGCTGCCGAAGACGAGCTTCGCCCGGAAGTCCACCACCGGGTATCCGGCCAGGGGACCGGCCCCGAGCGCCCCCCGTACCCCCTTCTCCACCGAGGGGATGAACTGCCGCGGGATGACGCCGCCGACGATGGCGTCCTCGAATTCGAAACCGGATCCGCGCGGCAGCGGGTAGAGCTCGAGCGTGCAGTCTCCGTACTGCCCGTGGCCGCCGGTCTGCCGCTTGAACTTCCCCTGCGCCTTCGACGGGGAGGTGATGGTCTCCAGGTAGGCCGGAGTCGGCACCCCGAGCTGCACCTCGACGCCGTGCTTGCGCTTGAGCCGCTCCACCGTGACCTCGATGTGAGCCTGGCCGGTCGCCTTGAGTAGGAACTCGCCGGTGTCGGCTGCGCGGCCGAGCTCCAGCGACGGGTCTTCCTCGATGAGCTTCTGGAGGGCGGCCGTCACCTTGTCGTCCCCCGCCCCCTTGGCCTGCACGGCGTAGGCGACCGGGCGATTCGGCTGCTTGAAGTCCGGCAGGACGATGACCGAGTCCTTATCGGAGAGGGTGTCGCCGGTGCGGGCGTCCTTGAGCTTGAGCAGCACCACCAGATCTCCCGGCCCGGCGCTCGGCACCTCGACCTGCTGGGCGCCGTCGGTCCGGTAGACCCTCGCGATGCGCTCCTCCACCCGAGTGCGCGGGTTCACGACGACCGACTCGGGCTTGATGGTCCCCGAGAGCACCCGGAGGTAATCCACCCGGCCGGCAAAGTGATCGATGGTGGTGCGGAAGACCTGGGCGCTGAAGGGCGCCGCCGCGTCGGCGCGCCGCTCGGCTTCCTTGCCGGAGAGGTCCTTGCCGACGATGCGCCGGCCCTCCGGACCCGGGAGCACCTCGGCCACGAGGTCGAGGAGCTCGCGCACGCCGAGTCCGGGCTTGGCCGCCACCAGGGCGATGGGAAGGAACTTCTGCTGGGAGGCCCCGGCCGCGAGTCCGCGCATGACCTCGGCAGGCGAGAGGCTGCCCCCCTCGAGGTACTTTCCGAGGAGCTCGTCATCCGACTCGGCCGCCGCCTCCACCAGCGCGGTCCGGGCCGCCTCGGCCTCGGCGCGCACCTCGGCGGGGATGTCCTGCTCCACCGTCTTCGCAAAGCCCTTGTCGGAGAGGTGCGCCTTCATGGAGAGAAGGTCCACCAGGCCCCGCAGCGACTCGCCCTGCCCGACCGGGATGTGCACCGGGATCGGCTTAACCTTGAGCGATGCCTCGATATCCGCGAGCGTCTTCCTGAAATCCGCCTGCTCGTGGTCCAGGCGCCCCACCACCGCCAGGGTCGGCAGCTTCGAGTCAGCGAGCGCGTCGAAGATCCGCTCGGTGCGGTTGTGGGTACCGTCCACGGCCGAAACGACGAGGACCGCGCCGTCCGTCACCTGCAGGGCCCACTCCGCCTCGTTGATGAAGGCCGCGAAGCCCGGCGTGTCGAGGACGTGGAAGGTGCGCCCCCCGTCCTCGAACGTCTCCGGGTGGAGGGAAAGGGTGAAGTTCCGCTTCTTCTCCTCGGGCTCCGCGTCGAGCCGCGAGGTGGAGCCTTCCGGGCTGGCGCGCTTCGCGTCCACGGCCCGGAGGAGCGCCTCGACGAGCGCGGTCTTGCCGGCGCCGTCGGCGCCGAGGATGGAGAAGGTGCGGACGATGCGAGGGGCCATGGCTGGGAATCTCCGCTCCGCCCCGCGGCCGGGCGCGGGGACCGTGTGACGACGAGGTGACGACTCATACCATGGGACGGCCGCCGGAGGCCGGCCCGAGCACCCGGGGGACTAGGACTCGCGTTCGCCCAGCGGGGACGTCCGGCGCACCGCCTCCCCCTCTGCCCCGCGTTCGAGGAGGAAGTCCCGGGCGCTGTGAAAGCTCTCGGCAGTGTTCATGGCGGTCTCCACGCGATCCGTTCGCCCCTAGCGCAGGAGAGCGGGGAAGGCCTCCCCGACTCCGTCGATGACGAACTGCAGCGCGATGGCGGCGAGGAGCATGCCGGCCACGCGCTCGAGGACGTTCATCCCGGTTCGCCCCATGACCCTCTCCACCCGGGCCGCCCCGGCGAGCACGAGGTAGGTGGCGAGCCCGGTCACGAGCACCGCCCCGAGGATCGGGATGCTGCGCCACCAGTGATCGTGTCGGGTACGGGCCATGAGGACGATGACCGTGGCGATGGATCCCGGGCCGGCGAGGAGCGGCATCGCCAAGGGGACGATGGCCACGTCGTCCTTCGCCACCCCGGCCGCCACCTCCGGCTCGGTGATGCGGGCCGCCGACGGCCGGGTGCGGATCATGTCGACGGAGATGAGGAGGAGCAGGATGCCACCGGCGATCTTGAACGCCGGGATGGTGATGCCGAGGAGGCGGAAGAGGATGGCGCCGACCACCGCAAAGCCGGCGAGGATGAGGAAGGTACCGGCCGCCGCCCGCTTGGCCGTCTCCCGCCGGACCTCCGGGGACTGCCCGGAGGTCATGGCGAGGAAGAAAGGGACGGCGGCGAACGGGTCCACCACCACGAAGATCGCGGAGAGGGCGACGAGGCTCTGGGTGAGGACCTCGCGTGCCATGTGCGCCCGACTTCGGGTACCCCCTGGGGAGCGAATCGACGACGCCTAGCGAAAACCGCCTGCCCGAATCGACCACACTTTGCGAAGCGCTTCTAGCACGATCCGCTTCGACATCTTCGAGTGGCCGACGCGCCGGTCGACGAAGACGATGGGGATCTCCACCACGCGGAACCCCTTGCGAATGGCCCGGTAGGTGAGCTCGATCTGGAAGGCGTAGCCGGAACACTCCACCGTCGGCAGGTCGATGGACTCGAGCACCTTCCGGTGGAAGCACTTGAATCCGCCAGTGAGGTCGCGCACCGGGATCCCGAGGATCGTCCTCGCGTACCAGCTCCCGCCCCGGGAGATGAACTTGCGGACGACGCTCCAGTTCACGGTGCCCCCGCCGGGGACCATCCGGCTCCCGAGGACAAGGTCGGCCTCACGCGCCGCCTCGATCATCGCCGGGAGGCGCTTCGGGTCGTGGGAGAAGTCGGCGTCCATCTCCAGGACGAGTTCGTAGCCGTGGCGGAGGGCCCAGTCGAAGCCGGCCAGGTAGGCCTTCCCCAGCCCCTCCTTGCCGGCGCGGTGGAGGACGTGGACCCGCGGTTCGCGGGCGGCGATGGCGTCCGCCAGGGCCCCGGTCCCGTCGGGCGAGTTGTCGTCGATGACGAGAACGTCCGCGTCGGGCGCCTCCGCCAGGACGGCCTCGACGATGGGGCCGACGTTTTCCTTCTCGTTATAGGTCGGCAGGCACACGAGCGCGTGCCGAGCGGGCCGGGGGGTCTCGTTGGATGGGCTCATGGGCTCATTGCTCCTGCGACCTCTTCGGCGACACGGCGGGCCGCTCCGGCCTCCCCGAGAGAGCGGCGGACCTCGTCCAAGTCGGCCAGCTGCCGGGTGCGCACCTCCGGGTCGCAGAGAAGCCGCTCGATCTCCGCCGCCATGCGCTCCGGGCTCGCCTCCGTCTGGAGGAGTTCCGGCACGACCTGCCGACCGGCGAGGATGTTCACGAGGGCGAAGTGGGCGACGCGGACGAAGATCCTGCCCACGAAGTAGGAAAGCCAGGCGAGCCGGTAGACGACGACCATGGGGCGCCGCATGAGAGCGGCCTCGAGCGTGGAGGTCCCGCTCTTCACGAGCGCGGCGTCGCTCGCCCCCACCGCCTCGTCGGCGCGGCCCGAGACGAGCTTGACCTCGAGCGTCGCGTGGCTGGCGAGGAATGGGCGGACGGCCTCCTCCCGTAGCGTTGACGCCACCGGCACCACGAACTGGGCGTCCGGGTGGCGGGCGCGGATACGCTCGGCCGCATCCAGCATGCGGGGGAAGATGCGCCTCAGCTCGCTGTGGCGGCTCCCGGGCAGGAGCGCCACCGTGAGCCGCCCAGGAGCGAGGCCCAGGTCGGCCCGGTAGCGGCCGGGCTCGAGCGGGAGCGGCCGCTCGGCGAGGGGGTGACCCACGAACCGGGCCGACACGCCCGTCCCCGCGTAGAAGCGCTCCTCGAAGGGCAGGATGCAGAGCATGCGGTCGACCAGCCGGGCGATCTTCTTCGCCCTCCCCCGCCGCCAGGCCCAGATCATGGGCGAGACGTAATAGACCACCTTGACCCCGAGCGTCTTCAGGTGCTTCGCGAGCCGCAGGTTGAAGTCGGGACTGTCGACGAGCAGCGCCGCCCTCGGCATTCGCCTCTCGCTCGCCTGCCGGAGCCCCCGCAGGATCTCGAGGATCCGCGGAATCTTCGGCAGCACCTCGGCGATCCCCATGACGCAGAGGTCCTCCGCCGGGTAGAGGGCCTCGAGGCCCGCTGCCCGGAGGCGCGGCCCGCCCACGCCGAAGGCGCGGATGCCAGGGTGGATCCTCACGAGTTCCTCGAGGGCCCGGGCGGCGTGGAGGTCCGCGCTCGCCTCCGCGGCGACGATGAGCAGGTCCTCGGTCAAGGCGCCGCCTTATACCACGCGCCCCGCCGCGCCCCGGGAAGGCTTCGCCTGAGCGGGGCGCCGGCCTTGACCCGCACGGATGTTCAGTTATGAAGGACCCCGTGCGGCCGATCCCCGTGGCCAACCCGCCGAACCCCTGGCTCTCCGAGTCCGTCGACTGGCTCGGCGAGCCACCGGCAGCCCTCCCCCGCGTGTACGCCGACGCCACGCGCGAGGTCCTCTCCCGAAACGACAGCCCGGACATCGGGTTCACCTTCAGCCTCAACCCCTATCGCGGCTGTGCTCACGCCTGCGCCTACTGCTACGCGCGGCCCACCCACGAGTACCTAGGCTTCGGAGCCGGCACGGACTTCGAGACCCGCATCGTCGCCAAGCTGCGCGCCCCCGAACTCCTGCGCCAGGCGTTCGAACGCCGCTCCTGGAAGGGCGAGGTGATCGCCTTCTCCGGGGCGACAGACCCCTGGCAGCCCCTGGAGGCCTCCCTGCGGCTCACTCGCCGATGTCTCGAGGTCTGCGTGGAGTACCGGAACCCGGTGGCGGTAATCACCAAGGCCCCGCTCATCGAGCGGGACGCGGACCTCCTGGGCGCTCTCGCCGAGGCCAGGGCCGCCACCGCCTGCGTCAGCCTTCCGTTCCTCGACGCCTCGCGCGCCCGGGCCCTCGAGCCATGGGCCGCTTCTCCGGAGAGGCGGCTCCGCACCGTGGAGCGGCTGGCGCGGGCCGGCGTCCCGGTCTCGGTGAACATCGCGCCCGTCATCCCGGGACTCAACGACGAGGAGATCCCTAGGATCCTGGAGGCGGCCCGCGATGCCGGCGCCACCGGAGCCGCCTGGCTCCTGCTCCGACTCCCCGGCTCGGTGAAGGCCGTGTTCGAGCAGCGCCTCCGGGCCGCGCTCCCCGAGCGCGCCGAGCGCGTCCTCCACCGCATACGCGAGACCCGGGACGGAAAGCTCTACGACTCTCGCTTCACGGTGCGGGGACGAGGGGAAGGGCAGTACGCCGACGCCATCGGCGCGCTCTTCGAGGCCGCGGCGCGAAGGAGCGGCCTGGGCTCCCGCCGGGGCGACCCGGCGCCGGCCTCCTTTCGCAGGCCCAGCCCCCAGCTCTCTCTCCTGCCTTGAAGGAGACGGGCGGAGGATGGCGGGGACTTCGCGGTGGCGTCCGGACTCCACCTGCCGTAGAGATCTCCTACATGGCGGCTCCCGATTCGGCACCCACGCGCACGACGACGTCCTCGCCGCTGCCGCCCCAGCGCCGAGATCCGGTCTGCGGAGCAGAGGTCGATCCATCCTCCCCTCGGGGCGGGACGGAAACCGTGGGTCGCTTCTCCTACGCGTTCTGCGGCGAGTCCTGCCGCCTCGCGTTCGCCGCCGATCCGCAGCGCTACCTCGCCAAGGACCCGGTGTGCGGCATGGACGTGAATCCCCGGGATCCGCGGGGCGGCAGCCTCGATCACGCCGGCGTCCGCTACTTCTTCTGCAACGCGAGGTGCCGGGACCGGTTTGGGGACGGCCCCGAGGGGTTCCTCCGGAGCGGGTCCGCCCCCGCTCCGCCGTTTCGCCCGGGAGGCGAGGTGCTGTGGGTGTGTCCCATGGACCCCGAGGTGCGGGAGGCCGGGCCCGCGGCGTGCCCGGTCTGCGGCATGGCGCTCGAGCCGGTGGCGGTGGGCATGGCCCTGCCGCCCGAAGAGGCGAGTCCGGAGCTCGCGAGCATGACCCGCCGGCTCTGGCTGTGCGCCGTGCCGACCTTCATGCTCCTCACCCTGTCCATGTTCGACATGCTTCCGGGGGCACCGGTGGCACACCTCTTCGGAGCCCGGGTGCTCGCCTACATGGAGCTCGCCGTCTCCGCCCCGGTCGTCCTCTGGGGCGGATGGCCCTTCTTCGAGCGGGCCTTCGTCTCCCTGAGAACGCGGCGCCTCAACATGTTCACGCTCATCGGGCTCGGGACCGGCGTCGCCTGGCTCTTCAGCGCACTCGCCACCGTGATCCCGGCGCGCCTTTTTCCCGCCGCCTTTCGCGGCCACGGCGGAGGGGTGCCCCTCTACTACGAGTCGGCGGCGGTCATCGTCGAGCTCGTCCTCGTCGGCCAGGTCCTCGAGCTGCGGGCTCGCGCCCGCGTCTCCCAAGCCATGCGGGGGCTCCTCGGGCTGGCGGCGCGTACGGCGCGTCGCCTGAACGGCGTCGAGGAGGACGTTCCGGTCGAGGAGGTGCGCCCCGGCGACCGGCTCCGAGTCCGCCCGGGAGAGAAGATCCCGGTAGACGGGGTGGTGGTGGAAGGCGCGTCGTCCGTGGACGAGTCCATGCTCACGGGGGAGCCCATGCCGGTGGAGAAGGGCCCCGGCGACGGGGTTACCGGGGCCACCGTGAACGGCACGGGGACGTTCGTCATGGAGGCTCGGCGCGTCGGGGCGGACTCCCTGCTCTCCCAGATCGTGCGCATGGTGGGTGAGGCTCAGCGCAGCCGCGCCCCCGTCCAGCGCCTCGCGGACGCCGTGTCCGGCTGGTTCGTGCCGGCCGTGGTGGCCATCGCCGTCCTCACCTTCGCCGCCTGGGCGGCCTTTGGCCCCGCACCCCGCCTGGCCTACGCTCTCGTGAACGCCGTGGCGGTGGTCATCGTCGCCTGTCCCTGCGCCCTGGGCCTCGCCACTCCCATGGCCATCATGGTGGGCACCGCCCGCGGCGCCCAGTCCGGCATTCTCGTGAAGAGCGCCGCCGCGCTGGAGCGACTCGGGGCCGTGGATCTCCTCCTGCTCGACAAGACCGGGACCCTCACCACCGGGCGACCGCGCCTCGTGCAGGTGATCGCCGGGCCGGGCTGGCCGGAGGGCGAGGTGCTCCGGCTGGCCGCTGGTCTCGAGCGAGGGAGCGAGCACCCGCTCGCGGCAGCGGTCCTGGCCGGGGCTCGGGAGCGCGGCCTCCCCGTCCCCACGCACTCCGCCTTCAGCTATCGGCCGGGGCAGGGCATAAGCGGCGTCGTCGACGGCCGGGAGGTCGCGGTCGGGAGCGCAGCGCTCCTCGAGAGCCTGGGGGTGACCCTCGGCGAGCTCGGCCCGCGCGCCGAGGCGCTGCGGCTGGGCGGCGGAACGGTGGTGGCCGTCGCCATCGGCCGGGAGGCGGCTGGCCTCCTTGAGGTCCGCGACCCGCTGAAGCCCGGGGCATCGCGCGAGGTAGGCGTGCTTCGGGCCCAAGGCGTGGAGGTGGTGATGCTCACCGGGGACTCCTGGAGCACGGCCCGGGCGGTGGCAGGCGAGGTCGGCATCGAGACCGTGGAGGCCGAGGTCCTTCCCGGCGCGAAGGGGGAGGTGGTGGAGCGGTACCGGCTTCGGGGCCACGTCGTGGCGATGGCCGGGGACGGGATCAACGACGCGCCGGCGCTGGCCGTCGCGGACGTGGGTATCGCCATGGGGGGCGGCACGGACGTGGCCATGGAGACGGCCGGGATCACGTTGGTCAGGGGAGAGCTGCAAGGGCTCGCCCGGGCCCGGCTCCTCTCGCGGGCCACGATGCGCAACATCCGGCAGAATCTCTTCTGGGCCTTCGGCTACAACGCGCTCGCCATTCCCATTGCCGCAGGAGCCTTGTACCCCGTCGCCGGCGTCCTCCTCTCCCCGATGATCGCGAGCGCCGCCATGAGCCTGAGCTCGGTGACGGTGATCGCGAACGCGCTGCGGCTTCGCGGGCTGCGCCTTTGAGGCGAAGGTCGGCCTAGGTCGAGCGCGGGCCCAGCCAGCGGGGGGCGTCCGGGACCCGGTGCCGGCCGAGCCGTTCGAGCAGGCGGGCGGGCCTCCGCTCCACGAGGACGAGCTGGCGGTGCTCGGGGCGCAAGAACCCCTCCTCCACCGCATGGTCGAGCAAGGCGATGAGCGGGCCCCAGTAACCCGCCACGTCGAGCAGCGCCAGAGGCTTGCGGTGGATCCCGAGGTAACCCCAGGTGAGGACCTCAGCGAGTTCCTCCAGCGTCCCCAAGCCACCGGGCAGGGCGACGAAGGCGTCCGCCAGCGCCGCCATCCGGGCCTTGCGGGCGTGCATGGTGGTCACCACCTCGAGGCGGGTGAGTCTCCGGTGGGCGATCTCTCGGCGCGCCAGCGCGCGGGGGAGGACGCCCAGGACCTCGCCCCCGCGCTCCAGCACGGAGTCCGCGAGGACCCCCATGAGGCCGATGCTGCTACCCCCATAGACGAGTCCCAGGCCCCGCCCGGCCATGGCCTCCCCAAGTGACCGGGCCGCCCGGGCATAGGCGGTCCGCCGGCCCAGCGAGGAGCCGCAGAAGACGCAGACTCTTTTCATGAGGCGGCCCATGTTAGCAAAAGAGCGGCGACGCGGACGGCGCATCGCGTCGAATCCGGCTGGCGGCCGGACGGCCACGATTCCGATGCTTTCGCGGCGGACCGCACCCGCCCCTAATCACGTTCAGTAATATCGAGTCGATCCGTCCACGATCCGGGCTGTGGATTACCCTTCCCCAGTTGGAGTCCGGCGACTACAATCGCGCACCCTAACGTTCCAACCCCGATCGCCGCGCGCGCCGGTGCACGCAGCGAATCGGTACACCCGGTGACACCTCCAGCCATCGAGGGGTGATGATGAGCGTCGCTACCGCCAACGTGGAAGTCCCGGCCAAGGTCTCGCGCCTGGCCGTATTCTGGCAGAGCCAAATCGGGAAGAAGTCGGTCTCGGCCGTAACCGGGATCATCCTCTCCCTTTTCGTAGTCGGCCACTTGGTCGGCAACCTCCAGGTCTTCGAGGGCTTGGAGAAGCTCAACGCCTATGCCCACTTTCTCCAAAGCGCGACGGAGCTGCTTTGGCCCGTGCGCGTCGTGCTCCTCGCCGCCGTCATCCTCCACGCGACGGCCGGCATCCAGCTCTACCTGGCATCGCGCGCGGCGCGGCCGGTACCCTACCGCGTGCCGCTCGCCGCCTCGTCGTCCGTCGGGTCCCGCACCATGATCTGGAGCGGCCTCCTCGTACTCGCCTTCGTCGTCTACCACATCCTCGACCTCACTCTGGGAGCAGCGGCAGTTCACGCCGGGTTCGTCCCCGGAAACGCCTTCCTGAACGTGGTCACCTCCTTCCGGAGCTGGGGCAAGGTGATCTTCTACGCCGCGGCTCTCGTGGGCTTGGGCTTCCACCTCTCGCACGGTCTCTACAGCCTCCTCCAGTCGCTCGGCTTCCGCAGCCCGCTGTGGACGCCGCGGTTCAAGCAGGCCGCGGTGGTGGTCGGCGTGATCCTTGCGGTCTTCTACATCTTCATCCCGGCCGGCGTGGTGGTCGGCCTCATCCACCTCTAGGAGGAGAACCGATGCCGACTCTCGACTCCCGGATCCCCGCCGGGCCGCTCGACAAGAAGTGGACCAAGCGGAAGGAAGACCTGAAGCTCGTCAACCCGGCCAACAAGCGGAAGTACACCATCATCGTGGTCGGGACCGGCTTGGCGGGCGCCTCGGCTGCCTCGTCGTTCGGCGAACTCGGCTACAACGTCAAGAACTTCTGCTTCCAGGACACGCCGCGCCGGGCGCACTCCATCGCCGCCCAGGGCGGCATCAACGCCGCCAAGAACTACCAAAACGACGGCGACTCCATCTGGCGGCTCTTCTACGACACCGTCAAGGGCGGCGACTTTCGCGCCCGCGAGGCGAACGTCTACCGGCTCGCCGAGGTGTCGGGCAACATCATCGATCAGTGCACCGCCCAGGGCGTCCCCTTCGCACGAGAGTACGGCGGGCAGCTCGCCAACCGCTCCTTCGGCGGCGCCCTCGTCTCCCGCACCTTCTACGCTCGCGGCCAGACGGGACAGCAGCTCCTCCTCGGCGCCTACAGCTCGCTCATGCGCCAGGTACAGCTCGGCAAGGTGCAGATGTTCCCCCGCACCGAGATGCTCGAGCTCGTCGTCATCGACGGCCGCGCCCGCGGTATCGTCACTCGCAACCTGGTCACCGGCAAGGTGGAGTCGCACATCGGCGACGCGGTGGTGCTGGCCACGGGCGGCTACGGCAACCTCTACTACCTCTCGACGAACGCGAAGGGGTCGAACACCACCGCCATCTGGCGGGCGCACCGCAAGGGCGCGTTCTTCGCCAACCCCTGCTACACGCAGATCCACCCGACCTGCATCCCGCGCTCCGGCGACTACCAGTCGAAGCTGACGCTCATGTCCGAGTCGCTCCGTAACGACGGGCGCATCTGGGTCCCGAAGAAGCAGGGCGACAAGCGCAGCCCGGACCAGATCCCGGACGCCGACCGCGACTACTACCTGGAGCGGAAGTACCCGACCTACGGCAACTTGGCGCCACGCGACATCTCGTCCCGCGCCGCCAAGCAGGTCTGTGACGCCGGCCTGGGCGTCGGCCCGGGCGGCCTCGGCGTGTACCTCGACTTCTCCGACTCCATCAAGAGGCTGGGGAAGAGGGCCATCGCGGAGCGCTACGGGAACCTGTTCGACATGTACGAGCGCATCACCGGCGAGGACCCCTACGCGGTTCCGATGCGCATCTACCCGGCCGTCCACTACACCATGGGCGGGCTGTGGGTGGACTACGACCTCATGTCGAACCTCCCCGGCCTGTTCGTCCTCGGCGAGGCGAACTTCTCCGACCACGGGGCGAACCGGCTCGGCGCCTCCGCTCTCATGCAGGGGCTGGCGGACGGGTACTTCGTCATCCCCTTCACCATCGGCGACTACCTGGCGCGCGGTGGAATCGCCAAGGCCGGCACCGACCACGCCGCCTTCAAGGAGGCCGAAAAGGCCGTCGAGGACCGCACCAAGAGGCTCCTCTCCATCAACGGCAAGCACTCCGTCGACCACTTCCACAAGAAGCTCGGCGACACGATGTGGAACGACGTGGGGATGGCTCGGTCCAAGGAGAGCCTGGAGCAGGCCCTCAAGGTGATCCCGGAGATCCGCGCCGAGTTCTGGCAGAACCTGAAGCTCCCCGGGTCCGGACAGGAGTTCAACCAGGAGCTCGAGAAGGCCGGCCGCGTCGCCGACTTCCTCGAACTCGGCGAGCTCTTGACCCTGGACGCGCTGCAGCGCAACGAGTCGTGTGGCGGCCACTTCCGCGTCGAGTACCAGACCGAGGAGGGGGAGGCGAAGCGAAACGACGAGGAGTACACCTACGCGGCCGCGTGGGAGTGGAAAGGTGAAGGCCAGCCCTGGGCGCTCAACAAGGAGCCACTGGTCTTCGAGAACATTCACCTCCAGACCCGGAGCTACAAGTGAGACTCACGCTCGAGATCTGGCGCCAGAAGAACGCGGACGACGCCGGGCGCTTCGTGCGCTACGAGATGGAAGACGTCGACCACCACATGTCCTTCCTGGAGATGCTGGACGTCCTCAACCAGCGCCTCATCTCCAGGGGCGAGGACCCGGTGGCCTTCGACAGCGACTGCCGCGAAGGCATCTGCGGCATGTGCGGCTTCGTCATCAACGGCCATCCCCACGGGAGCGAGCTGCTCACCACGGTGTGCCAGCTGCACATGCGCTTCTTCCATGACGGCGAGGTCCTCCGCCTGGAGCCCTTCCGCGCCAAGGCCTTCCCGGTGGTCCGCGATCTCGTCATCAACCGGAGCGCGCTCGACCGGATCATCATGGCCGGCGGCTACGTGAGCATCAACGCCGGCGGGGCCCGGGACGCGAACTCCCTCCTCGTGGGCAAGAAGGATGCCGATCGGTCCATGGACGCCGCCGCCTGCATCGGCTGCGGCGCCTGCGTGGCCGCCTGTCCGAACGCCTCCGCCTCGCTCTTCACCGGGGCGAAGATCTCCCAGCTCTCGCTCCTGCCGCAGGGCCAGCCGGAGAGGACCTCTCGCGCCCTCGCCATGGCCGAGCGTCATGCCGAGGAGGGCTTCGGCTCGTGCACCGTCATCGGCGAGTGCGCCGAGGCCTGCCCGAAGGGGATCCAGCTCGACGTCATCGCCCGGATGAACCGGGACTACCTCGCCGGTACCTTCACCTACCGGGAGGAGTCCGGCGGCGGCGGCTAGACCGACCCTGCGACCTGTCGTATGGAGACGCCCGTGCTCCTCTCGCGCGGGCGTCTCCTTTTTCGGGCCGGGCTCCTCTGCCTCGGCGGCGCCTTCATGCTGTGGCGCGGCTGGCAGGCCCGCTCCGCCGCGCCCGGCTTGGGCGCTGCCTCCCGCTCCCTGGCGGAGCGCCTCGGGGCGGTACAGGCCCTCGTCGGGGTCCTGGCCCTCGTGACCGCTGGGGCCACGCTCTGGCAGCTCCGCCCCCGCCGCCGTCGCCACAGCCTGCACCTCGACCCACCCTCCCCGGGCCCCGCCGCGGGCGAGCCGCCTACCCCGCCGCGCCCTCCCAGCGGTGACCCTTGAGCTGCTCCCGCAAAGCGCTCTTCAAGAACTTGCCAGTGGCGGTGCGCGGGATCTGCTCCACGAAGACGAAGTCGTCCGGCAGCCAGTAGCGGGCAAAGCGGGGCGCCAGGAAGTCGCGGAGCTCCGCCGGGGTGGCGGACGAGTCCGGCTTCAGGATGACGCAGGCCACGGGCCGCTCGCCCCAGTGCGGATGCGGGACCGCCACCACCGCCGCCTCCTTCACGGCCGGGTGCCCCATGAGGGCGTTCTCGAGCTCCACCGAGCTGATCCACTCCCCTCCGGACTTGATGAGGTCCTTCGATCGGTCGGTGATGCGGACGTAGCCCTCCGGGTCGACGGTGACGATGTCCCCGGTGCGGAACCACCCGTCCATGGTGAACTTGTCGGCCTCGGCCGGGTTCTGGTAGTAGCTCTTCGCCACCCAGGGCCCGCGCACCTGCAGCTCCCCCATGGACTTCCCGTCCCAGGGGACCTGGCCGGAGTCGTTCACCACGCGGGTGTCGACGAGCGGGAGCGGCAGGCCCTGGCAGGAGCGCAGGCGGTAGCGGTCCGCTTCCGGCCGGGCGGCGAGGGACGGCTTGATGCGGCTCACCGTCCCCACCGGCGTCATCTCCGTCATGCCCCAGGCGTGCACGACCTGCAGGCGGTGGCGCTTCTCGAAGGCCTCGATCATGGCCTGGGGTGCGGCGGCTCCCCCGACCACCATCGCCTTCAGGGAGGAGGTGTCCCATCCGGAGGGGTTCTTGTCCAAGGCCTCGAGGATGCCCAGCCAGACGGTCGGCACGCCGGCGGTGAACGTAACCCGCTCCCGCTGGATGAGCTCGAGGAGACTCGCGGCGTCGAGGTGCGGCCCCGGGAACACCTGCTTCGCGCCCACCATGACCGAGGTGAAGGGCAGTCCCCAGGCGTTCACGTGGAACATAGGGACGACCGGCATCATCACGTCCGACTGAGAGAGGCCGAGCGCGTCGGGGATGGCGCAGGCGAGCGAGTGGAGCACCAGGGCGCGGTGAGAATAGATGACGCCCTTGGGCCGGCCGGTGGTCCCGGAGGTGTAGCACAGCCCGGCGGCCTGTCCCTCCGCGATGCGGGGGAACGCGAAGGTGGCCATCTCCGGCTCGATGAGCTCCTCGTAGTCCACCATCCAGTCCGGCGCCGGGTGGCCGTGCGTCCACACCACCACCTCGTGCGGGCTCACGTCTTTGTGAAACCGCTCGTAGACCGGCACGAGCACGTCGTCCACGAGGAGGAAGCGGTCCTCCGCGTGGTTCATGATGTAGGTGAGGTCCTGCGCCGAGAGCCGCGGATTCAAGGTGTGGATCACTCCGCCGGCCAGGGGGATCGCGAAGTAGGCTTCGAGGTGGCGACCGTGGTTCCAGGCGAGCGTGGCCACGCGGTCGCCCGGGCGCAGGCCCAGGCGCAAGAGCGCGTTCGCGAACTTCTGCACCCTTCGGTGGAACTCCCCGTAGCTGGAGCGGTGAATGGACTTGTCCGGCCAGCGGGAGACGATCTCCGTGCTCGGAAAATACTGTCCGACGCGTTCGAAGAGGGGCAGGAGCGTCAGATCGTAGTCCATCATCAGCCCATCCATGGCGCCTCCGGGGGGCAAGCGGTTTTCCACCACTCCTTGTCGTGAAAGCGTAAGCCACTCGCGGCGCGTCTGTCAGCGAGCGAAACCGTCCCCCGTCGGGACCTAGCTCCCTTTCGGGTGCAGGAGGAGCCGAGGCCGGCCTCCCATGGTCTCCTGTTCGGGAGGGGACATCATGAACACGAACGGCCTGGAAGAGAGCCTCTCGGCCCTCGCCGCGAGGAAGGACGCTTGGCCCCGCCTCCCGGTCGCCGACAAGCTCGTGCTGCTCCGGGGTGTCCGGCCGAGGACGGCCCGGGCAGCCGACCGGTGGGTGGCGGCTGCCGTGAAGGCCAAGGCGATCCCGGTCGGGTCGCCCTGGGAGGGGGAAGAGTGGATCACGGGGCCCTACGCCCTGCTCTCCTACCTGCAGGCGCTCGAGCGCACCCTAGAGGCCCTCGCCAGAGGCGAGATCCCGGTGCCTCCTCGCTCGGCGCTCCGCGAGCGGCCGAACGGGCAGCTCGTGGCTCGCGTCTACCCGGCGAGCGCGTATGACCGGATCCTCCTCTCCGGCGTCCACGGGGACGTCTGGATGGAGCCCGGCGTCACCGCCGGGAACTTGCCAGAGCACGTGGCGGGCCTCTACCGGCGCCCCCCCGGCCCCGGGAGGGTGGCACTCGTCCTCGGGGCCGGCAACATCGCCTCTATCCCGCCGCTCGACCTCCTCCACAAGCTCTACGCCGAGGGGCAAGTGGCTCTCCTGAAGATGAACCCAGTGAACGACTACCTGGGCCCCATCTTCGAGGAGATCTTCTCCGAGTTCGTGGAGCGCGGCTTCGTGCGCCTCGCATACGGCGGCGCCGAGGTGGGCGCTCGCCTCGCCAGCCATCCCCTCGTGGACGAGATCCACATCACCGGCAGCGAGCGCACCTACGACGCCATTCGCTTCGGAACGGGTCCGCAAGGCGCGGAGCGCAAGCGGCGCCGGGAGCCCCTGAACCCCCGGCGGATTAGCGCCGAACTCGGCGGGGTCAGCCCCACCATCGTGTTGCCGGGACCCTGGCACCCCTCGGACATCGCCTTCCAGGCCGAGCACATCGCCTCCCAGAAGCTCCACAACGGCGGCTTCAACTGCATCGCCACCCAGGTGCTCGTCCTCCCGGAGCGCTGGCCGATGAAGAGCGAGTTCCTCGGAGTGCTGCGAGAGACCTTCCGCTCCCTGCCGACGCGCGGCGCCTATTACCCGGGCGCCGCCGACCGCCAGCGGCGTGCCGCGGAGGCGCACCCCAGCGCCGAGGTGCTCGAGGCGGGCGCCTCCGCCCCGAGGACCTTCATCCCCGGCCTCGACGCCAGGGACGAGACGGTCCCGGCCTTCAGCGAGGAGTTCTTCGGCGCCGTGCTCGCCGAAACCTCCCTTCCCGGTGACGATCCGGCGGAGTTCCTGGCGGAGGCGGTTCGCTTCGCCAACGGCACGCTTCGCGGGACGCTCGGGCTGAACCTCGTGGTCCATCCGGCCACTGCGAAGGCCCTCGGGCCTCGGCTCGAGGACGCCATCGCCGAACTTCGCTACGGGAGCGTCAGCGTGAATACCTGGTCGGGGGTGACCTACGTCCTTCCCCAGGCGGTCTGGGGCGCCTACCCCGGCCACGCCGACGAGGACATCCAGAGCGGCCGCGGCTTCGTCCACAACGCGCTCCTCTTCGACCGGCCGCAGCGGACGGTGGTGTACGCGCCCTTCCGCCCCATTCCCCGCGCCTGGCTATACGGAGACCTCCACCTGGGGCCGAAACCGCCCTGGTTCGTGACGAACCGCCGCGCGCACGAGATCGGGCGGCTCCTCACGCGCTTCGCCGCGAGGCCCGGGGTCGGGCAACTCCCCGGCCTCTTCGCCGCGGCGCTGCGCGGATAGTCCGTCCGGCCCCGGAGGCGTCAGTAGATGCGAGCCACCTCGGCGCCGGAGTAGTAGGCGCGCAGGATCTCCCGGTATTCCTGGCCGGCGGCCGCCCGTCCGATCGCGCCCCACTGGCACATGCCTGCACCGTGACCCCAGCCTCCCCCGCGGAACACCCAGCCATCGCCCTCCCGCTCCACGAGGAACATGGCGGAGGGGAGGTTCCCGAGCACGCGGCGGATCTGTAGTTCGCCGTGGATGGTGGCGGAACCGCGCTCGCCCTCCACCCGGAGCGAGCGAGCCCGGCCCGAGGCCCCGCGCGCCTCCACGAGCAGCGCGCGGACCGGCCCCACCCCCAGCGCCCCGACGAGGGCGTCGAGCTCTTCCGCCGAGAGGTGCCGCTCCCACCGGTAGCGATCGGGCGGCGCACCGGGAGCGTGCGCACAGTAGGCCGGTGGGGCCCCGCCGAGGAAGGAACGGAGGCGTGTTTCGGAGGCGAGCCCGCCCGACCAGGCGGCGGCCGAGGCCGCCGGGAGGTCGGGGCGGCCGCGCAGGTTCGGGTCAGGGGCGGTGTCCCATACGGCGTCGTTGTCCTCCCCGTGCCCCCCGCACATGGCCGAATAGACCGCGTCCACGAGCCTCCGGTCCTCGCGCCCGAAGAGGGCCTCCCCGGCGGTGGCGCGGACCGCGGCGTCGGTGGCGGCGGTTTGGGCAACGTCGCCCCGGTAGGCCTGACAGTGGACCTCGCTGCAGAGGGTCCAGGGGTCGGAGAGGTGACGCGTGCCGATCTGCGCGAGCACGTTGGAACGGGCCGTGACCGCCTGCGCCTTCAGGGCCTCGGTGGGAGAACCGGCCGGCATCTCGCTCGGCACGAGCCCCCGGAGGAGCTCCTCGAGCGGCAGGGCGCTCACCGCCGCCAGCTTCCCGCTCGAGTCCACGGTGAGGAGCAGGCGCCCGTGGTAGGAGCGCTCCTCCGTGCCTCGCCCGGGCTGGGCGGGATCCCGATCGACGGCCGCTAGCGCGAAGCCGCCGCTCCCCGACGTCTCCAGCACCACCACCGTGTCCCCCCGGGCGAGAGGCGAACCGTCCGGCCCGACCACCTCCACCTCTCCGGATGGGCGCGCCACGAGCTCGGCCTCGACCCGGGGCCGCTCTCCGAAGCGCTCGAAGGCGCTCGCGGCGAAGGCCGCCGACGACGCCTCGGTGAATGTGCCGTCGGCGACGAGCAGGCTGCGGCGGTTGTCGATGACCCGGCCGGCGATTCCGTAGATCCCCCCGCTCGCCCGAATCCGGGTCGGCACCCCGCGCCGCTCCCAGGCCTCCCTGGCCCGCGCCAGGCCGGACCGATCGCGCGCCTCGAACTCGGCGAGCAGCGGCCGGTACGAGAGCGTGGCAGGGCGCCCGGCCCGCACGCGGGCCCGCAGCCAGACCCCCGGGGAGACCGGCACGCGCGGGCCGCCGCGAGCCTCGAGGCCTCCGGGGGCGCGCGCCGAGAACGCGATCTCCTCCCGCCCTTCTACCAGGCGGATGGTGACGAGGGGGACGCCCCCGGAGAAGTCGAGCCGATGCCCCCAGAGGAGCTCGAGCGGATCCCCCGGAAGGGAGTCGGAGGCGGGCGCCGACTCAGCCAGCGCGGGCGGTGGGAGCGGAGGAGGCAGCCCGGCCGGAGCGGGGCTCGAGGCTCCGGCGGAAGCGGCGCCCTGAGCTCCCTCCCCGCCGCCCGCAAGCTTGGCTTCCTGCGGCGCGGCGCGGGTGACGACGGCGGCGCAGGCGAGGGCCAGGGCGAGTGACGTACTCCGGAAGCTCACGCGCCTTGACTCAGCCGGGCGCCCTTGCGAGCGGAGAGCTCCTCGAGCTGGAGCGCCACCTCGCGATCGACCGCGGACGATCCGGCTCGGCGCAATTGCTCGATGGCCTCTTGAAGCACGGCCCGCTCCTCCATCTCCCGCTTCCTCAGCCCATCGACCATGAGGGCGACCTCGTCGGCCAGGTCGACGAGCAGGTCCCGCCGCCGCAGCGGGCGCGGACGAGCGAAGTCGCCCGCTCCCACCCGACGGCAGGTCTGGGAGAGGGCCACCGTGGGTCCGGCCACCCGATGGGTCACCATCACCGCCACGACGAGGAGGCACAGGATCACGGCCACCAACCCGATCCCCAGCCAGAGCATGCGCTCTCTATCCTCCCTCGCCAGCATGGCCGCCAGCGCGTCGTCGGTCCTCGGATCCCCGAGCGAGACGAGCCGGCTCGACTCCCGGTAGGCATTCCAGAGGAGCCAGCCCATGCCGACGCTGATGGCACACGCCACCGCCACGAGATAGCTCGCCAGGCGAAGCTGGATGCTCGAGTCGATGAGGTAGTTTCGGATGCGTCGCTTCTGCGCCCCCAGCGCCTCTCCCTGCCCCGCCGCGCTCTCCATCTCGCTCATACCGTCCTCCGCTCGGGCCTACTTGAGCTCCAAGGCGATCTCGTCCGACAGAATGCGTGCGGCGGCCTCCAGGGCGCGCTCCGAGAGCTGCTCTTCCTTCTGCGGAGTCAGGCGTCCCGCGGGCGTCTTGAGGTGCGCCGCCCCCTCGCTCATGGCCGCCATGCGGCCGCTCGCCTCGACGGCCATGGCGGAGGCCTTCACGTCGACGGACACCCTTCCCTCTGCCTCGAGGACGTCGAGCGCCAGCACCGAGGCCTTGACGCGGAACGTGGGGGCCTCTCCCGGCCCGGCGACCGCGAATCCGCGATCCGCCAGCTGGCGGGAGAGGGCGTCCCGCAGGGCTCCCTTTTCCGCAGCCGTGCCCTTTCCCTGGACGTCCTCGACGGCCACCGACCTCCTGCGCGCCGGGGCGCGGAGGCGCTCCTCCAGTTCCTGGAGGGCCGCTCCGGCCGCTCCTCGCACTTCCCCGTCCGGGTCCGCGCGCTGCGCTTCGGTCAGGGGCCCGCGCGCCGAGGGGTCGCCGATTCGTCCCAGGGCCGCCGCCGCCGCGGTCCTCACCGCCGACGACGGATCGCCCTGGAGGGCCGCCACCAGGACCGGGACCACCGCCGGCCCCCCCTTCTGCCCGAGCAGCAGAGCGGCCTGGGCCCTCACCTTGAGGGACGGATCCTCGCGCAGCGCCTGGATCGCGCGCTCCAGAGTGGGCTCGTAGCCATCCGCCAGGCTCCCGGCGAGAAGCGCGGCCAAGCCGATCCCGACAGCGGCCGCGACCATCTCCGTGACCCGGCGCCTCCACATCGGGCCGCTAGCTTACACGTTCCTTCGCGTTCGAGTCAGGAACCTGGCCCCGCCCCGCGAGGTCCGCCCGGCGCCGGAAGGACGCGTGCAGGCGCTCCGTCAGCTTCCCCGGGCGACCCCGGCCCACGACCCGGTCGCCCACGCGCGTCACCGGGAGGATCTCTCGCACCGTCGAGGTCAAAAAGACCTCGCTCGCCTCGCCGAGTGCCGCGAGCGGCAGCGGCTCCTGCTTCACCACGAGGCCGAGCTCGCGGCACAGCTCGAGCACCACGCTCCTCGTGACGCCCGCCAGGATCCCGGCGGCCAATGGCGGCGTCACCAACTCCTCCCCGCGCACGGCGAAGACGTTGGAGCTCGCTCCCTCGGTCACGTTTCCCGCCCCGTCGAGGAGGAGCGCCTCATGGGCGGCGTGGGCCTTGGCCTCCCGAATCGCCAGCACATGGAAGAGGTGCTCCCCGGTCTTCGCCGCCGGGTCGCCGCCGCGCCGCAACCCGCCCGCCACGCCCACCGGCCAGGCGGCGACCCCGTCGCGATAGGCCTGCCGCGAGGGCCCACGCACCGGCAGGGCCATGACGACGAGCGCCGGGTCGACGGCCAGCTCCGGGTCGAGACCCATCTCCCCGGCCCCCCGCGTGGCCACGATGCGCGCCTGCCGCTCCCCGACGTTCCAAGCTGCCGCCTCCCCCGCCGGGCCGTCGCCGCCCCGCGAGGCGAGGATCGTTCGCACCACCTCGTCGGACAGGCGCGCGCCGCCCCAGGGGAGCTCCAGCTCGATCCGAGCCGCGGAGGCGGCCAGCCGGCGCAGGTGCGCCTCCAGCTCGAAGGCGGCGAGCCCGTAGGTTCGGACCACCTCGTAGACGCTGTCCCCGTAGAGGAACCCCCGGTCGAACACGGAGACCTTGGCTTCCTCCGCCGACACCAGGGAGCCGTTTACGTTCACGATCACAGGCATCTTTCTTGACCCCCGATCTCGGGTGATATCTCCTGCTCCCGCATGGACTCGCCACTGGAGTGTACGCATTGCGGCGTCGTCATGACGAGCTGGTCTGGGGCGGGGTCGATCACTCGCTACTACCAGTGCCCGTTTTGCGGGCGAACCTGGTCCTCGGCCTACGGAGAGAGCTTTGGGCGCGGCGTGGGTGCGAGGCGACTCGCGCAGCGACCGGCGCGGACCACGCACCGCGCCTCCACCGAGCCCGCGCCCTGGCGAGAGATCAAGGCCCGGGCCACCCGCTGGTTCGCTCGCCTCGAGGCCGAGGAGCGCCGCTTCTCCGGTCGGGCTCAGGCCTCGAGCCGCGCGTCTCGGCCCCGGGCCTCCGGGGCCTCGCGCGTACGCGTGGGCCGGGCGAGGTAGACGAGCAGAGCGACGACGGCAGCGGCGCCGAAGGTTGCCTTCGCCTCCGTGGGCGCCGAACTCGGTGAGAGGGCGCTCTCCACCACGGCGACGGTAGCCAGCAGCGGCACGACGAGCGCGAGGAGCGGACCCGCCTCCCGGGCGCGCAGCCGCAGGGCCGTCCGGCGCGGTAGCTCTCCGGGGGCGACGAGCCCCGCAGCCACCGTGAATCCGGCCTGGCCCGCGAGCAGGAGCGCCAGGATCTCCGGGGGCCCGTGAGCGGCGACGAAGTCGAGGAGTGGCCTCAGCAAGCCGTGCCGTCCGCAGTGAGCGGCCACGGCCCCGAGGAGGAGGCCGTTCGCGAAAAGCACCGCCCCGGTGCCGAGCCCCGCGGTCACGCCGAGGGCAAAGGTGAGCGCCACCACTGCCCAGTTGTTCCGCGCGATGAGCGACCCAGCGAGCCCCGGAGCGAGCGCGGTCACCGAGTCCGTCCACATCTTGCCCTGCGCCACCGCGGCCCGCACCGGCGCCGGGACGAGGTCCAACGCGGCGTCCGGCTCGACCCAGACCGCGAGGGCGCCGGCGGCCATCCCCGCGAGGAGCAGGCCGGCGGCCAGGAAGAAGAGGTCCGCCCGGCGGCGAAAGGCCCTCGGGATGTCCCTCGCGAAGAGGCGGAGGAGCATTCCGGGCCAGGTCCCGCGCCCGTGGAGGCTCGCCTGCACCCGGGCGGCGAGTTCCGACAGGTAAGCCTCCGCCTGGGAGCCGGGATAGCGAGCTCGCGCCTTCGCCAGGTCCGCGGCGGCTCGCCGCGCGAGGGAGTCCAGTTCCTCGACCTCCGCGAGCGAGAGGCGGCCGTGGCCGATCGAGTCCGCCAGGTGGGCGAGGCGCTCCCACCCGGTCCGACGCCGCGCCACGAAGGCGGCGACGCTCTCGGAGGGGCCCATCTGGATCAACCGGCGTCCCCGGAGGCCAGGGCGGCTACCGCCTCGAGGAAGGCCTCGCTCTCCGAACCTGCCGGCGGCGGCAGACCGACCCTCGCGGCGAGCCCGGCCGCGGCCAGGGAGGCGATGCGACCGCGGGCAGCAGGGTCGAGCCCATGGCGCCGTCGCAAGAAGTCGAGGAGCTTCTCCAGATCCTCGTGGGAGAGGACGTACCCCGCCCGCCCGCGCAGGGACGGCCAGGCCCCCCCGCCGGCGGCACGCGGCGCGGCGTAGCGCGAGAGATCGCTCGCCCGGTCCTGCACCACGAGGGTCCCAGCCAACATGTCGCCGAGCCTCTCGTGGCGCGGGGTGAGGGCGATGCAAAGGACGCCCGGGGCGTAGAGGAGAGGCACCTCCAAGGCCCGGGCGGCGTTGCGCAAGAGCGACTCCACCAAGCCGGTCGGAGAGCCGTCGCGACGCACGACCCGGAGCCCGAGGAGCTTCTTCCCCGGCGTCCGCCCCTGCCGAAGGGTCTCCCAGGCAACGTCCCACAGCCAGCCCGAGGCGAGAACGAGGAGTCCCACGGAGGCGCGGGCGGCCGCCGACAAGGCTTGGAAACGGTGGAGGAGGTCGCCGCCGAAGGACCAGGCGACGAGCAGCGTCGCCCACGCGAGGAGGAGGACCAAGGAGTCGACGAGCCACGCCAGCGCTCGGCCCCCGAGCCCGGCCAGCTTGAGCGACGCCAGGGACCGCACCGGGGTCTCGAAAGTGAGTTGCGGTTCTCCGGCCATCTCGCAGGGTTTCTCGAGGAGCTAGCGCGGGGCCCGCTCACGGACGCAGGCGCCTGGCGGCGGTCGAGGCGTCGCGCGGCGGTTCGTCCGTGAAAGGCCCGCTCTCACCCGGTGGACCTCCACCGGGACCATCTAGCATCGCTCGGGCACCGGGTCGACGTGGCCTTAGGTCCCACCCTCACCCCCGAGGCGACGGAGGACGCCCGTTCATCGCTTTCCCAACCCCCGGGTGTAGGCGTCCGCTTACCACCCAACAGGGCCGTCCCCAAGTTGGCAGATTACCCCTCGTGGAGCGGCGCACTAGGTTTTTTGCAAAACGTTCTCGCGCGGCACAAGCCGCGAGGGGCGACGGATCGGTCGTCTCGCCGCCTCCAGTGGACGCCGAAGGAGGAATCTCTCATGAAGAAGCTCGCCCTGGCGTTGATGGTTGCCCTTCCGATCGCGGCCGCGGCCGCGTCCTGGCACGATGCCCCGCTCATCGACAAGAACTGCGTCGAGAAGGTCAAGGCCTCGCCGGACAGCCACACGACCTCCTGCCTCATCCAGTGCGCGAAGAGCGGATACGGAATCCTCGACAACGGGAAGTGGCTCAAGTTCGACAGCGCCGGCAACGAGAAAGCGCTCGCGGCCCTGAAGGCCACGACGAAGAAGGACCACATCCGCGTCGACGTGACGGGCGAGCTTGAAGGCGATTCGATTCGAGTAGCGACGCTGTCCCTCCGTTGATTCGGGGACGGCGATCCACCTCGCTGTCTTCCGGGGTCGCGGGGCGCGCCTCTCGCGGCGCGACAGAGGGCGCTCGCGGCCGCCGTCAGTGAGGCGGGCGTCGCGCAAGGGAGAGGCCCCGGTGCCGGCGCTGCGAAGGCGCGCCCGGCGGGCGGCACTCCCACGGACAGGTCACTGGAAGAGGAGGCCAGTCATGTGGCATATGGCTGAGCGAGCCCGGAGAGCGCGGGCCGTTCCGAGGCCCCGGTCCCATGCCCGACAACAAGAATCCGCACCGCGAGAGGCCCCGCCTCCGGGGGGTCTCCCACCTCCTCGCGGCGCTGGTGGCCGCGCCAGCGGCGTGCTGGCTCGCAGGGAGCGCCCGCAGCGGTCCAGCCCGCGCTGGCGCTGTGGTCTACGGCGCGAGCCTCGTCACGCTGCTCGGGGTAAGTGCCGTCTACCACCGCGTCTACTGGCCATCGTCGCTCCGGCACCGCATTGGCAGAATCGATCATTCCGCCATCTTCCTCCTCATTGCGGGCACTTACACCCCGTTCTGCCTCCTGCTCGGGCCTGGCACCGGGCATGCCCTGCTCACGGGCGTGTGGGCGGCAGCCGGGCTGGGCGTCGCTCTCGTGGTGTTCTGGCCCCTCTCCAAGGGCCTCCGGTCGGCGCTCTATGTGACCCTGGGATGGTTCATCTTCCCGGTGCTGCCCGCGCTCCGAGCGGCCATCGGGGACCGCGCCCTCGCCCTTCTCTTCCTGGGGGGATTCTTCTACACGGTGGGCGCCGTGGTGTACGCGATACGCAGGCCCGACCCCTTTCCCCGGGTCTTCGGCTTTCACGAGATCTTCCACCTGCTCGTCATCGCGGCCGCCGCCTGTCACTTCGCCGTCGTGGACGTTGCCGTCCAAGCGCTCGGCACGCTCGCGCGCTGAAGGGCGTGCCGGACGACCCCTCCCTCAGGATCCGTCCTTCACGGTCGCTCCGAAGGCGTCGTCGAGGTCGAAGACGAGGAGGGGCGGAGGTGCCTTCCCGTGCTCCCCCGGATCCACGAAGAGCTTCCGCTCCGCTGCCGGGCTCTTGCCCGGCAGGACGACGGACCAGTTCTCGGGCAAAGCGAGCAGGCGCACCCCCAGGGGCGCCCCCGACCCGTCGTAGAGGTAGTGGAGGGAGAGGGAGCTCCTCCTCTTCACCCGCAGCACGAGGGCGAAGATCTCGTCTCCGCCAGGGAGCGTGCGGTGGAGCTCTTTCTGGCGCTTCGCGTCCAGGTGGTCGGCGAAGGCCCGCTCGAGCGTGGATCGGAGTTGCAGCGCACGCATCTCGTCCGAGTCGCGCTTCCCCCCCCGAGCGCGCAGGGCCTTCATTTCCGACTCGAGCCGCGCTAGCGCGTCAGCGGCCTGAAGGGCCCTGGCCTTCCAGCGGTCGGCGACCGACTGGCCCTCGGCTCGATGCGGGGGGGCGAGGCCGAGCGCGACGAGGGAAGCGAGCGAAAGCAGGCGAGCGGTCATGGCCGGATCCTGGCGCAGTGCGAGCCGTTAGGCCAGCCTGGGTCCCAGGTCCTCCCTTGAAAGTGGGCGAGCCTCTCGCAGGCGGCTTGCCGTTCGTCTTCGCGGGGGTCACTTGCGGGAAGTGGCGCACGGTTGTTCGCACCCGATGGAGAACCGTTGGCAGAGATGTTGGGAGGGTCCACTCGGCGCGGTACCGGGTTCGCTAGCCTTCCCGCCGCCCAAGCCGGCGGGTGGTCCGCTCGCCCGGGTACGAGCCGATGCGGTTGAGCCCGCGATCCGCGGCCCCGTTGCCCGAAAGGAGTTCGGGCACCCCGGGGTGAAGGGTCGACAGGTGGGTCCCTTCGCCCCGCGGCGGCGCGC
>Ga0335078_10002431_pt1 | contig 28225 bp, 23 predicted proteins | sample Lox_Sample_32_FD_206711 | JGI IMG/M metagenome (GOLD analysis project Ga0335078, IMG submission 206711) | Soil microbial communities from Loxahatchee National Wildlife Refuge, Florida, United States - Lox_Sample_3.2 | ecosystem: Environmental > Terrestrial > Soil > Wetlands | place: USA...
GCCTGCCCGTCGTGGCCTTTTTTCCCAGCCCGTGGACAATTACAGCGAGGATTGCGACCGTCGAGATCCCGCCGTCGCGAGCGAATCAGCCGGATCGGGATACTCGAGCGAAACGAGATACAGCCCTTCCGGCGGAGCGGTCGGCCCGGACTGCGAGCGGTCGCGCAACTCGAATAGCCGAGCGATGTCCTGCGGAGCGAGCCTTCCTTTTCCAACCTCCACCAGCGTGCCCACGATCTTGCGGACCATGTAACGAAGAAATGACCGTCCGCGCACCACGTACGCGATTTCGTCGCGATCGACTTCACGGACGATTTCCGACGAAAAAAGCACGCGAGTCATATTACGATCCCGATCATCGTCTTCGGAGCCGGACGATGCCGCAAACGAGCTGAAATCGTGCTCTCCCTCGAAAAGCCGCGCGGCCTCGGCCATCGCGCCCTCATCGAGCGGCCAGGGGTAGTGCCACGCGCGGCCATGCTCGAAGGGCGATACAACGCGCCCGCGAAAAATGCGATAGCGATAGGTTTTGCCCTGGGCTTGCCAGCGCGCGTGAAAATCGGGGCCAAGCTCTTCCGCAGCGACGATGCGGATCGCCGGCGTCAACAGCGCATTGAGCGCGCGCTGAAATTCCGTTGCGGAAAGCGGCGAATGCGTCTTGAAATGCGCCACCTGGCCTAATGCGTGCACGCCCGCATCCGTTCGGCTCGCGCCGTAGGCGACGATTCTCTCCTGCGTGATTTTGCGCGCGGCTTCGTTGATCGCGCCCTGAATGGTCGGCACGCCAGGCTGAAACTGCCAGCCGTGAAAGGCCGAGCCGTCATAGGCGATGGTGAGCTTGATCGTGCGCATGGGGCAACATTATCGCACGCGCCAAAAACGAGAAGCAAAGCGTCGCGGCCGCAGATTCAAGGTCGGAAGCTCGCATGCAACAAAAAGAAGGGGCGGCGCGAGGGGATATACTTTCAATGACTCGCCGTCACCATTAACGCGCGCGCCAGTTGCCGCCAACAAACCAATCCGGGAATCCACGGTCCCGCATCGGAACGACGAGCAGTTGCGTACCGTTAGTGAGGGGTATGATTGTGCCAGCCCGATCTCTGCCGCATAATGGGCCGAGGAAGCAAGAGCGTGAAAAAGGCCTACACGATATTGTTCGTGGCCGCTGCTGCGGTGATGCTTCTGGCTCATTTGCGTCTCTCCGCACACTCACCACACGTTCTAGCCGCACGCACTTCGCCGCACCCCGCGCAAGAGCAGCAGCCCGGCCTGAGCGACGACGGCACGCAGGTGGTCCTCCACTTCGCGAGCAATCCGCAGCCCATGCCTCCCTTCCTTCTCGCCGATCTCGAGGGCGAGATCATCTCCACGGCGGCCTGGCAAGGCAAGGTTGTGCTGCTGAACTTCTGGGCCACCTGGTGCCCTCCTTGCCGCGAAGAAATTCCTATGATGAATGAGCTCTCGCACCGCTATCGCGAGCGCCTTCAGATTGTGGGTGTCTCGATGGACGATTCGTCGCCGGCCGAAGTCAGATCCTTCGCCAAGGAGATCGGCATCGATTACCCGATCGTGATGGGAAGCGGCGCGCTTTCGCGTGAATACGGCGGCGTGCCGGCGCTGCCGACGACATTCGTGATCAACACGGACGGCCGCATCGTGGAAAAACACGAGGGCTTGTATCCGATCGAGGTTTATGACAACGAGATTCGGGCGCTACTGGGTGAGCACGTCGACGCGAAAGTGGAAACCTTCGAGGACACGGGTCAGATTTTCCTGAAGAACGCGATCAACGCGAAGGAATTGCCTGGCGTCGATTTCAAAGGCCTCACCGACACTCAGAAGCGCGCGGCCCTCAAGAAGCTAAATTCGCAGTACTGCACGTGCGGATGCAAGCTGACCATCGCTCAGTGCCGCATCAACGACTCGGAATGCGCGACCAGCCAAGCGCTTGCGCAAAAAATCGTGCACCAGATCCGGGCCGGTTCATCGCCTTCCGCGCTGCCGGTTCCCTCTTCACCAGCATCCACAACGATTCGTCAGTAGCGAATACCAAATGCAGTTAGGCCAAGGCCAATGGGGTTCTTAGTGCGGCACGCCCGGCTCGCGACGCCCGCTGCGAGGACGGGCGCCGCGAACTGGGCCGAGGCCGTGCGCAGTCAGTCGTACTTCATGCAAATTTCAAGTTGATGGAGGGCTTCATCGATCGCGCGAATCGCGTCGGCGCGATGCCCGTGATAATCGTGTGCCGCATGATTGAGATGCTCGCGAGCGTGCCGAAGTGACTCCATAGCCTCCCGAATCTCGGGATGCTCTTGGGGTGCTGCAGCAGGAGTTGCGGGTTGCGGTCTCGGCGCCGGAGGAGCCGCGGGAACGACGGTTGGGAACGACATCATCAAAACGAGTGCTGGGAGCACAACGAAGCTCAACAACCAACGCTTCATGGATCTTCCTCCTGTGATTTTCAAACCGCGATTTTAGGGATTAACCGCCGTGCCGGCTGGATGGCAGGCGAAAAACTGCCCGATCTTATCCCACCAAACTGGACAGGAGACAAGCCATTCCGCGCGTGTCACAAAAGAATCACCCGGTCTTCTACCGGGCCGAGCCGCGATAGAGTCAGCGAAGCGGCCAGCCGCGGGGCCATTTTTTCCCTGATCGCGTTCGTAGCGAATCTCCCTGCGGATGCAGGGTGTGTTCTCCTTGGCCATCGAGAAGGCGATCGATTCACAACACAGATTCCGGTGCAAGCGTGGCCCTAATGAAACTTGTGCGATTCCCTGGTGCGGTGAAGTCGAGCACTTCACATTTGGACATGGCAGTCGGGCCTCGGCGACAACTGTAAAACTATCGGCCATTCTGCTTTTGAGGTTTCAGTCAGCAAGCATAGCGAAACGATGAGACAGAATCCGGCGTGTGAAGTTCTAGTGCGTGGACAAAATGAAAAGTGCATGGCTGCGTTCTGTTTGCCGCCCTGCGAAGATGCAAAACTTTTTACTCCGACGCGACCTTCGCGCGAATCAGAAGTTCAGTCAGGAGGCTTTATCGCCCACCAGGGTGAAATCGAGCTCACGCTGTGCGGCGCGAATCTTGCCTGTCCGGCGATTCTCCGCTGCTCTCGATTCCCCAGCTTGTCGACGCGGCACGGGCGTTGGGCAATTCCCGCGGCGAGCCCCTCGATTGGCCGCTACCGAATTGGCACGGCTGGTCGTGCGCCCTTTCAGCCGCCTCGACCACGACGACTTCCTGCTTGGGATTGGTGGGAAAATCTTGCCTGCTGTGGTCTTTTTGGCCACAAAAATCTCGAATCGGTACGGAAGAATTGGGCCGTCTGTTTCGATGCGAAACAGATCACGGGTGGGTCATCTGCTCGGGTTTAACAATCTCGTCGAACTCTTTCTCGGTTAGATAACCGAGCCTCATCGCTGCCGCGCGCAAGCTGGTCTTTTCATGATGCGCCTTTTTCGCGATCTCCGCGGCTTTGTCGTACCCGATTTTCGGCGTCAGCGCTGTTACCAGCATCAGCGACTCGTGTACGTAGTGTCTGATGCGCTCTTGGTCTATCTCCATTCCCGTAACGCAATGCTCACGAAATGCGCGGCAGGAATCGGTGAGCAGTCGCACCGAATGCAGGAAATTGTGAATGATCACCGGCTTGAAGACGTTCAGCTCGAAATTGCCCTGCGAGCCCGCAAACCCGATCGCGGCATCGTTGCCGAACACCTGCGCGGCCACCATCGTCATCGCTTCGGACTGCGTCGGATTCACCTTGCCCGGCATGATCGACGATCCTGGCTCATTCTCCGGAAGGGTCAGCTCGCCAAGCCCCGCGCGAGGGCCCGACGCGAGCCAACGAATGTCGTTCGCGATCTTCATCAACGACGCCGCCAGAGTCTTCAGTGCTCCGCTCGCAAAAACGAGTTCGTCGTGCGCGGAAAGCGCCGCGAATTTATTCGGATGCGATTTGAACGGCAGCCCGGTCAGCTCCGCGATCTTCTTCGCGGCGCGCTCCGCAAATTCCGGATGCGCGTTCAAGCCTGTTCCCACGGCGGTGCCGCCAATCGCGAGATCGTAAAGCCCAGAAAGCGCTTCGCGGAGCCGCTTGACATCGCGATCGAGCAGGCTGACCCATCCCGACATTTCCTGCCCGAGCGTCAGCGGCGTCGCATCCATCAAATGGGTGCGCCCGATTTTCACAACGCTAGAGAATTCCTGGCCTTTCGCAGCGAGCGCGTCGCGCAGCTTTTCAACCGACGGAATCAAATCTTGCGCGACTCGCGAAGCCGCTGCGATATGCATCGCCGTGGGAAACGTATCGTTCGACGACTGCGACATATTCACGTCATCATTCGGATGGATCGGTTTCTTGCTGCCCATCGTTCCGCCGGCGATCTCGATGGCGCGATTCGAAATCACTTCGTTGGCGTTCATGTTCGTTTGCGTACCGCTGCCCGTCTGCCAGACGCGAAGCGGAAAATGCTCGTCGAGCTTTCCCGAAATCACTTCGTCGGCCGCCTGCGTGATCAGCTTGGATTTTTCGGGCGAGAGCTTGCCGAGGTCCTGATTCACCAGTGCCGCGGCCTTCTTCAGGATTCCGAACGCCCTGATCAACTCGCGCGGCATCGTGTCGTTGCCGATGTCGAAATGAATCAGCGAACGGGCGGTCTGTGCGCCGTAATAGCGATCGACGGGAACTTCAATCTTCCCCATGCTGTCGGACTCAGTGCGAGTCGCGGTCTTCGGCGCGGGCGCGGTTTTCGTTTCCACAAAGTCTCCTAATATGGCGATGAAATAAGAATACTGCGGATTCCGTTCGCCCGCATCACCCGCCAAGCGAGTTATTCAACAGTCGGCGTGACAGGCGCAAGCGATTCGGACGCTGCCGGAGCAGAGCCTTTCAACTCCGCTAGCAGAATTCCTGCGAGAATCAACGTGGCCCCGGTCGCAAAACGTACGTTGAAATGTTCGTGACCGAGCACGAGCGACGTCACCGCCGCAAATACTGGCTCGAGCGTCATCAGGATCGCGGCGTGCGATGGCGACGCATGCTGCTGCGCCCACGTCTGCAGAGAAAAACACAGCACCGTCGCACCCAGCGCGGTCAGCACGATCGTGAAGATAACGTAGCCGGTGAGAATCACGCGCGGCTGCTCCCAGCCCGTCGCAGCGGAGATCGGCAGCACAATCAACGCCAGCGCGCCCGTCGTCGCCACCTGCAGAAAGCTCAGCGCCGCCACCGAATGTGTTCCCACATAGCGCCCGATGAAAATCAGGTGCAGCGCAAAAAGAATCGCGCACCCAAACACGATCGGATCGCCCTTGTTGAGTCCGCCAAACCCCTCCGGAGGCACGGTTAGAAAATAGAGTCCGGCAATCGCCGCCGCCGCTCCCGCCCAAATCCACGCCACAATCCGTCGACGCCCAAAGACCGCCAGAAAAATCGGCACGAACACCACGAACATTCCGGTGATGAACGCCGCCTTCGATGGCGTCGTGAACTTCAATCCTCCGATTTGAAGGATGTACCCGCCAAACATGAAGAAGCCAATTTGCGCGCCCGCCCAAATCGTCGCGCGATCGAGCCGCCTCACCGTGCGCCAATAAATGGCCGCCATCAGGACCGCCGCCAGCCCAAATCGAATCGCGAGATAGGCAATCACCGAGATGTTGTCGAGCGCGTCCTTGATGACCACGAACGTTGTGCCCCAAATCAGGCTGCATGTGGCCAGCGCGAAGTCCGCGAGCACTCGTTTGTTGCGCATGGGCCAAGCAGTGTATGCGGCGCGCACATTCACGGCAAGGGATGTGGCCATGATGCAGAGAGTCTGTGACATCCAAAACCGAAAATGCTTGACTGACAACGACGAAGGATGAACAGTATGTCAATTCATGCGTAGAGCATCGACGATCGCGCTGTTATTGTGCCTGATCGCCCTGGTCCAGCCGCCCGCTTCCTTGGGCGCGAGGCACGACAAATGGTTCGAAGCGCGCAGCCAGAATTTCGTGGTCGTGTGTAATGCGGGCGACAAACAAGCGCGCAAGACCGCTGTGCAATTCGAACAAATCCGCGCCCTGTTCCGCAAATATCTCGAAATTGCCAGCGAACATCCGACTCCCGTCATCACGATCATGGCGGCCAAGGATGAAGGATCGATGCGTGACCTACTGCCTGAATACTGGGCGACCAAGGGCCATACGCACCCGGCCGGCATCTACTTTTCTGCTCTCGAGCAACATGAGATTGCACTCATGCTCGATGCTCCCGGTCAAAACCCATACGAGACCGTTTATCACGAGTACTACCACTCGCTCACGATTCCCTATGTGCCCAACCTGCCAGTCTGGCTGGCCGAGGGTTTGGCCGATTTCTTCGGCAATTCGCAAGTGGTGGGCGACAAAGCCTATATGGGAGAGCCCGACGACGGTTTGATTTACGAGCTGCGTCAAAATAGCCTGATCCCTCTCAACGTGCTGTTTAATGTCGATCACTCGTCGCCCTACTACAACGAATCGGCGAAAACCTCGGTCTTCTACGCCGAATCTTGGGCACTCGTTCATTACCTTATGGTGGGCGATAAGGAAGCCCGCAGGCCATTGCTTCTCGCCTATCTCACCGCTCTCGGCCAGGGTGCAACCTCCGAGCAGGCTGCGGAAAAGAGTTTTGGCGATCTCAAGCAATTGCAGAAAGCCCTTTCGCGCTACATCGATGGCAGTCAGTTCTATTCCCTGAATGCCGCCGCGCCCGCCGTTCCGGAAGCCGACATCAAAGTGCGCGAACTGAGTGACGCCGAGGCCGAGGCCTACCTCGGCGCATTCCAAGCCATCCGCCATCATCCGCAAGAAGCGGAACCGCTGCTGCAAGAAGCTATTCAGATGGACCCGAATTTGGCCATGGCTTACGAATACCTCGGCGTCGCCCAACTCTTCCGTGGAGATCGTAGCGCCGCATTCACGTCGTTCTCGAAAGCCGTGTCGATCGACCCGAAAAATGCTCTCACACGTTACTTCCGTGCCTATCTGAGCGTCAGCCAGTCCGGCGGTCTCACGGGCAGCGATTCGCAAGTGGAAGACGATTTGAGGCAGGCAATCGCCGTTGATCCGAATTTCACTCCGCCTTACGGCATGCTCGCGACCTACCTCGCGGCGACGGGCGAAAATCTTCAGGATGCTCTCAAGTTCGCGCAGAAAGCGGTCGCACTCGAGCCGGGGGATTCCAATTCCCTGCTGGCGTACGCGCAGGTCCTCGCGCGCATGAAAAAATTCGATCAGGCCCAGACCGTCGCGCAAATCGCTCAATCTGCTGCCACCAATCCCGGCCAGCGCTCCAACGCCGCATCATTCCTGAATTATTTGCAACAGATGCGGACCTCCGAATCGCGAAGTGGACAACCGAATGGCGGACTCTCACCCGGCGGACCCGCGTCGCGCTCGGCAAACGGAGACGATGCCACCAACACTTCGAGACTGGGTCCCGAACAGCACATTGTCGGCGTCATCACGCAATCCAGTTGCACGGCAGGTAGCCCCGTAATCGAAGTGCAGAATTCTTCCGGGGCCAGGGTTGTGCTCCACATCGCGCCGGGAAACGCCCTGGACATCACGCTCTCGTTCGACCCGCCATCAGGCTTCAGTCCCTGCAAGCTAACGGGCTATCGCGCGTCGGCGTCATTCACTCCCGATGACGCGAGCGAAGGGCGTGGCACGCTGACCGCGCTTCGCGTCCTAGGCCCTTCAGCGACAAATGCCGACGACGCCACCGCCCAGATCGACGAAGGCAAAACCTCTTCCTCATCTGACGGCGCCCCTTCCTCCGCAAATCCGACCCACGGCTCTCCCGTCGAAGCCGAGGGGCAAGCCACCGACGTGACTTGCAACGGAAACGAAATGTTCGTGAAGGTCACCACGGACAAGCGTCAATACACTTTGCACGCGCGCAACTACGGCGACCTCACCTATTACGACGATCACTCCGGCCCAAATGGCAAAGGCTTCGTCCCATGCACGGACCTGAAGGGCCGCACGGTTTCGATCATCTTCATTCTTGGCGAGCACCGCAGGTGGGACGGCGAAATTCAGAGCGTGGAAATCGAGAAGTAGGATTCCTTCTAGCTTGCCGATCCCGCAAGAGACACAACCGTCAGAAATAGCCGCTTCAGGCCAAGTTCGCGGCCCGACGGGTCATACCATTCTTCGGGAGTGTGCGAGCCGCCGCCCTTCCCTCCCCCTCCGATGGCCACGGCGGGAATTCCGAGCGAGAGCGGTATATTCGCGTCCGTCGAGCTTTGCTCGAGCCGCGAATTGTTCCCGAGATAGCGATCCACGTTGCGAATCGTCGTGACGAGCGGCGAATCGTCCGGTAACTTTCCGGCCGGACGCGTCCCAAGCGACTTGAAATCGATCTGCAGCACGTTCTGATGCGCCGACGCGTACGCGCCGTTCCGATCGCCACCCGAGGCCGCAGTCTCATCTCGGACGCCTGCGGTCATCGCGTCGCGCAACGCCGATTCGAGCCGCGCAAGTTCCTCATCATCTTCTGACCGCAAGTCCACCTTCACTGCCGCGCGCGCCGGAATTGAGTTCACCGACGTGCCCCCCATAATAATTCCGAAGTTATACGCGCTGCGCGGAGCGTCCGGCATCGAAATCGCCGAAAATCGCACAATGCCGCGCGAAACGGCCGTGATCGGATTCGGCGTGCCGAAATCGGACCAGCTATGCCCGCCCAGCCCCGTGACGGTAACCTCGATTCGCCGTGAGGCAATGCCCTGGGTGGTGATGTGATCCGCGGAAGGGCCATCGAGCGCGATTACCGCGGCCAGCCGCGCCCCATACGAACCGACCAGCGCGCGAATCCCGCGCAGGTTTCCTTCTCCTTCTTCGCCAACGTCTCCCGCCAGCACGATCGTCTTATCGGTTCGCACCTGCGATTCGGCAAGCGCCCGCGCGAGTCCCACAAGCGCTCCCAACCCCGCCCCGTTGTCAGAAATCCCCGGCGCGAGAATCCTGTTTCGGTCGCGTTTCACGCGAACATCCGTGCCCACCGGAAAGACCGTATCGAGATGCGCCGCAATCAAAATCACGCTCTGCTTTGCCGATGGCCCGGCATCGCCGAGACGCTCACCGATCACATTTCCGATTTTGTCGGTGCGAACCTGCAGCCCCGTTGCGGCAAAAATCTCTTTCAGCGCGGCGCCACGGTGCGCTTCTTCGAATTCCGGAGCGGGAATTTCATTGAGGCGAATCTGCTGGTCGGTCACCCACGAGACGTTCTTGTTGATCCAGGCAATTCCGCGCGCCACGCGCGGATCGTCCGCAAGTTTGGCGACGGGATCTTCGGTGACTCGGGCCGAGAGCGGAGCCATCCACAAAAAGATACAGCAGATAAGAGCGAGTTTCACGCGATTCGTGCGGCGGATTAGCGCCAATCGTCGAGGATGTAGACGCCTGCGCGGTTATAGCCCGAACCGGCCTTGCCGGCCTCCATCGCCACACCGTTCCTTTCAGGTCGAAATCCGTGCGCGAGCATCGCCTGGAAAGCTTCGCGCCGTGCGACGTTCACGTCCCCTGTAACTTTTGCCGCCTTGCGGGACGCCGCAAACGCTTCGATCGCGCCGAGCAGCCTCGCGAAATTCTTGTCGGCATGCGAATCCGGTCGCACCGCCGCGAACTTCGCGTAGCAAACGCCGCTTCCCGCTTCGCTTCCACTGCCATTGTGACAAACCGCAAACGCAGCAAGCCCTGACGAATCCCACACCAGAACCGTATCGCCGAGATTCTGCTCGGCAACCGCGCGGATTTCGCGTTGCACGTCCAAGCCCTCGAAAATCGAGTCGGTGATTTCCCGACAGGCGGTGGCGAGGCTCGCTTGATCTTCCGCCTTGGCTTGCGACAACCGCGACGTATCCGGTGGAGCCTGCACCGCTGCATCGACCTTCTTTGCAAAGCTCACAACCAGATCGCGCGGCCAAAATCCGAATTTCTGGTACAGCGTCATATGCTTCGGGCTGTTCGGAAACGTGTAGAGCCCGAGATGCCGGTTGCCCCATCCGCGAAAAATTTCCATCGTCGGGCCGAGCAGCCGTTGTGCGACTCCGCGATTCCAGTATTCGGGCTCGACCGTGATTGGCCCGAAAAACGCGAAGCTCCCCCAATTCGTCGCGAAGTTGGACCCGATCACTCGGCCGTTGTGCTCCGCTGCGAGAACGCCTCCCGGATCCGCAATCCATCGCGTGCGTGCCATCACCGCGTCGCCCATGAACTTGGCCGGATCGGGCATACCAAGGAACGTGCCGAACGCGACGCGGATGATCCGATCTGCCGCCGCCAAGTCGCGCTCAACGAGCGGCCGCACAACAATCTCCGAAGTTTGCTGTGTCGTCGCCATGGGGTGCATTCACCACCGTTATCGTGACGGAGCGCACCTTTGCGCCCCTAACTCCCTGGGGCGCACAGCATGTTGTGCCCGGCACACACGCTTGGCACCCTTGCCACGAAAAGCCCGCGAACTAATGCGGGGCTTCAGCCACGGGCTATTGCCGCGCCGCCGTCGGCACCAGCGCCAAAATTTCCTCTTCGCTCAGCACGCTCGACGACTGCTTCGCCGCCGAAAGAATACGCTCGACCACGCTGTCCGTCACCGCCACGCCGTGTTTGTCGAGCCAATACACCACATTCGACCGCCCGCTCATCGGCCCAATCTCGATCACCTGCTCGAGCCCAAAAAGATGCGCGGGCACGCCGCTGTAAATGGCGTCCGCCAGATTCACGTCCTGCTTCTTGTACGCCTTGGCAATCGCCGCCGCGTGCACCCCCGTCTGCGTGCGAAACGCGTCGCGGCCGACTACCGGATAGTTCGCTGGAATCGTCGTGTTCGTCGCGTGCGCCACGGCCTCGGAATACTCCTTCAGTTTCGACAAATCTCGATCGATCAAACCGAGCAGCTTCAGATTCGCGAGCATCACTTCCATCGGCGTGTTGCCGACGCGTTCGCCGAGCGCCAGAGCCACAGCATGGACTTGATCGGCGCCCGCGGCGATAGCCGCGAGTGAATTCGCAACGGCCAACCCGCGATCGTTGTGCCCGTGCCAATCCACTCGCACTTTCTCGCCGCACGGCTTCACAACTTCCTCGATTGCAAATTTCACCAGGTTGTAGGCTCCGCGAGGCGTCGCGTGCCCCACCGTATCGCACAAGACGATCGCGCGCGCGCCGCACCGAATCGCCGTCGAATACAGCGCAAGGATCGTCGACGGGTCGGTGCGAATCGTATCTTCTGTGACGTACATCGCCGGCAGGCCGGCCGCCACGGCGAATTGAATCGCCTCTTCCGTCGTGCGCTGCAAGTGCTCGACCGTCCAATCTTCCACCAGCCGCCGGATCGGGCTCGATCCCAAAAACATCGCCGCTTCGATCGGCCGCCCCACGCGCTCGCAAACGCCGATCATCGCCTGAATGTCGTGTTTGTGCGTCCGCCCACCGAGATTTGGACGAATCTTCATCCGCGAATCGATAATCTCGCGCGCGAGCGCCTCGCAATCCTTGGCCGCGCGAGGGCCCGCCGCCGGCAGCCCGATATTCACCGCATCGATCCCGAGATCTTCCATCAGGTGCAGAATCGCGCGCTTCTCCGCAATCGAAGGATCGCGCACAGACGGATTCTGTAATCCGTCGCGCAGCGTCTCGTCCAGCACCATGGCGTGCGTTCCCGCGGGAATTTCCGGCACCGAGTGGGAATTCCAGTCGTAGATGAGTTCAGAGGACAAGCGTCACCATCTCGTCGCCATCTTACCGCACAAATGGCAAGCTTCCGCCAACCGATGGAACTTCGAAGATTGCCCCGCCCGAGGATTTACCGAGGTGTCTTGACCGCACTCGCCGCTTGTGTCGGCCGTCCCGCGCGAACCGCAACCGCCAGCTCGCGCAGCAACTCCAGGCTTTCCGGCCAGCCGATGCAGCCGTCCGTGATGCTCTGCCCGTAAACGAGCGGCTGCCCTTCTAGCAGCTTCTGCGCCCCTGCGATCAAATTGCTCTCCAGCATCACGCCCAAAATGTCTTTGCTGCCGTTCTCGACCTGTTTCGCAATTTCGCGACAAACGATCGCCTGCCTTCGATAATCCTTATTGCTGTTCGCGTGGCTGCAATCGATCATCACGCGCGGCCGAAGCCCCGCATCTCGCAGTTCGCGGCAAACGCCGGCCACGGCAACGGCAGTGTAATTCACCGTTCCCCGCCCGCCGCGCAAAATCACGTGACAATCCGCATTGCCGCTGGTCACAAAAATCGCCGATTGCCCCTCTTTCGTATGCCCAAGGAACGTGTGCGGCTGCCCCGCCGACAAAACCGCTTCCACCGCAATCTGCGTATTGCCCGACGTGCCATTCTTGAATCCCACCGGGCACGACAAGCCCGAAACCAGCTGCCGGTGCACTTGGCTCTCGGTCGTCCGCGCCCCAATCGCGCCCCAGCTCACCAGCCCAGCGAGATACTGCGGCGTGAAGGTATCCAGAAACTCGGTCCCTGCCGGCACCCCCATCTCCGCCAAATCAATCAAGAGATGTCGCGCCAGTCGTAGGCCATCATTGATCTTGAACGACTGATCGAGATGCGGATCGTTGAGCAGCCCTTTCCATCCGACCGTCGTCCGTGGCTTCTCAAAATAGACACGCATCACGATCAACAGTTCCTCGGACAGTTCGTCGATCGCGCCCTTCAGCAACCCTGCATATTCGCGTGCGGCCTTCGCATCGTGAATCGAGCACGGACCTGCGATCACGAGCAGACGTTGGTCGTTGCCGCGCAAAATTTCGACGATCTCTTTGCGCGCGCGAAAAATCGTTCCCGAAGCCGCATCCGTCTCAGGCATTTCCCGTTCGAGCACACTCGGCGGCACGACGACTTCTGTCGACTTAATGCGCAAATCATCGGTGCGGTAGAACATGGGCCCCTTGAACTCCGTTCCTTGCCTTGCGGCTAGAAAATCGCTCTCACAATAGTAACAAGTCCTGCGCCCTGGCGGCTCACTCACTTCTCGCCCGCGAATCAGCCATAATATTCGCTTCATGGAGCGAGACCCAGTCTGCGGAATGAATGTCGATCCGGCCAAAGCCGCGGCCACCCTCGAGCACGCCGGCAAGACGTACTATTTCTGCTGCAAAGGCTGCGCCGAGAAATTTCGCTCCGCTCCTAAAAAATACCTCTCCCCCAATCGCCCGGTAGCCTCGCATGCCCAGCCTCACTCGGCCCACGCGCCTCTGATTCAACTCGGCGGCATTCAGCCCGCGCGCCCCGCACCCGCCGCCCCCGCGCCAGCGCAACCGAAAAATTCCTACGTTTGCCCGATGGATCCCGAAGTCACTCGCGATGCGCCGGGCAGCTGCCCCATTTGCGGTATGGCGCTCGAGGCGCGGACCGTCTCCGCTGAAGCCGAAAATCCTGAACTCCGCCGTATGCAGCGCCGTTTCTGGATCAGCCTGGTGCTCACCGTGCCCGTTTTCGCCATCGCCATGTCCAACCTGATCCCCGGACGTCCGCTGCAAAATCTCGCGTCCATGGGCGCGCTCGCCTGGATCGAAATGACTCTCGCCACGCCCGTCGTCCTCTGGGGCGCCCTTCCGTTTTTCGAACGCGCCTGGCAATCGTTCGTCCATGGCAGCCCCAACATGTTCACTCTGATCGGCCTGGGCACCGGCGTCGCCTATGTCTATAGCGTCGTCGCCACCATTGCGCCACAAATCTTCCCCGAGTCGTTTCGCAGCGCGGATGGTGTCGTCGCGCCCTATTTCGAGGCCGCCTCGGTCATCACCGTTCTCGTTCTTCTCGGCCAGGTCCTCGAACTCAAGGCTCGCAGCGCGACCGGGGCCGCCATCCGCGCCCTTCTCGGTCTCGCGCCCAAAACCGCGCGGCTCATCCGCGCCGACGGCACTGAAATCGACCTCGCGCTCGACCACGTCTCGCCCGGCGATCGCTTGCGCGTTCGCCCCGGCGAAAAAATTCCCGTCGATGGCGTCGTCACCGACGGCTTCAGCACCGTCGACGAATCGATGATCACCGGCGAGCCGATGCCCGTCGAAAAACAAACTGGTGCCCGCGTCACCGGCGCCACCATCAACGGAACCGGCACGCTCGTCATTCGCGCCGAACGCGTCGGTTCCGAGACGCTCCTCGCACAGATTGTCCGCATGGTCGGCGAAGCGCAGCGTAGTCGCGCGCCGATTCAAAAATTGGCAGACGTCGTCGCCGGCTACTTTGTGCCGCTCGTCGTCACGAGCGCAGCCATCACGTGTATCGCCTGGGCGCTCTGGGGCCCCCCGCCGCGCATGGCGCACGCGCTCGTAAACGCCGTCGCAGTTCTCATCATCGCGTGCCCTTGTGCCCTCGGCCTGGCCACTCCGATGTCGATCATGGTCGCCACCGGCAAAGGGGCCACGCTCGGCATCCTCTTCAAAAATGCCGAAGCGATTGAGCAACTCCGCAAAATCGATACGCTCGTGGTTGACAAAACCGGCACGCTCACCGAAGGCAAGCCGAAATTGACCATGGTCCGCCCCTTTGATGGGCACGAGGCTAACGAACTGCTGCGCCTTGCCGCCTCGCTTGAACGCGCAAGCGAACATCCGCTCGCCGCCGCCATCGTGAAAGCCGCCGACGAGCGCCGCATCCCCATCGCAACAGTACAGAACTTCGAATCGCTCCCGGGTCGCGGGGTTCGCGGCCGCGTCGACGAAATTAGCGTCGCTCTCGGCAACCTTGCGTTGCTCTCCGAACTCAGCATTGCGTTTGACGGCATATCCTCGAGAACCGATTCGATGCGCGCCGACGGCCAAACCGTGATGTTCGTCGTCGCCGACGGCCGCCTCATCGGCATCCTCGGCGTCGCCGACCCGATCAAGCCAACGACCGCCGAAGCCATCCGTGCGCTGCACGCCGATGGCATTCGCATCGTCATGCTGACCGGCGATAGCGCCACCACCGCGCGCGCCGTCGCCCAGAAGCTCCAAATCGATGATGTAATCGCCGAAGTCCTGCCGCAGGACAAAGCCGCGGCCGTGAAAAAGCTTCAAGCCCAAGGCCGCATCGTCGCCATGGCCGGCGACGGCATCAACGACGCTCCTGCCCTCGCGCAAGCGCACGTCGGCATCGCGATGGGTACGGGCACCGACGTGGCGATGGAATCCGCTGGCGTCACACTGGTCCAGGGCGATCTGCGCGGCATCGTTCGCGCCATCCGCCTCAGCCGCGCGACGATGAGAAACATCCGCCAGAATCTTTTCTTCGCGTTCGTCTACAACTCGATCGGCATCCCCGTCGCTGCCGGCGTGCTCTACCCCTTCTTCGGCCTGCTGCTCAGCCCAATGATCGCCGCCGCCGCGATGAGCCTCAGCTCCGTCTCCGTCATCACCAACGCCCTCCGTCTCCGCCGCGCCTACATGTAACTGTCCCGCCCAAACCCAATCCACGGCTGAGTACCTTGTCTCCCGTAGCCCGGCACGACGCTTGCCCCGACACGAGGCGAGGCCGCAGCGCCGGGTCAGCCGTCAGGCCCGACGTCTCGCGCCGCGATCACACCCCGGCTGGCTTTGTAGGTCGGATCTTCCGGTCCGGTCCGCCAAAATGAACCCGGCGCAGGGCGCGGCACGCTGTTTGTGGGTAGAGGAAGGAGGCTTCTTAATCTGACGCGCGCAGCACGACATGCGCAGTTTCCTCTGCGGCAAGTCTTCGCAGTGTCTTTAGGGTTTCTCTTCGGTAAGCTTCAGAAAATATTCGTGGACCAACGGATCGCTGCTCAATTCCGGATGAAATGTGGAGGCGAGAATTCGCCCCTGTCGTACCAGCACCGGATGGCCCGCATCCTCTGCGAGCGCTTCGACGCCATTCCCCATCGACTCGATAATCGGCGCGCGAATAAAAACCATCTCGAGCGGATTCTCCCGCAGTATCGTTTTCCCCATGTGAACGTCGCTGGCCAGCTGCCGCCCATAGCCATTGCGCAAGATGGCGATGTCGAGCAGCCCCAGCGATTCTTGCTTCGGCCCGTGAACATCCTTCGCCAACATGATCGCCCCAGCGCACGTGCCAAAAAACGCGCCGCCATTCGCCGCGAATTGCTTTAGCGCGTCGTAGAGCCCTTCTTCCTTCATCACTTTCAGGTGTGTCGTGCTCTCGCCGCCGGGCAAAATCACGCCTTTGACGCCGTCCAGATCGTCTGGCGTCCGCACAAACACGTGCTCGACACCCAAGTGTTCGAGCCGCCTGCCGTGCGCCTCATAATCTCCTTGTATCGCCACGATCCCGATTTTCGCACTCATTTCACACTTCCGATCCTCTTCGTGTGATCTGAAATTTGAAATCTCAGATTTGTGATTCTTGCCTTTCAGATCTTCTCTTCTTGCTCTGAAATCTCAAATTTCAAATTTGCGATAGGCCGGCTAGGTTTCCCCCCAGCCACTGCCCTTCCTACCATCCTCTTGTCTGCAGCAGATCCTTCTCTTCCATCTGTCGAACGTCCAGCCCACGCATCGCCTCGCCCAACTCCTCCGACGCTTCCAGCACCGCCTTCGCATCCTTGTAGTGCGTCGTCGCCTTCACGATGGCTCGCGCGCGTTTCGCCGGATCCTCCGACTTGAAAATTCCCGATCCAACAAACACCGCTTCCGCACCCAGCTGCATTACGAGCGCCGCGTCCGCGGGAGTCGCAACTCCACCCGCCGAGAAATTCGGCACCGGCAGCCGTCCGTGCTTCGCCACCCACGCGACCAGCTCAAATGGCGCGCCCAGATCCTTCCCCTCATGCACCAACTCTTCTTCACCGAGCGTGGTCAGCTTCTTCACCTGCCCGACAATCGCGCGCATGTGCCGCACCGCCTCGACGATATTTCCCGAGCCCGCTTCGCCCTTCGTCCGGATCATCGCCGCGCCTTCCGCAATCCGCCGCAGCGCCTCACCCAAATTTCGTGCGCCGCAAACGAACGGCACCTTGAATCCATGCTTCCACACGTGATGCTCTTCGTCCGCCGGCGTCAGCACTTCGCTCTCGTCGATGTAATCGACTTCGAGCGCTTCCAGCACTTGCGCCTCGGCGAAATGCCCGATCCTCACTTTGGCCATCACGGGAATCGACACCGTGTCCATGATTTCGCGAATAATCCGCGGCGCAGCCATGCGCGCAACGCCGCCTTCCTTGCGGATATCCGAAGGGACGCGCTCGAGCGCCATCACCGAGCAGGCGCCCGCGTCCTCGGCGATCTTGGCCTGCTCGGCGTTGGTCACATCCATGATGACGCCGCCCTTGAGCATCTCCGCCAAGCCCACCTTCACGCGCCACAGATTGTTGTTCATCAGATCCATCTCGTTTCTCCCCTTTGGTGAAACACCCGATTGGGCAGCCACGACGAACGCTTTTTTCGTCCCGGAGCGAAGCGTCCCGACTCTGTTGCCCCGGCGATAGCAGGTCGGGACGCGCAGTCAAAGGATCTCTCTTCACCAGGGCCCTCTTCGCCAGGGCACGGCTTCAGCCGTGAAAGCGCATCCTCACACCGAAGGAGTTTTAGGCCCCAAGGCCTGCGCGCCATTACTTGCGTCGCTCGCCTTCAGCCTCGCCGGATCGACCACAACAAATTTCCCGCGTCCCCTGGCCAGCACAACTCCCGCCGCATTCCGGATCTCGCCCTCTCGCGAACGCACTCGCCCTTCACGCCCCGTTTCCCATCCTTCGATGGTCAGCTCTTCACCCACGGGCACGGGCTTCTTGTATTCAACGGTGAGCTCGCCCGTCATCGCGTGCTCATCGGCGAAACGATTCACCTTCGCCATCGCTTCATCGAGCAGCGTCGCGATAATTCCGCCGTGAAGAAATCCCGTCGCCCCCTGATACTCAGGACCGATCCGGAACTTGCCTCGAATCCGCTTCGCCGCATCGTCCTGCTCGAACACGAGCTTCATCCCGCGCTCATTCGCGCCGCCGCAGCCAAAGCAGTGGTTCGTCGGATTGGGGGTGAGCAGCATCCGTTGAGAGAGCGCGCTAGACCAAAGCTACTCGCCCGCGAAACTCGTCGCGCGTGCCGCGCTGCCGCTTCCGCAATTCCGCCTTCAACACTTCGCCGAACGTCTGCACGCCCCGCACAATCGTCTTTTCATCCAGGGCCGCGAATCCCAGCCGCAGGGTGTTCGGCTGCGGATTCTGCAAATAGAAGTGCCGCCCAGGAATGAAATAGATTCCCCGCTCGCGCGCGTGAATCAGCAAATCGCCTGCATCGGCGCCCGCCGGCAGCGTGAGCCAGACGGTCATGCCGCCCTCGGGATGAGTCCAGGTCGTGCCTTCCGGCATGTGCTTCCGCAGCATTTCTTCCATCGCTTCGAGCCGGCTTCCGTGCACCTTTTTCATCCGTGCGAGATGCCGCTTCAAATAGCCACGCTGTAGAAATTCCGCCATCGTGCCCTGGGAAAACTGATCGGTGTGCAGATCGGTCGAAAGCTTGACCAGCCGCAGGCGCTCGATCGCGCTTTCCGCTCCGATGCACCAGCCGACGCGCAACCCCGGAAACGCAATTTTTGAGAAGCTGTCGATTTGAATCACGTTACCGTGCGTGTCGAGTGAACGCAGCGACGGAATCGCCGTCCCGTGCAAGCGCGTGCGCGCGTAGATACTGTCCTCGATGATCGGCACCTGGTAGCGCGTCGCCAACTCAAGCAATCGCCTCCGCTGTGCAAGCGGCATCGCGGTGCCAGTCGGATTGTGAAAATCGGGCGTGATAAAAATCAGCTTCACTCGATTTTGCAGCAGCACATTTTCGAGTGCGTCGACGTCGAGGCCCGGCACGCTCGTCCCGGAGGAATTCGGTTCCACCGGCACCGCGATCGTTCGCACTCGCGCGCCCGCGAAAATCGAAATCGCGCCGGGATACGCCGGATTCTCGATCGCGACCGCGTCGCCCGCGCGAATGAACGCCTTGCAGATCAGGTCGATCGCCTGCTGCGCGCCGTCGGTAATCAGCAACTGCTCGGATGCCACATTGAGGCCTTCTTCGCGGAACCATTCCATGAGTGCACATCGCAGAGGCTCATATCCGTCGCTCGGTCCGAGTTGCAAAAGCCGTCTTCCTTCGCGCCGCAAAACCGTGTTCGCGCATCGCCGAAAGTCCTGAATCGGGAAAAACTCTTCGGAGGGCCGGGCGCACGTGAAGGCAATCGCATTCTCCGGCACGTCCGGCATCAACCGGCTCAGGCTTTCGTCGCCGCGCTCGTCCGCAAAGAGCGCTTCCCACCGCGCGCCGCCGCCATTTCCGTTTGTGCGCGGAGGTGGAGAGAACTGCCGCGAAGGGATCGCACAAATGAACGTTCCGCGGCCAACGTGACCTTCAATCAAACCCTCGGATTCAAGTTCCGCGTACGCGTTCGCAACCGTTGTCCGGTGCACTCCGAGCTGGCTTGCAAGTTCTCGACTCGCGGGAATTCGATCGCCCGTTCGCAGATCACCCGAATGCATCAGCGCGCGAAGCTGGTCGCGCAGCTGAACGTAAAGCGGAATGTGGCTTTCGGTCTGTAGCAGCAGCGGCAGCATTGGCCTTATCCTCTAGGCCAATATAAGCCATTTTCAAAACGCGTAAAGAGCCAATTTGGATGCGGGCCTGCGAAATTGCGGCCTCAAATCATGCGTCAAGGATTACTGAGTTGCTGGTCGTCAGAGGCCGTGGGCGGGCTCGTTAAAGACAGTCACCGAACAAGAAAGTAAGGCTTCGGGTTACTCAGCGAAAAGCTTCGACTGCGCGTCCACGACGGCACCGATCTCGCGAGTCGGCCGCGCCGAGCGCCGCGCCACGCCCACCACTCCCAGGACCTTCATCTCGCTGAGCGCCGACCGCGGAACAAACATCCGGATGACGTTGCCGTGCAAATCTGGAGGGATCAACTGGACGCCGGCATCCAATAAGTCCAACAGATTGTTGGTGACAATGCCTTCCATGGCATCGTCATCCTGGAATTTGAGCCGAACCCAAAGCCCGTCCAGCTTCGGCCGGCTCAAGAAGGTCTTTCGCTCAGGTTCAAACGCTTCTGTGAACTCCCGAACAAAATAAACCGCCTTCACGTCCTTCAGTTTGATCTGCTCGTGCTCACCATCAAGTGTAAGCAGATCAACCGATTCCGAGTGGCCAAGGCTCGCCGGATTCACGTAGCCTTTGCAGATGCTGCGGTCCAGAAGAAGAACTACCACTTTCTTGTGAGTTGAGGCTGGAGAGCGACTTTTCACTGAAATTGCGCCATTTTCGGCGGGAATCATTGAATGCCCGCCCAGACTATGTTATCTTTGTCTCGGGCTATTTCAAGTTATTGGTGCTTAAAGGGTTAGCAACGGAGCGCCCGAGATCGACAGCAAAGGACAGATCCTAAGATCCGCCTCCGTCGTCGCCCTACTCACCGTTCTTAGCCGGATTTGCGGATACTTACGCGATCAACGGGTGGCTCTCCTTCTCGGGACATCGCCTGCCGCCGACTCTTTCGTCCTCGCCTTCCGCATACCAAATCTGTTACGCCGCATGACCGGAGAAGGATCGCTGGGCGCCTCGGTGATTCCGGTGTTCACCAGTTACCTGCAGAACGACACCCAGCAAAATACGTGGCGCTTCGCCCGCCGAGTCTTTTGGGACATGACGGTTGTCCTGGCCACGCTCGCCGCGCTAGGAGCGATTTTCTCACGACAGATCATCGGTATCTACACGTTCTTGGGGCACCAGGGCAATTGGGGACTCGCCGTCTACCTCAATCGAATCATTTTTCCGGCGATTTTGTTTATCGGATTGTCCGGAGTGGCGATGTCGCTGTTGCACAGCTTTCGAGTTTTCTCCGTTCCGGCCGCGGCGCCAATTTTCGCGAACCTCACGATTGTGGCGTGCTCGATTGGCGTGGTGTACGAGCCAATCTTGCGCTGGGCTCCCCCTGCCTATCGAAGTCCCGCGGTCGCGTTGGCGCTGGGAACGCTCCTAGGTGGGATTGTGCAGTTCGCTCTTCAGGTTCCGGCGCTGATCCAGCGCGGGATGAGTTTCAAGCCGGAGATTTCGGTTTTCGATCCCGGCGTACAAAAAGTGGCGCGCATGATGGGGCCCGCGTTTTTCGGCATGGGCGTGTATCAGATCAATCTTTTTGTCGATACGATTTTCGCGTTTTCATGGAAGATGCCGCACGGCAGTCCGACGTCGCTCTACCTGGCCGATCGAATCATGCAGCTGGTTCTCGGCAGCTATGCGATGGCCGTATCGACGGCGCTCTTCCCAACCATGGCGCACCAGATCGCAGCCGGCGAATGGGACTCCATGAAGCGGACATTCGGATTCGCGCTGCGAATCGTCTCGTTCATTACAATTCCCGCGGCGGCAGGCCTGATTCTGCTGCGCAAACCGATCGTGCAAGTATTTTTTCAGCACGGCGAATTCGGCAGCGAATCGACGAGCCTCACCGCGCACGCGTTGCTTTTTTATGCGCTTGGATTGCCCGCATACGCGGCCATCAAGCTGATCAGCCCGATGTATTACTCGGCGCACGACACGATGACGCCGGCGCGAGTCGGAGCGTACGCACTGTTTTTGAACATCGCGCTGAACGCGCTGTTCGTCGTGTTCTTTTTTCGCAGACTTTCGAATGGCAGCCCGGCCCTGGCGAGTTCGCTGACGGCGTACATGAATTTCACGGCGCTGTTCCTGATTTTCCGCAAACGGTACGGGCGGCTCGGCGCCCGGGCACTGCTGAGTTCGTTCGCAAAAGTCGCGGTCTGTGCCGTCGTGATGGGTGCAGCTGTTTACGCAGGGTTTCACGCCATGCATCTGGGAGAAGGGCGGCATTTTCTCGCCGAGCTCGTTGCTTTGTTGGCGGTGATCTCCGGAGCCGTCGCCGTGTATTTCGGGATCGCATGGCTGCTGCGCTGTGAGGAACTTTCTGAATTTCTGCTTCTGCTGAGAAGAGGCGAATCGGCGGAAGCCATGGTTCCCTCGGCGCAATAGCCGCCAACGATGGAGGGATCGGCAGTGGAAGGTCATATTCGAGCTTTTCTCAATTCGCTGAGGGTGGAAAAAGGACTCTCGGACAACACTCTTCAGGCGTATCGCCGCGATATTCAAAAATTCGCCGCTTTCGTCCAACAGCGGAAGCTTTCAACGGAGCACATTCAGCGAGGCGACGTCGTGGATTTTCTCGCGTCGCTTTACCGCAAAGGATTGGATAGCCGGTCGGTGGCGCGTCACCTCGTCACCATTCGGAACTTCTTCCGATTCGCGCTGATCGAGGGCTATGTCGAAGACGATCCCGCAGCGACGATTGAATCGCCGAGATTTCGACACAGCCTTCCGGAATTCCTGAGCCTGGAGGAAGTCGAGCGGCTGCTTCGCCAACCTGATACAGGGGACATGGTGGGCGTTCGCGACCGGGCGATGATCGAGTTGATGTATTCATGCGGCCTGCGCGTGTCGGAGTTGTGCACGCTGCGCGTTTCGGATTTGCAGCAGGAAGAAGGCTGCCTGCGGTGCGTCGGCAAGGGTAACAAAGAACGGCTCGTTCCGGTGGGGCGCCAGGCGTTGCAAGCGACGCAGAAATATCTTCGCGAGGCGCGGCCGAAACTGCTTCGCGAAGGATCTTCACCGTTTCTGTTTTTGGGGCAGACAGGTCATTGCGTCAGCCGCATTGCATTCTGGAAATTACTCCGGGATTACGGCAGGAAAGCGGGCCTGCGAAAGAGCCTGACGCCGCACATGCTGCGGCACAGCTTCGCCACCCATTTGCTGGATCGCGGGGCCGATCTCCGGTCCGTTCAGATGATGTTGGGCCATTCCGATATCTCGACCACGCAAATTTACACGCATGTGGTCGAGGAACGATTGAAGCAGGTCTATAAGGCACATCACCCGCGCGCTTGAGAAATCCGCGGGTTTAGGGAGGAGCAACACCTCATGCCGGATTACATGTTCTTACTTGAAAGCAGACTCTCCCCCGAGCAGCGTGCCGCGCTCGAACGAGTGCAGGAGCTGGCGCGCATGCAGGAAATGAACATCTACCTGACGGGGGGCGCGATCCGCGATCTGATTTCCGGCCAGCCGATTCGAGAACTTGATTTTACCGTCGAAGGAAATCCGATTCGGATGGTGAAGGAACTGGAAAAGGGTGGAGCGCGAGTGCTGATGGAAGACGAGAAGCTGCGGCGCTACGAGATCGTTTTCGCGGGAGACGCGGACGGTTCGATCTCGGCGGCCCGCGATGAGGTGTACGAGCGGCCGGGAGCGAAGCCAGAGCAGCGGTTCGCGACGATCATGGAGGACTTGCGGAGGCGCGACGTATCGATGAACGCGATCGCGATTTCGCTCAATCCGAATTCCCGCGGCTTGCTGCTCGATCCGACGAACGGCTTGGCCGACCTCGAGCGCCAGGAGGTTCGGGCGCTTTCGATCCATTCGTTCACGAACCAGCCGGTGCGATTGATGCGAATCCTGCGATTTTGCGCGCGCATGGGCGCCAAGATGGAATCGCGAACCCAGGAGTGGTTCGAGCTGGCCATGGAACGCGGGCTCGCAAAGAACATCGAGCCGGGCGATGCGGGCAACGAAGTGCGAGCGCTTGGGCGCGAAGAGCAGCCGACGGCTGTTTTGAAACAGTGGGAGTCGCGCGATTTGCTGGAGGCGATTTATCCTCAACTGCAGAAGCGAAAGCCGGATTACGACAGCCTGAACAAGCTTTCGAAAGTTCGCATGAATTATCTGGCCGCGGGGATCCGTCCGCGCCTGCCTGCGGCCATCACATACTACGTGTTCGGCAAGTTGAAACCGCGAGAGGCCGCGGCGGCTTTGCGTAGATTGGAATTTCGGTCGGCGGAAATCGACGCGATTACGGATTTGGTTCCTGAGGCGCAGAAAATCGTCAAAATTCTGAAAGGCCGGAAGACGAACGCGCCGAAGGATGCGTACTTCTATATCGATTCGGTGCCCGCCGAGATGCTGGTCTTCATCGAAGTGGAGATGCCGAATCCGCGCGTGCTTTCGAAGATTCGGAATTACATGCAGAAATGGCGTCCCATGCGGCTGGCACTGCCTGTGGCGGAGCTGGATTCGTTGGGCGTGCCGAGAGGCCCCAAATTCGACAAGATTTTGGAGCAGCTTTTCGAGATGCAATTGCGCGGCAAGGCCCGTACACCCGAAGACCGCACGAAGGTGTTGAGGTCGCTCGCTGGAATAAAGGAAGAACCGAAGAAGAAGGAAGAAAAAGAAAAGAAGAAGAAGGGCGCAAAGGGCACGGAAGGGAAACCGCCGGAGAAGAGGGCAGCGGCGACGTCAGCGCCGGAGCCGGAAGTGAAGGGTAAGCATAAGAGTGCGGGCGGAGCAAAACATGTGGCGGCAGCTCCGGCGAAAGCGGCGAAGAAGTCGAGATGAGACAGGCTGCGAGCAAACCTGAGGAGAGATCCTTCGACTGGGTCCCGCCCGCAAAATCGCGGGACGTGATGATCGCGGGACTTCGCTCAGGATGACAGGTAGCAGAAAGTGAACCAAGGATGGGGGGCCGGGCACAGTGTGTCGTGAGAGGCTTTGCCGGCGGAATGCCGACCGCTACGTGATGAAAATCGGATGATTTTGAATCGGCAGAGGCGGATTCGGGTACCGACGGAGCGACTGGAGACGTTTTTGGCGCGCGCGCAAAAAGAGCTGCGGATTCCGTCTGATGCGCTGACGGTGTGCCTTGTGACCGACGCCGAGATGGCGCGATGGAATCGCGCCTATCGCGGCAAACCGAAGCCGACCGACGTTCTTTCCTTTCGCGCTGAAACCGGAAAACCGAAATTACGAAGTGGCCAGAAACGCGCGAATGGCGACGCCTATCTGGGAGATATCGCGATCGCGCCAGCGGTTGCACGCAGGAATGCGGAGAAATTCGGATGCACCTTCGAAGACGAAATGCGCATCCTGATCTTGCACGGCGCGCTGCATCTGCTGGGCTATGACCACGAAACCGACAACGGACAAATGGACCGACGCGAAAAGCGTCTGCGCACGAAGCTCGGGCTGGCTTAGGCAATGGCGATTCTCCTCTACACGCTGGGTGTGCTCCTTCTAACGGCGGGGCTCGTCGTCGTCTCCTATCTGGACCTCGTCTACCGCGAACTCGGACGCGTGACCACGGGCCGCACTCACGAGCATTTGCAAGCCTTCGAGGCGGACGTGGAACCGCTGTTCCGTCTCGAGCGTCCGCGAGCAGCCCTCGCCTTCAGCTTGTTCGCCCGGTTGTCGCTGGTCCTCGTCGCCACCTTGACAGCGTTGGGAGTCGTGTTTTTCGTTCCGAGCCGTTGGGAAGCGGCTCTTGAGATCGTGCTGTTGCTGGGCGCTCAAGTTGTTGTGGCGATGCAGCTGCTGCCCCGACTTCTAGTGGCGGGGACTGAGGGCAATTGGGTCGCGCCGCTCGCAGGGGTGATTCGCTTGTTCCTGCTGATCCTGTGGCCGATTCGCGGGCTGATCGATCTGATGGTTTCCGTGCTGAATCTTTCCGAAGAGGAGAGCGGCGCGCCAGCGACGGACCAGCAAGGCATCGAAGCGATCGTGGATGCGGCGACGGAAGAAGGAATCATCGAGCAGGACGAGGCGCGGCTGATCGAACAGGTGGTGGAATTCGGCGACAAGCGTGTCCGCGATGTGATGACGCCGCGGCCGGATGTCATCGCGATTTCGGGCAGGGCGACGCTTGAAGAGTTACGGCGACGCGTGGTGGAAACGAAATTCTCGCGCTTGCCCGTTTTCGAAAAATCGCTCGATGACATTGCGGGCATTGTGATGGCGCGCGACATGCTCGCCATTCCGGATCGCGAAGCGTCGCGGCGGTACGTGCGGGAACTGGTGAGGCCGGCGCTATTTGTGCCGGAGATGAAGTTTGGGTCGGAATTGCTGAAGGAAATGCAGCAGAAGAATCAACAGATGGCGATCGTGATCGACGAGTATGGGCTCGTATCGGGAGTGGTGACGATCGAGGATCTGGTGGAGGAGATCGTCGGCGAGATTGGCGAGGAGGACCGGCGGCCGGCGCCGGATGTGATTCGCGAGAGTGGCGGCGCGATGGTGATGCGCGGAAGCGTGGGCGTGGATAAAGTGGGCGAGCTGTTCGATGTGACGCTGGATGCAGCGACCGAGCATGCAGAGGCGACGACGATTGCGGGACTATTGAACAGCGTCGCGGGGCACGTGCCGCGAACGGGAGAAGCGGTCGAATTCGATGGATTGCGATTCGAGGTGCTCGAAGCGAATCAGCGCAAGGTGCTGCGCGTGAGGGCGCGGCGCGTGACGGCGAACGCGGCGTCGACGGCGAGAAGCGTTTAGCCGTTCTGGAGGCGGGCGACTTCGGCGCGAAGTTCGCGAAGTTCCTTCTGCAATTCGGGCAAGCGATTGAAGACGGCGACGGATTTTCGCCAGTCGAGATTCGGCATCGCGGGATAGCCGGAGTACACCGCACCAGCGGGAACGTCGCCAGGCACGCCGCTCTGTGAGCTGACGACGGCGCCATCGCCAATGCTCAGATGTCCCGCGCAGCCGACCTGGCCCGCGAGAACGACGTTATTGCCGATTTCCGTGGTGCCCGCCAGGCCGACCTGTCCGCACAGAAGCGTATCCTCTCCCACTTTGCAGGCGTGACCAACCTGAACGAGATTATCGATCTTCGTGCCGCGGCCGATGCGCGTCTCGCCGATGGTGGCGCGATCGATGGCGGTATGCGCTTGGATTTCGACGTCATCGCCGATCACGGTGATGCCCGCCTGGCGTATTTTGTACCAATGGCCGCTGGCTTCGCGTGCGAAGCCGAAGCCGTCACTGCCGACGACGACGCCATTTTGCAGAAGCACGCGATGGCCGAGGCAGCAGTGTTCGCGGACGGCGGAGTGCGAGTGCGCGAAGAAATGGTCGCCGATGCGCGCGCCGCGATAGATCGAGACAAAGCTGTGCAGCACGGCATGGCTGCCGATGACGACATCGTCGGCAACGTAGCAATACGGGCCAATGTGCGCGCCGACGCCGATTTGTGCCGAGTCGGCGATGATGGCCGTCGGATGGATGCTCGGGGCGTAGTGGGGCGCGGCGTGGAAGAGTTCGATGGCGCGCGCGAAATCAAGATAGGGATTCTTCGAGCGAAGCGCGGCCAGTTTTGGGGGGCGCGAGTCGGCGGGCGCGAGAAGGACGGCGGAGGCGCGCGTGGTTTCGAGCCCAGGCCGATATTTGCGATTCGCTAGAAAAGTCAGCTCGCCCGAGCGCGCTTCTTCTAGTCCCGCGACGCCGGTGATATCGAGGTTCGCGTCGCCGTCGACGGTGCAGCCGAGCTTTTGCGCGAGTTCAGACAATTTCATTGTGATCTCCCGAAGACAAGCAAAAAGGAAAGTTAGCAGGGGGAAGATGAAAGTTCAAAGAAAACGGGCGGCTATTTCCCCAGCAGCTGACGGGCGATGACCATGCGTTGAATTTCGCTGGTGCCTTCGCCGATGGTGCAAAGTTTGACGTCGCGATAAAATTTTTCCGCTGGGTAATCCTTGATGAAACCGTAGCCGCCGTGAATCTGCACGGCTTCGTTGGCAACGCGCACGGCAACTTCTCCGGCGTAGAGCTTGGCCATGCTGGATTCACGCGTGATGCGGGCGTTCGTGTCGCCGCAAGCGATGGCGCGATCGGCGAGCCACGCGGCGCGATAGGTGAGCAGGCGCGCAGCTTCGATTTGCGTGGCCATGTCGGCGAGCTTGAACTGAATCGCCTGAAAATCGGCGATGGGCCGGCCGAACTGCTTGCGTTCCTTGGCGTAGCGGACGGAGCATTCGTAGGCGCCTTGCGCCATGCCGAGGCCGAGCGAGGCGATGGAGATGCGGCCGCCGTCGAGGATTTGGAGGCTGTTGACGAAGCCTTCCCCTTCGGCGCCGAGAAGATTTTCGGCGAGCACGCGGCAATCGCTGAAGACGACTTCGCTCGTATCACTTGCGCGCAGGCCGAGCTTGTTTTCCTTTTTGCCGGGGCGGAAGCCGGGAGTTCCCTTCTCGATGATGAAGGCGGAGATGCCGTGGTGTTTCTTGCCGGCGTCGGTGACGGCCATGCCGACGCAGACGTCGGCGTAGTGACCGTTGGTGGTGAAGGTTTTCGCGCCGTTGATCAGCCAGCAGCCGTTTTCCTTGGTGGCGACGGTGCGAGTCCCGCCGGCGTCGGAGCCGGCTTCGGGCTCGGTGAGGGACCAGCAGCCGAGCTTT
>Ga0335078_10002433_pt1 | contig 28222 bp, 22 predicted proteins | sample Lox_Sample_32_FD_206711 | JGI IMG/M metagenome (GOLD analysis project Ga0335078, IMG submission 206711) | Soil microbial communities from Loxahatchee National Wildlife Refuge, Florida, United States - Lox_Sample_3.2 | ecosystem: Environmental > Terrestrial > Soil > Wetlands | place: USA...
GGGCGGTCTCCGCTGTACGGCCCGCCGCCGCCGGAGCCGTACCCGTCCCGGTTCGTGGACCTGACCGACCTGTACGCCGCGCGGCTGCGCGCGCTGGCCCGGGACGCCGACCCGTCGCTGGCCGAGGGCGTGTACGCGGCGCTGCCCGGCCCGCACTACGAGACGCCGGCGGAGATCGCGGCTCACGACATCGGCGCAAGCCCGGGGCGGTTGCGCTCTGAGAGGCTTAGTTCCTCATCGGTGTGACGGATCGTCGCGCATAGCTGTACGGGAAGCTTGTCAGTCAGACCCGTTCAATCCGTCACCGTGCGCAGTTCTGAGCTGGCTGCTGCTGACTGGCCAGATCCAGCCAGCTCGGAGCCTGGCGGCGGGTCCCAACCGAGCTGAACCCTATGCTCCTGACCTGCGGTTCTGCCAGGGACGCACCGGAGCCCCATAACAAATCGGCCGGTCAGGGCGCGATCATCCGTGTCCGAGGGGGACTCGCAACTTCGGCCTAACCCCCCGCCCCGCGCCGGCCAGTGGCCGGGCGGGGACGGGAGTGACGTCCGGGAGGCGGGGAGGGGAGGACGGGCCTGGGCGGGTCAGGCCCGGCGGAGCTGGGCGTAGGCGACGGCGGCTTCGGCGGCGAGGGCCGCGTTGTCCGCGATGAGCCGGCGGTTCACTTCGGCGCTGCGGCCGCCGCTGCGCTCGTGCACCAGGGCCAGCACGGCGGGGGTGACCGCCTGGCCGGACAGGTTCCGGCGGCGGACCTCCTGGACGGCCTCGTCCATCAGGGCGTCGATGTCGATCCCGTCCGCGGGCGGCCGTGCCAGCAGGATCCCGGCCGACCCGTCCAGCTGCCAGTGCGCGGCGCAGATCCGCGCCAGCTCCGGGGAGTCACTGACCACCGCGGACACCGGGGGGCCGCCGGACGCCGAATAGAACCGGGGCAGCGTGCCGGTCCGCCAGCCGAGCACCGGCACCGCCAGCGTTTCCAGCAGCTCGCTGGTCGCGCCGACGTCGAGCAGCGACTTGGCGCCGGATGCCACGACGACCGCCCGGGTCCGCGCGAGCTGCAGCAGGTCGCCGGAGATGTCCAGGGACTCGGCGAACCCGCGGTGCACGCCGCCGATCCCGCCGGTGCCCATGAACAGGATGCCGATCTGCCGGCAGACGGCCAGCGTGCCGCCCACCGTGGTCGCGCCGAGCGCACCCTGGGCCAGGCAGGCGGCCAGGTCCCGCGCGCCGGCCTTCCGCGCGGCCAGGCCAGCCTCGGCGAACCGCGCCAGCTCGGCGCGGGTCAGGCCGACGTGGATGGCGCCGTCGAGCACGCCGACGGTGGCCGGGGTGGCCCCGGCGTCGCGCACCCGCCGCTCGGACTCGGCGGCCACGGCCAGGCCCTCACCGCCGGTAAACCCGTGCGAGACCAGCGTCGTCTCCAGCGCCACCACCGGCCGGTGCTGCGCGAGCGCGGCGGCGACCTCCTCGGTCACCCGCGTCAGCAGGCCCGTCACGGCATGCCACCTCCGGCCGTCGCGTCACCCGCCCCCCCCGGTTAGGGTAGGCCGTTGACATCCTTCCCCGCTTGAAGGCAGGGGATTCCAGCTGCTACGCCGATTGGAGCAGCAGGTGAGGTTCGCGGTTCACGGGCCGGGGCTCCCCCGTCGCCTCCCCGCGCAGTCACGGCGTGCCCCGCCGCAATGTTCCTGGCCGCGTTCACGTCAGCGTTGCAGGCGAATCCCGGTGACCGGCTCAGACGGCGACCCTGACCCGGGCGGCCGGCGATGACGGCCGCCGGCGCGAGCGCATCCCGCTGGCAGGGCAAGACGGTCTGGGCGCGGGACCGGTCGGCGCCACTGCGCGAGTTCCTGCGCACCGAATCGGGCAGCGCCATCGTCCTGGTCACGGGTATCGCCGCCGCGCTCATCTGGGCAAACGCGAGCACGTCGTCCTACAACGCGTTCTGGCAGGCGGACCTGACGCTGCGGGCCGGGCCGTTCGGGATCTCCCAGGACCTGCGGACCTGGCTGAACAGCGGGCTGATGACGCTGTTCTTCCTGGTCGTCGGGCTGGAGACGCGGCGCGAGTTCGACCTGGGCGACCTGCGGGAGCGCCGCCGCTTCCTGCTGCCGATGATCGCCGGGCTGACCGGGATGGCGGTGCCCATCGGCATCTACCTGGCGGTCAACGCCGGCGGCCCGGGGGTGCGCGGCTGGGGGGTGGCCATGTCCACCGACACTGCGCTGGCGCTGGGGCTGCTCGCGGTCATGGGGCGCGACATCCCGGACCGGATGCGGGTGTTCGTGCTCACCGTGTTCGTCGTCGATGATCTGCTCGCGCTGGTGGTCATCGCGGTGTTCTACAGCGACAAGATCGAGCCGATGCCGCTGATCGTGGCGATCGCCGGGTTCGCGCTGGTGCTGCTGGCGGTCCGGTTCCGGCTGCGGCAGCGCTACGTGTACGTGCTGCTCGGGGTCTTCATCTGGGCCGCGCTGCGCTCCAGCGGCGTGGACCCGGTCGCGGCCGGGCTGGCCATCGGGCTGTCCGCGCCGGCCTACACCCCGTCCCGGGGCGAGCTGGAGGACGCCACGGTACTGGTCCGCCGGTTCCGGGAGCAGCCCACGCCGGAGCTGGCGCGCTCGGCGCAGGCCGGGCTGGTGTCCGCGCTCTCGCCGAACGAGCGGCTGCAGGCGTTCTACCACCCGTGGACCAGCTACCTGATCGTGCCGCTGTTCGCGCTGGCCAACGCGGGCATCGTGCTGAACGGCGGGTTCCTGGCCCGGGCCTACGCCGCGCCGGTCACGCTGGGGGTGATCCTCGGCTACGTGCTGGGCAAGCCGACCGCGGTCATCGCCGCATCCTGGGGGGTGACCAGGGTCAGCCACGGGCGGATCCGGCCGCCGGTCGGGGTCGCCGCGGTCGCCGCCAGCGGCACCATCGCCGGCATCGGGTTCACGGTGGCGCTGCTGATCGCCACGCGCGCGTTCACCGGTGAGCTGCTGGCCGAGGCCAAGCTGGGCGCGCTGACGGCCGCGTTCCTGGCCGCCGCGCTGACCTGGATCGTGCTCCAGGTCACCCGGCTGCTGCCGGCCGACGTGCGCACCCGCGCCATGTTCGGCAACACCCGGTTCATCCAGGACCTCATCCCCGAGGTCGACCCGGAACGCGACCACATCCGGGGGCCCAAGCGCGCCGCGATCACCGTCATCGAGTTCGGCGATTTCGAGTGCCCGTACTGCGGGCAGGCCGAGCCGGTCGTCCGCGACATCCTCACCGACACCAGCATCCGCTACGTGTGGCGGCACCTGCCGCTCACCGACGTACACCCGAACGCCCAGCTCGCGGCGGAGGCGGCGGAGGCCGCGGGCGCGCAGGACGCGTTCTGGCCGATGCACGACCTGCTGCTGCAGCACCAGGAGGAGCTGCGGATGGCGGACCTGGCCGGGTACGCCACCACGATCGGGCTCAACCTGGCCAGGTTCCGCGCGGACCTGCGCGGCCACGCGCACGCCACCCGGGTGGCGCAGGACGTGGAGTCGGCCGACCTGTCCGGGGTGTCCGGCACGCCGACGTTCTTCGTCAACGGCCAGCGGTACTACGGGGCGTTCGACCTGCCCACCCTGACCGCCGCGATCCGGGCCGAGCGCGACCAGCTCGCCACCGCCCGGGCCCCGTGACGCCCCGTGAGGGTGGCCCGTGGCGGGGCAGCCGCGAGCGGAACGTAGGCTGGTGGGCGTGGTAGTCGCACCTGAGGGGCGGCGGATGCTGCGGCTGGAGGCCCGCAACAGCCAGGTCCCGATCGAGAAGAAGCCGCCGTGGATCAAGACCCGGATGCGCACCGGGCCGGCCTACACCGAGCTGAAGCACCTGGTCCGGCGGGAGGGGCTGCACACGGTCTGCGAGGAGGCCGGCTGCCCGAACATCTTCGAATGCTGGGAAGACCGCGAGGCGACGTTCCTCATCGGCGGTGACCAGTGCACCCGGCGCTGCGATTTCTGCCAGATCGGCACGGGCCGGCCCGGCCCGCTGGACACCGGCGAGCCGCGCCGCGTCGCCGGGTCGGTCGCGGCGATGGGGCTGGCGTACGCGACCGTCACCGGCGTCGCCCGGGACGACCTGGCCGACGGCGGGGCCTGGCTGTACGCGCAGACGGCGCGGGAGATCCACGCGGCCGTGCCCGGCTGCGGCGTCGAGCTGCTGATCCCCGACTTCAACGCTGAACCGGGCCGGCTGGCCGAGGTGTTCAGCGCGGCGCCCGAGGTGCTGGCGCACAACATCGAGACCGTGCCGCGCATCTTCCGCCGGATCCGGCCCGGGTTCCGCTACGGACGGTCCCTGGACGTGCTCACCCAGGCCCGGGCGGCCGGGCTGGTCACCAAGTCCAACCTGATCCTGGGGATGGGCGAGGAACGCCGCGAGATCAGCGCGGCCATGGCCGGCCTGCACGCGGCCGGCTGTGACCTGCTGACGATCACGCAGTACCTGCGGCCCTCCCCGCGGCATCACCCGGTGGAGCGCTGGGTCAAGCCCGAGGAGTTCGCCGAGCTGCGGGAGGAGGCGGAGGAGATGGGTTTCGCCGGGGTCATGTCCGGCCCCCTGGTGCGGTCCTCCTACCGCGCCGGCCGCCTTTATAAGCAGGCGGTGTCTGCCCGGAGGGATGACCCAGTGTCCCCGGTGAAATGACTAACGTGATGTTGGGGGCCGTCCTGTGGTCTGATGGGGGTGCGATGACCCCGGCATCCCATATCCACGGGCGCCCGAGGCGCCTCCCCCGGGACCCCGTGCCGGCGATCACTCGGCCGACGCTGAGGGACCGCGAACCTGGCCTCCGGGATTCAACTCCAGGCCGGTGATCAGCGGTCTTGGGTGTGTTCAGCGTCCTGAGCTGCCGGTATACGCCAGTGGCGGTGGCGCGGGGCTGCACCCGCTGGGTGCGGCAGATTCAAAGGGCACGGAATGACGCGAGCCCGCGCCCGCGGATCCGGGGGAGTTCTGCCGTACGGGTGGCGAAGAGCGCCCCGTTCTGGGGAGATTACGCGGTAACCACACCGTTGCAATCTGCCGAAACGTCACGGATACCACCCACCCAACGGATGGCTGAAGAAGGCGCAGCAGTTCTTGACATCTGGTCGCCCTGCGTTGCTGCACGGCGACCTGACGCCGGTCAACCTGATGCGCGACCGAGCCGGGCAGCTCGTCTTCCTCGATACCTGCGGCTACACCGGGCCTGCCGAATTCGATGCGGCACGCTGGTGTGCGCGGGTGGGAGGATCGGCTCATTCGCAGTCCGCGCTGCACGAATGGTGCGCGGTCGAAACAGGCCTGGACGCCGATCTGGCTCAGCGGTTGCTCGGGCTCGAGCTGCTGATGGAAGCGGGTGTGCGAGAACTCCGCAAAGAGGAGCCAGGCCGGCCTCTGGATTCCGCAGACCGCGAGACTCACGATCTCCTGCAGCTCAGTGCCACGTTTATATCAGGAAATTTCCTGATGGTTAGCGGGGCAGCGCTGCCGGGCGTGGTTCGCGGGAACGGCCTCACGCGAAGTTTGATCTCGGGTGCCGAGTCCAGATCCAGCCGTCACAAGGGCCGTGGTGCTGGTTTCGCATGCCCGCGATACCGCGCCGGTTGCAACCGTCCCGCCGTAACCCGTTCCGGCTGGCGCAGGGCGGTTTCACGTTGCGGGCCGGGACGTCCTATCCTGCCGTGCATGGCGAAGCGGAAAAACCCCGGCGACGAGGCGGCTCCCGGGCGTATCCAGCAGATACGCATGGTAGCCGGGCTTGTGCGCAAGGCCAACCCGAGGGCCTTGCCCATCGTGATCGGCAGCGGCCTGGGCGTGCTGATCATCCTCATCGTCGTGGGCCTGCTCACCGGGACGGGCGGGTTCCTGATCCCGCTGGGCGTGCTGCTCGGCATCGCTGTCGCGGTGTTCCTGTTCGGCCGGTTCGCGCAGACCGCGCAGTACTCGGCGATCGAGGGGCAGCCGGGCGCGGCCGCGGCGGTGCTGCAGAGCATGCGCGGGAGCTGGACGGTCACCCCGGCGATCAGCGCCAACCGGAACATGGACGTGATACACCGCGCGGTCGGGCGGCCCGGCGTGGTGCTGGTCGGCGAGGGCTCCCCCACCCGGCTGCCCAGCCTGCTGGCGGCCGAGAAGAAGCGGGTGGCCCGGGTCGCGTTCGACGTCCCGATCCACGACTACCAGGTCGGCGACGGTGAGGGCCAGATCCCGCTGCCCAAGCTGCAGCGCACGATCATGAAGCTGCCGCGCACCCTCAAGGGCACCGCGGTCGCCGACCTGAACTTCCGGCTGAAGGCGCTGCCGCCGTCAATGCAGGCGCCCAAGGGCCCGATGCCGCGCGGCGGCCGCCCGCCCCGGATGCCGCGGCCGCGCACCCGCTGACCTGCGCGCGCCCGCGGGGTCAGACGGGGTCAGATCCGAACGACGATGGTGTTGGCCGCCTTGTCGTGCAGGCCGCGCCGGTCCCGGTCGGTGATCAGCGGCGGCACCACGGCCAGCAGCAGCAGCGTGCGGACCAGGGCCCAGCCGAAGCCGACCGGGCGGCCGTCCAGCCGGGCGACCCGCAGGCCGAGCAGCCGCTTGCCGATCGTGGTCCCGGTCAGCGCGGTCAGCACGCAGGTCTCCGCGCCGAAGACGGCCAGCGCCCAGTACTGCGAATGCAGGAGCACGGTCGCGATGAACGCGCAGAGGATCCAGTCGATGAACAACGCGGCGAACCGGCGGCCTATCCCGGGCACCGAACCGGGGCCGCTTTCGGGCAGGCCGAACTTCTCGCCGGGATAATGGGGCATCGCACGCCCGGCCGGCGCCTGCGGCACCCGCGCCGCGCCGGCGCCGGCTGCCTGTTCCTCGGCCACCCCTCCACGGTAGCGCCTCGCGCGCGCGGGCCGGCCGGCATGTCGCTGAGCACGCGCTCCGCGCGATGCGTAACATGTGCGAAACACAAGGGACACGGGGCGGAAATTGCCAGCGTCTAGCGTCCTAGGCGCGTCCGCCTAGAGCGTGCCGATGAATGCTGATATGTATGCCCGGTCAGGGAGGCTTAATGTTTTCAACCGCCGACGAGGTCTTGAGGTTTATCGCAGACGAGGGCGTCCAGTTTCTCGACGTCAGGTTCTGCGACCTGCCAGGGACGGTGCAGCACTTCACGATCCCGGCCGAGATCGTCGACGACGACGTCTTCACCAACGGGCTGATGTTCGACGGCTCGTCCATCCGCGGCTTCCAGGAAATCCACGAGTCGGACATGCTGCTGATGCCCGACCCGACCAGCGCGGTGGTCGACCCGTTCCGCACGCACAAGACGCTCAACCTCACGTTCTTCGTGCACGACCCGCTCACCGGCGAGCCGTACACCCGGGACCCGCGCAACATCTCCCGCAAGGCCGAGGAATACCTGCGCGGCACGGGCGTCGCGGACACCGCGTTCTTCGGCCCGGAGGCCGAGTTCTACATCTTCGACTCGGCCCGCTTCTTCACCGCGGCGAACGAGGGCTACTACCACATCGACTCGATAGAGGGCGCCTGGAACACCGGCAACAATCTGGACGGCGCCAACCTCGGCTACCGGCCCCGGTACAAGGGCGGCTACTTCCCGGTGCCGCCGACCGACCACTTCACCGACCTGCGGTCGGAGATGGTCCGCATGCTCATCCAGTGCGGCATCGAGACCGAGATGCAGCACCACGAGGTCGGCACGGCCGGGCAGGCGGAGATCGACATCCGGTTCGGCCCGCTGCTCCATCAGGCCGACAAGATGATGCTGTACAAGTACATCATCAAGAACGTCGCGCTGAAGTACGGCAAGACCGTGACGTTCATGCCCAAGCCGCTGTTCGGCGACAACGGGTCCGGCATGCACTGCCACCAGAGCCTGTGGAAGGACGGCTCCCCGCTGTTCTACGACGAGGTCGGCTACGCCGGGCTGTCCGACCTGGGCCGGTACTACATCGGCGGCCTGCTCAAGCACGCCCCGTCGCTGCTCGCCTTCACCAACCCGACGGTGAACTCCTACCACCGCCTGGTCCCCGGCTTCGAGGCGCCGGTCAACCTGGTGTACTCGCAGCGCAACCGCTCGGCGTGCGTGCGGATCCCGATCACCGGCACGAACCCGAAGGCCAAGCGGCTGGAGTTCCGGGTGCCGGACCCGTCGGCCAACCCCTACCTGGCGTTCCCCGCGATGCTGATGGCCGGCCTGGACGGCATCAAGAACAAGGTCGAGCCGCCGGAGCCGGTGGACAAGGACCTGTACGAGCTGCCGCCGGACGAGGCGCTGGCCATCCCGCAGGTCCCGGGTTCGCTGGACAAGGTGCTCGACACCCTGGAGGCCGACCACGCCTACCTGACCGAGGGCGGCGTGTTCACCGAGGACCTGATCGAGACGTGGATCGACTACAAGCGCAGCAACGAGCTGGACCCGATCCGGCTCCGCCCGCACCCGCACGAGTTCGAGCTGTACTTCGACTGCTGACCGGGTTACCGGCGCTGAGCAGGGGCGGAATCATGGGCCAGGTGCCCTGTTCCGCCCCTGTTCCGTCCGGGCGGTGAGCACGGCCTCGACGGCGGCCCGGGTGGACTCGTCGCGGTCGGGCCAGGTCCGTAACGGCACAGTTGGCTATTGGACCTGCCTGAATACCTGGTCCGATGGCATGGCAACGGGCAGAGGTGGTCACGGCTGGTCTGACGTTTAGGCGGGCGGTGTGTGCCCAGCGGATGAGCCGCTCAGCCTCTGAGCTGCGCAAACGCGAGGATTCGAGCTTCGTCACGGCGGCGGACCCCTGGAGAAGGCGGGAAGGGCCTTCCTTCCTCCTCGGTCGCGCAGGCCCGCATGGCCCGCACCACCCGGTACATGCTTATTCTCGAAGCGCTCTTCATCCTCAGATCTTATTTCCGACTCCTCCCATTCTATGGCGCATTGAGGCGCTCTCGGTCAATATAGAAGGTAACGGATGTTCCCCCCTGAAGAGGGTACGCATAACGCGCATGAGCTGCTGCCGCACAGGCTGAGTCCGGATAGGTCGGTCCGCGGGATAGCTCGCCAGGCGGTCCAAGGACAGACGTGTTAGCTCCAACAGAGAGCTGCCTGCACTTGACAGAGGAGTCGACGGTACTTCCTTAACGCGGCACGTCTCCCGCGGTGCGGGCGCTGCGCATGTGCGTCTGCCACCGTCTACACCTTCATCCGGAAGCTCCCTGGAGCTGCGCCCTTTCGAACGTGATTCCGGGCAGGACGGCAAAGCGGCCGCACGAAACGGCGCCAGGGACGAAGGTCCCGATGCCGTAACCGCGCATAGTACTGTCCGCGTGGCAGCCGGTCAGGGCCGTTGGTCCTTGCCGGCGATGCCGTTCATAGGACCTCCGGCCCTAAATGCGTATGCGCCTTCTGGCGACGGTGAAACTAAGGCATGGGCTTGCACGGGTGTCTTTGCGCCGCCCGCCCGAGGCGGGGCGGAGAGGGGTTAAGCACGCGGCGGGTCCCGGCGATTCTCACATGGGAGGTCACAATGACATCCGCCACAATCAAGCCGGGTCGCGGCGCGGGCGGGCGGCACGCGGAAGGCCGCGGCTTTGGGCTGATCATCTTCGCGTCGATTCTGCTGTTCGTCGACGGCTTCTTCAACATGCTCTACGGCATCGCGGCGATCGCCAACTCGCACGTATTTGTCGCCAACGCCCATTATGTGATCGGCGACCTGCGCGCCTGGGGCTGGATCACGCTCATCATCTCGGTCCTGCAGCTGGCCGCCGGGGCCGGGGTGCTGGCGGGCAACCAGCTAGCCCGCTGGTTCGCCGTGGCCGTGGTCGGGATCAGCGCCATCGACATGATGTTCTTCCTGCCGGCTTACCCATTCTGGGCGCTGGCCATCATCGCCATCGATGTGGTCGCGCTGTACGGGCTGTGCGCCTACGGCAGCCGCGAAAACCTGGCCAGCTTCTAGCACCGCGGCGCGGAGCCCTGCTGACTAGAGCAGGCCAGGACCAAAGGGGAACCGGGAAGCCCGGCGCAACCCCAGTAATGGGGGTCCGCGCCGGGCTTCGCCGCCACGGCGCCAGGGTTTCCGAGTGACCGGTGCGCCAACGGCGGCCCGAGGGCCCCGCGGCCCCGGAGGCCGCCGGCTCTTCTTACGGAAGGAGGAACTGGCGGCCTTTCGGCATGCTTTTGGGCTAAGCAGGAACAAGAATGGTACGGAGCATGACCGGCAGGTGCCGGGGGTCCCCGACAGGACCGGACACGACCGGACATGCTGGCACAACTGTAAGTCACGACAGCTTTACTTTACGTGTCCCGGATGACACGATAAAGGGGCGCGTAGCGCAGTCGGCTCATGACTGGAAACGAGCGATGATCTACGAAGACATTGCCGCCGCCGTGGCGGTCGCACTGTTCATCTGGCTCGTGCCCGTGCGCCGTAACGGCATCCCCGGCCTGCGCGGGCGCGGCAAGCTCCCGCCCGGGCCGCCTCCCCCGCCCCCGGAACAGGCCCCGGCCCCGCTGGCCAAGGTGCTCAGCCTGTCCGGGCGCCGGCAGGAGCGGCTCAACCGGGAAGTCGGCCAGCCCCGCGCTGGCGCCGTCCACGCCAGCCGGGATGCCGGGCCGGCTTCCCCGGAGCCCGTCAAACGGCCGTTACGGAAGGTCCGCGTGGCCGCCCGCCGGCTGGCCGGCCGCGGCTGACCACGGCCTCATCCGCCCAGCCGGCTCAGCAGGCCGGCCGCTTCCGTTACGTCATCCTCGCAGCGAGGCAGCCAGGCCTCGCCCCAGAAGAAGTTACAGCTCGTCTCGGCGCGCAGGACCCGCCAGTAGGCCTCGTCGAGCAGCCAGCGCCCGCCGGGATCGGCGCCCTCCCGGGCAGCGCGGATGGCGTCGCTGGTCGCGCCGACCCGGGCCAGGGCGTCGCGCTGGGCCCCCGACCCGGTCCACTGGGTGAAGCCGGTCCCATGGTGCCAGCCGGTGTTCCATGCCCCGGTGCGCACCGTCACCTCACCGTCCGCGCCGTTCAGGTCGAGGTAGTCGTCGATGAAGCTCGGGTAGATGCCGCCGCTCTGGCGGGCCCGGGCGCGCTGCATCAGGTCCTCGTAGAACACCGGCCAGAAGTTGGCGTGCCGGGAGGTGTTGCGGAACCAGCCGCCGTTATCCCCGTCGGTGGCGCTGGTCACCAGCGGCGGGAAGTCGCAGTACTTGGTCCGCTGGGATACCTCGCGCAGGAACCAGCCGGTCTCCATCCCCGACTCCTGGGCGTCGGACAGTTCCCGGTCCCGGACCACGACGATGATCTCTTCGCCGCCGTAGCGCGCGATGTGCGGCCGGTACCGCAGTTCGGCCCAGCTCATCGGGCTGACCGGCTCGACGTGCTCGCTGTCGACCAGCACGTAGCGGTAGCCGTGGCGTTTCAGCGCGGGGATCAGCTCCATGCAGAAGCCCATCTCCGGTGGCCAGAATCCCGGGAACGACGGCCGCGAGAAGATGCGCTGGCCGATCCCCTGCCAGCGGCCGAGCTGCTCATCCCAGTCGGCCGGGTTGATGAGGGGCAGCACGGGATGGTAGTAGCCGGTGCCGAGGATCTGGATGATCCGGGTGTTCTGCAGGTGCCACAGCATCGAGCCGCAGTCCACCGCGCCGTAGACGCGGCTCTGGAAACCGGGGCTGGCCAGGGTCTCCAGCAAGGTGCCTGACATCGACAGGTGAACCCGGCCCACGTCCTCGTAATCCCACAGCGACCGCGGGATCCGGTCGATGGCCCACAGGATCTCCTTGGCCTCCCATTGGCGTTTACGGAGCGGGCTGTCCAGCAGCTCCTCCAGGTTCCCGGCGGGCTGATGCAGGTTGAGGACCAAGGCGAAGGCGGTCTCGGCCATCGGGGCTCCCTACTGTCTACAGGTCGTGGGTGATGATCTCGATGGCCCGGCGGGCCAGCTCGGCGCCGTAGTCGGTCCAGATGCCCTCGCCCCAGTAGCGGTAGCAGCTCGTCTCGGCGGTGAGCAGGTGGAACAGGGCGTTGCGGTAGCGCGGGTCGTCGGACGGGACGGCCTTGGCCAGGACCCGCTCGTGGAACAGCGAGCTGGCCTCGTCCATCGGGGCCAGCACCTGGTCATAGCCGCGGACCCAGGAGATGTTGTTGGTCCAGCTGCCGCCCTCCATGTTGAAACGCCCGTCCTCCGACCTGAGCTGGCCGATCACCTCGGCCAGCCGGTCCGGCCCGTCGCCGGGGGCCATCCGGCCCCAGATCCGCGACTGGAACAGCGGCTGGAGGACCGGCAGGTCGCCCGGGCCGATACCGGCGGAGTAGAGCCGCTCCAGGTACTCGGTGACGTTCACGGCCGGGGTCTGGGTGCCCGAGCACTCCCGGATCACGTCGAAGTACTTGGGCGGGAACTCGTTCATCATCACGCCGCCGTTTTCCCCGTCGGCGATCTGGGTGACCACCGGCGGCACGGAGCGGCCCGCCAGGTCCCCCGGCGACAGCCCCTTGGCCTCGTAGTACGGCTGCATCTGGGCGACCAGCTTGGTGTCGCTGCCCTGGGTCTTGACCACCGCGGTGATGCTGGCCACCTCGCCGCGGGAGCTGGTGCAGACCAGGCGGTGCGGCAGGTGCGGCCGCTGCACCCCGCCGCCGGCCTGGTCCTCGACCGTGTGCTCCTGGACCAGGACCCACTCGTAGCCGCAGTCGGCCAGCGTCTTGACGAACTCGTAGGCGACGTCGGGATGATTGGGCAGCGCCATCTCCGACGGCGAGAAGCCGCGGATCCGGCCGAGGGCCTCCAGGCCGAACAGCGCGGCGAAATGGTGCTGCCAGGCCCGCACGTGCAGCCGGTAGTCCTGGACCGGGGTGGACGGCGCCACCGCGTGCCCCCACGGGCAGCCGAGCCATTCGGCCGCCTGCCGGTACCGCGGGTCGGTGGTGATCCGGCCCAGCGCGTCCAGCACGTGGCCCGCGCCCATCTGCCGCAGGCCAAACAGCAGAGTGCCGGAGTATTCGAGCATGATCCGGGGGGCCAGGCCCTCGTCGAGAAGCTGCGGGATGAAGTCGCCCATCCGCTCATAGCAGCGCAGGAACACCGGGGCATTGTGGTTGTCCCCGATATCGGGGTGGTCCATCATCCACTTCAGGTTGCTGATGACCGGGGCGGTGCGCAGATCGGGGCCGCCGGCCGGGATGAGCGGCTGGTGCATGTGCAGGGCGCTCGCGAACGCGCTGCGGTCCCCGCCGAAGCCGGTGGCCCCCGCCGGCAGGTAGACGGGACCGGCCCCGGCGCGGACCGCGTCCTCGATGCGCTGCTCCGAACCGCAGATGTTGGGCAGGCCGTCGATGGTTTCTGGTAGTTCGGCCATGGGCTCCGGTTCCTTCGGCTGTCGGTCTGCGGGTCTACTTGTGCCGGATGTAGTCGTAGATGTTCACGTAGTCCTGGCCGGGGCGGGCCCACGAGTAGTCCGCGCGCATGGACGCGGTGGCCAGGGCGCGGAACTCCCCCGGGTAGTGCGTCCACAGGCCCAGCGCGCGGTCCAGCGCCGACTCGATCGCCCAGTTGTCGGAGTTATGGAACACGTACCCGTTACGCTCCCAGGGCGGGCGCGGCGAGTAGTCCCGGTCGAACACCGTGTCGATCATGCCGCCGGCCGCCCGCACGATCGGCACCGTCCCGTACCGCATCGCGGTCAGCGGGGCGAGTCCGCACGGCTCGAACATGCTGGGCACCACGACCAGGTCCGCGCCGGCGTAGACCAGGTGCGCCAGCTCCTCCTGGTACCCGATCTCCAGGTGACAGTCGGGGTTGTCGTTCAGGTAACGCTTGAGCTGCCAGAAGTGGCTGGTGATCCCCTCGGCGTGGTGCCCGTCGCCGAGCAGCACGAACTGCCCGCCGCGGGCCAGCGTGTGGAACAGGGCGTGGTGCACCAGGTGCATGCCCTTCTGCGCGTCCAGCCGCCCTACGTAGGCCACGATGGGGGTCCATGTGTCGCGCAGCAGGAACCGGTGCCGGAGCGCCCGCTTGTTCTCGTATTTGCGCTCGATCTCGTGCACCGAGTAGCGCGACGGTATTAGATGGTCGACCTCCGGGTTCCACACGTCGTAGTCCACTCCGTTGAGGACGCCGCCGAACTTGACCTCGTGCACCCCCAGCGCGCGGCCGAGCCCGAAGCTGGCTTCGCCCCGCCGCGCCTCGCCCGCGTGGCTCGGGGACACGGTCGTCACGAAGTTGGAGTACACCACGCCGCCCTTCATCAGGTTGACGGCGCGGAAGTAGGTGTCGTCGCCCAGCCGGTCGGTGTGCAGGAAGTGCTCGTGCCGGTCCAGCCGGGTCGCCGACAGCACCTGCGGCCCGGTGACACCCTGGTGGCGGAAGTTGTGGATCGTGTAGCAGACCCGCTGGTTGGGCAGGGCGGAGCGGTACTGCTCAGCCAGCAGCACCGGGACCAGGCCGGTCTGCCAGTCATGACAGTGGATGACGTCCGGGCGCTTGCCCGATTGCAGCAGGAATTCCAATGCCGCCTTGGAGAAGAGCGCGAACCGCTGGCTGTCGTCCTCGTACCCGTACAGGCGGTCCCGGCCGAAGAAGTTGTGCCCGAGGTGCGGCTCGATGAAAAAGCACTTGCGGCCGTGCACGAAGCCGAAATACACGGTGCAGTGCACGCTGCTGCCGTACCAGGGGACCCACAGATCGTGGTAGACGGGCTGCAGGCCCCAGATATCGCCGTACCGCATCGTGGAGTACTTGGGAAGGATGATCTCCACCGTGTTCCCGCGGATCTCCACCTCGCGGCTGAGCCCGGATATGACATCCCCGAGCCCGCCCGTCTTGGCCACCGGGGCGCACTCGGGCGCGATCATGACAATGTACAACGTTCACCTACTGCATCAGCGTCTTAGTAGTCCTGCCGTCAGCCGGACCGGCCGGTCTGGACCGGGGCCGCGCTGGCATCGGGATGGGCAGGGTTACCGGGGACTGGGCCGGGCATGTAGCCACGGGCGGGTCAGCCCCGGGGCGATGACGGTCAGGGGCCGGGTGGACACCCCCGTTTCCATAACGATCGGGTCTCTCGGCTCTCCGCCATGTTTAGCAGCTACTCGTGCCGCGGGCAGGGTCGAAAGTCCTTCGCAGATTAAGAACCGGCTGACGGGGCGGCTGCGGCAGGACTGGGGTGACGGGCATTCACCAATAGGCCGGCTGAGGCCGATGTGAGACGTGGTGCGGCTGCCGTGAATGGGCGGTTCCCCGGGCAGCAGTGGCCTCCGCGAGGACGAATTTGTTACCAACGGGTAGCCACCGGGCAGCCGGCGGTCTACTCTTCGGTCATGGCAGGCGCGGACTACGACGTCATCGTCATCGGCTCCGGGTTCGGCGGCGGCGTGGCCGCGCTGCGGCTGACCGAGAAGGGCTACCGGGTCGCGGTGCTGGAAGCCGGGCGGCGTTTTGACGACCCCTCCCGCGACGCCCCGGGCGAGCGGCACCGCGCGCTGCCGCGGACCTCCTGGCGCGCGCGCCGCTACCTGTGGGCGCCCGGGCTCGGCCTGACCGGGATCCAGCGCATACATCTGCTGCGCGGCGACCGGGGCACCCGGGTGCTCGTGCTGGCCGGCGCGGGCGTCGGCGGCGGGTCCCTGAACTATGCGAACACCCTGTACGAGCCGCCGGCCACGTTCTACGCCGACCCGCAGTGGGGCCACATCACCGACTGGCGCGCCGAGCTGGGACCCCATTACGACCAGGCTAAACGGATGCTCGGCGTGACGGTGAACCCGACCATGACGCCGGCCGACGCGGCGGTCAGGAACGTGGCCGCGCGGATGGGCCGGGCCGGCACGTTCCGGCTGACCCCGGTGGGGGTGTACTTCGGCGACCGGCCCGGGGCCGAGGCCGCCGATCCGTATTTCGGCGGCGCCGGCCCGCGCCGCGCGGCCTGCACCGAGTGCGGGTCCTGCATGACCGGCTGCCGTTCCGGTGCCAAGAACATGCTGACCGAGAACTACCTCTACCTGGCCGAGCGGGCCGGGGCCCGGGTCATCCCGCTGACCACGGTGACCGCGGTCAGGCCGCGGCCCGGCGGCGGGTACCAGGTGGAAACGGCGGGAACCGGCGCCGGCCCGCGGCGCAGGCGGACGCTGACCGCCGGGCAGGTCGTCGTCGCGGCGGGCACCTACGGGACGCAGAAGCTGCTGCACCGGATGAAGGCCACCGGCGCGCTGCCCGGCCTGTCCAGCCGGCTCGGCGCCCTGACGAGGACCAATTCCGAAGCGATCCTGGGGGTCGAGCGGTTCCGCTCCCGCGGGCCGGATCATTCCCGCGGCGTCGCGATCACGTCCTCGTTCCACCCCGACGATGACACCCACGTCGAGCCGACCCGCTACGGGCCCGGCTCCAACGCGATGGGGGCGCTGCGTACGCTGCTGGTCGACGGCGGCGGCCGCGTGCCGCGCTGGGTCACGTTCGCCGGCCTGCTGGCGCGCCGGCCGTGGGACATCGCCCGGCTGCCGAACCTGCGGCACTGGTCGCGCCGCACGGTGATCGCGCTCGTCATGCAGGCCAGGGACAATTCGGTGACGGTCCGCGCGCACCGCGGCCCGTTCGGCTGGTCCATGAGGTCAACCCACGGTCACGGGGAGCCGAGCCCGACCTGGATCCCGGCCGCGCACCGCGCCGCCCGGCTGCTCGCCGAGGAACTGGGCGGCATCGCCGCCGGCACGTGGCTGGACCTGTTCAGCATCCCCACCACGGCGCACTTTCTCGGCGGCTGCGCGATCGGCGACTCCCCCGGCTCCGGGGTGGTCGACCCGTACCACCGCGTCTACGGGCACGCGGGCCTGCACATCGTGGACGGCTCGGCGGTGTCGGCGAACCTGGGCGTCAACCCGTCGCTGACCATCACCGCCCAGGCCGAGCGGGCCATGGCGGCCTGGCCGAACCGGGGCGACCCGGACCCGCGCCCGCCGCTGGGCGCGGCCTACCAGCCGGTCGGCGCCGTCCCCCCGGCGCACCCGGCGGTACCGGCGGGCGCGCTGGGCGCGCTAGGCCCGGCCCGGGCGGTGTGTCATCGCGACACGGGGGCTGGCTAATGAGATGCATAGGGTCCGTCCATGGGGTTGAGTAGGGACATGGACGGCACCATCGAACGGATCGATGCCTTTTGTGACGCGGTGCCCCGGCGCCGGGCGCGCGCGGAAAAGCACGGCCCGCTGGTGCTGTTCGTGCCCACCGGCCCGGGCTTCCCGTATTACGCCCGTCCGCGGCGCGACGCCGCCGGGCCGGTCACGGCCGGGGACATCCGCACGGTCCGCGCCCGGCAGCGCGAACTGCTGATCCCCGAGTCGTTCGAGTGGATCGACGAGGCGACGCCGCAGATGACCGCCGCGGCCCCGGCCGGGGGGCTGGCGGCGTGGGTGCACCCGCTGATGGTGCTCGGCGCGGCGGCCCCGGCGCCGCAGACCGATCCGGGGGTCACCGTCCGCCTCGTGTCCCCCGAGGAGCCGGAACTGGACCGGATCTGGGCGGTGCCCGCCGTCGCGTTCGGGCATCCGGGCACGGCGGCCGGGCTGGCCGGCGTCACCGACCGGGACAAGATCGCCGCCGAGCATGACGATCTTACCATGGGCCTGCTGCGCGAGCGCCTGCGGTCCGGGCAGTCGGTGCTGGCCGCGGCGTTCGGCCCGGAGGGACCGCTGGCGGCCGGGAGCTGCCAGCCGCTCGGCGGCGTCGCGGAGATCACCGGGGTGGGCGTACTGCCCAGCGCGCGCCGGATGGGGCTCGGCGGGGCGGTGACTGCCGCCCTGGCCCGTGAGGCGCTGCGGCGCGGCGTCCAGACCGTCTTCCTGGCCGCCTCGGACGAGGACGTCGCGCGGGTCTACGCCCGGCTCGGCTTCCGCCGGATCGGCACCGCCATGATCGCCGAACCGGGGCCCTGACCGGCCGGGGGCGGGGCCGGGCGGCGCTCGCCACCGGCATGATGTGGTCGCGAATCGGCCAGATCACCGAGCCCAGCGGGTACGGGATGCCCGGCGTGCTCCCAGCCAAGCGGGACGTTCCGCGCGGCTGCTACCCGAGGGCCGGCTCCCACGACCCGGCCGGCATCGTGTTCACCGTCCTGGCCGCGCTCTCAGGGAGCCCGGACCGGACACCTTTGCGGGCCGCACGGGAACTTTTTTCTCACCGCCCGGCGGCTAGGGTACCGGCCGCGGGGTCCGTCAGCCGTAGAAGAGGCGGTCCATGACGGTGCGGGCGCGCCGGGCGGCCTTGCGGTAGTCCTGCTCCAGGGCCTGGCCCTCCCCCGGGCCGTAGCCGAGGATCCGGGCGATCGCGCCCTGCTCGCGGGCCGCGGCGGGGATGGTGTCGGAGGCGGCGCCGCGCACCAGCATGACCGCGTCCCGGATCCGCGCGGCGAGCTGCCAGGCTTCGGCCAGCACGGCGGCGTCGGCCGGGCTGATCAGGCCGGCTTCCCGCGCGGCGGCCAGCGCCGGCAGCGTGCGCGTCGTCCGCAGCGCGGGAACGGCGAACGCGTGCCGCAGCTGCACGAGCTGGATGGTCCACTCCACGTCGGACAGGCCCCCCGGCCCGAGCTTGACGTGCAGCGCGGGCTCGACGCCGCGGGGCATCCGCTCACCCTCCATGCGGGCCTTGATCCGCCGGATCTCCCAGACCGCGGTGTCGCCGACGCCGCCGTCGGGGTAGCGGAACTCGCTGATCATGGCGGTGAACTCCGCGCCGAGGCCCGTGTCGCCGGCCACCGGCTCGGCACGCAGCAGCGCCTGCGCCTCCCACGGCCTGGACCAGCGCCGGTAGTACGCCAGGTAGGAGGCGAGGGTGCGGACCAGCGGCCCCTGCCGTCCCTCCGGCCGCAGGTTCGCGTCCACCACCAGCGCCGGGTCCGGCCCGGGCAGGGCCAGCATCCGGCGCAGCTCCTGCGCCACCGCGTGCGCGGCGCGGCCGGCGTCCGCTTCGGTCACGCCGGGCAGCGGGTCGTGCACGAACATCACGTCGGCGTCGCTGCCGTAGCCGGTCTCGTGACCGCCGAACCGGCCCATGGCGATCACGGCGAACCGCGTGGGCAGCGGGCCGTGCAGCTCGGTTTCGACCTTCTTGGTTGCGGCGCCCAGCGCCGCGCCGATGCTGGCGGCGGCCACGGCGGTCAGCGCGTCCGCGGTCTCGGCCGGGCCGATCAGGCCGAGGATGTCGGCGGCGGCGACCCGCAGCAGCTCGCGGCGCAGCAGGGAGCGGACCGCGGCCACGGCGTTCTCCGGGTCGGCGTGCCGGCGCACGGCGGCTTCGGCCTCGCCGCGCAGCGTGGTCACCGAGCGCGGCATCAGCTCGGCATCATCGCCGAGGATGGCCACCGCCTCCGGCGCCCGCAGCAGCAGGCCGGTCGCGTACCGGCTGGAGGCCAGCACGCGGGCCATCCGCTCGGCCGCCTTCGTCTCGTCCCGGAGCAGCCGCAGGTACCAGGGGGTGGACCCGAGTGCGTCACTGACCTGGCGGAACGCGAGCAGGCCGGCGTCCGGTTCGGCCGCGCCTGCGAACCAGCCGAGCAGCACCGGCAGCAGCGTCCGCTGGATCGCCGCGCGCCGGGACACCCCGGCCGTCAGGGCGTCGATGTGGCGCAGCGCGCCGACCGGGTCGGCGTAGCCGAGCGCCTCCAGCCGGGCCCGCGCCGCGCTCGGCGTCAGCCGGGCCACGTCGCCGGGCAGCCGCGCCACCGCGCTGAGCAGCGGCCGGTAGAACAGCTTCTCGTGCAGGCGCCGCACCTGGAACGCGTGCTGCCGCCACATCTCGGTAAATCCGGCGGCCGGGTCGGTGCTGGGCTGGCCGGCGTCCGCGCGCGGGCCGTCCGGCGCGGCCCCGCCCTGGCCGGCGGTGCGCATCGCGCGGCCGAGCCGGCGCAGCACGGCCGGGTCCTCGGGCAGCACGTGGGTACGGCGCAGGTTGTACAGCTGGAGCAGGTGCTCGACCTGCCGCAGGAACCGGTAGGCGTCGGCCAGGTCGCTGGCGTCCTCCCGGGCCACGTAGCCGCCCTCGGCCAGCGCGGCGAGGGCCGGCAGGGTCGCCGGGCTGCGCAGCGACTCGTCGGTGCGGCCGTGCACGAGCTGGAGGAGCTGCACGGCGAATTCGATGTCCCGCAGGCCGCCCGGCCCCAGCTTGATCTCCCGGCCGGCCTGCGCCGCGGGCAGCGTTTCCTCCACCCGGCGCCGCATGGCCTGCACGTCCTCGACGAAACGTTCCCGCTGGGCCGCCTGCCAGACCATCGGGGCCAGCGCGTCAACGTACTCCCGCCCGAGGTGCAGGTCCCCGGCCGCGGGCCTGGCCTTCAGCAGAGCCTGGAACTCCCACGTCTTGGCCCACCGCTCGTAGTAGGCGATGTGGCTGGCCAGCGTGCGGACCAGCGGGCCGTGGCGCCCCTCGGGCCGCAGGTTCGGGTCGATCGGGAAGATCATGCCTTCCGGGGTGGTCCGCGAGCAGACGGCGATCAGCCCGGTCGCCAGCTTGGTGGCGGTCCGCAGGGCCGCGTCCGTGTCGCCGCCGGGGCCGTCCGGGCCCGCCACGAAGATCACGTCCACGTCGCTGGCGTAGTTCAGCTCGCAGCCGCCGCATTTGCCCATGGCCAGCACCGCGAACCGGCACGGCGCCGCGCTGGCGGGCAGGTCGGCGCGGGAGACCGCGAGCGCCGCGCACAGCACGGCGGCCGCGATGTCGGCCAGTTCGCTCGCCACGTCCTCGGTGCCGGCCTGCCCGGTGACGTCGCGCGCGGCGAGGTGCAGGATGTGCCGCTTGTAGGCGGCGCACAGCGCGGCGGCCGGGTCCGTGCCGGCCAGGGCGGAAAGGCCGGCGACCGGGTCGTCGTCCAGCGGGCTGGCGCCGACCGCGTACAGCAGTGCGGCGCGCAGCTCGGCGGGGGCGGGCCGGCGCACCGCGTCGGCGCCGCGCAGCAGGTGGCAGTCTTCGGGGTGGCGGGCCAGGTGGTCGGCGAGGCCCGCGCTGACCCCCAGCACGGCGATCAGCCGGTGCCGGAACGCCGGCTCGGCGCGCAGCGCTTCGCGGATCTCGGCGCCGTCGGCGCCGCGGTCGGTGCCCGCGACCCGGGCCAGCCCGTGCAGCGCCAGGTCGGGGTCGGCCGCCGCCGCGATGGCCTCCAGCAGCGCGTCATCCGGCGGCGGCCCGCTGAAGGAGGCCATGACGCCGGGCCGCTCCGGCGGGGCCAGGCTGAGGGCCAGCTCGGCGGTGACGAGCCGCCCGGCGCGGGCCGCGTCGGCGAACCCCATCCGGGCGAGGCGCCCCTCCAGCGTCGTCGTCCGCGTGCCGCTCACCCAGGTGCCCACCTCATGACGGTAATACGGATTGCCCGTGCGCTACGAGAACCGCCTGGATGCCGGTCAGTGCGCCTGGTGCACCGGGAGCGGGATGACCAGCAGGTCGGATACGGGGGCCCCGGGACGGGGGTCGCGGGACCGGGCGACCCGGCGCCAGCCCCACGCCCGGAACGCGCCCTGCGCCGCGGTGGCCGCGGGCAGCACAGTGAGCGTCGCCCGTTCCTCGGGCCTGCCCGCCAGGATCCGGTCGTGCAGCGCCCGCCCGATGCCCTGCCGCCGCCAGGACGCCCGGACCAGCAGGCCGGTGAGCGCGAACGTGCGGCCGGGATGCTCGGCGGTGAGCTCGCCGGGCAGCGGGGTGGTGAGGTCCCGCCACCAGGAGGTGGAGGGCCGCAGCGGCATCCCGGTCGCGTAGCCCACGAGGTAGCCGCCGTGCCTGGCCTCGGCCAGGACGAAGCCCGGCTGGCGGCACTGGACCGTGAAGCGGCGGGCGAACCGGGCGGTGCCGTCGTCGCCCAGCAGCCACGGCGGCTCGGCGTACACCTCGGCGTACAGGGCGAGCAAGGCGTCCGCGTGCGCGGCGGCCCCGGCGCCGTCGAACACCTGGACGGTTATGCCGGGCGCGGGCACGGTCCTCCTCTTCGCCGGCACGGATTGTGCCGGCCTGATGGCGCTGCGATGATCGGGGCATACTCCGCAGAAGGGAGCGTCTCATGGGCCTGCCCTCCAGGAAGGTCGAGCCCGGCTTCCGCCATCCCGGCGCCGACGGCCGGCTCGCCCGGCGGGCCGCGCACGGCGGCGCGGCGCCGGCGGTGTGGTAGGCAGGAAGCTATGAGCGACCTCATCCCCCGTGGCGTGCTGTTCGGAAATCCGGAACGGGTCCTGCCGCAGCTGTCGCCCGACGGGACCCGGCTGGCCTGGATCGCGCCGCACGAGGGCGTCCTGAACGTGTGGGTGGCCCCGCTGCGCATCGACCCCGGCCGGGATGGCGAGACCGTCGGCTGGTCCGCGGCGCGGGTGGTCACCGACGACCGGGACCGCGGCATCCGGATGTTCTCCTGGGCGCACGACGGGCGGCACCTGCTGTACATCCAGGACACCGGCGGAGATGAGAACTGGCGGCTGCACGACGTCAACCTGGATACCGGCCAGCGGCGTGACCTGACGCCCTTCCCGGACGTGCAGGCGCGGCTGGTCGCCGCAAGCAAGAAGTTCCCGACCCAGATCCTGATCGGGCTCAACCGCGACAACCCGCAGCTGCACGACGTGTACCGGCTCGACCTGCTGTCCGGCGAGATGAGCCTGGAAGTCAAGAACCCGGGCTTCATCGGGTGGCTGGCCGACGAAGACATGGTCGTCCGGGCCGGTTACGCCCCCCAGCCCAACGGCGAGATGCAGCTGATGGTGCGGGAGCGGCTACTGGACGAGTGGCGGACGCTGATGACCGTGCCCGCCGACGACGTGACCGGCAGCAACGTCATCTCGTTCAGCGCCGACGGCCGGTCGCTGCTGGCCATCACGCCTTTCGAGGCCAACACCGCCCGGCTGATCAGGATGGACGTGGCCAGCGGCGCGATCGAGGTGCTGGCCGAAGACGCGGAGGCGGACGTGGACGGGGTGGTGCTGCACCCGGACACCCGCGAGCCGCAGATCGTCATCGTGCTGAAGGACCGCGCCGAATACCTGGTGCTGGACGCCTCGGTCGAGGCCGACCTGGCCGCGATCCGCGCGCTGCACCGCGGTGACCCGTCGATCAGCGACCGGGAGAACCCGGACTCGCCGTGGATGGTCGGGTTCACCAACGACACCGGGCCGGCCACCTACTTCGTCTATGACTCCGCGGGGCGCCGCGGCCGGTTCCTGTTCTCCGCGCGGCCGGCGCTGGACCGGTACCAGCTCGCGGCGATGGAGCCGTTCAGCTTCACCGCGCGGGACGGCCTGACCGTGCACGGGTACGCGTCGTTCCCGCCCGGAGCCGACCGGGCGGGCCTGCCCGCCGTGCTCGACGTGCACGGCGGCCCTCAGGTCCGGGACGTGTGGGGCTATGATCCCGAGGCGCAATGGTTCGCCAACCGGGGCTACGTGTGCATTCAGGTCAACTACCGCGGCTCGACCGGCTACGGTAAGGCATTTGTCACCGCCGGGGACCGGCAGTGGGGCGCCAAGATGCACGACGACCTGATCGACGCGGTGGACCACGTCGCCGGCCGGGGCTGGGTGGACCGCAAGCGCGTCGCCATCTACGGCGGCTCCTACGGCGGGTACGCCGCGCTGGTCGGCGCCGCGTTCACGCCGGACGTGTTCTGCTGCGCCGTGGACATTGTCGGGCCGTCCAACCTCAAGACGCTGCTGGAGACGATCCCGCCCTACTGGGCGCCGATGATCGCCCAGCTGTACAAGCGGGTCGGAAACCCGGAGACCGACACGGAGTTCCTGTGGTCACGCTCGCCGCTGTCGCGGGCGCACGACATCCGGATCCCGCTGCTCATCGCGCAGGGCGCCAACGACCCGCGGGTGAAGCAGGCCGAGTCGGAGCAGATCGTCGCCGCGCTGGAGGAGGCCGGGATCGACCACGAGTACATGCTGTTCCCCGACGAAGGCCATGGCTTCGCCAAGCCGGCCAACCGGCTGAAGTTCTACGCCGCCGCCGAACGCTTCCTGGCCCGCTACCTGGGCGGCCGATTCGAGGAATAGGCGCCCATCTCGCTGCAGAAAAGCACGTTCGAGTTCTTTTCGCCGACTTCATGGTGCAAACTGCGAGGTGATGAGCGAGATGGCCGCCGCCAGTCTCCCGTTTTATCGTCTGCCGCAGCAGCGGCCGGCGACGGGCACGTGGAGGCGGCGGACACACCTGGAGCTCGGCGCACTGCCCGGTGCCGTGCCGTGCGCACGGCTGCACGCCCGGCACGTGCTCTGGGAATGGGGCCTGTCCGCCCTGGACGAGCCCGTCGAGCTGGCCGTCTCCGAGCTGGTGACCAACGCCATCCAGGCTTGCGCCGGGCTCGCCCGCGAGACCTCCGGCCACGGCGGGGAGGTCCGGGGTGTGCCCAGCGTCTGGCTGTGGCTCACGTCCGACGGCCGGCAGCTTATCGTGGAGGTCGGCGACGGCAGCCCGCAGCCTCCCGTCCAGGCCGCGACCGAAGAGGACGCCGAGGGCGGCCGGGGGCTCCTGCTCGTGGAGACCGTCAGCCGCCGGTGGGGCTATTACTTTCCGTCCCAGGAAGACGACAGCCAGCGCAAGATCATCCGGAAGGTCGTCTGGGCCCTGTTCACCCGCATCTGACGCGCTGGGACGCGGGGAAGCCGCCCCAGACCGCCGCGCGGCCCGGCTGCGCTCAGACGCGGCGCAGGACGGAGACGACCTTGCCGAGGATGGTGGCGTCGTCGCCCAGGATGGGCTCGTACAGCGGGTTGTGCGGGATCAGCCAGACATGGCCGTTGCTCTTCTTGAACGTCTTGACCGTCGCCTCGCTCTCGTCGCCCTGCCCTTCGAGCATGGCGGCGACGATCTCGCCATTCTCCGCATCCTCCTGCAGGCGGACGACCACCCAGTCCCCGTCGGTGATGGCCGCGTTGATCATCGAATCGCCGCGGACCCGGAGCAGGAAGTGCTCGCCCTCGCCGACCAGCTGCTTCGGCAGCGGGAACGTGTCCTCGATCTGCTGCTTGGCGATGATCGGGCCGCCGGCCGCTATGTGGCCGATCCAGGGCACGTACGCCGCCTCATCGGAGCCGAAGCCGAACACGGGCAGCGCCGGCACGGGCGTGGCGGGCTCCGGCGCCGGGCCGTCCGGGCGCGGGCCGTCCGGGCGCGGGCCGCCCGGGCGCGGGCCGCCCAGCAGCTCGGTGGTCCGCGGGCAGCCCGAATGCCGCTGCAGGTGACCCTTCTTCTGCAGCGCCTCAAGCTGGTGGGAGACACTGGACGTGCTGCGCAGGCCGACCGCCTCGCCGATCTCGCGGATCGACGGCGCGTAGCCGTGCTTGCGCACGGCATCCCGGACGAACTGGAGCACCATTTCCTGGCGCCCGGTCAGGGCCGCGCCGGCCGCGATGGTCCCGTTGCGTGACATCCGCCACCCCTCCGACGATCGTCATCTAGGTCGAAGGTTATCAGCAGGAGCGCCTTGTGTTCAATATTCTGTTCGAATTCGAATGCCGCCGGAGCTGATCTGCGCCCATATATAAGGTGAACGGCGGGCCGGCTCACCCGGCGACCGCCGCCGCCACCAGCGCGCCCAGCTCCCAGCAGGCGGCCAGGTCGTCACGGCCGGGCGCCCCGGTGACGCAGACCGGCGGGCGGACCGCCCGCCACTGCAGGCCGGTGGCGATCGACTCCACCGCGCGCACCGCGCCGGTGGTGTCCTGGCCGCCGTGCACGTACAGGCCGTAGGGGCGGCGGCGGGTCGCCTCCAGGCACGGGTAGTAGATGCCGTCGAAGAAGTGCTTGAGCGCGCCGGACATGTAGCCGATGTTGGCCGTCGTACCCAGCAGGTAGCCGTCGGCCTGGAGCACGTCGGCGGCGCCCGCGGTCAGGGCCGGCCGGACCGCCACGGTGACGCCCTCGACCTCATCGGTGCGTGCCCCGCTGGCCACGGCCTCGAACATGGCCTGCACCGCGGGGCTCGGCGTGTGATGGACGATCAGCACAGTCGGCATCAGCGCCGAGCATAACGGGCCGGCGCGGGGCCGGGGCCGGCCACCCGCCCACCCGGTACTCACCGCGCGTTCGGCGTGCCGGGCGGGCCGGCCGGCGGGCCCGCGATGTCAGGATGAAGACATGGCGTGGATTGACCTCGAGGGCGCCGTCAACGTCCGTGACCTGGGCGGGCTGCCGACGTCCGGCGGCGGCAAGACGGCCGGCGGCCGGCTGCTGCACAGCGGCAACCTGCAGGAGCTGTCAGCCCCCGATATCGCCCGGCTGGTGCACGGCATCGGCGTGACCACCGTCGTCGACCTGCGCTGCACGGCCGAGTTGCACGCCGGGGGCCCGGCGCCGCTCGACGCCGTGCCCGGCGTGCGGCACGTGCATCACCCGGTGTTGCCCGAGGCCGGGCACGCCACCGACGTGCTCGCCGACGTGCTGCTGACCCGGACCGACGCGGACCGGTCGCGTTTCGCCGCCAACCCGGTGACCGGGCACTATCTGGGATACCTGGAAGACCGGCCGGCGCAGGTGGTGGCGGCGCTGCGGGCGATCGCCGAGGCGCCGGGGGCTACGCTGGTGCACTGCGCGGCGGGCAAGGACCGGACCGGGGTGGTGGTGGCGCTGGCCCTCACCGCCGTCGGCCGGCCAGATGCGGGCGGGCAGGCGGGCCAGCGGTGAGGGGACCACCGGCCCGCCTGCCCTGATGCTGCGGGCAGCACGGAACCACCCGGGTGGCGGGTGATAGGCGGCGTCGCGCGCCGCCCGCTAAATGAGGCGCCGCTCAGCAGCCGTCGTAGGGCGCCCAGTTGGACTGGCCGCCGGCCGCCATCGCATTGGCGAACACCTGGTTCTGCTGCGCCACCGACGCGTTGCCGAAGGACGACGCGGACCCGCCGTACGCGACCCAGGTCGACAGGCTGAACTGGTACAGGCCGTAGTGGCCGGAGCCGTTCATGACCTGCGGGTTACCGCCGGACTCCCGTGAGATCACGCACTGCTGGAACGAGCTCCCGCCGGTGTAGGTGGCAGCGGGCGCCGCCTGCGCCACCGGAGCCTTCGTCACCGGAGCCTGCGCTTCGGCGGGGGCCGGGCTTGCCTGCACCGGGGCGGGCGCCGTGGCGGCCGGCCCGAGAGCAGAAGGCGGGCTGGGGATCGTCGCGGGCTTGGCCGGGATGCGCAGGCGCTGCCCGACCTGGATGCTGTTCGCCCAGCGGATGTGATGGTGGTTGGCCCAGAAGATCGCCGGCCATGCGGCCGCGTCGTGGTAGCAGCGCTGGGCGATGACGCTGAGCGAATCCCCGGACCTGACCGTGTAGGTGGCCAGCAGGCCGGGCTCCTGGGCGTGCGCCACGGCCTCGTGAGCCGCGTGCTCCCCGGTCGCGGCGACCAGGTCGGCCGCCTGGTTGGAGGCGGGTGCGGCCGCGGCCGCCTTCGCGGTGGTGGCGGCCATAGCTGGGGCTCCCGCCAGTGCCTGTGCTGACAGGCACGTCACCGCGGCCACGCCGAACAGCGCGGGCGCAAAGGCGGTCGCACGCCGGTGCTTGGGATGGGACTTGGTTGATTTTCCTGGGCGGCCCAAAGGGTTCCTTCCCGTGGTGATCGCGCTCCCTGGAAAGGCCGTCCGCGGTGTAGCTCGAGGGGTGCGGGACCTTCGGAGCGCCTGACAGCGGACGAGCATAAAAGGATCGCGACAAAGCCGTCAAAGGTGGGTAAAGCGATTTGCACCCCCGCGGGGGACGGCATCATGGTGGGGCGTCAGCCGCGGATCCGGGGGTAAAAATGGACAACGAAATCCGCATTCGCGTCGGCATCCGGCGGCCGGGCCCGGACCAAGATCCCGTTGCTGACCTGGCTTCCCCGCTCTAGGCGCGGCCGTCGCCGGACAGCCGCCCCGGCCGCCATTGCGCCGTGCCGGAAGGCCCGCCCGAACCGATCGATTTGGACCGCAAGACGCCGTCGGCAGCGTGACGAAGGTCACGATTTTCCACAGATTCCTCTTGAGAGACTCTGAGGCCAATGTTAAAGATGAGCCGCAGCGAACCTGCGCGCCAGATGCGGGGACCCGGGTGACCAGGGCCGACTTCGGCGACCTGGGAAAACCATTACTCCGGATCGGTGTTCACGATCTGGTTGAGGATGGGGCCTTGCCCTTGTCCGGCGATTTTCATGTACGCCAGGCAACCCCTGAAGTCAACAAATCCGTTCCGTTCCAGTACCCGCTGTGACCGGAGATTGTGAGGCAGGGTGGCCGCCTCGACGCGATGCAGCCCGAGTTTACGGGTGTTTTCCC
>Ga0335078_10002435_pt1 | contig 28217 bp, 22 predicted proteins | sample Lox_Sample_32_FD_206711 | JGI IMG/M metagenome (GOLD analysis project Ga0335078, IMG submission 206711) | Soil microbial communities from Loxahatchee National Wildlife Refuge, Florida, United States - Lox_Sample_3.2 | ecosystem: Environmental > Terrestrial > Soil > Wetlands | place: USA...
GGCTGTCTGCCTTTCGCGGAATCCGCGCCGCCACGGCTTCGTGACGAGACCTGATCCTGCCTTCGGCGGGCCGCGGATTCCTCACCCTCCAGAGGTGAATCGCGCGTGAACGGCTGGCGGTCCGGTGGCTGAGCCCGCGCGCCCAGGGTCAGAGCAGGCGCAGGTCGACAGCCCGCTGGAGAGCCTGCGAGCGCGAGGACGCCCCGAGCTTGTAATAGATCGACCGCAGATGAGTCTTCACGGTGTTGCGCGAGATGTAGAGGGTTTCGGCGATCTGCAGGTAGCTGCTGGTCGGCAGGAGCGCGAGGATACGCTGCTCGGCAGCGGTCAGGGGCTCGGCGAGCAGGTGGCCGGGGCGGCCGACGCCGACCTGCGCGGCCCGCTCCTCGATGGCCGCGGCAATCAGCTTCTCGACGAACGGGTCGGACCGCAACTGGGCCGCATGCTCGACCAGATAGCTGGTCACCTGGGGTGCGGCCGTGATGACGGTGTTGAGGAAGCCCTGGTTGCGGGCGGCGTGCAGAGCGCCGCCGAGGATGCTCCCGGCCGCGGGATCGCCACGCTCGATCGCGGCGGCGGCCAGCAGTGCCTCGCGTACCAGCTCGTGGCGCGGCGTCAGGTCACCCAGGGCCTCGGCCCGCAGATGTTCCCGGGCGGCGTGATGATCGCCGGCGGCCAGCGCCAGCCTGGCCAGCAGCAGGCCCCGGCGGGCGGCGGGCAGCCGGCCGGCCAGCTCGGCCGGGGAGCGCCGGTCGCCGAGGGCCAGCCGCAGCAGCGCCTCCTGCTCATCGGCCCGGGTCAGCAGCGCCGGGCTGGCACCGGGCAGGACCTGGCGCGCGGCCTCGACAGTGGCCAGCGCGTCACGGACATGCCCGCGAGCGGCCCAGATCTGCGCCCGGTCGAGCAGCGCCAGGAACTCGAAGAGCGGCCTGCGCTGTTCGGCTATGGACAGCACTCGCTCGGTGAGATGCTCCGCGGTGTCGAGGTCACGGCGCTCCAGCGCGAGGCCGGACAGCACGCGCAGGTGGTCGACGGCGAAGAAATGCTGGCCGAATCGCAGCCGCTGGGCGGCGGCGGCGGCCGACGTGGCCGCCTTGGCGGCCTCGCCCAGGCGGCCGCACTCCAACCAGGCCAGTGCCTGCCCGCCCGGCACCATCACCAGCTTGACCGGCTCGGGGATCTGGGGTGCGGCCAGAGCCGTAGCCGCCTCGCGCGCCACCGCCGGGAAGTCCTCCAGGCAGTTGTACATCCGGATGAGGATCAGCGGGATGCTGGCGGTCCACTCGTCGGCGAGCTGCGTCCGATCCTGGATGGCCCGCGCGGCCAGGGCCGCGTCCACGGCCTGTTCCAGGTGGCCGGTCACCCCGTAGTGGAATGACCTCATCACGGCGATCCGGGCGGTCAGCGGCGATTCGGCCGGGATCTTCCCGGCCTGCTCGAGCAGGTCGAGGTAGTTGCCGCCGCGAGCCGCGTCACCCCACAGCAGCAGGTCGGCGGCCAGGCCCAGCAGCCGGTCCGGGGCCTCGGCCAGCAGCGCGGGGTTGACCATGGTGAGATCCAGCGGTGCCGGCACCACCGGATCACGCAGGAAGTCGGGCACCACCCGGTCCTGCAGGAGCGCCAGCGCCCGGCCGGTCTGCCGCGCCTCGAGAAAGTGACGGGCCGCTCGCCGGGTGTCCGCGGTGGCCTCGAACCATTCCGCCGCGCGCAGCTGAAGCGCCTGCTCGCGGGCGCGGTCCCTGGCGCGCAACTCGGCGCGCAGCACCTGGCTTACCAGATGGTGGTAACGGAAGCTGGTTCGCTCATCATCGAGCGGGACCAGGAACAGGTGAGCGGTATCAATGCCGCGCAGCAGCGCCGCCGCGTCCCGCCGTCCGGTGACCGCGGCGCAGGCGTCCGCGGTCAGCACCCCGAGGACGGACGTGTCGAGCATGAACTGGACCACCTCAGGCGGCTGCTGCTCCAGAACCTCGGAGATGAAGTAGTCGGCGATGGTGCGGCCGCGGACTTCCAGGGCCCGGGCCACGTCGGCCCGGTTCCTGGTGCCGCGCAGCGACAGCGCCGCCATCTGCAGGGCGGCAGGCCACCCCTCACTTCGCTGGTGGAGCAGGGCCAGGTCGCTGCCGGAGATCTCGACACCGAAGTTCGCCAGCAGGTCACGGCTCTCGGCCAGGGACAGGTACAGGGCCCGGTCGCGGATCTCGCACAGCTGGCCCGACATGCGCAGCCGGTGCTGCCGCAGCGGAGGATCGGAACGGCCCGCCAGCACGAGCTGGACCGTCTCGGCGGGCCAGCGCTCCACGAGATCGGTCATGTCCGGAGCGGCCGCGGCGGCCGCGTAGTGGAAGTCGTCCACGATGATCGCCGAACCGCCGGGCAGCTTCGCGGCATCGTTGGCGATCGACGCGGTGACGTCGGCCGACATCTTCCGGTCCATCACGAGCAGGTCGGCGGCATCGGCACCGAACCCCGGATCGATGGCCCGCGGAGCCTCGACGAACCCGGCCCAGAACCGGACCCGGTCATTGTCGGCGGTGTCGCAGGACAACCAGGAGGTCATGCCGGGCGGCCGCGCCGCCGCCCAGTCCGTCAGCAGCACGCTCTTGCCCGCTCCGGCCGATCCCACCACCACGGTCAGCCGCTGCCCGGCTCCGGCCGCCAGTTGCTCGTGCAGCGCCGGCCTGGTGATCAGCGTGGCGGGCAGCGCCGGGGGGCGGAGCTTCGCCAGCGCGAACCGCATGCCCCGCTCGGAGGCGTATCCGGTTGCCGTGCCCTCTCCCAGTACATCCGCGGTTTCCGGGCCCAGGTCAGTGCCCACAATCCGTTCTCTACCTCCGGCGGTCCGGCCGCCACGCCGTGCGCGTCTGGCCACCGTGGCGCGCGTATCCAGAGGATCACGGCACCAGGGTGGATGACATCACCCGCCGCGGACTACCTGGCGAGTACCCGGGACAGCGCCACGCCCATGGCCGGGCCGTGCCGCCGGATCCCGGATCACCCCTGACAGGGTGATGACGAGGGACCTGGCCGCCGGCACGCTTGAGGGACGCTGAGCTAGAAGACCGGGAGGTGGATTACCCGGTGCGGCCGCAAACATACGAGATCACCTTCTTGGGTCAGGCAGGCACCACGCTACGCGCGGAATTCGACGACTGCGAGGTCACCATAGGACCTGGCACGACCACCCTGCTGGCCGAGCTGCCTGATCGAGATGCGCTGCCCGGGCTGATGGACCGGATCAGCAGCCTGGGACTCGACGTGATCGGCGTCAGCCTCGTGGCGCGCTCGCCCCGGCGATGACCCGCGGAAGCGGGCTCTCCCGCACGAGCAGGCCCGCGACCCGCGAGCTCGCCCACGGAGCCATCGGATCCGCGCGAGTGACCGCGTTCGGCGTGAGTAACGTGGCCCCGGCCGGGGCGGTGGCCGGCGGGCTGGTGATCGTCGTAGGGTACGCCGGGTTCGCGGCTCCGCTGGTCGTCCTCATCGCCCTGGCAGCGTCCTTGTGCTGCGCGGTCAGCATCGCGGAGTTCGCCCGCCGGCTGCCGTCAGCCGGCTCGCTGTACACCTACAACAGCCGCGGCCTGGGCCGGACCGGGGGCTTCCTGACCGGCTGGATGATGGTCTTCGCGTACGCGCTGTACCTGCCCGCCGGTATCGCGCTGACCAGCGCGTACGCGTCGCAGCTGCTAGCCAGCACGCTGCATGTGACCGTCGCCGGCTGGGCGCTGTTCGTGGTCATCCTGGCCGCCGTGGCCAGCGTCGCCTACCTGGGCATCGGCACCTCGTCCTGGGTCGATCTGGCCCTGGTGGCCGGGGAAGTGGCCGTGATCGCGGCGCTGGCCATCAGCATCCTGGTCAAGATCGGGCCGGTGCACTACTCGGCCGCGGTCCTGTGGCCGGCCTCATCGCCGGACGGCCAGCTTACCGACATCACCAACGCGATGATCTACGGCATCACCGCGTTCGCCGGCTTCGAGACCGCCGCCGCGCTCGGCGAAGAGGCCAGGAACGCACGCCGTTCCATCCCCGCCAGCACGATCGGCATCGTGCTCGTGACGGGCCTGTTCTACCTGCTGGTCGTCAGCGCGGAGACGTTCGGCGTGGGACGGCACGACATCCTCAGCCTCACCCGGCAGCACAACCCGCTGGGCTATCTCACCAGCCGGTACTGGTCGCCGTCCGCGCTGTGGGTTATCGACCTGGTGGTCGTGCTCACCGGCCTTGGCTTCGTCACCGCCGTGGTCAACGCGATCATCCGGATCCTGTTCGCGATGGGACGCGAGCGGGTTCTCCCGCGGTCGCTCTCCCGGCTGTCCGGTCGTCATACCCCGGTCGTGGCCATCGGCTGCGTCGCCGCGCTCGCGCTCGCGCTCGGCCTGCCGTTGACCTGTGCCCGCGGCGGTGCCGCCACGTTCGGGTATCTGGCCGGGGCCGCGGGGCTTGCGGTGGTGCTCGTGTACCTCGCGGTGAACCTCTCGGCCATCCGCGCGTTCCGTACCCAGTTCCGGGACGAGTTCAGGTTCTGGCGTCATCTGCTCGTGCCGGCGGCGGCCGCCGTATTCTTCCTGTTCCCCCTCTGGGGGATCCTTCACCCGCGCGGCCGGGCGCTGATGGATCTGCTGCCGTTCGCGTCTGTCGGCTGGCTCTTCCTCGGCGTCATCGCCGCCAGCGTGCTGCGGGCCCGGCGACCGGCGAGCTTCGAGGCGCTGGGCCGTGTTTTCGGGCCGGCCGGCGATGACCAGCCGATGCTCGAGGGTGCTGAAAGCCACCAGGAAACCGGCGGATTCACCCCCGCAAGGGTGACGACATTCCACGGCGGCCCCGCAGGCTGGAGTCAAGATTCTGGCGATTCTGACCGGGAGGCCGAAACGACCTGACCGCCTAGCCGCCAGGCGGTCCGGGCATGGCGGATTCGGCGTCACCGCATTAACCGGAGGAAGCGATATGGCCAAGAAAAAGAAGAACAGGGATGACCGGCAGGACGCCGGATCCACGGTGCCGGCGGCCGTCGCGGAGGAGACCGAAGCCGGGCCGCCGCCGAAGATGAAGCGCAAGGAGTACGAGCACCAGATGCGAATCCTGCACGGTGAGCTCGTCGCCATGCAGGAGTGGGTGAAGGAGTCGGGTGCCAAGATCTGCATCGTGTTCGAGGGCCGGGACACTGCGGGGAAGGGAGGCACGATCAAGCGGATCACCGAGCGGGTGAGCCCGCGCGTGTTCCGGGTCGTGGCCCTGCCCACCCCCACCGAGCGGGAAAAGTCGCAGATGTACGTGCAGCGGTACATCCAGCATTTTCCGGCCGCCGGCGAGGTCGTCATCTTCGACCGCAGCTGGTACAACCGCGCGGGCGTCGAGCGGGTGATGGGCTTTTGCAAGCCGGAGGAGACCGAGCGGTTCCTCCAGCTGGTGCCGGCCTGGGAGAAGGCCATGGCCGACTCCGGGATCCTGCTGCTGAAGTACTGGCTGGAGGTCAGCCCCGGGGAGCAGACCCGGCGGCTGGAAAGCCGGATCAACGACCCCCGGAAGATCTGGAAGCTGTCGCCCATGGACCTGAAGTCCTACAGCCGCTGGTATGACTATTCCCGGGCCAGGGATGCGATGTTCGCCGCTTCCGACACCGTGTGGGCTCCCTGGTATATCGCGGACGCCGACGACAAGAAGCGCGCCCGGCTCAACATCATCAGCCACCTGCTCAGCCAGGTCCCGTACAAGCCGCTCGTCCACCGTGACATCACGCTGCCCAAACGACAGCAGTCCCGTGGCTATGTGCAGCCGGAGCTGGCCTTGCGATACATCCCGACACCGTTCTAGGAGACCGGCAGGCCCGCACGGGCAAGCGCCGATGGCATAAGGGGTGGGAGAATACTGAACGGCACGATACGGAGCCGCCAATGACGGTAATCGCGGACGGGGTGTGGGCCGAAGACGCGCTCCGGGCCAATGCCACCAGCCTGTATCCGGCGGCGCTCCGGATAACCGGCAATGCCCCGGATGCCGAGGACCTGCTGCAGGAGACATTCGCCAAGGCGCTCGCGGCTTCGGGCCGGTTCCGGCCGGGCACGAACCTGAACGCATGGCTGCGCCGCATCATGATCAACACATTCATCAGCGGCTACCGGAAAAGGCGAGCCGAACCGCAATTCGTCACCGGAGACGCCGTCGGCGCGCGGCTGCTCTGCGCCCAGTCACGCGACGGCTCGGCCGAAGACCAGGTGGTGGGGCGCCTGCTGGACGCCGATCTCACCGCGGCGCTGCGGGCACTGCCGGACCGGCACCGGACGGTTGTTTATCTCGCCGACCTCGAAGGGCTCGGCTACCAGCAGATCTCCGCCCTTACCGGCATCCCGCTCGGCAGCGTGAAGTCATGCCTGCACCGGGCCCGGTACCGGCTCCGCGCCGAGCTCGGCGCTTATGCTTCTCAGGGCTAGGCCGGCGTGCCCGCAGCACACGCTGGCTCTGCTTTCGCCTGCCAGATAAACGGGAACGCTGTCGATCACGACGAAGAAGGGGGAGGCCCGTGAACATTTGGTGGGCAGGCATGGGATCGCCTGCCGTGCCCCGGTCGTTCGACCCTTTCCGCATCGCCGACCTGGAATACCGGATGTGGGTGGCCTACTACCGGCGCCGCTGGACCCAGGTGCTGACGGCCATGGTCGGGCTGCTCCAGCTCGGCTTCGGCACGGACTGGGCCCGGGCCCTGCAGGGCGCCTGGCTGATGCTGCGCGCCGCCCAGTTGTGGGCGCCGTTCCCCGACAACGACCCGGACGGGGCCAGGGCCTGCATGCGCGAGCTTTACGAGCTGGTCAGGCTCCGCTACGGCGAGCCCGCGGACCCGGCGCGAGCGGCCATCCTGGAGATCGACTGGTGGCGGGCGCACCGCAAGCGCCAGCATGCGCCCGATCCCGCGGAAACCGGCGACGAGCTGGTCGAATCGGTGACCCGCCTGTACTGCTACCTCTACGGCGAGACCGAGGCCGCGCTCAGGCCAGCCGCCGTGCACCGCGTGCAGGCGATGGATCTGTCCGATCAGTGGGTCCGGGAAGGCTGCCGGCCCGACAGCCCGCTGCTCCCCCGGGAGCGCGCCGCGCTGGTCCGCGCGTACGCCACGCTGCTCGCCGCCGTCCATCACGAGGAACGCCGATAAGGCCAGAGCCAGGACGATGGCGTGCAAGGCCAGTCCCACGCCTGCCCCCACCACCGTGCCGTTGATGCGGATGAACTGCAGATCGCGCCCGAGCAGCAGTTCCAGCTGGCTCGATGTCTCGGCGGCGTCCCACCGCTCGATGGTCCCCGTGACCAGGTCTGCGAGCTCGTCGTGGAACTGATCGGCGAGGGCCCTGGCTCCTGACTCGACCACACGTTCGAGGCTCTCCTGGAGGCGGCGGTCTGATCCGAGGCGCCGGCCGGCCACTGCCAGCGCATCGGCCAGCCGGCGGCGCAGCTCAGACTCCGGGTCGGCCGCCTGGGTCCGCAGCGTGTCCTTGGCCTTCTGCCACAGCGACGAGGACCAGTCCCGCAGCCCGGCGCTGCCCAGCACATCGCGCTTGAGGCGCTCCCCGCGCTCGCGCAGCTCCGGGGATGTCTCGAGGCGGTCGGGGAGCCCGGCGATCCACGCCTCGAACTGACGGCGGGCCTCGTCGCCGGGATCGGCGGCCATCGCCGCCAGCCGCTGGCGCAGGCGGGTGTACAGACGGTCGAAGACCCGCCGGTACACCGCCTCGGGCACCCAGCGGGGTGACTCGCCCGCGAACAGCTGGCGGAGCTCCAGGTAATGACCGCCGAGATAGCGGTCGGCGCCGGACACGATGGCGTTGAACAGCTCGGCGTGGTGGCCTCCCGCGATGACGACCCGCATGGCCCGCCCGGCCAGCGGCGCCAGCTCGACGGCGTCCACCGCCCGGGTCAGCTCGGCGGTGAGCACGCGCTGGACATCCTCATCGCGCAGCGTCTCGGTCACGGTGACCGCCAGATCAGCGGCATGACCGGCGAAACGGGCGGCGTTGGCCTCGTCGGCCAGCCAGGTGGCCAGCCGGGGAACGAGAGACGCGGACCGGATCCGGTCGGCGAGGACATCGGCATTGAGGAAGTTCTCCTGCACGAACTGGCCAAGCGTGGCGGCGAACTGGTCCTTGCGCTCGACGATCAGCGCGGTGTGCGGTATCGGCAGGCCCAGGGGACGGCGGAACAGGGCCGTCACCGCGAACCAGTCCGCGACGCCGCCGACCAGGGCGGCCTCGGCGCCGGCCTGCACGTAGCCCAGGAAGGTCCCGTGCACGCCGGCCGCGGTCACGGCGATGAACAGCGCCGCCACCCCCGCCAGCAGAGCGGTGGCCCGGCGCCGCGCGGCCGCCAGGCGGCGCGCCCGCACTGCCGCCGGCTCGCGCTCGACCGCGGGTGCCGGTGAAGCGGACATGGTCGCGGTAGGTTCCATCTGGCAGTCCCCGGTCAGTCCGCGGCGCAGGCGGAAATCCGCGGCCGCGTCGGTCGAGTGGTCCCATCAGCAGTCAGTCTGGCAGGATCCGCACGGCGGGCCGCCGGTGTCCGCGTGACCAGCGTGTCCAGAGATCGCGGTCTGCTAACGATCTTCGGGAGTGAACGCACGTGCTCGCTTGTACCCGTGTTACGGTCCAAAAGCAGTCTTACCGGCTGAAAATAACAAGGGTTTGGCCACGCCGGGGGGGTCTCGGCTGCCGCCAGGCAGGGACGCCGGGCGACGCCCGGCGGTGTACTGCCGCGGGCGGGCAGGCTCTCCCCCGTCCTTATCTCGTGTGAGGCGCAATGGCGTTTTTCCGGCGTCCCGTCCGCTCGCGGCCTTCGAGGCCCATCAGGCTGTTCCTGATCAGCATGTTCGCCGTGCCCCTGGTTTCCCTGGTGGCGCTGTGGGGTTTCGCGGCGAGCATCACGGTCAGCAATGCCATCAGCGACCACGAGTACAACGTGAGCACCGCGGCCATCAACTCTGGGGTCAGGGGGCTGACCATCGGGCTGCCCCAGGAGCGGGTGCAGTCCTACCTGTGGCTGATCAGCGGCCGGAAGACCTCCGAGGCGTCCGTGCTCGCCACGCGCGAACTGGTGAACAAGGGGATCCCGGTGGCGCGGACCGCCCTGTACGCCGAGCAGGGCCTGCTCTCCGCCGAATCCAGATCGGCGCTGAACACCCTGTTCGCGAAGCTGGGGCAGCTCGGCAAGATCCGGGCGGCCATCGACTCCGGCACCATCAGCCCGTCGGCCGCGTTCGGCGCCTACAGCGGCATCATCGATGAGCTGTTCCTGTACTTCGACTCCTCGATCCAGGACCGGGGGGCCTCGCTGACCGGGGTCTCGGTCGGCGCCTCGGACTCGGCGTACGCGTTCGAGATGACCACCCGGGAGGTCGCGCTGGTCGATGGCGCGCTGCTCGACCGCGGCGTGATGAGCCCGGACATCGGGCAGCAGTTCGCCAGCAGCGCGGCGAACCGGCGGCTGCTCATGAACGAGTCCCTCGCCCTGCTGACGCCCAGCCTGCGCGCCGGGTTCGCCAGCATCGAGAACTCCGCGGCCTACCAGCAGTTCCAGGCCATGGAGAACCAGATCCTGGCCAGCATAGGCAACATCGGGCCGCTCCCGGTGAGCCCCACCGCGTGGCAGTCGGCCACGGGGGCGGTGCTGGCCGCCATGGAGAAGGCCGAGACCGGCAACGGCGCGCTGCTGACGTCGATGAGCGCGTCGCAGAGCGACCGGCTGGTCACCGAGGCCGTCCTCGCCGGAGGCCTCGGGCTGGCCGCCGTCGTCGCCTCGGTCTTCCTGCTGGTGTGGTTCGGCCGCAAGGTCACCGGGGACCTGGGCCGGCTGAACGACAGCGTCCGCGGCATGGCCGAGGAACGGCTGCCGCGGGTCGTCGAGCGGCTCCGGAAGGGCGACGACGTGGACGTGCTCGCGGAGTCCCCGCCCCCGGGCACCAGCAGCATCCAGGAGATCTCCCAGGTCGCGGAGTCGTTCGGCACCGTGCAGGCGGCGGCCGTCGCCGCCGCCGTCGACCAGGCGAGGCTGCGTAAGGCGGTCAACCAGGTCTTCCTGAACATCTCCATGCGCAACCAGTCCCTGCTGCACCGGCAGCTGGGGATGCTGGACTCGATGGAGCGGCGGACCAGCGAGCCGGCGGCGCTCGCCGACCTCTTCCGCCTCGACCACCTCACCACCCGCATGCGCAGGCATGCCGAAGGCCTGATCATCTTGTCGGGCTCCACTCCCGGGCGCGGCTGGCGCGACCCGGTGCCCGTCGTCGACGTGCTGCGCGCCGCGGTCGCCGAGGTCGAGGACTACGTCCGAGTGGACGTGACCAGCGAATCAGACGAACTGGTCGCGGGGAACGCGGTCAACGACGTCATCCATCTCATCGCCGAGCTGGTGGAGAACGCCACGGTCTTCTCCCCGCCCAATACCCGGATCGAGGTCAGGGCCGAGCGGGTGGGCACGGGCCTCGTCGCGGAGGTGGAGGACCGCGGCCTGGGCCTGTCCGCCGGCGAACTCGCCGGCATCAACCAGCGCCTGGCCAGCACGCCGGAGTTCGACCTGGCCCACAGCGAGCAGCTCGGGCTGTTCGTCGTCAGCCAGCTGGCGGCCCGGCATGACATCAAGGTCTCGCTCCGCCGGTCCGTGTACGGCGGCACCACGGCCGTCGTCCTGCTGCCGTTCGGCGTGGTCGTGCGGAAAGAAGAGGCCAGCGCGCCGGGTGATCGAGACGACTGGCCGGCCGGCAACGATACCCACGGGCTGACCGGACGGCACCGGCTGCCCGCGGCCGCGTCCGGGCGTCGCATGGACGCCGGCGCGAATCCCCGTACCGGGGAGCAGGAATGGCTCCCGGCCCCCCGGACCACCCCGCGGGCGCCCTGGGAAATCGAGCCGCCTGCGCGGCCGGCCGAGGCCCAGGCCCCCCCGTCGCCTCCCGCGGCGTCCCCGGCCGCGAGGCCCCCCTGGGACATCGAGCCGGCCCCCTGGGCCCGGGCTTTCCAGCCCGGGGCAGCCCCGCGAGAGCCGGCCCGGCCGGACGGGCCGGAAGGCACGGCCCCGTCCCCCTCATTGCGTGAACCCGGCCGGGACGCCTCCGCCTCGTCCGGCCATCACCTCGGCATGCCCATCCGGGTTCCGCAGGCCAGCCTGGCCCCGCAACTGCGGGCTCGCCGCGACGCAGCGCCGCAGGCAGCGGAGCACGAGGCAGCCGAAGCCGCCACGCGATCGCCGGAGGCGACTCGCAACATGCTGATCCTGATGCAGCAGGGATGGCGGCGCGGGCGCGTGGACGATCTCGATAATCCCGAGGGTGCGCCGGGTAACGGAACTGACTGATAGCGAGGCTGGGTAATGACACAGACTGACACGACCGGACAGCTGAGCTGGCTGCTGGACAACCTCGTCAATCAGGTCGAGCATGTCCAGCAGGCGCTCATCCTGTCCCGGGACGGCCTGGTGGTGGCGGCGTCGCGGGGCCTGACCGCCGAGGACAGCGAGCATCTTTCGGCCCTGGCCGCCGGCATGCAGAGCCTGGCGCGGGGGACCGGCCGGCAATTCCGTGGCGGCGAGGTGCGGCAGACCATCATCGAGATGGAGCACGCCTTCCTGTTCGTCATCGCGGCCGGCAAGGGGACATGCCTGGCGGTGCTGACTTCCGCGGAGCCGAATGTGGGCCTCATCGCCTATGAGATGGCGATGCTCGTACGGCGCATGGGCAAGTATCTCGCCGCCGAGCCGAGATTTCCTGACCAGGAAATAGCCGCCGAGTGACCACCCACGACGGTTACGGGGACCGCTGGCTCGACCGGGAGGCCGGGCCGGTAGTGAGGCCCTACGCCCTGACCCAGGGACGGACCTTGCCGGCCGGCGGGGCGTCGTTCGGCCTGATCGACGTCGTGGTCGCGACCAGCGGACGGCCGTCGGAGCATTTCCGGCCCGGGCCCGAGCACCGGCGGATCCTGCGCCTGTGCCGCCGGCCCACTCCCGTCGTCGACCTGACCTCCGAAATCGATCTCCCTCTCGGAGTGGTACGCGTTCTGCTCGGCGACCTCGCCAGCGAGGGGATGCTCCGGGTCCTGTCCACTCAGAAGCAGCCAGTAACCGATCGGAGCCTACTGAGGATGGTGCTTGATGGACTTGAATCACTTTGACGGCGCCTCGGCTGGCGGAAGCGTGCCGGCAACCGCCAAGATCCTCATTTCCGGGGGCTTCGGCGTAGGGAAGACCACCCTGGTCGGCGCGATCAGCGAGATCAGGCCGCTGCGGACCGAGGAGCCGCTGAGCGACCGCAGCGTCGGCGTGGACGACACCCGGGGGGTGGGCGCCAAGACCACGACCACGGTGGCCATGGACTTCGGCCGGATCAGCTTCCCGTCAGGACTGGTGCTCTACCTGTTCGGTACGCCCGGCCAGGAGCGTTTCTGGTTCATGTGGGACGAGCTGGCCATCGGCTCCGTCGGCGCCGTGGTGATGGCCGATACGCGGCGCGTCGCTGACTGTTTCGCCTCGATCGACTACTTCGAGCGGAACAAGATGCCGTTCGTCGTCGCGGTCAACTGCTTCGACGGCGCCCAGCGATTCGAGCCGGACGACATCAGGATCGCCCTGAGCCTGGGGCCCGAGGTGCCCATCGTGCTGTGTGACGCACGGGAGCGCGACTCCGTGAAGAAGGTCCTGGTCAGCCTGGTCAGGTACGTCATGAGCACCGGCAGCCGGACCAGCCAGATCAGTATCGCCTGAGTTCAGGCACGCCGGGCACGGCCCCTGGCTACAGATCGGGGCGAGCCTGGTGGTCGATCTGCATCAGTTCGACCGGCGCCCCGCTGACCTCGATGAAGGCGACTATCACGCCACGGCTCGGGCTGTTGGGCTCGATGATGACCTGCTGACCCTCGATGGCGGCCGCTAGGTCGTCGACCTCGAAGGCGACATGAGGCACCGTCTTGACCAGCTCGGGATAGGGCGCGTCCTCCCAGTACCGCTGCCACTGAATACCGAACGGATTGCCCTGGTGATCACTGACAGTCATCTTCAGATGCGGCAACGGAATCTCGCCGTCGAATGAGCCCGCGGTCGGGATACCCACATGGTTGAACTTCACCTCAGGCTCATTACCCTCCACGCGGTGACCCCGTCAGCTTATTTCGGCGGCATTCCGGTGTCACGCTCCGGCGCGTGGTGCAGGGCAGGGTCAGCCTGGTCGAGTTCCGCGGCGATCTCCGCGATGCGCGCCCGGAGCCAGGCGTGTGCCGGGTCCACGGTGTGGCGCGGGTTCCACCACAGCATCTCGGTGATCGAGGGCAGGTGGAGGGGAGGCTCGAGGAAGCGGACAGCAGCCGTGCGCCGCAAGTGGCCGGCCGCGCGCTCGGGCACCACCGCCACCAGATCGGTGCCTTGCAGCAGGAACGGTGCCAGCAGGAAGCTCTCCACGGTGAACTCGATCCGGCGCGGCACCTTGGCCTGGGTCAGGTACGTGTCCACCATCGACACCGGATGCCCGCGCACGCCGGAGTAGACCAGGTGGCCGAGCCGCAGGTAGGTCTCCATCGTCATGTGGTCGCCGACCTCGGCATTACCCTCCCAGACACAGCAGAGCCAGCGGTCGGCGAACAGCCGCATGCTGGGCAGCGCGACATCCGGCATGATCTCCGCCGGTTCGATGACGAGATCGGCTTCGCCGTCGCGGAGCAGACGGACGGCATCGGGTGCCCGGGGGAGAACCTGGATCGTCAGGCCAGGAGCAGCGGCGGCCAGGCGCCGCACCAGCGGGCCGATGAGCATGAGCAGGCTGTAATCGGAGCAGCTCACCGTGAACGTCACATGGTCGCTGGCGGGGTCGAAGCCGGGCCGGTCGTCGAGGGCCTGCTGGATGAGGCTCAGCGCCTCGTGAATGGGCTGGCGGAGCGCTTCGGCGCGCGGGGTCGGTACCAGCGTCAGGCCCTCGCGCACCAGCAGCGGGTCGCCGAAGAGCTTGCGCAGCCGGGCGAGCGTGTTGCTCATGCCGGGCTGGCTCAGCCCGACCCGGTCTGCCGCCCGGGTGACGCTGCGTTCGGCGAGGAGCGCGTCGAGCGCCACGAGGAGGTTGAGGTCGACGCCCGCGAGGCCCATACCTCCCTTCTAGCAGTATTTATTGCTGGAATCAATATCCTACATTCACGGGTTCCGATTGCCGAATGATTGCTGTCTGCCTAGTGTCTTGTGCAAAAGTTCGCGTTACGCAAGAACCCGCTGAGGTTGCTGTCCGCGGCCTGTACCGGCCGCTCGCGCAGGCCCAGAAGGCCTGCACTCGCAGCCGGTCTTGCATAACGCTCCTAGCATCAGACGCATCATCACGGGACGTGCGAGAGGTTTCCGATGAACCGCGGAGCCAGCGAGGATGTGCCCGTACTGATCGTGGGTGGCAGCCTGGTCGGCCTGTCGGCTGCGTTGTTCCTGCGTTGGCACGGCATCGACGTGCTGGCGGTCGAGCGGCACGCGGGGACGGCGATCAACGCCCGGGCTGGTCACTTTCACCTGCGCACGGTCGAAATCCTGCGCTCGGCCGGGCTCGAGGACGCCGTCCGCCGCAAGTCCGGAGAACAGTACCCGCCGGACGGCGGGATCAACAACGTCGAGTCGCTGGCGGGCCGGGAGATCGCGAACTATTTCCCGAACCTCAACGCCGGGGTCGATGAGTTCAGCCCGACGGTGCGGCTGTTCATCAATCAGGACGCGCTGGAGCCGATACTCCGGGCCCGGGCCGCCGAACTCGGCGCCCGGCTGCGTTACCGCACCGAGTGCACGTCGCTGGAGCAGGACGCGAACGGGGTCACGGCCGTCATCCGCGACCTGCAGAGCGGGGCCGAGAGCAGGGTGCGGGCGAAGTACGTCGTCGCGGCCGACGGAAACCGCAGCCCGGCCCGCGAACGGCTCGGCATCGGCATGCACGGCCATGGCCTGCTCTCGCACAGCATCACCATCTACTTCCGCGCCCAGGCCGATCTCGGGCCGCTGCTGGCGGACCGGAACCAGGGCGTCCACTACGTGACGAACCCGCTGCTGCGGGGGTTCTTCCGGCTCGACCGGAGCGGCAACGCCGGCTTCCTGGTGGTCAATCTCGTCGGGGACACCTCCCGCCCGGAGATCATGGCCGCCTTCCCGTCCGCCCCCTGGGCCAGGGTCGCCGACGGGATCACCCGGCAGCGGGCGCTGGAGCTGCTGCGGGCCGCCATCGGCGTGCCGGACATCGGTGTGGTCATCGAGAACATCGCGACCTGGCGGGCCGAGGCGAACTGCGCGGACCGGTTCCGGGACGGACGGGTGTTCCTGGCCGGCGACGCCGCGCACGTGGTCCCGCCGAACGGCGGCTACGGCGGCAACACGGGCGTGCAAGACGCGCACAACCTTGCCTGGAAGCTGGCGCTCACCCTGACCGGCGTGGCCGGGCCCGGGCTGCTGGATACCTATGACACCGAACGGCGCCCGATCGGGGAGCTGACCGTCGAGCAGGCCTTCACCAGGTACGTCACGCGGGTGGCCCCCTACCTGGGGACGGAGAACACCCAGCCGATCGTCGACGACTTCTCGATGGAGATCGGGTACCGCTACGACTCCCCCGCCGTGCTGCTCGAGCCGGGCAGCCCGCCGCTGCACGAGCATCCCCGTGAGTCCAAAGGCCGGCCGGGCGCCCGGGCGCCGCACGTCTTCCTCGACCGTGACGGCACGCGGCTGTCCACGCTCGACCTGTTCGGCCGGAATTTCGTGCTGCTGGCCGGGCCGGAGGGCCGGGCATGGCCTGATGCGGCGCTCGCCGCGTCGCAAGAGCTCGGCGTGGCGTTGGATGCCCACGTGGTGGGGGACGCCAATCTGACCGCCGCCGGGGACGGTTTCCTCGAAGCGTTCGGGATCTCGCCGTCTGGTGCCGTGCTGGTGCGGCCGGACGGCTTCGTGGGCTGGCGGGCCATCGATGCGGCCGGCGCACCCGGAAAGGCTCTCCGGCAGGCGCTCCAGACGCTGCTGTGCCGGGGAGACGGAAAGCCGTGAAGTCCGGAAGACGAAGGAAGGTCCACTCATGGCACACGTGTATCGCGCGGACACCGTGGGGTCGCTGCTGCGCCCGCAGTACCTGAAGCTTGCCCGCGAGCAGTTCGAGGCCGGCCAGCTGGCCGCGGCGGCTTACAAGGAGACAGAGGACCGGGCCGTCGACCAGGCGATCGCCATGCAGGAGGCCGTGGGCCTGGACGTCGTCACCGACGGGGAGCTGCGGCGGCACACGTTCATCGACCAGCTCACCGAGGAGGTGGAAGGGCTGACACTCGATCCCGGTGACACCGGCCACATCCCTGTCCCGTTCCACGACGAGGCCGGAGCGGTGAAGTCCGTCTTCACGATCCCGCTGTCGATCACAGACAAGTTGCGCCGTCGCCGGATGATGACGGTGGAGGAGTACGCGTACGCCCGGGCCCGGGCCCGGCGCCCGGTCAAGGTGACGCTGCCGAGCCCGCTGATGCTGTTTCTCGTCTGGTCACCGGAACGCTCGCGCGACGCCTACAGCGACCCGTTCGAGCTGCAGGCGGGTGACCGGCCCGCTCTGGTGCGGGTCCGGACCATGGCATGGCGGCGAGGTCCTCCTACTGATTGCCCGCCCTGCTGCCCGGCTGGACGCTCGTGCCGCCGTCCGCCGTCACCAGCTGCCCGGTGTCCGGCTCCGCGAGCAGCCGCGCGATGGCCTTCTTGCGCCGGTTGACCACGCCGGCCATGTTGACGACGACCGGCAGCCATACGTAGCTCCAGGTCTGTGACGCCCACATGTCGACGCGGCATCCGCCCTCCGGCAGCGGCACGATGTCGATCGACATGGTGATGCCGTCGTGGTAGCCGCGGCGGCGCTTGTTGATGGTCCCTTCGCCCGACGCGTTCGTCCAGAGCACCGAGCGGGCCCCGCCGAACGCGCCGTTGATGACCTGCGCGGCCTGCTGCGGCGGGTAGCGCGTCAGCACCGACGACGTCGCCACTGCGTTCCTGGACTCGATGAACTGCCAGACGAGAAAGCCGACGATCGCGAGCACGACCAACACCGCGAAGAAACCGCCCACCGTGAACTCCTTACCGCATAGCCGGGGCGCCACGTGGAGCTTGATCCGTCCCGTGGGCAACACAACCGCTGTTCGCCAGGGGAGCTTAGGCGGGGATGGGATAAGACAGCGCGCAATTCTACGTAATACGGCTTGATACGAGAATTCGCGCGGCCGGGCGAGATTCTGCGGCTTTGGCCGCAACCGGATAATTCTGCCCCTTGTCCGACCCTGTCCGGGCAATGCCGTGAACGGCACGCCCGGGCCGCTGCGCTGCCGATACTGACCGGCATCCGGACGGACAGCCGAGCAACGGCCGAGCGGGACAACGGCAGCCAGAAGGGGTGGGGCATGCCATCTATCCGGCATGAGCTGGAGATCACGCGCACCGCGCGCTGGTACCTGACGGCGCGCGGAGCGCAGCGCGGCGGCGCCTGGGGGGAGCGGGTGCGCTGCTACGCCGCGCTTTCCGCGGTGCTCGCGGAACACGCCGCCCGTGACATCGCCGGGCGCCGCCGCCAGCCGCCCATCCAGCCGCGCGCCGTATTGACGAAGGTGGCGCGGCGCGCGCACTTCGCCTCGGCCGAGCCCGTGTACCGGCGCTGGCGCCACAAGCAGGACGGCCAGCCGATCGTCCGGTGGGCGGGCCGGGACCCAGCCGTCAAGCCGGGTGCCGCGCTGGTGGCCGAGGCGAAGATCACCGCCTTCTGGCCGTACCGGGAGGGCGTCATCAAGGTCGCCGACGCGTTCGACATGACCCCCGCCGAATGGGCGGCCGCCTACCTCAGAGCCCTCGCCGCCTGGGCCGGCGACGACCGCCCGCTGGCGGCGTGCCACCCGGCCGGCCCGCCGGAGTGCGTGATCGAGGACATGGCGGTGCTCGCGGCGAGCCCGGGCCGTGGTTACCGCGGCGGTGCGATGCCCGCCGCGGTACGCGCCGCTCGGCTGCGGGAACTGGCCGGCGACGTCGTCCGCCACGTCCTCGACGACGGCAGCATCACCCCGCTCGGTGCCTTCAACACCGTCCGCGACGAGGTCCACCAGTTGCTCGCCGAACCGCTCGCCTCACCGGCCGACCAGGTCGTCCGCTCCGTGGCGGAACTCTCCGACCGGATCCTTCACCATGGCGACGGTGAGAACGTCATCACCGCCGAGCAGGCCAGCCACATCCTGGGCCTGCTGGACGGCCTCAGCTCGCTGCTGGCCGGCTTCGCGATGCCCGGCCAGGATCCGCCACCCGGACCGGCCGGGAAAGGAGACCGGTGACTCCGGACGCCCTCGCCGCGGACGAGCAGGCGCGCGCGGCCGCCAGGCTGCGCGGCGCGGCCGAAGCGCTGAGCGTGCTGCAAAGACGCGCGCCCGCCGAACAGCAACGGGCGTGCCGGTTCGCGATGGACCTGCTTGCCGCGCAGGTCGCCGCGGCCGACTGGACGCCGGCGGGACTGCCGGGACCCGCTGAGCCGGCTCAGCGCGCCGGGTACCTGGTTCCGGCCAGTCACCAGGCGGTGCTGCGCCTGGCGCGATCCGCGATGATGCTCTACTGCGCCGAGCTGCGCATCGCCGACCGCCCGGGACACTGGGACCGCCTCGCGGAGTTCTTCGCCCGGCGGCTCCCCCCGTCCGACCCCGAGCTGGTCCGGCTGCGCGAGCGGGCCACGTGCGCGCGCGTGGACGCCGGTGACACCTCACCCGAGGTCCTCAACGACCTCCTCGGCGCACTGGGCTTCCACCGCGCCAGGGACGGAGAGGATGCCTACCTCACCGCCCTCGCCCGGGCGAACCTGCTGATGGCCTGCCGCCAGCGCCGCACCGGGGCGGATCTGGCCAGCTCCACGGTGCTCGCCGAGGAGGAGGTGGCCACCCGGACCAGCCGGTACGGGGCCGGCCATCCGGTGACCCTGGTGGCCCGCTCCCTGCTCACCCTGCACCTGCTGCTCCAGGCGGAGGCGAGCAGCGACGAGGCCGAACGGCTCGGCCTGGCCGGCCGGGCCCTGGCCGAGATCACCGGGGTCCGGGCGGCCCGCGACCGGCTGTTCGGCGTCACATCACCGAACGCCACCCGCAGCCGGCGTTACGAGGCCCGCGCCCTGCTGCTGCTCGGCCAGGGGGAAAGGGCGCGGCACTGCCTCGAGTACGCCCTCGCCTTCGAGAACGCCCACAACGACGGCCAGGAAACGCCGGGCACCGGGCAGACCCTCTACCAGCTGGCCCGGGTGAACCGCGCCCTCGGGGAGCCGGGGAAGGCTCTTGATCAGGCCAAGCGCGCGTACCGGATCTTCTCGCGGCACAACCCGGACGGCACTTCGGCTCGCCAGGCCCGGCAGCTCATCGGGGAACTCGGCGCGGACCAGGCTCTCAGCCTGGAGCCTGCGCAATAGCCGCACCCGTGACCTCCGCGGTTGCGCACGAGATCACCATTCGCCGGCATCAGGTCCGGCCAGGCCGGCGGAGAACTTCAGGGTCCAGGCCACCGTGTGCGCCACGAGGCTGTGACCGGGCAGTACGCGCGGTCCGCAGGAGCCGCTGCCGATGCCGTGCTGGGCGGCATCGAGATGAACGTAGGTGCGGCCGTCCGGCACCAGGTCCGGCGTGTGCCGGGCGGCGGTGAGCCGTTCCGGTGACCAGCGGCGGACGGCGAAGTCGAAGTGCGGGTCGCCGGTCACGCCGAGGCGGTGGCCCGCGCTGTCGGACAGGGACAGGCGGCGGGCGTGCATGCGGTTGCCGTTCTCCTGGGGCCGGATATACGGGGTGGCGAGCGCGCCGGCCGGGGCGCTGAACCGGCCGACGCGGGTGGCGAGATAGGTGTCCCGGTAGGCCTCTCCCGGGCCGCGGCCGAACCAGCTCACGTCTTCGATGACGGCGTCGAGCACGAGCCGCAGCCCGATCTTCGGCAGCGGGCAGGGCCAGGTGCCGTCGGGCGCGACGTGGATGGACAGCAGGCTGCCGGCCGCCTGCCGCGGATCGGCGGCCCAGGTGAGGGTGGCCAGGAAGCCGAAGTCGGCTCCCGCGGACGCCACCCTCAGCCGGGTGCGCAGTCCGCCCTCGCCGCGCTGGACCGCGATGATCCTGTGCTGCAGGCGGTCCAGGCCCGCCCGGCGCCACGCGCCGGCCACCGTCGGGCCGTCGTTGTCGGTCGGGGCGCGCCAGAAGTCCAGGGACGCCGAGTGCACGGCCAGCCGGCCCAGGCGGCGCAGCTCGCCGGTATCGCCGTCGAGGACGGCGCACCCCAGGGCGAGCTGACCGGGGCGCTCACCGTCCGCCGCCGCGGCCACGACCGGCGGGCCCGGCTTCTCCGCGGCCGGCTGGCCGGGCTGCGGCTGGCTGGGTTGCGGCTGGCCGAGCTGGGCCTGGGCGAAGGTGACCTCGTGGCCGGCCGCGGCCCAGGGAGCGTCCGCGGCCAGCGACGCGGTGACGGTCAGCCACCGCTCGTCTCCGGGTACGGACGCCATGCTATCGATCAGGGCCCGGGGGAACCCGACGCGAACGGTGCCGGCCGCGGGCACCTGCGGCACCTCCAGAACCCCTGCTGCGACGGGCATCCCGCCGTCCTCGACCGTCCACCTGAAGCCGTACGCCGCGGTGCTGGCGGTGTGCTGCCGGTTCTCCGCCGAGATGCTCCGGGTGCCGGGATCGATCGTGATCCTGACCGGCGAGAACACCGCCTTGGCCTCGAGCAGCCCCGGAGACGGGGTGCGGTCGGGAAAGACCAGGCCGTCGATGACGAAGTTGCCGTCGTGCACGGGCTCGCCGAAGTCGCCCCCGTAGGCGAAGTACCGTTCGCCCGCCGGGGTGACCTGGGTGATCCCGTGGTCGATCCATTCCCAGATGAACCCGCCGTGCAGGCGCGGGTGCCGGTCGAACAGGGCCTGGTATTCGGCCAGGCCGCCCGGCCCGTTGCCCATGGCGTGCCCGTATTCGCACAAGATCATGGGCAGGCGGCGACGGCGCGCGTCATGCTCGGGGTCCGCGGTGACGGCTTCCTGCCGCCGCCCGATCGCGTCGAGTTCCTCGTACCCGGCGTACATCCGGCTGTAGACGTCGGCGTAGAAGGAGCCGGGCTCGCCCTCGTAGTGGATCAGGCGGCTGGTATCGCGGCCGCGGATCCATTCGGCCATCTTCTCGAGATTGGCGCCGGTGCCTGACTCGTTGCCCAGCGACCACATGATCACGCTGGGGTGATTCTTGTCCCGCTCGACGGTGCGCTGGATACGGTCCAGGCAGGCCGGCCCCCACCGGGGATCGCCGCTGGGGTTGCCGCGCCAGTCCACCAGGGCGAAACCATGGGTCTCCAGGTCGCACTCGTCGATCACCAGCAGCCCGTACTCGTCGCACAGGTCGAGGAACCGCGGGTCCGGCGGATAGTGACTGGTCCGCACCGCGTTGATGTTGTGCCGTTTCATCAGGACGATGTCCGCCCGCATCGTGGCCTCGTCCAGGCTGCGGCCCGTCTCGGGATGCCACTCGTGACGGTTCACGCCGCGGAACTGCACCGGACGGCCGTTGAGCCGGATGCGCCCGTCCCGGACCTCGATGCGGCGGAACCCGACCCGGAAGCCGATCTCCCCGCCCGGGCCGGTCAGGACCGCGGAGTACAGGCGGGGATGTTCGTCCGACCAGGGTTCGGCGGCGACCTGGTGACCGGCGTTGGCCTGCGCGCCGGCGATCCCGAGTTCCGGTACCGACACCACCGCCGGGACGTCGGTATCGACCCGGAGCAGGCCGGCCCCGCGGCCGGCGTCGTAGTCGGCGTGGACGAAGAAGTCCCGGACCGCACCGGCCGGTGCGTTGATGACCGTCACGCTGCGGAAGATGCCGGACAGCCACCACATGTCCTGGTCCTCGAGATAGGACCCGGCGGACCACTGGTGCACGCGCACCGCGATGACGTTGTCACCGGGCCTGACCAGGGGCGTGATGTCGAACTCCCGGATCAGCCGGCTGCCCTTGCTGTGGCCGACGGCGGCCTCGTTGACGAACACGGCGAAGCACGAGTCCACCCCGTCGAAGCGGACGACGCTCGACCCGCTGAAATCCCATTCCGGCGGCAGCGTGAAGTGCCGCCGGTACTCACCGGTGGGGTTGCGGTCGGGAACGTGCGGCGGGTCGACCGGAAACGGATAGGTCAGGTTGGTGTACGCGGGCGGGCTGTACCGGGGCGGGCCGGGCAGGCCGGCCAGCTGCCACGCCGAAGGCACCGCGATGTCATCGAAATGAGCGTCGTCGAAGTCCGCGGCCTCGAATCCCGCCGTCAGGTCCCCCAGGCCCCGTGCGCAGCGGAACTTCCACGTCCCGTCCAGGCTGACCCGGACGCTGCCCATGACACCCGATGCGCGCGCCGGGGCATAGCCATGCCCGGGGATGAACGACTCGACATAGCTCAGGTCGCCAGGAAACGTCCGGTAGGTCATGGAAGTTATTCTCGCGGGTGCGAAAAGCCAGCCCGTTCGGCCGTCAAAGGGTCATTATCCCGAACGGACGGCGTTTCCCGCGGTCCCGCCCCATCGGGCCTGCCGGGGTTTGCGGCATCCGGCCGGCTAGCTGGCCGAGGCGGCTAGCTCGCGGGCACAGCGCGGATCCGGCGACTGGCTGGCGGGCAGGGTCAGCATGATCCGCAGGCCGCGCGGGACGGCGGGCGCGGCCTGGGCGGTGCCGCCGTGCGCGGCGGCGATCTCGGCGGCGATGGCGAGGCCGAGGCCGGAACCGGGGCGGGACGGCCGGGACCCGGCGTTCCCGGCCCGGTAGAAGCGCTCGAAGATGTGCGGCAGCTTGTCCGGCGGAACCCCGGGGCCGTCGTCGCTGACCTCGATGGCGACGTGACCGCCGGCCGCGGCCGCGGACGCGGTGATCGTGCCCACGGTGTCGCCGGGGGTGTGCACGAGCACGTTCATCAGGAGGTTGTCGACGGCGCGGCGCAGCAGTTCCTCGTCGCCGACCGTCGCCAGGCCGCCGGCGATCCGCACCCGCCAGCTCCGCGCGGGGTCGGCGATCCTGACCCGGTCCGCGCACCCGGTGACCACGGCGGTCACGTCCACCGGCTCGCGGGACTGGCCGGGATGCTGGCCGAGCCGGGCGAGGCGGAGCATGTCGTCCACCAGCCGGCTCATCCGCCGCGTCTCCAGCACGATCCGGTCCATCACCTCGTCGACCTCGTCGGGGCTGGACAGGGCGCCCTGCTGGTAGAGCTCGGCGTTGGCGCGCAGCGACGCCAGCGGGGTGCGCAGCTCGTGGCTGGCGTCGGCGAAGAACCGGCGCATCTGCTGCTGGCTGGCCTCACGTTCCTGCAGGCCGGCCTCGATCCGGGCCAGCATCCCGTTCAGCGCCGAGCCGAGCCTGCCCACCTCGCTTCGCGGACTGTGCGGGGTGACCCGGTCGGTGAGGTCGCCGGCGGTGATCCGGTCGGCCTGCCTGGCCATCGTCTCGATCGGGCGCAGGCCGCGGCGCAGCACGACGAAGACGCCGAGGCCGATGAGCAGCACCACGACGATGGAGCCGAACGCGACGATGACCTCGACCTGGTCGATGGTCCTGGCCACCTGGTCCAGGCTGGTGCCCGCGACCAGGGATCCGCCCATGGCGTGCAGCGACCAGACCCGGATCTGCGTCCGCCCGTTCGCGCCGACCAGGGTATGCGGGCCGGGCTTGACGGCAGCCCTGGCCGCGGTGGGCGACAGGATCCAGCTATAGCCGCCGGTACCGCCGTTCGCGGCCACCTGCAGCGTCACCTGCTTGCCGCGCAACGGCAGGAAGGCCAGGTCGAAGGCGCCGGGGAGGGCCTGGGCCTTGGCGCTGCCCGGCGGCCTGAACTGCGCGGGCACCGCACGCGCGTTCACCGGACGGTCGAGCGCGGCACTGTTGGCCAGGATGGCGGCCAGCCTGGGCAGGGTCAGGGTCAGCGCCCCGTGCAGGTTGCTGTCGGTCTGGCCGAGCAGGTAGCGGCGCATGGTGGTGACCGCGCCGACGTCGAACGCCACCAGCGCGACCAGCGTGACGACCACGACGCCGGCCATCACCTTGAGGCGCAGCTGGGCGCACAGCAGCCGCCGGAGCAGCGCCCCGGTGCGGGACGTTCGCCTATGACCCATCGGAACTCGCCTGGCTTTCATCCGGGACCGCCTCGTCGCCGGGATCGTTGTGGTCGCTGGGCCGCGGCAGGCGCAGGCTGTAGCCGACGGCCCGCTGAGTGTGGATCAGGGTCGGCCCGTCGCTGGCCAGCTTGCGTCGCAGGTAGGTGACGTAGGTGGACACGACCGTGCTGGATCCGCCGAAGTCATAGTCCCACACGTGGTCCAGGAGCTGGGCGCGGGTGAGCACCCGGCCGGGGTTGAGCATGAAGTAGCGGAGCAGCCGGAACTCGGTCGGCGACAGCTCGACGAGGCGGCCGCCCCGGCGGACCTCGTAGGTGTCCTGGTCGAGGGTGAGGTCCGCGAACGACAGCACCGGCTCGGCCGGCGCCGGGCGGGTGCGGCGCAGCACGGTGCGGACCCGGGCGGCCAGTTCCTCCAGCCCGAACGGCTTGGTTATGTAGTCGTCGCCGCCGATGGTGAGCCCGGTGACCTTGTCGTCCTGGGTGTCCTTCGCGGTCAGGAAGATCACCGGGACCTGCGATCCGTCCCGGCGCAGCCTGCGGACGATCTCGAACCCGTCCACGTCGGGCAGCATCACGTCCAGGATGACCAGGTCGAAGGAGTGGCCGCGGGCCAGGCGGAGCGCATCGGTCCCGTTCTCCGCGGCGGTCACCTCGAAGCCGAGGAAGCGCAGGGAAGCGGCGACGGCCTCCCTCAGGAAATGCTCGTCGTCCACCACGAGCAGGCTCCCGTGGTCGGATGGCATCACATCATCGCAGCATACGGCGGTGAACGTCGTGTACGAGAAATGTGCGAGTTTCGTGTGAGCGGCCCGCGCCCCGGTTGACACCGAACTCACACGGAGATCATCCAGCTTCTTTCAGAACCGCCGTAGAAGGTGAGGCTCACTACCCGGTCCGGGCGGTCCCGGCTTCGCCCGAAGCCCCGGACGGCACGTGAAGCAGCGGAGGATCTCGTGGCGCAACTTGGCTCCCCGGCCACGCAGGCCGGCCCCGACGACAGCGGCCGGCGGCCGGCGGTACGCGGATCACGGCTGGCCCGGCGGCGCCGCGTGCTGCTCGGCGCGGGCATCGCGGCGGCCCTGCTGGCCGTGGGCGGGCTGATCGGCGCGTCCTTCGTGAAGTCGCCGCAGCAGCTGGCCGCGGACACCGCGGCGCCGCCGCCCACGGTGACCACGGCCCCGGTCGTCTCCCAGATCCTCACCTCGTCGGTCGAGATGCGCGGCGTGGTGTACCCGGCCACGCAGTACGACGTGTACGCGAGCGCTCCGTCGTCTTCGGGGTCGTCTTCGGGGTCGTCTTCGGGGTCCGCCGGGTCCGCGGTGTACATATCGAAGCTGGACGTCGCCGCCGGCGGCACGATCACCAGCGGCGAGCAGCTCGCCGAGCTCGACGGCCAGCCGCTGTTCGCGCTGGCCGGCCCGGTGCCCGCGTGGCGGGACCTGACGCCCGGCGAGACCGGGCCGGACGTGACCGAGCTGCAGGACGCGCTGGCCTCGCTCGGGTACTACGACGATGGCGACACGCCCGGGTACTTCGGTCCGGCGACCGAGTACGCGGTCTACCTGTACTACGAGCACCTCGGCTACACCCCGCCGGTCTCCGGCGGGGTGCCGGCCGCGGACGTGGTCTTCCTGCCGTCGCTGCCCGCGACGGTGGTCGCGGTGAACGGCGCGACCGGCGAGCAGCCCGGCCAGCCGTTCCTCGAGCTCGCCGCCCGCGGGTCGCTGGCGCTGACCGGCGAGCTGCCGCCGGCCTACGCCGGCCAGGTGAAGGCCGGCCTGAAGGTGACGATCTACGACGAGGTGACCGGCATCCACGCGACGGGCACCGTCGCGGACCTGGGGACGCCGACCACCACGGTGCCGGCCGGCACGATCGTGGACATCGGGGGCGGCTCGGGCTCGGCGGGCTCTTCGGGGTCCGCCGGCTCCGGGTCTTCGGGGTCTTCTGGCTCCTCCGGCTCCTCCGGATCGAGCAGCTCGGGCAGCTCGGGCAGCTCGGCGTTCATCCCGCTGGCCGTGCATCCGTCCACCCCGCTGACTTCGGCGCTGAACGGCGAGAACGTCCTGGTCACCGTGGAGACCGGGCGGACCGAGGGCGCGGTGCTCACGGTACCGGTCGCCGCCATCGTCAGCACGGCGTCGGGCGCGAGCTACGTCACCGTGGTCGGCGCGCACGGGAAGCAGACCCAGGTCCCGGTGACGCCGGGGATCTCCGAGAACGGCTTCGTCCAGGTGACCCCGGTGACCTCCGGCGCGCTGGCCGCGGGCGACCGCGTGGTGGTGAGCGGGTGATGACAGTGCGCATCACTGGGCGGATCTCCGGGCCGGTGATCGAACTGCGCGGCCTGGCCCGCACCTATCCCGGCCCGCCGCCGGTGCCGGCGCTGCGCCCGGCCGACCTGGTGATCGAGGCGGGCGACTACGTGGCGGTCACCGGGCCGTCCGGCTCGGGCAAGTCGACGCTGCTGCACCTGCTCGGCCTGCTCGACTCGCCGACCGAGGGCAGCTACCTGCTGGACGGCCTGGACACGTCCGCGCTGAACGACCGGGACCGGTCGGCGCTGCGGGGCAGCCGGATCGGGTTCGTCTTCCAGGCGTTCCACCTGCTGCCCTACCGGACCGCGCTGGAGAACGTGCTGCTCGCCGAGCTCTACAACCAGACGCCCCGGGCCGGCCGGTTCCACGCGGCGGCCGGCGCGCTCGAAGCGGTCGGGCTGGGACACCGGCTCGACGCGCTGCCCACCACGCTGTCCGGCGGGGAGTGCCAGCGGGTCGCGATAGCGCGGGCGCTGGTGAACCGGCCGAGCCTGCTGCTGTGCGACGAGCCGACCGGGAACCTGGACTCGCGCAACGCGGCCGCGCTCATGGACCTGCTCGACCAGCTGAACGCGGCCGGTTTCACGATCGTGGTGATCACGCACGACGCCGGGGTGGCGGCCCACGCCGGCCGGGCGGTCGCCATCAGCGACGGGGTGCTGTCCGAGCCGATCGAGGTCGATCATGCGTAGGTCACCGGCCGGCCTGCCGGCCCCGCGGCTGACCGCACGGGACGCGGCCGCCGAGGCGGTCGCCGGGATCGTGCAGCGCCCCGGCCGGGCCGTGCTGACCATGCTCGGCACGGTTCTCGGCGTGGGCGCGTTCGTGGCCGTGCTCGGCATGACCGCCACCGGGGCGGGCCAGATCTCGCACCAGTTCACGGTCCTGGAGGACACCACGGTGACCGTGGAGGACAACGGCCCGGCCAACAACGTCGCCCCGCCGGACGCCAATCCCGCCATCGGCTTCCCGGCCGACGCGGACGCGATCGCCGGCCACGTCGACGGGGTTGTCGCCGCGGGCGTCTGGTGGCCGGTCTCCCTCCCGGACGGTACGGACTTCACCGGCTCGCTCGCGCTCGCCGCCACCGCCTCCCAGACGGTCAACCTGCTGGCCGCCTCGCCCGGTGCGGTGCGCGCGATGGGGCTCAGCATGACCGCGGGCTCGCCGCTGACCGCGTATGAGAACGACACCGGCCAGCACGTCGCGATGATCGACACCACCACGGCGAGCCTGCTCGGCATCTCCCCCGCGCGCCTGGCCAGCCATCCCGCGGTGTTCGTCGACGGCATGCCGTACACGGTGGTCGGCATCTACGGCTCCGCCCAGCGCGTAGTGACCGACGAGAGCGCGATGCTCATCCCGGAGAAGACGGCCCTGGCCGACTTCGGCAACCCGCAGCCGGGCATCGGGAACCAGGACGAAGCCCAGATGGTCATCGCGACCAGGATCGGCGCCGCGCAGGCGGTGGCGCGGCAGATCGCCGCCGCCGAGCGGCCGGCCGACCCGGGCCGGCTGGTCGTGACGTCGCCGCCCAGCCCGCAGAACCTGCAGAGCGAGGTGACCGGCGACCTGGCCGGGCTGTTCCTCATCCTCGCGCTGGTCAGCCTGCTGATCGGCGCGGTCGGGATCGCGAACACCACGCTGGTCGCCGTGCTCGAGCGCACCGAGGAGATCGGGCTGCGCCGCGCCGTCGGCGCCCGGCCGCGGCACATCGCCGCGCAGTTCCTCGCCGAGTCGGTGACGCTCGGCACGCTCGGCGGGCTG
>Ga0335078_10002436_pt1 | contig 28199 bp, 20 predicted proteins | sample Lox_Sample_32_FD_206711 | JGI IMG/M metagenome (GOLD analysis project Ga0335078, IMG submission 206711) | Soil microbial communities from Loxahatchee National Wildlife Refuge, Florida, United States - Lox_Sample_3.2 | ecosystem: Environmental > Terrestrial > Soil > Wetlands | place: USA...
AATGAAGCGCACATTCCCCGCAATCCTGCTGGCCGCCTTCACACTCACAACATTCGCGCGCGTCGCCGATGCGCAATCGAAGCGTCCGATGACGTTCGACGATCTGATCTCCATGCAGCGCGTGAGCGACCCGCAGGTTTCCCCGGATGGGAAACGGATTGCGTTCACGGCGGCGACGCCGGATGTGCCGGCGAATCGCAATGCTTCAAACATCTGGGTGATGCCGGCACGGGGCGGCGACGCGAAGCAGATTACCTCCAGCGGACACGATAACAGCCCGCGATGGGCGCCGGACGGAGAGCGAATCGCGTTTCTTTCTTCGCGTGACGGCGATGCGCAAATTTATTTCGTCGCGCCGGATGGCGGGAACGCCACGAAACTGACGAGCGCGCCAAGCGGCGTGGACAACCTCTACTGGGCCCCGGACGGCAAGTCGCTGGCGTTCACTTCGTTGGCGTATCCGGATTGTCACGACGACGCGTGCAACAAAGCGCGGATCGACGCCGCGGATCAAAGCAAAGTGAAGGCGCACATCGCGGATCACCTGCTCTATCGCCACTGGACGCACTGGAATGATGAGCGGCGCAGCCACCTTTTTGTGATTTCCAGCGACGGCGGCGCTTCGCGCGACATCACCCCCGGAGTTCATTACGACGTGCCACCGGACTTTCGCGGCGAAGCGACGGACATTGCGTATTCGCCGGACGGCCGCGAGCTGTGCTTCGTCGCGGTGACGGATCCGATGGAAGCCATCAGCACAAACGGCGATCTGTTTCTTGTGCCGGCGGACGGCTCCGCCGCGCCGAAGCGCATCACGCAAAATCCTGGCTACGACGGGCACCCCGTTTATTCACCGGATGGAAAGACGATCGCGTACCACGCGCAACTGACGCCGGAATATGAATCGGATCGCTGGCGGCTTTTTTTGTACGACCGCGCGAGTGGCAAGGCGACGAATTTAACGGAGAGCTTCGACCGCAGCGTGGACAACATGGCGTGGTCAGCAGACAGCCGCACGATTTATTTCACGGCGGAAGAACACGCGGAATCGCCGATCTATTCCATCGCGGCGCAGACGGGCGCGAATCCGACGGTGGTGATCAAGGATGGATTCAACGGCGAACTTGCCGTGAATGGCCCTGTGCGCGCGTTTGTGTTCACGCGGTCGAGTTTGACGGCGCCCGCGGAAATTTTCACCGCGGGGCTGAACGGCGGACGAACGCGGCAGCTGACGCATTTCAACGATGCGCATCTGGCGCGGCTCGATCTTTCGGCGCCGGAATGGTTTTGGTTTGACGGCGCAGGCGGCACATCCGTGGAAGGCGCGGTGATCAAGCCGCCGCATTTCGATCCGGCGAAAAAATATCCGACTATTTTCCTGATTCACGGCGGCCCGCAGGGCGCGTGGGAGGATAGCTGGGGCTATCGCTGGAATCAGGAACTATTCGCCGCGCCGGGATACGTGATCGTGATGGTGAATCCGCGCGGCTCGACGGGCTACGGACAGAAATTTACCGACGAGATCACGAACGACTGGGGCGGCAAGGCGTACGAGGATTTGATGAAGGGGCTGGACTACGCGATTGCGAATTACAAATACATCGACGCTGACAAAATCGGCGCGGCCGGTGGATCGTTCGGCGGATACATGATCGACTGGATCGCCGGGCACACCGGGCGTTTCAAGGTGCTGGTGAGCCACGCCGGGCCGTACGATTTGGTGAGCATGTACGGCGGGACGGAGGAGCTGTGGTTTGTCGAGCACGATTTGCAGGGCACGCCGTGGACGAATCCGGAGAGCTATCGCAAGTGGGCGCCTTCGACGTACGCGGCGGAATTCGGCAAATACAAAACACCGACGCTGGTGATGGAAGGCGAATTGGATTTCCGCGTGCCGTACACGCAGGACCTGGAATTTTTCACCGCGCTGCAGCGGCAGAATGTGCCATCGAAGCTGGTGATTTTCCCGGACGAAGGCCACTGGATTTTGAAGCCGCAAAATAGCCAGCTCTGGTACAAGACCTTTCTGGATTGGGTGGGGCAATACTTGAAGTGATCGCGAGCGCGGCGAGTTTTCCGGAAGAATCTTACGGCGTGCCGCGCTTGTGATCCTGATGGCCGTGCGTGAACCAGCCGAGGCCAATGCGAACTTCAATCGTGTTGATGCCGGGATTTGGTTCAACGAGGCCGGCATTTGAAATGTGCAGGAAGCGCAGCTCGGCGGAATACGTGGCGCGATCCGTGAAGTAATGTATGCCGATTGCGCCGGTGGGCGTGAAGTTCACGCTCGATGTTCCCGTCGGCACGGTGTGATTTGAAAACAGAACGCCGCCGCCCAGTTCCAGGTATGGCGCGAAGCGGCGATCCGAAACAAAATTCCATTTCAAATTAATCGGATTGAAGCCGGCGCCGTAGGCCGTGTTCGCCGGCTGAAAAACCAGGAAGACGGGCACCGCATCAATTGCATATTCAAATTTCCCGCGCAAAAATCCGGGGCCGTGCGCCTTCGTCAAAATCCAGCCGTAACGAACGCCTGCGTTGAAGACGCTGTCACTGGACGTGCTGCCATTCGTGCCGTGTCCACCACCGGTCCAGATTTCGATCTCACTGCCGCCATCCACTGGCCGCTGTTGCGCGCGGCACAATCCCGCAAGCGAAAGCGCCGCGAGGGTGACGAAGAAAATTCTTGCGGTCTTCAGAGTCATTCGGCTCCCCGTCACGAAAAAATCAGCCCGCCGTTGATGTCCACACATGCACCATTTATATAGGATGCGTCGGCGGAGGCAAGGTAGGCCACCAGCGCCGCCACTTCTTCGGATGCCCCTTCGCGGCCAAGCGGCGTCATCGCGGCGACGCGCTGGCGAATTTCCTGCTTCGTAAATTTGTCGTGAAAAGCGGTGGCAATCATTCCGGGACAAACGGCGTTCACGCGAATTGTGCGCGGAGCCAATTCCTTTGCCAGGCCGCGAGTGAACGTGGAAAGCCCGCCCTTGGACGTAGCGTAAGCGATCGCGCCGGGGCCGCCGCCGTCGCGCGCGGCCTGCGAGGACACATTTATGATGGCGCCGCCGTCGCTCATCTTCGGCGCCGCAGCCTTGCACATTAGAAACGCGCTCTTCAGGTTCACGGCCATCACCGAATCCCAAAAGGCTTCGTCCATCTCGCTGAGATTCTTGCGCGCCAGCAAGCCTCCGGCATTGTTGACGAGAATGTCGATGGGCGCCTGAAAAGTGAGATGCACTTTTTCGATGAACGCCTCGACTTCAGCCGTTTTCGTCACGTCCACTTTGACGGCAAGCGCCTTCGCGCCGGAACGCTCAAGATCCGCGCTGAGCTGCTTCGCCGCATCCGCGCTATCGTGATAGCAGAACGCGACCGCGGCGCCGCATTTCGCGAGCCGCAGCACGATGGCGCGGCCGATGTCGCGCGCGCCGCCGGTGACCACTGCCAGTTTGTTGGCGAGGTCAACCATTTTCAGGGCAATTGCCGTTGCGATGTTGCAAGCACGCGGGAAGTGTAAGGCAAAGCGATGGGCAACACAATTTAGTGGCACGTGTGCGGCGCGAGGAATTTAGTGGCGGAGCATTCTTGCCTGCGCGGTGTCATCCTGAGGGCATCCGACCAGAATGCCGGAAGGATGCGGGCGATGCATTTGCGGCGAACGAAATTTGATCGGACGGTGCGTAGCGAGCGGCGCGTTTCAGTGTGGGCAGCAGTGTCTCAGCTTGGCCACTTTCGCGGAGCACATCTGACGTCTCGTCTCGCCGCCGACTGTCGCGGCGATGTAGACTGAATTGTTCCAGCTGGGATGAATTCTGTGCGCGAAATCTGCTTGCCTATGAAACGATCTCGTCGTCAATGCGTGATTGCATTCGCTACGGCGGCGATGTGGCTGCTCGCTAACGGCGCGGCGCTCGCGCAGGCCAATTCGACACCGCCATTTCCCCTGATGCCAGCCGCGCAGCAAAGTGCTCCTCCTGGACCAGTGCTGCGCGTTAACGTCCGATTGATTCAAGTAAACGTGATCGCACAGGATGGCAGCGGCAAGCCGGTGACGGATTTGACCAAGGACGACTTCACGATAATGGAAGCAGGCAAGCCGCAGCCGGTCGCGATTTTTGCGAAGCAGATTACCGGCTCTTCGGACGCGACGGCGCCGGCGGCAACTTCCGCAGCGCGGAATTTTTTCTCGAATCACGTGCAGAGCAGCCTGGAGGGCGCGAACAGCGTCACGGTAATTCTGCTGGACGCGGTGAATACGAGTTTTCACGATTTGGTTTTTGCGCGAGCGCAGGTGGTCGCGTTTTTGCGTCAGCTCCATCCACGGGATCAGGTCGCGCTGTATCTGCTCACTCCGTCGAAGCTCTACACGCTCCACGATTTCACAAATGATTCGGCGCGGCTGGTTCGGCTGATGGGGGGACGCGAGAGCGCGGCAAATGCGGCGTCGGCGTCCGCGGCGTCAACGTATTCAACCGCCAGCGCGGATCCCGACGCCGCGCGCGCAAACAAGCTGCTGGCCGATGCGCTTGCCGAATCCAATCATTTTCAGCACGGCGGGCTCGGACTGGTGGAATCCACGAATCTCGCGTTGAGGCAGATCGCCAGCAACGTCGTGAACATTCCGGGACGCAAAAATCTTGTCTGGATTTCAGATGATTTCCCCGTCTCGATGGGCAGCCCGGGCTCAGCCGGCACGCGGGAAGTTCATGAGGACTTTACGGCGGCAATGTCCGTGACCGCGAAAATCCTGGGCGATGCGAACGTCGCGGTGTACCCGGTGGATGCGCACGGACTGCAGGCGCCGAAGGGCGGCGGCCTATTCGCCGCGCCCACGAACGACCTGATGCTGGAAATCGCTCGGGGCACGGGCGGACGTGCGTTCTACAACACCAACAGCCTGACCGGCGCGATTCGCAGAGCGGTCGACGATGCGAGTGTTTCCTACCTGCTGGGCTACTATCCGGCAAACGAGAATTGGGACCGCAAATTTCGCGGCATCGTGGTGAAAGTTGCGCGCCGCGGAGTTCATCTTCGCTATCGGACCGGATATTACGCGGATCCCGAGGTTCAACCGGAAGACGTTGTGCACAGCCGGCTGATCTGGGACGCGATTCGCAGCCCGCTACAACTTTTCAATCTGGGTCTTGAGGTGCAGGCGGACCCGCAGCAGGGTGCGGTCGATCGCGAACTGAACGTTCAGATTCGCATCGCGCCGGGGCAAATGCGCCTTGAACAGGATGGCGACCGCTGGACGGACACCATCGACGTGGTGTGGGTGGGATTGAGCGCCGACGGGCGTGTTCTGAGCAGCGACCACGACATCATCGGCATACGGCCCGCGCAGCCCGGCTACCAAGAAATTCAACAGAAAGGGTTCACGTTCAGCGAACACGTGGCCATGGGAAATGAGTCCGTGGAAATGAAATTGATCGTTCGTGACAGGGGAAGCGGCGCAATCGGCTCGGTGAATATCCCGCTGGCGCGTCTGTTTGCAAATTTCACGCCCGGCGCGGCGCAGAATTAATCCGCGCTACCAGCTGTGCATCGTGCCGTCGAGCGCGCGGTTCACGGGCAGATACGCCTGCTTGTAGGGAAATTTCGCCGCAAGTTCTTCGTTGATATCCACTCCGAGGCCCGGCGCATCGCCCGGGTACATGAAACCGTTTGAGAAAGAATACTTGTGCGGAAAAACCGAATCGGTTTCGGCCGAATGCACCATGTATTCCTGAATTCCAAAATTGTGAACGCTTAAATCAAAATGCAGCGCGGCGGCCATGCAGACGGGACTCATGTCCGTGGCACCGTGGCAACCGGTGCGAACCTGATGCATTTCGGCGAGGCTGGCAATCTTGCGCATGTGCGTGATGCCGCCGGCGTGGACGACCGCGGTGCGGATGTAATCGATGAGCTGTTCTTTGATGAGCCGCTCGCAGTCGTAGACGGAGTTGAAAACCTCGCCGACGGCGATCGGAGTGGTCGTGTGTTGCCGGATCAGGCGGAAGCCGTCCTGCAATTCCGCGGGGGTTGGATCTTCGAGCCAGAAAAGGTGATATGGCTCCAGGCTCCTGCCGAGCCGCGCGGCTTCGATCGGGGTCAACCGGTGATGCGCATCGTGGAGGAGTGGTAGTTCTTCGCTAAATTCCTTCCGCAGCCGCGCGAAAAGTTGCGGGACCAAGTTGAGATAACTTTCCGTGTTCCAGGTTTCCTCGACCGGCAGGCTGCCTTCTTGCGCGGCTTCGTACTGCATTTTTCCGCGGCCGACGCCGTAAATTTTGCCGAGGCCCGGCACGCCGGACTGCGCGCGAATGGCTTTGTAGCCAAGTTTCTGATAATCCGCGACGGCGGCGACGGTTTCCTCAATATTCGCGCCATTCGCGTGGCCGTAAACCAGCACAGCGTCGCGCGACGCTCCACCGAGGAGTTGATACAGCGGCACGCCCAGACTTTTCGCCTTGATGTCCCACAGCGCAACATCCACCGCGGAAATCGCGCACATGGTCACCGGCCCACGGCGCCAGTAAGCGCCCTTGTAGAGGTAATGCCAGGTATCTTCGATGCGGGCTGCGTCGCGGCCAATCAGCAGCGGCGCGACGTGATCCTTCAAGTAGCTGACGACGGCCAGCTCGCGGCCGTTCAGCGTCGCGTCACCGAGGCCGTAGACGCCGTCTTCCGTCACCAGCTTCAGCGTGACGAAATTTCTGCCGGGGCTGCAAACGATCACCTTGGCGTCAACAATTTTCATCGAGACTCACGCTTGCTCGCGAAGCGGCGCTTCCATCTTTGCGCTGAAATTCCCAGACGGCGAATATAAATGTTGTGACGCGAAAAGACTATCAAGAACTAGCGGCGATAGGAGTGATTGCCAAAGCAGAAGCGATTGTCCGGCCGGATGCGCTTAGGACGCGCGGCGCTTGGCCGAACCAGAACGCGACGCGCGCGGGCCGGATAATTTCATTGCGGAGGCTCGGCGAAGGAGCAAATCCAACTCCCGATCCTTCGGTGGAGCGCTGCGGCGGCGCTTCCGCGGCGTCGCCTTTCGTTTCGGTTTTTTCTTCGCAGGCATCTGCTGTTCCTCAACGGTTGCGTGATCTGAATCAAATTCTGTGCCGGACACGCTAACGCCGATGTCTTGTGATGTCAATTGCTTGCTACGCGGCGGAGCGCATCGGGGCTTACACAGCCCGCGCCGAGCAGGTTTGCTTCTGGTGGGGGAAAACATTACTCTCGTTTTCGCGATGAGTCCTCAACTGAATGCTCAGACGATTCTGGTTGGAGTGGTCTGGTACATTGCGTTTCTCTTTTCCACCGTGTGTCATGAGGGTTCGCACGCACTGGTGGCGAAATGGGGCGGGGACCTCACGGCGTTTCACGGCGGCCAGGTTTCGCTGAATCCAATTCCGCATATTCGGCGCTCGCCCTGGGGCATGATCATCATCCCGATTCTTTCCTACGCCCTGTTTGGCTGGATGATGGGTTGGGCCAGCGCGCCGTATGATCCGCTGTGGCAGCAACGCCATCCCCGCCGGGCGGCATGGATGGCGCTCGCCGGTCCAGCGGCGAATCTGATTCTCTGTTTGCTTGCCGCCATCGCCATCCGCATCGGCGTCCACACCGGTACTCTGCAAGCACCGGCGCCGGACTCGATTGACCTCGCTCACCTCGCCCGCGTGACGGAATTGCCGGGCGGCGCGGTAAACCTGGGGACCACGTTCCTCAGCGTGATGTTTGTTTTGAATTTGCTCCTGTTCACTTTCAATTTGCTGCCCGTTCCTCCGCTGGATGGAAATGTGGGCATCACCGTTCTGATGAAGGAAACCACCGCCGCGCGGTTCGTGAACTGGACGCGAACCAGCCACTACGCATTCGTGGGTCTTTTGGCTGCGTGGTATTTATTCGGAGAAATTTTCTTTCGCATTTTTGCGTTTGCGATTCATTTGCTGTACGCCGGCGCCGGTTACTGAGAATCAGTTACATCGCCCGATAACCCCGTCTCGGGGAAAATCGTCAGGTTTGTTCCGATCGCCTTCTACAGGAATTCCGGGATTCTTGGATTCTGCTGAGCTCAGTAGCATGCACTTAGCCGCCCGACTCCCAAGGTGATATATTCTGTGCTCCGTCCGGAGGGTGAACATGCATGAGATGAAGAAGTCCAACGCTCAAACGTCGTTTGGCATCTTCAGTCCCACAGGGCATGTGGTGATGGCGTTTGCAACCGAGGCGAATGCACAAGCGGCGCTCGCCGCGCTGGTGGCCGCCGGTTTTCAGAAAGACGACATTACCTACTATCGTAGCCAAGAGGTTCTGGCGCAGATCAAGGAAGTGCAGGAGCTGGGGGAGAAGGCCTATCAACTCGGCCAGGAAACCGAAAAGGTTGATCGCTACATTGAACTGGCGAAACAGGGCGCCGGCGTTCTGTCGGTTTACGCGCCGAAGGACAAAGATTCAAAGCGAGCGGTGGATATTGCGCGTCCATTCAAGCTGAAGTTCGCTGAAAAGTACAACCGCCTCACACTCGAAGAACTGGCGTGAGTATCAAGCTTCGCCGCTGGACATGCGCGAGGCGCGGTGAGAACCGGATTGGAACACGCCATCGCTTGAACTACACCGGAATGGCACTCGACCTCGCATCCACTTGATCGCAGCTCCGCGACCGATAATACCTTTGCCGGCTTTTCATTCTGAAACACATTCGCTGTAAGCCGCCGTGCTGATTGAGTTTGCACGGGCGATTGCGCCGATATTGCGCCCGCCTGACGGCAAATGAATTTGCCGTGCACGACCTGCGTTTTTTGGCACACGCCTTGCCTCTAGCGCGAACATGGCTCACACACTTGCAGTTCCCAGCGACTCATCGGAAAAAACCAAGCATGCCAATTTTCTAGTCTGCGTCGTGGACGACGATCAGGACTCGGTGGACGTGCTGCTCGCGACGCTTCATTCGCTCGGATATGACGCCATCGGCACGACGGACCCGGCCGAAGCGCTGGAGCACGTCCGCACCGGCCGCTGCCGCGTGGTGATTTCAGACATCAAGATGCCGGCCATGACCGGCGAACAGCTGCTTGAGCGCGCATTGAAAATCGATCCAGGCGTGAACGTGATCCTGGTCAGCGGCTTTTTTTCGCTGGATTCAGCGGTGGACGCGACGCGACGCGGCGCATGCGACTACATTGCCAAGCCTCTGGATCGGACGCGTTTGAAAAAGACGCTCGACGAAATCGCCGAAATTTTCGGCCAGCGCCAGCGCATCAAGGAACTCGAAGGCCAGCTGCTGCAGGATTTGAACTTTCACGGCATCATCGGCAGAAGCCCGGCGATGTTTGACGTGTTCGATCTCGCGCGCAAGGTCGCCAAGCACTACACGAACGTCCTGATCACCGGGCAGACGGGCACCGGGAAAGAATTGGTCGCGCAGGCGATTCACCAGATGAGCCCGGTGTCTCAGCATCGTTTTGCGGTATGCAATTGTTCGGCGCTGGTGGATACGCTGCTGGAAAGCCAGCTTTTCGGCCACATCCGCGGCGCTTTTACCGGGGCCACCGACACGCGTCCGGGCCTTTTTGAATATGCAAACGGCGGGGCCGTGTTCCTGGACGAAATCGGCGAAACGTCACTGCCGATGCAGGCCAAGCTCCTGCGCGTAATTCAAAACCGGGAGGTCCAGCGGGTCGGCTCACCGGAAGTGCACCGCGTGGACGTGCGGCTGATCGCCGCCACCAATCGCGACCTCCGCGCGGAAGTGATCGCCGGACGTTTTCGCGAGGACCTGTTTTATCGCCTGAGCACAATTCAAATTCGCGTGCCCAGTCTGGCCGAACGGCTGGAGGATATTCCGCTTCTGACCCAGCATTTCCTGAAAAAATACAATCAGGCCTACAACAAACAGATTCAGGGACTGACCCGCCGGGCGCAGACCTTGTTGCTGCAGCATGCATGGCCGGGAAATGTGCGTGAACTTGAAAATGTGATTTCCGGCGCCGCCATCCGCTCGGTGAGCGAATTCATCGACGTGGACGATCTGCCGGAACAACTTCGCCGGCCGGCGGCGCGCGGCGTGGCGGATGCTGAAGGCTGGCTCCCGCTGCCGCTGGAGGAAGTCCGGCGAATACACATCAACCGCGTTCTGGAAGTTTCCCGCGGAAACCGCGTGCGCGCCGCACAATTGTTGGGAATCGGCCGCACCAGCCTCTACCGGTACCTGAAGCGCGAGAACCGTACCGTGAAAGTTACGGGCGCTCGCACTGCTCATGCGTCCTGATCGTTTCAAACGCGAACAGAGTGCCGTAATGCACCAGCATGCGCGACAGGCCGTCCGCGAAGTGCTGAGATTGCAGCAATTCATGCAGGCGTGATTTGGCCATATGCGTGCCGGCTTGTTGCTTGGAGTTGACACGGACATCAGGACAATCACATGAATCTGAAAATTGATTGGGCCGATCTGTCGCAAGAAGCGGCCAAAGATCGCCGTGAGGGATCGCGCGTAAAACTGCGATATGAGCTGGAAGTTTGCGGGCGCGATTCCGAAGGCGTGGCCTACAAAATTCACGCTTATACAAACAACATCAGCGAAAAGGGCTGCTGCTTCGAGGTTGCGAGGACGATGTTTCCCGGCGAATCCATTTCTTTAAGAGTGCTGCGCAAAAACCGAATGGGAATCGCCGATGGCACCGACCCCGTACCATTTCGCATCATGTGGGTAAAACAGGAAGGCGGATTGTGGATCGCGGGCGCGATGATGATTCTTCCCGAAGATCCGTGGAATGTATCGTTTCCTCCAAGAATCGTCGCCGCCAAATCAGCCTAGATCCGCCAACTTGTTCCGCACCAGCCGTCAAACGACATCCGTGGTTGCGGCAACCGGCGGCCCTTGCTAGTCTCGAAACCAGAACAAACCTCGCCGAGTAGTTCCACGCGCGCGCGGGTTAAATAGGAATATCCGGCCGTCCGCGGCCAGGCATTGTTATGATCATCTTTCGGCGTCACGATTTCCCTCCCGCGTTTGCGCTCGCGACTTTCGCGATTCTTCTTGTTTCAGCGCTATTCCCGTCGGCTGCGTCCGGGCAGATTCAATTTTATGGGCCGGAACAAACGCTTCTAAATTCCGCCAACCGCGAACGATCGGCATTGGGTTTGCGCTTGCTGCGCTGGGATGATTCGCTGGCCCGCGCTGCGCAGGTGCATGCGAAACTGATGGCGCAGCAAAACACGCTGGCGCATCAATTGCCAGGTGAAGAGGATTTCAAACAGCGTGCGCTACGCGCCGGAGCGCGATTCAGCGCCATCGCGGAAAATATCGCCGTTGGACCCAGCGCCGAAGGTCTCCACACGCAGTGGATGAATTCTCCCCCCCATCGCGCAAACCTGTTGGATCCAGAATTGGATTCGGTCGGCATCGCCGTGGCGCACGGTGAGACCGGGTTTTTCGGAGTTGAAGATTTTTCCCACTCCGTCGCGGCTCTGAGCCTGGACGAGCAAGAAGCAAAGTTCGCCGCGCTGCTGAAGGCAATTGGGCTGCGCCTGCTGACCGGCGAGGGATCGGCGTCCATGGGCCCGGCTCAAGGCATGACGGCGAAGGGGATGCTCGACGACGCGCGCTGGGCGTGCTCGTCTGACAGCCGATATGGCGGCAAGCGCCCGCCTTCGTACTTGTACCGCTTCACTGCTTCCGATCTGGATAGCTTGCCTGCCGCGCTGCTGCAGCAGGTGAAGAGCGGGCGATACCAGTGGGCCGCCGTCGGGGCGTGTCCGGCTCCGAAGCACACGGATTTTGCGAGTTACCGCCTCGCGGTGATGCTGTACTGAAATCGATTTCGCACGACCTTAGCCACAACAGCAAAGACAACACCGGGATCCTTCGTCCGCCGCCGCGGACTCGGGATGACACTTGGTTGCTGGATGATCGCCTTCCCATGTGGTGTCACTCTGAGGAGTTCGTGATCAGCGAACGACGAAGCGCGTTCTCTGCCGCCGGTGCAATGCCGACGAATCCCGGTGTTGTCTCTGTCCCGAAGAACGTCACGCCGCGGCAACTAGTTCAGTGCGAAGCGCTGTGCTAGACTTCGCGTTGCGGAATTGCGTTGCGATGCGCAGCGCGATTCTGCCGATGCGTGGAACTTCGGGCTCTGTGCAACGCCGCCCCGCGAACCCCGCCAGGCCCGGAAGGGAGCAACGGTACCGGGATCACGCCGTGTGCCGCGGAGTACCCGAAGTTCCTCTCATCGCTTTTTCGTTTTTGGGTTGATTTTTGACGCTCGGCACAGCTGCCCGCGCGTTGCCAAAATGCGAAAGGCGCACAGCCAGGAGTGGCTGTGCTACTAAAACGGAATGAGCTACCAGGTCATCGCGCGAAAGTGGCGTCCTCAGACTTTTTCCGACGTCGTCGGCCAGGGACACGTCATGACCACGCTCGCAAACGCCATCCAGTCGAATCGCGTGGCGCACGCGTACATATTTTCCGGCGCGCGGGGAGTCGGCAAGACCACCACCGCGCGAATCCTCGCGAAGGCTTTGAACTGCATCAAGGGGCCGACGGCAACTCCCTGCAATGAATGCGATTCCTGCCGCGAAATCACCGCCGGTAATTCGATGGACGTGATCGAGATTGACGCGGCGTCGAATCGCGGCATCGATCAAATCCGCGAACTGCGCGACATGGTCCGCTACGCGCCCGCCGGCGGACGATACAAAGTGATCATCCTTGACGAAGCGCACATGCTGACCGACGAAGCGTCCAACGCGCTGCTGAAAACGTTGGAGGAGCCTCCCGACCGCGTGATCTTTGTAATGGCGACGACGCAGCCGGAGGATTTGGCTGAAACGGTTCGCTCGCGGTCGCAACATTTTCATTTTCGCGCGCTTTCTTTCGCGGAAATCAGCGGAGCGCTTTCCGAAATTGCGAAGAAGGAAGGATTGACGGTCGAACCCGGCGCGCTGGGCGTGATGGCGCAGACGGCGGAAGGAAGTTTGCGCGACGCACTTTCGTTGCTGGAACAGGCGCGCGCCTACTGCGGAACGAATATCACGGATGCCAGCGTGCGCGAACTGCTGGGCGTGGTGCCGGAAGAATCGCTGGGCGAACTGACCGCGGCAATTGAGCAGCATTCTGCGGAAAAAATACTGGAGCTGGTGCACCGCTTCCAGGCCGAAGGCCGCAACCTGCAACATTTCTGCCGCGAGGCAATTCGGTACATGAGGAATCTGCTGATTGTGCGCGTCTGCGGAGTGGATTCGGATTTGATCGCCGCCACGCCCGATCAGAAACCCGCGCTCGCGCGTGCGGCTTCCCTGTTTCGCGAAGAAGAGCTCACCCGTTTCTTCCAAATTCTTCTGGAGACCGATGAAGATCTGCGCCGCAAGCCCGATCCGCGGCTCCATCTGGAGATGGGCTTGCTGCGATTGGTGAATGCGGCGCGCCTCGCGCCGCTGGAAGAGGTTTTGACGGAGTTGGGCGGCGATGGAACGCCGCGAATTTCCTCAACGCAACAGGCCGCTGCATCACACGCCGGGCCGCGCAGCGAAGCTCCGATTGCGCGGGCCGCTGCGGCTTCGTCATTTTCGTCCGCGGCTGCTTCGACGACTGTTGCGCGGGAGCCGGTGTCGGCAATGGCGGGTTTAAGCAGCTCTGCGAAAGTTTCCTCCGACGCCGAAGCGGCCGCGCCGGCGCCTGTGCGAGTTCAAGTGAGCGGGATCGACACGGCGCAAGTTGCGGCGATCAAGTCCGCCATTTTGCAGAAGCAAAAATTTCTTGCCGAACTCGTCGAGCACGCGAATCGCTGGGAAGCGGAAGGCGGCGAGATTCGCCTGTATTTCCCGAAAGAGAGCCGGGCACTCGCGCAAATGTTGCAGGCGCGCGAGCCGCTTGAAAAGTTGCGCACCATCGTCAACGACGTCACACACTCGCAGCTTCGCGTCTGTGTTAAAATGGATTCGGCGGCGGAAATCGGACCAACGGATGCCACGCTGAGCGCATCTGCGTCTCGCGCGCAATTTTCCCAGGATCCCGTCGTGCGGGCAATGCTGGACCGGTTCGGCGGTCAGGTCATCGAAGTCAGGCGCAAGGGTGAGGGGTAAGGTATGGAAGTGAAAGCGCTGCAACAAATGTTTTCTCAGTTCCGCCAGATGCAGGAAAGCCTGCAGAAACAGGTGGACGCCGTGCACGTGGAAGCTTCCGCGGGCGGAGGCATGGTGGTGGTGCAGATGAACGGGCAGAAACAGGTGACCAACATCCGCATCGAGGCCGACGTTTTCAAAAGCAAAGACCAGGAGATGCTGCAGGATTTGGTTCGCGCCGCGGTGAATGAAGCCAGCCGGCGCGTGGACGAAGAACTCGCGCGGCAGATCAAGAGTATGAGCGGAAATATTCCCGGCTTGAGCAGCCTGAACATTCCGGGGCTGTAGTCATCCGCCGCTGGTTGCATTGCAATTTGTTTTTCTGATTTGCATTTTTCCAATGGAACTTCATGCCTGATTTTGCTCCTCCCATCACGAGGCTTATCGAAGAACTGAAACATCTGCCGGGCATCGGACAGAAAACCGCGCAACGGCTTGCGTTTCACATCCTGCGCTCATCTCCGGAAGATGCGCTTTCACTTGCGGACGCCATCCGCGAAGCCAAACTCAACGTGCGCTTCTGTTCCATCTGCAACAACATTACGGATGCCGATCCGTGTTTCTATTGCACCTCCGCGACGCGCAACCACAAAACGATTTGCGTGGTGGAAGAACCGGTGAACATCATCGCCGTGGAAAAAACTCGCCAGTTCGGCGGGCTCTACCACGTTTTGGGCGGCTCGCTTTCGCCGTTGCAAGGCATCGGACCGGATCAGCTGAAAATCAAAAGCTTGATTGAACGGTTGAAGGGCGGCGGCGTGGAAGAAATTATCGTCGCGACAAATCCCACGGCGGAAGGCGAAGCGACGGCGGTGTACCTTTCAAAACTGATCAAGCCGCTGGGCATCCGCGTTACGCGTATCGGCGTCGGTATACCGGTCGGCTCGGACCTGGAATACGCCGACGAGGTCACCATGCTGAAGGCCATGGAAGGACGACGTGATCTCTGACGCGCAACTCTGATGCAGGCCCACAGCGCCGCGCGCACTCCTTGTGCGCGCCAGAGTGCACTTTTTCCTTGTACTTTTCTCTTGAAAAGCGCATCACAAGAAGCGTATATCCTGTAGTATCAGTTTTTTGGGCTCTCGCACGGCCTGATACCATTCGCTTGAATGGGATAACACATTCTTTAGGGTGGAAGTCTTCTAGAAGGGGGAAATCCAATGCAATTTATCGATCGTCGCACGTTCCTGGGGACGCTGGCTGGGTCTCTAGTCGCCGCTTCCGTACCTGCGTTTGCTTCACCCGCGCCGTTTTCCGGAATGCTCAAGGAGCCACCGCGTCCGGTCGTTTCTCCGGATGCGTGCTGGCTGGACGTAGCCGGGCCATTCGTAACCGCCGATGCAAAACTCGGAATCGCTACGCAAATGGTTCTAACTGCCACCTGCTTCCCGGGTCTAGACGGCTACAAGGACAGCAACAATCAGACCGCGTATCAGGTGATTCTGTACGATCCGAAGGGCAACGAAATTCCCCTCGATAATGGCGGCCGCTACGACATCCCCGCGCTGCACACCACGCTGATTGACGTCAACGAAATTTCGCACGGCAAGACGTTCTGGGGCGGCGCGCGCATCCGCACCGCGCCATCGGCGGGCCAAGTGGGCCACGCAGGCGACCTTTTCAGCGCGGGATTCATGCGCTGGCAGACCGATTCAAATTTTGACAACGTGCACGCGCATCCGGCAGCGCCGCAACAGGCGATCGGACATTTCAACTATTCCATGCCGCTGCCGCCGATGAGCGACTATCACCTGATGTTCACGCTGTTCAATCCGAATGACATCGCTTCGGTGGGTAGCGTCCGTGTCGTGGATCGCATGGCGCAGACGATCGTGGAGCGGCCGTACAATTTGCCGCCGCACCAGATGGTTCTTTATTCGCTGGAAGATCTGACGAATTACGAAAATCCGGGCGAAGGTCTGGCCATCACTCCGCTGAAGGAAAAGCGTCTGGCGGATGGCGGCGTCGTGGTGGTGCACAACACGACGGAGGCAGTATCGTTCGCTTACACTCTGATGAAGGGCCGCCAGGGCGGCACATTCACCGTGGAGCACCCGCTGCACTTCCAGGCGGGAGTGCCGATGAAGCCCGCGCGCGAAACTCCCTACGGGCCGAATCGCAGCTATCCGGTGGAAGCGCTGCTCTACACGCCGCTGCTTTTCTCCGGCCAGCAAATCGGCGGCCTGACGTTCAATTCCAATTTCTACCTGAGCGCCAGCGAATGGCTGGAAGAGGCGCTGTGGATGATGCCGTTCGTCACCACCGACCAGGGCAACATCGCGTGGGTGTCGAATCAGGACGACGGATTGCAACAGCGCGTTCGTCCGGCGGCGCTGGTAAATCAAGGGCTGGTGCGATTGGCTCCGTTCCAGAGCGTGGCGGTTTCGGCGAAGGATCTGCCGCTGCCGCGCGGATTCGGCGGTGGTCTCGGCGTGGGCACGATTCCCAAAACTTCGCACTCGTTGCTGAAGGCCGAAGTGCACGTTACGGAATGGAGCCGGTCCGCATTCACGCACTTCCGACCGGGCGGCACGACAGCGAAGAATTACCGCACGGTTGACGGCCGCGGCGGCGTGGCGACGGACTACATCGTCACCGACTGCCAGATTGTGGGGCGGCCGGGTTCGCGCAAACGGGACAGCATCCTGTGTGTAATGAATATCGAATTCCAGAATGACATCACCGGCGCGCCGAAGCTCCAACTGTTCGGGCCTTCCGGATTGATCGCGGAAAAGTCCATCGGCGAATTTAAGCCCTTGGCTTGCCGACACCTGCTGGTTTCGGAGATTTTCCCCGAAATACAGACGGAAGTCGGCCACCCCGTGACGGTGCGCATGACCGACGAGAATGCGTTGATGATCGTCTCCGCCGTGCACCTGGATTACGACCGGCGAGATCTCGCGCTTGAACACGGCTCGGATCGGCACTCGACGTTCAACGACTTTAAGTGCTGAGGACGCGGCAGATACTCGTCATATAGCCAAGCGCTCTAACCCTCTCGCCCCGTGCGGAAAACGCATTTACTTTTTCGCACGCGTGCGCGTAGTGGGTGGTTCATTCCACTACGCCGGTGCTACGCTTTAGCCTTCTCTCTCGGGGGGAACCGTTGTCCGAAGCCGCTCCGCATTCCGAGCAGGAAACACACAAGCGCCGCAGCACGCGCATAGCGCAGGCTGTTCCGCTGACGGTGACGGGTGTGGATGCACTCGGACGGCCTTTCCAGGAACGCACTTCGACTCTTTCCATTAATTGCCACGGCTGCCGCTACCAGTCCAAACACTACGTTTTGAAGAACATGTGGGTGACGATTGAAGTCCCCAATCCGGAATCGGGCCGGGAACCCCGCGTGGGCCGTGGGCGCGTCACGTGGATTCAGCGCCCGCGCACCGTGCGAGAACTTTTCCAGGTTGGCATCGATCTCGAAATTCCCGGCAACATCTGGGGCATCGCCTTCCCGCCCGCGGACTGGTTCCCCAGTCCTGAGACGCAGGCAGCCGTGCCGATGGATGATGTGCAAGGCGCGGCCGCCGAGCAAACTCTACCGGCGGCTGATTGGCAAGCACCAGCGGCCGAACCGCAACAAGCGGATAACGTGGTGGTGATTGGCAGCGCCGCGGCCGGCACGGGAGCCGGGGCCGACGTCTCCTTGCACCTAGCCCGCCAGATGGCGCGAATGGTCGTGGAAGCCAAGCAGCAGATCCAGGCCGCGGTTCGCGAGGCGGCGAGCAAATCCGTCGCCCAGGAATTCAAGCAGTTCGCCGGATCGATTGAATCGCAATTGAATGAAGCGGCGAAGAAAGCCGTCCATGCGGCGGCAGAAGCACACTCCAAACACTGGGTGGAAAGCGCGGCCGAGCGCATCGAAATGCAGGCGCGCGCAAGCTCTGAAGCGATGCGCGAGCAGTGGACACGCGAAGTGGATGCGCGACTTGAAGAATCGCGCGCGTTGATCGCGGCGCGCGTGGCGAGTTTGGAGCAGGCCGAGGAGGAAAGTTTCCGCGCGGCACTCGGCGTAAGCGTGGATTCCGCGATCGACCGCCTGCGCCAAGCCTCTGAAGCCGCAACGGCGCGCACGGAACAGGTGCGGGATCAATTTGAGCGTTCGCGCCAGCAATTGCGCGCCATGGTGGAAGAAGCAACGCGGCGATGGGAAGAGGTCTTATCGAGCCGCACGACAGACGCCACGACGCATGTTGAACAATTGCGCGAGGCAGCGGAAGAACTTTCCGGACGAATTCAGCGAGCCATTCAGGAAGGTGAAGGCAGCTGGCGTTCTCAAATGGAAGCAGACGCGGCCGATGCGACCAAACAGGCCGCCGCTGCGGCTTCCGACGCCCTCGAGCAAGCATTGCGCGAAGCCTCTGCTCGTCTGACGAGGCAATCTCAAACGGAGATGGAACGGTTACAGGAACAGGCGGAGAGTCAAATGGTGGTTCTGCGCCGTCAGGCAGAATTCCTGCACACGCAGGCCACGCAGGCGCTTGCCGAGTTCCGTACGCAATGGCTGACCGAAGCCGAACGCAGCCAGACCGCGTTCGCCCACGTGCAGGAAACCGTGCAACACGTCTCTGAAATCGCCCGGCAAGTCGATACCGTCCAGCATCAGACCATCGCGCAACTGCAGGAGCGCGCCAATGAACTTCTAGAAGCGACCACTCGCGATCTGCATTCGCGCGCGGACGCCGCTGTTTCCGAGCTGCCGGCAAAACTGCAGCCCGTTCTCGAGGCCGCCGGAGCGCAGACGGCCGAACAATTCAGGCGGCAAATCGAAAGCGGAATGGCGCCGCTCATGGATCGCGCTGCGGAATTGATTGAGAAACTTTCCGTCAGCCAGGCAAACGCCGATGAACTGCTGCGCATGCACGAAGAGCGGCTGGCGCGCACGGCGGAGGATCAAGTACAGCAGGCTGCGCAACGCCTGACGGAGAATTCGGCGCGCGTGGAAAAGGAATGGCAGGATTCCATTCACAGCTCGATGACGAAGTGGATCGAAGATCTCGATTCGCGCGCCACGGACCTGACGCACACCACCATCGAATCGCTCTATAAGTCGGCAAACTGGTACGAGAAAAAAGTCCAAACGCAAATGCAAACGAGCCTGGAAAAAGGCGTGGATCAGGCCGGCGAAGCTTTGCGCGCACGGGCCGGCGAACTTTCCGGATTATTCGCGAGCGAACTGGATCATTACAGCCGCAGTTTCGTGGATCATGCGCAGGGCCAGCTTTCGGAAACAACGAATGATGCAATGGCCCGCGCCGAGGAATCCATCCGCGCTGCGGTGGAATCCGGCGGCAATGAAGTCGGCGCCCGCGCGCGACGCGCCGCGCAAGTGGAATTGGAACGGTTCACCGCAGCCCTGCGGAATTCGTATGACCAGGCGAACGACCAGATCAAGGCAAACGCCGCGCACATCCGCAATCAACTGGGAGTGGAAACACGCCAGTTCCTTGCGGACTTCCAGACGAACCTGAGCCTGCGTTCACAGGAAAGCCTGCGCAGCACGGGCAAGATGCTGGACGATCATGCCGCCGCACTAGCTGGCGCGGCGCGCGCCAATGCGGCCGAGCAGGAACGGCAGTTTGCCATCACACTTTCGGAAGCCAGCGACGCCGCGATGGAAACCTACAAGGGCCGGATGGAGAATGCATCGAATGCCTGGCTGCTGACGTCCGCCGCGAAGCTCAATCAAGTGGGCGAAGAGCAAGTCGAGGCATTGGCTCGCGCGGCCGAAGCGAAACTGCGGGAAGTATTCACACAGGTCTTCGCCAGCGTGGGCGATTCCCTTCGCGAGCGCTTGCTGGGCATTTCGCTGCCTGCTCCGCAGACTCCGCCGTCCAAGTCGTAATCTAACCGCCAGCTCAGTGTGTTACGCGCCGCGCGATTCAGACTCCGCCGCGGGAAACTGTATAATGTCGCGATGGCGAATCGCGCATACGTCAGCGCCTGGGCGCGGGATTATTCAGCGGACACGCAGCTCGAAAAACTTGAGCGGCTCTTGGAACTTGCGCCTCTCTCGGCTGCCTCACCGGGATTCACGGGCCTCGTTGTCCGCGCTCTGAACCCCAGCGAACCGCTGGTGCAAGAATGGCACTTCGGCCGCCGGCCGCTTCGCGCGGCGGAGCTAATCGCCTTCTTGCGTGAAACGGCGGCGTCTGATCTCGCGTATGAAGTCCGGGGACAATGGGATCTATGGGCTTTCGATGCGGCGACCGCGCGTTGGCAGAGCGCGCCGCAGGACCTGCAGATTGATTCCTACGGTCCGGAATACGACGCCGGCCTGGATGGCTCGCAGGAACATTTTCTGATTGACCTGGGTTTCGAGCATCTTTTCACCGGCCACGCCGGCTTGCTGTCACGCGCGAAAACAACGCGCGAGGCCCCCGCTGAACCGGAGGAGGCGCGCTTCCTTTCGATCATCCAGGCGCCGGAGCGACTGCGCGAGTATCGCGAAAAAACGCGCGACAACATTCAGAAATTGCTGGGCTGGATGCAGCAGGCAAGTGCTGCCGTACCTCTGGAGCGCTACAAAATGTGGTCTGAAGGAGAGGCGGATCTTGAAGCGACCGTGGACGAAATTCTGTCTGTGCGCTAGCCTCGCAGCGCTGGCCGTTTGCTCCGCCGCGGCGGTACAGAAGGAGCCGAAGCGCGGCAAAGGCGCCAATGAATTGACTCTCGCCGGCATCCGTCCGGGACAGGATAAACTCGCCGGCGTTGAAAAATCGCTGTCAGAACATTTGCAAGCTCGGCCAGCCGACGGCGCCGGCGTTCACGTCTGGGATGAACCATGCACCGGGCGAAGGCTCACACTCGAAGTGGATGAAGCCGGAGTGATCCAAAGCGTGGATGTTTCCACCGGCAACCCGCACGAAAATTGCAAACCGCAAAAGGATGAAAAGCGGGACGCGCTGTGGGTCACGGGTCAAGGATTGCGGCTGGGAGATTCCACGGAGCGAATCGTCGAAATCTACGGACCACCCAATTCCAGCGGCCCTAGCATCAAACAAGGGCGCGAGCTACAATTGATGTTCTACATGTTCGACTGGGCCGGGACTGCCGTGCCGCAGGTCATGGAAGTTACATGCGATCAGTCGGCCGGTCATGTCGTCGAAATCATGCTTGCGTTTCCGAGTTTATAAAGAGAGAGAACCTTTGCGCGCTGGTTTTTTGCTGGGTTTGGTCTGCGCCGTAGCTATGTTCGCCGGGTGCGGCGCTTCTGGAACAAATTCACCGAACGCCGCCGCACCGCAGCCGGCCCAGCCGGCCGCGCCCGCCGTGCCGCAGGACATACTTTCCGTTGCGCGTGGAATGCTGGGGAGTGACGCCGAAGTGATTGCGTGGGGCGACCTCGCACTCAACGGCCATCAAGAAGTGCTGGCGGTGAACCATATTTACTCTCAGGGCGCCGCTTCCGCAGGGCTGGTTATTTCGCGGCTTTCGATTTCCGAAAATGACGGCGGAAAATGGAAAGAAGTTTTGCGCTGCGATGAGCATTTGAAAAACACGAACGGCTTCCTGGGCGGCGCGCCGCTCGCGGATATTTCCGCCTGGCGGATGCAGTACGCGAAGGATCCAAAGTTGGGATTGATGATGTTTTTCACTCCGTACAATCAGGGACCGTCAGTGCTGGCCACGACGGTCGAGGTCCGCTGGAATCCTGAAGCGAAGCGTTATCAGGCGATGGATGCGAACCACGAAAATTTTATCGGCGAAGCTTCTTCTCTTGAACCGGTTCGCCGGAAGCTGGGCCCATGAGCGCAGCCGCACAGACGATTCCCGCCACCACCACGCGGCCCGCGAAGCGTCCCTCTGGGGCAAAGCACTTGCGGTCGCTGCTTCCCTACCTGGGTCGGTACAAGGGCGGGGTGTTTCTGGGCATGTTGATGAATCTGGGACTCGGCGTGACGTCCGTTCTGGCCCCTATCCTTACGGGTGCGATTTTCGACACACTTTCGGGCGAGCCAGTTCCGATGATGGCCAAGCTTGGCGCCGCTGTCCGCGTCACACTCGGCCCATTGATGAAATACTATTCGCCGAAAGGCCGCGAGACGCTCGCGATTTTTTGCGTTGCGCTGGTGATTGCAATTGCCATCAAGGGTGTTTTCTCCTACTGGAATCGATGGATTTTGATCGGACTTTCACGCGACATCGAATTTGACCTGCGAAACGATTTGCTGAACGCACTGCTGAAGCAGGAGCCGGAATTTTATGTCCGCAACCGCACCGGCGAAGTGATGTCCCGCTGCACGAATGACCTGAACAATGTGCGCATGGTGCTCGGGCCGGGAATCATGTACACCGCGACGACGATCATCACAATGGTTCTCGCCGTCATCCTGATGGTTGCGATTTCGCCGCGCCTGAGCTTGCTCGTGCTGCTTCCCGTGCCGGTGGTCGTGCTGGTGGTTTGGTATTTCGGACAGGTCATCCACAAACTCTACGAGAAAATCCAGGCGTCCCTGGCTACATTGAGCGCGAAAGCACAGGAAAACTTGGCCGGCGTGCGTGTGATTCGCGCCTATGCCCAGGAACAGGCCGAGCAGTTGGCATTCGACGCACCCAATAAAGAATATGTGAGCCGGAACCTGAAGCTCATCGGCATGTGGAGCATGTTCATGCCGGCGCTGACGACGCTGTTCGGCATGACGTTTCTTCTGGTGCTGTGGCAGGGCGGCCGGCAAACCATGAACGGAACCATCTCTTTTGGTGAATTGGTCGCCTTTTACTACTTCATGGTCCTGTTGATTTTCCCGATGGTGGCGCTCGGATTCGTCACAAACATTTTCCAGCGCGGCGCGGCATCCATGGGCCGCATCAATTACATCCTCGACGCGGTACCGAAAATCGACGATGCCGACGCAAGGCCCGCAACCGTCGAGGAAATCCGCGGCGAAATCGAAATGCGGCATCTGACGTTCGTCTATCCCACCACGCGCAGCGGGGGCAGCGCCACAGCGGGCAAGGCCACGAATGGAGCTTCTACTCTGGAATCCGGTCCAGCCGTGGTGCTGCGGGACATCAATCTGAGGATTCCCGCGGGCTCAACGCTTGCCATTGTCGGCCCAACGGGTAGCGGAAAGACCACGCTGGCTGCTCTGATCGCCCGGCTGTGGGAAGCTCCCGCCGGTTCCTTGTTTCTGGATGGCCGGCCCATCCGCGAATGGCCCCTCGCAACGCTGCGGTCAGCAATTGGATTTGTTCCGCAGGATCCATTTCTTTTCAGCGACACGCTGGCGGAAAACATCGCACTGGGCGAAGAGGTGGTTGATCAGGATAGCGTGACCGCGGCAGCCACCATCGCCAGCATTGACGCGGAGATTCGCGACTTGCCGCAAAAATATGAAACTCTGATCGGCGAGCGCGGCGTCACCCTGTCTGGCGGGCAGAAGCAACGCACGACGTTGGCGCGCGCGGTGCTGCGGAATCCGAAAATCTTAATTTTGGACGACGCGCTTTCCAGCGTGGACACCGATACGGAAGAAAAAATCCTGCGCGGATTGAAGGACGTTACCCGCGATCGGACCACCATTCTGATTTCGCATCGTTGTTCGACGGTGCAGCACGCCAGCGAAATCGTGGTGCTGCGCGATGGCGCGATTGTGGAACGCGGCACGCATGATCAATTGATCGCGCAGGCCGGCTACTATTACGACCTTTATCAAAAGCAATTACTGGAAGAAGAATTGGCACGGGAATGAGCGACTTCCGCGAAGAAGAAAAGCTGGGAAAAGCGTACGACTCGAAGCTGACCAAGCGTCTGCTCGGCTACATGAAGCCTTATCGCGGGCAGGTCTTTTTCGCGTTGTTCCTCACGCTGCTTGTCACGCCGCTCGATGCGGTCACGCCCATCCTGTGGGCAATTGCCATCGACCGTTATATTTTGCCGGTCACCACGGGCAAGCTAAGTTTTGCGGCCGGCATGCACGGTCTCGGTTGGGTGACGCTCATTTTCCTCGCGGCGCTCGTGGTCGGCTTCTCGCTGCAATACGTTCAGATGCGCGTGATGCAAAATGTCGGCCAGAAAACGATGTACGACATGCGCAAGGCGATTTTTGGCCGCTTGCAGGCCTTGCCGATGAGTTTTTATGACAAGAGCCCCGTCGGGCGGCTGGTGACGCGAGTGACGACGGACGTGGATGCGCTGAATGATCTATTCGCCTCGGGCGTGGTGGCGATGATCAACGATGCTTTCATTCTGGTGATCACCGTCGCGATTCTGTTCTATTACAACTGGCGCCTGGCGTTCGCAACTTTGTCGGTGCTTCCGCTGATTCTGGTAGTGACTTGGATGTTCCGGAACAAAGCGCGCGACGGCAACCGCCGCATCCGGACGGCGATCGCGCGAATCAACGCGTTCCTGAACGAAAACATCAGCGGCATGGCCGTTGTGCAGCTTTTCAGTCGCGAGAAAAAGGCGCGCCGCGAATTTGAAAAGCTGAATCGCATTCACATGGAAGCGTACAAGGACGTAATTTTTGCCTTCGCGCTGTTCTATCCGGCCGTGGAATTCCTCAGCACGCTGGCGATTGCGCTGGTGTTCTGGTTCGGCGGGTTGCGCGCGCTGGCGGGTGCCGTGCAAATCGGCATTCTCGTGGCTTTTATGCAGTATGCGCAGCGTTTCTTCCGGCCGATTCAGGATCTGAGCGACAAATTCAATATCCTGCAAAGCGCGATGGCAGCCTCGGAACGTATTTTCAAGCTGCTCGATGAGCCGATCCCGGCATCAGCTTCGTTTGGCGCGCGGCCGCTGGATTCGCCTCTCGGTGAAATCGAATTTCGCAACGTGTGGTTTGCGTATCGCGGCGGCGAAAATCCTGCGGACGAAGACTGGGTGCTGCGCGATGTCTCGTTCGTTGTTCCGCCGGGCCAAACGGCCGCGATCGTCGGTCACACCGGCGCGGGCAAGACGACGGTGGTGCAACTCCTGCTCCGCTTTTACGATATTCAACGCGGACAGATCTTGCTCGACGGCGTGGACATACGGGAATTCAACGTTCAGGATCTGCGAAAGCAGTTCGGCATCGTGCTGCAGGATCCATTCCTCTTCACTGGAACCATCGAATCGAATGTGAAGCTTGGCACGGAAGGAATCGATCGCGACCGGGTGGAAAGCGCGCTGCGCGAAGTGGGCCTGGGGCCGCTGGTGGCAAGTTTGTCACACGGCGTCGAAACGGAAATCAGCGAGCGCGGTGCGACGCTCTCCGTGGGACAGCGGCAACTGGTGAGCTTCGCTCGCGCCTTGGCGCACAATCCGCGGTTCCTGATTCTGGATGAAGCTACGTCCAGCGTGGATACGAAAACGGAGCAGATGATTCGTGAGGCGCTTGATCGGCTCCTCGAAGGCCGCACGGCGGTCGTCATCGCGCACCGGCTGAGCACCATTCAGCACGCGGCGAAAATACTCGTGTTTCACAAAGGCCGACTGCGCGAACAGGGATCGCATCAGGAATTGCTGGCGGAGCGCGGCATTTATTACCGGCTCTATCAGCTTCAATACAAGGATCAAGAATTGCGCCCGATTCCGCCCGGCGCAATTTCCGATGGTTTCACAAGCGCGCCGGTTCCCGCGAGTGACTGAATTCTTCCGCGGAACGCCGCAGCGCAACATGGCGACGGCAATGCGGAGAAAAATTCCCGTCACGCCCCTCTTTTCATTAAGATTTGCGCACTGAAATGACGCCTCCCAACCTCATGATCTCCGCGGGAGAGGCTTCCGGTGACATGTACGCCGGCCGGCTCGCGCAGGAACTTCAGCGCCGCGCGGAGATAAATCTCTTCGGCTTGGGCGGCGCGCAAATGGCCGGCGCGGGCGTGGACCTTGTCGCGCAATCTTCGGAAGTTGCGATCTCCGGCATCAGCGAAGTATGGAGTAAGCTTCCGGCGCTGCGGCGCGCGATGCGCCGGCTGACCGACGAGGCGTCCAAACGCAAGCCGCAGCTTGCCATCCTCACTGATTTCCCCAGCTTTCACTTGCGACTGGCCCGCAAACTGCGCCGCCAAAATGTGCGCTGCGTTTGCTTTATCGCTCCGCAGTTCTGGGCATGGCGGCCGTGGCGCGCCAAATTGATCCGCAAGCGCTTCGTCAAAGCGCTTTGCATTTTTCCGTTTGAGGAAGATTTCTATCGCAAGGCCGGTGTGGACGTAACTTTCATCGGGCATCCGCTGGTGGATATTGTGAAGCTTTCCATGCCTCGCGATGATTTTCTCGCGCGACACAAGCTCAACGGCGAAAGGCCTATTGTCGCGCTGCTGCCCGGCAGCCGAATCAACGAAGTCCAGCGCAATTTGCCGCCGATTTTGGACGGCTGCCGCCAAATTCTGGACGGCACTCCCGGCTGCCAGTTCGTTCTCGCGCTCGCCTCGGGAATGACGGCGGAACTGGTGCCCGGAATCGGCACGTCGGAGGCGCTCCTTCGACTTCAATCCGGCGGAGTTGAGAGATCATTCCGGATTGGAGCCGGGGTCAACCTACGCATTGTCTCCGGGGCGACTTATGATGCCGTCGCGGCCGCAACTGTCGCTGTGGTGGCTAGCGGCACCGCGACCGTCGAAACCGCACTTTTGGGCACGCCGATGATTGTGGTCTACCGGGTCGCGCGGCTCACAGAAGTCATTCTTCGCACCCTAATTACCACGAAATTCGTCGCCATGCCGAATCTGATCCTTGGGCGCCGCGTCGTACCCGAATTGCTGCAGCAGGACTGCACGCCGCCGCGCATTGCGGCCGAGGTGACCGGCCTGTTGCAATCGGCCGCTGCCCGCGCGGAAATGCGGGGCCAGCTTTCGGCGGTACGCGCCAAACTTGGGCCCGGCGGTGCGATTGAACGGGCTGCCGGCGTCATCCTAGAATTGCTCTGACGGAATTGTTGTGACGCCGACTTGCCCTGACGCCGGGCCATTTTGAAAAGAGCCGCTGGCAACTCGCAAGCCGCTCTCTGCTATCCTAGTAGTGGACGGCCTGTGCGATCCAAAGCGAGGAACCGCGTTTGAAGACCCTGATTTTCAGAAGTGTGCCTGTATCTATTCTGTTCAGCTGCCTGCTGGCGACTGCCGCGGCGCCGTGCGCGCATGCCCAAGGGCCGCTCACACCGCCGACGACGGTAACAACGTCCTTCCGCGCGACTCGCTATGACGTGCAGGCGATCATAACTCCCGCCAAGCAATCGCTGACGGTTCATGCGACCGTGGATTTCGTCGCCAAAGAAGGATCGAGCATCGTTCAGGTAGAGCTGCACCCCAATCTGGCGGTCACATCTGTAACGACGCCGTCCAGCGGAACACTTGCGTTTCAACGCGACCCTCGCAATCCGCTTTTACTGCGCGTCAGCTTGAACGCGCCCGTTGCGGCCGGCCAGACTGTGACACTTGCGTTTGACTATTCTGGGCAACTCAACGGAGACGACAACAGTCCGATCCCCGGAGTCACGCTTGCTTCGATCAATCCGAATGGCGTTTTCCTTTTGCAGCCAGCCCGTTGGTTCCCTCTCACATTCTTCCCGACGAATCGCTACACCGGAGTCTTCAAGATCCAGGTTCCCGAGGCATTCACCGTCGCGGGCACAGGCAAACCGGGCGCGGTAGAGGTCGTATCCGACAAAGCCGTTCTGCCTTCCGTCATCAAGCCGGGCACCGGCCCTCCTGTTCCGACCACGCAGAAAGCGTTCACATTCACGGACGATCGGCAGGAGGGCAGCGGGACATTTGTCGCTGCGGTCTACAAGACGACGCCCGTCGATGCGGATGGTTTGAAAGTGCCGGTGTATACGTTCCCGGTTTCGGATCAGGGCGCGGAGCTCTACGGCCATGATGCAGGGAAAATTATTTCGGACTTTTCCGATCAATTCGGCCCGCTGGCGAATCCGAACATCGCCATCGCCGAAATGCCGGACACGACCATTAGCGGTTTTGCCGCTCCGGGACTTGTGCTGGTCGGAGAGCGGCAGTGGAGCTTACGGGGAAACACGCGCCTGCTTTCGCATTTGATCGCATCGCAGTGGTTCGGCGTTTCGGTGATGCCCGCCAGCGCTGCCGATGTGTGGGTCACGGACGGTCTGGCGAGCTACTGCGAAGCCATTTATGCCGGCACG
>Ga0335078_10002437_pt1 | contig 28197 bp, 25 predicted proteins | sample Lox_Sample_32_FD_206711 | JGI IMG/M metagenome (GOLD analysis project Ga0335078, IMG submission 206711) | Soil microbial communities from Loxahatchee National Wildlife Refuge, Florida, United States - Lox_Sample_3.2 | ecosystem: Environmental > Terrestrial > Soil > Wetlands | place: USA...
GCGCCTCGCTGGCACTGGATTCGACCAGCATCGCAATGGTGGCCGCCGCCTTCACGTTGCTCGATATGCTCGCGAGCGGCATACGGCGCCGCGGCGGGGCGCGGGCCTGGCGCGACTCGCGCCGCTAACCGCCGATCCAGCAGCTACCCAGACCCTCCGCACAGGCAGCCAGCATCGGGTTCTCGGCGGCGAGCGTGCAGTTCTCGAGTAGTACCCACGGCGGGCGGCTGGCGCCGCTCCGCGCGCGCCGCGCGCCGCAGCCACCAGAGGGCGCGCAAATCCTCTGATGCCTGGCTCGCGGGAACGCGGGGTGCGTGCCATGATAGCCGCCCCCAAAAAAGGCTCTCGCGAGGTGACCCATGGACAAGCGGCGATCCGTCTTCCTGCTCGCGTGCATCGCCTCCCTGCCCGCAATGGCCGCTTTACAAACAGGTGACAAGGCGCCCGAGTTCACCGCGCAGGCGTCGCTGGCCGGCAAGCCCTTCACCTTCTCGTTGAAGGAAGCGCTCGCGAAGGGACCGGTAGTGGTCTACTTCTATCCCTCCGCCTACACCTCGGGCTGCGACCTGCAGGCCCATACCTTCGCGGTCAACAAGGACAAGTTCACCGCGGCCGGAGCCACCATCATCGGCGTATCGCTCGACAGCATCCAGCGCCTCAAGGACTTCTCCGCCGACCCCAGTTACTGCGCCGGGAAGTTTCCCACCGCCTCGGATGCCGACGGTAGCATCGCCAAGTCCTACGACTTGAAGGTGAAAGAGGGGCCGGCCGGGCTGAAGGACGTCCGGGGCGTCGAGATCGGACATGCCTTTGTCGAGCGCACGACCTTCGTCGTGACCGCAGCCGGCAGGATCGCAACCACCATCACTGGCGTGGCACCCGACAAGAATGTCGAGCAGGCTCTGGACGCGGTCGAGCATCTGAGCAAGTCCAGACCCGGCGGCTGAATCAGCGCCGCCGAACAGGCTGCCTGATTTAAGCGTCCGGACGAGCCGTGCCGCGGCGTGATGCGCGCGGGCGCGCGGCCAGGCCGGGGGTGCTCGTGAGCTGGTCGTCGCCGGTAGCGTGCGCGCCAGGACCGGCGGCGCCGAAGGCGATCTCGAGCGCCTCGCTGACGCGCTCCACCCAGATGAGCTCGAGCTTTGCGCGGACGCTCTGCGGGATGTCCTCGAGATCACGCCGGTTGCGCGCCGGAAGAATCACGCGCTTGATGCCGGCCCGTGCTGCGGCGATGGTTTTTTCCTTGATGCCTCCGACCGGCAATACCAGCCCGCGCAGGCTGATCTCGCCGGTCATCGCGACATCGGGGCGCACGGCCTCGCGCTTCATGAGCGAGGCGAGCGACACGAACATGGCAACCCCGGCGCTCGGCCCGTCTTTGGGGATCGCGCCCGCGGGTACGTGCACGTGAATGTCCGCGCCCTCGAACAGCTTCGGGTCGATGCCGAGCTCGCGTGCCTGCGCCTTGAGCAGGCTCAAGGCAGTCTGGGCGCTCTCCTTCATGACATCACCGAGCTGCCCCGTGAGGATCAGTCTGCCGTCTCCCGGGAGACGCGCCGACTCGATGAACAGGATGTCGCCACCGACCGGTGTCCACGCCAGCCCGGTCGCGACTCCCGGGACGCTGGTGCGGGATGCCACCTCACTCTCGAAGCGCGTGGCTCCGAGCACCGCCTCGACATCGGCCGCGTCGAACGCGACCGTCTGGACCTTGCCCTCGGCGATCTGCATGGCGGCGTTGCGGATCAGGGCGCCGATCTGGCGCTCGAGATTGCGGCAGCCCGCCTCGCGCGTGTAGTCGCCGATCAGACGGCGCAGCGCCGCATCGGTGACGCTGAACCGCCTGGCGTCGAGGCCGTTGGCCTGCAGCTGGCGCCGTACCAGATAGCGCTTGGCGATCTCGAGCTTTTCCTCCTCGGTGTAGCCGCTGAGCTCGATGATCTCCATCCGGTCGCGCAGCGGGCCGACGATCGTCTCGAGCACATTCGCGGTCGCGATGAACAGTACGCGGCTCAGATCGAAGGGCTGCGCCAGGTAGTTGTCGCGGAAGGTCGCGTTCTGCTCCGGATCCAGCACCTCGAGCAGCGCCGAGGCCGGATCGCCATGGAAGCTCGTCGAGAGCTTGTCGATCTCATCGAGCATGAAGACGGGATTGCGTGTACCGGCCTTGCGCAGCCCCTGGATGATGTTGCCGGGCAAGGCCCCGATGTAGGTGCGACGGTGCCCGCGGATCTCCGCCTCATCATGCACACCGCCGAGGCTCACTCGCACGAACTTGAGCCCGAGCGCCCGTGCAATGCTCTGCCCGAGCGAGGTCTTGCCGACCCCGGGCGGACCGACGAAACAGAGGATCGGACTGCGTCCCTGTGGGTTGAGCTTGCGCACCGCCAGGTACTCGAGGATGCGGCGCTTCACCTTCTCGAGGCCATAGTGGTCCTCATCGAGCACGCGCCGCGCACGCTCGATGTCGATATCCTCGACATCCGCCTTGCTCCAGGGCAGCGCTACCAGCCAGTCGAGGTAGCTGCGCACCATGGCGTGCTCCGGGCTTGCCTCCTGAATCCGCTCCAGCCGCTTCAATTCCCTGCGCGCGTGCTCCTCCACCTCGGCCGGCATGCCCGCGGCGCCGATCTCCCTGGCGAGCTCGGCCAGCCCCGCCTCCGCTCCCTCGCTCTCCCCGAGCTCCTTCTGCAGCTGGCGCAACTGCTCGCGCAGCACCGCCTCGCGCTGGCGTTCGCCGAGAGCCGCCTGGGTCTGGTCGCTGATCTCTTTGGTGACTTTCAGCACCTCGACGCGGTGGGCCAGCTGTTTGAGGACCTTGTCGAGGCGCTCCGTGAGGTCGAGTGTGGCGAGCACCTCCTGCTTTTCGCCGGGCGTGAGATCCATGAAGTTCGCGATGAGATCCGCGAGCTGTCCCGCCGAGTCGATGTTGGCGATCATGCGCTGCAGCTCGGGCGGCGCCTGCGGCAGCAGGGAGAGCGCAGCCATCGCCCGTTCCTTGAGCAGCGTGAAGCGCGCTTCTATTTCCGGGCCGGTCGTGCCGGGCTCGGGGAGCTGCTCGATGCGTGCGGCGAGAAACGGCGTCTCGCGCAGCGTTTCCACCACGCGGAAGCGGCTCTCGCCCTGACAGACCAGGTGGTGAGCGCCCTCGGGGGAGGTGACGTAGCGCAGCAGCGTCGCCAGCACGCCGATCTCGTAGAGATCGGCGGCGCCGGGCTTTGCGGTGGCGGGATCGCGTTGCGCCAGCACCGCGACTTTGTGGCCGCTGCGCACCGCCTCCTGTGCGGCCGCGATGCTGAGCTCCCGTCCGATGGTGATCGGCGCGACGGTGCCCGGAAACAAGGCGACGCTGCGCACGGGCACGATCGGAATCGCATCCGCGGGCAGCGGCGGCAGCTCGGGGGTCGGTTTCGAGCCGGCGCTCGGCGTCTCGGCAGCCATGGTCATTCTCCTTTGACCGCCGGGACCAGGCGGATTTCGAGACAGCCGTTGCGGTACCGGGACTCCGCGATGCGGGTCGGCCCGGGGAGCGTGATGCGGCGCAGGAAGCGACCGTGCGGGATCTCGAGCCGGCGGATGAGGCTGCCGTCAGGCGGGCGGGACACGAGGCGTCTGGCGCTCACGGTGAGCGCCACATTCTCGAGATGGATCTCGATGTCCTCAGGAGCGACGCCGGGCAACGCGATGAGCAGCACGACGTCTTCGGCGCACTCGTAGATATCGACCGGCGGCTCCCAGCTCACCGCCTGCTCTGCAGGTCCCAGGTAGCGCACCAGGCCGCGCTGCAGGCGCTCGGCCTCCTCAGCGAGGGCGAGCGCCCGGAGCCACATCCAATGCGGCCCTTCAACGTTCATGGCCCCTCCATCCGAGTCACCCGTCCGGTACTCCTTTGACAGCAAGGTACCGTAGGGGAGTGCCCGCACAATCAGTAGAGGTACGCACGCACCTTTGCGCATGGTGAAGGTCAGTCGCGCCCTGTTGAAATTGACTCGTGGTATGCGAGAGGAGAGCGTCATGAATGCCGTCATACCCGTTGGACGTCCCGAGATCGGACAGTGGTATCTGCACCAGGACAAGGGCGAGATGTTCCTCGTCACCGCCTTCGATGACGATGCACGCACCATCGAGATCCAGAACTTCGACGGTGACGTGGACGAGATCGAGGCGCAGGCATGGAGCACCATGCCGCTCGAGCGGGCCGAACCGCCCGAGGACTGGACCGGGCCTCTCGATGATGTCGAGGTCGATGACCTGGGAGTCTCGGAGACCGACATGAGCGCGGCCGACTGGGCGGAGCCCCTGCAGTCCTTCGAGCCACAGAAGGAGGACTGGGAGGACGAGACACCCGAGGAGGAACGCGATCCGGAGGACGAGGGAAACATGGAAGAGGAGCTGTCGGTCGACAGCCCGGATTCTCTTAACTGACGCCCGCAAGCCGCGCTCACGGTGCCGCTGACCGGGCCGCAGGCGCGCTTTCGGTCGCCACGGTGAAAGGCATATATTCGTGCCAACGCAAGCCTCGAGTGCGGGTGCGGTCATGCGGTATCGACTCGACGTCAATGGCACGGTTCGGGAAGTCGACGTCCCGCCGGAGATGCCGCTGCTCTGGGTGCTGCGCGGGGAGCTCGGGCTGCTCGGCTCCAAGTACGGCTGCGGCGTGGGGCTTTGCGGCGCCTGCACGGTCCACGTCGACGGCGCTCCACAACGTTCCTGCCAGCTTCCCGTGAGCCAGATCGGAGCGGCCAGGATCCACACCATCGAGCACATCGGCTCGACCGCGATTGGCGCGCGATTGCAGCAGGCGTGGCTCAAGATCGACGTGATGCAGTGCGGTTATTGCCAGGCCGGACAGATCATGTCGGCTTGCGCCCTGCTCCGACGGAACGCAAAGCCGAACGACGCCCAGATCAACGCAGCCATGGCGGGCAACATCTGCCGCTGCGGTTGCTACAACCGCATCCGCACCGCGATCCGGATCGCTGCCGGGATGGAAGAGGAGGGCGGCCGTGCTGCGTGAGGAGCTTCGCGCCGGCATCAACCGGCGAACCGTACTCAAGGCCTCGCTCCTTGCGGGCGGGGGACTCGCGCTCGACGTGCTGACCCCCTTCCCGAGCGCGCTCGGTGCCACGGACCAAGAGGGGGCGCGAGCGGCTCAGCTCTCCGCCTTCGTGTCCATCGCGCCCGATGGAACCGTCACGATCATGTCGAAGGACCCCGAGATCGGGCAGGGCATCAAGACCTCGCTCCCGATGATCGTCGCGGATGAGCTCGACTGCGATTGGAGCCAGGTGCGCATCGCGCAGGCCGACCTCGATCAGAAGCGCTATGGCGAGCAGTACGCCGGCGGCAGCACCGCGACCCCGAGAGACTGGATGCCGATGAGACAGACCGGTGCCGCGGCGCGCGCCATGCTCATGCAAGCGGCCGCCAACCAGTGGCGCGTGGAGGCGGCTCAATTGACCACCGCCAAAGGGCGCATCTATCACGCGGCCAGTGGGCGCTCGGTCGGCTACGGCGAAGTGGCGTCTGCCGCCGCAGCAGTCCCACCGCCGGACCTGAGCGCGGTACCACTGAAGCGCCCCGAGCAGTTCACCATCATCGGCCGGCCGGTGGTCGGCATCGACAGCGCGAGGATCGTCAAGGGTCAGCCGATCTTCGGCATCGACACGCGCTTGCCCGGGATGCTCTACGCGGTTTATGAAGTGGCCCCCGCGCACGGCGGGCGCCTCATCAAGGCGGACATCGAAGCGGCCAAGCAATCGCCCGGCGTCAGGCACGTCGTGCCGATCGTCGGCAACGGCGACGCCGACTCAGGCCTGGCGGACGGTGTGGCGATCGTCGCCACCAACTGGTGGCTCGCCAACGAGGCGCGCGCGAAGCTCAAGGTCGATTGGGATCTGAGCGCATCGAAGGGTCACAGCTCCTCCGTCTACCAGGCGAAGGCCGACGCCGCGATCGCAGCCGGTGCGGGCGCGGATCTGCGGGTCGATGGCGATCCGTCGGGCAAGCTCGCCGCGGCGGCCAGGCGCGTCGCCGCGCGCTACGACTATCCCTTCATCGCGCACGCGCCGATGGAGCCGCAGAACTGCACCGCCCGCTACGCCGACGGCAAGCTCGAGATCTGGGCGCCGAGTCAGACGCCGCAGCGCGGCATGGATCAGCTGAAAAAGGTATTCGGCTTCGAGCCCGCGGCGGTGACGCTCCATCTGACGCGCGCCGGCGGCGGCTTCGGGCGGCGCCTCATGAACGATTACATGGTGCAGGTGGTCGCCATTGCCAAGGCGATCCCCGGGGTGCCGATCCAGCTCATGTGGTCGCGGGAGGACGACATCCGCCGCGACTACTACCGGCCGGGCGGCTGGCACAGCTTCGAAGCGGGGATCAGCGCGAAGGGCGAGCTGATCGCCTTTACCGATCACTTCGTGACCTTCGGCGACGGCAAGAACACCGCGCGCGCGGCGGGGTTCAACCCGGCGATGCCGCCGGCGGGGCTCATCGAGCATCTGCGCTACAGCCAGTCGATGATGCCGACGGTCGTGACCACCGGCGCGATGCGCGCGCCGGGATCGAACGCGCTGTGCTTCGTCTCGCAGTCCTTTCTCGACGAGGTCGCGCTCGCGGCGGGCACGGACCTTCCGCACCTCATGCTGACGCTGCTCGGCGAGCGGCGCGAGATCGCACCTCCGGGCGGAGGCGTGCCCTTCGATACCGGACGCGCGCGCGATGTGATCGAGAAGGTCGTGCAAACCTCCGACTGGGCGCACAAGCCGCACGACCCCGGCAGGGCCAAGGGCTTCGCGTTCTACTTCTGCCATCGCGGGTACTTCGCCGAGGTGGTCGAGGCGAGCGTCAGGGGGAGCGCGATCGCGGTGCATAAGGTCTGGGTCGCGGGCGACATCGGCAGCCAGATCGTGAATCCCATGGGAGCCGAGAACCAGGTGCGGGGAGCGGTAATCGATGGGTTGGCACAGGCGTTCGCCGGGCAGGCGATCGAGTTCGTGGACGGCGCGGTGCAGCAGAGCAACTTCAACGACTTCCCGCTGGCGCGCATGCCCGCGACCCCCGAGATCGAGGTCGCCTGGGTCAAGTCCGGCAAGCCCCCGACGGGACTCGGCGAGCCGGTGCTGCCGCCGGTCATTCCGGCGCTGACCAACGCGATCTTCGCCGCCACCGGTGCGCGCATCCGTTCGCTCCCGGTGCGGCTCAAGAGCGCGTAACCGATCTCTGCGGCGATCGAGGCAAGCAGTTCGTGTGGGGGCTGGCGCAGCCGATTTGCGGCGCCGCGGGGCGTTATGTTCAGTCCGGCGGGATATGTTCAATCAGGTTGCGGCGCACAACGAGAGGCCTATCCTAACGCCTGCCCAAACAAGAATTGCTAAGTTGGTTGCGAGTTTCAGGGATGGTCTGTGGGGAAGTACGCTATGGACTACAGCGTTGAAGAGATTCAGCCGAACGTTTGGCGCGTGAGCATCGGAACTGTCACCCGCATCGTTCGCTTCCGCAGCGACGACATGACCTTCGCGCCCTGGGATGTCACCAGTGCGGACGGCCAGACACTCTGGAGCGCCTCATCGATCGCGTCGGCCTTCCGTTGGATTCAGGCGCGCACTGGCTATCCGGTGGAGGCGCTGTTCGCGCAGGCGCTGCTCGAGCGCAGCGCCGGGCCGCAGTCCGGTCACGGGCAGGTTGCCGATGAGTCGGCGGAGACGGGCGACCATAGCCGAGCGCTCGGCAGCTGATCGCCCGGCGGAGGGCGCGCACGGCGATCCTGTGACGGTCGCGACGGTGTCGTGCGTTACTGCAGACCGCCGCGGACCGAGGTGATGCGCTCGGTATTGAAGCCCAGCCAGTGCATGCGGCCCGCATAGCGGGCGTGCTCGACCTTGATGCAGCGATCCATGACGACCGTGAGGCCGCCCTTCTCGGCGATGCGCGCGCCTTCCTCGTTGATCACCCCGAACTGACACCACAGGCACCTGGCTTTGATCGCGACCGCGTCCGCGGCGATTCCGGGCAAGGCGTCCGGCGCGCGGAAGACATTGACGACGTCCACGGGCACCGGCACCTCGCGCAGGCTCCCGAAGCTCTTCTCGCCGAGGATCTGCGACTCGCGCGGATTGACCGGGATCACGCGGTAGCCGTGCCGCTTGAGGTAGAAGCCGACGAAGTAGCTGGCACGCAGCGGGTTATTCGATAGCCCCACGATCGCGATGGTCCTGGCGCTGAGCAGCACCTGCTGGATCCTGAGCGGATCCTGATAACGCCCGAGATCGAAGCCCGTCATCGCCTGCCCTCCGGGGAGACGAGCGCGCGGGCACGCGCAAAGCCCTGCTCGAGATCCCAGATCAGATCGTCGGCATCCTCGATGCCGACCGAGAGGCGGATCGTCCCGGGACGCACGCCGGCCGCGAGCAGCTCCTGCTCGTCGAGCTGCCGGTGCGTGGTGCTCGCCGGGTGGATGACGAGGCTCTTCGCGTCGCCCACGTTCGCCAGGTGCGACCAGAGCGTCACTCCACGGATGAATTCCTCGCCGGCTTCACGGCCGCCGCGGATGTCGAAGGAGAACACCGAGCCGGTGCCGCGCGGCAGGTACTTCTCGACGAGCGAGCGGTAGCGGCTGCGGCTGAGGCCCGGGTAGGTCACGTGCGAGGCGAGCTCGTGGGACTCGAGGTAGCGGGCGATCCTGCCGGCATTCTCGACGTGGCGCGCCATGCGCAGCGACAGCGTCTCGAGCCCCTGCAGGAACAGGAACGCATTGAAGGGGCTCAGGCACCCGCCGAGATCGCGTAAGGTCTCGGCCCGCAGCTTCATCAGATAGCCGTAGGTACCGAAGGTCTCGTGGAACTCGAGACCGTGATAAGCGGGGGAGGGCTCGGCGATCACCGGGAAGCGGCCGTTCGACCAGTTGAACTGCCCCGAATCCACGACCACGCCGCCGATGCTGGTGCCGTGGCCGCCGATGTACTTGGTCGCCGAGTGCAGCACGATGTCGGCGCCCCACTCGAGCGGACGGCAGAGATAGGGGGTCGCGAACGTGTTGTCGACGAGGAGCGGCAGCCCTTCCCCGTGCGCGATGGCGGCGACGCCGGCGATGTCGAGCACGTTGCCGCCGGGGTTGCCGATGGTCTCGCCGAAGAACGCCTTGGTGTTCTTGCGCACCGCGGCCTTCCAGGCGCCGAGGTCGTCGGGATCGACCCAGGTGAGCTCGACGTTGAGCTTGCGCAGCAGGTGTTTGAACTGGTTGACGGTGCCGCCGTAGAGCGCCGCCGACGAGACGATGTGGTCGCCCGGTGTGAGGAGCGTGAACAGCGCCGCCGCCTGCGCGGCCAGGCCGCTCGAGAATGCCACGCCGCCGCAACCGCCCTCGAGGCTCGCGATGCGCTCCTCGAAGACCGCTACCGTCGGGTTCATGATCCTCGAGTAGGTATTGCCATACTCCTGGAGGTTGAAGTACGCGGCGGCGGCGGCCGGGTCCTCGAACACGTAGCTGGTGGTCTGATAGATCGGCACCGCGCGCGCCCCGGTATTCGGGTCCGGGCGCTGGCCGGCATGGACCTGACGAGTCTCGAAGCCGAAATGACGCGATGCTTCCACGGGCGCGGCTCCCCAGGGCGCGAACGACGGCAAGCGATCATAGGCTTCTGCTGCGGCGCCTCCAATTACCGCGAGTGACCGGCTTATAACCGATAAGTCATGGTGCCGGCGGGAGGCTGCTTGTACGCTCGCGAGCCGAAGCGTAGCCTCGGTCGCTCGGCACTCGCACCAGAGCCTTCGACAGGACGTTCCCTAAGTCATCCGGAGATACAAACATGGCACAGCCCAGTGTCAGCAATGGCGTCAACAACGGTGTCAACGTCCAGGCGCTGCTCGATGCGAGGGAGGCGTTGCGGAACGCGCCCGCGGCCGCCGAGTTCACCTGGCGAGCAGCGTGCAAGTGGCAGAACGGCACCCATGCCCAGTCGACCGTGCGGGGATTTCGCGGTCTGGGCGAAGAGCAATCGCACAAGACCGAGTTCTCCTTCGAGACCGATCACCCGGAGATCTTTGCCTCCGAGGATCACGGCGCCACCCCGGTTGAGCTGGTGCTCGTGGGGCTGGCGAGCTGCCTCACGGCCGGTGTGGCTTCGGTGGCGCAGAACCGCGGCATCCAGCTGCGCTCGGTGGAAGCGAAGCTCGAGGGCAAGATGAACCTTTACGGCATCCTCGGCATCGACAGCAACGTGCGCAACGGCTACGACGACATCAAGGTGACCTTCCATATCGATGCCGACGCGTCGCAGGAGGACATCGAGGCGCTGGTGGCGCAGTCGCAGAAGCGCTCCGCCGTGTATGACATCGTCACCAATCCGACCAACGTGACGGTCGAGGTCGTGAAGCGGTAGTTCCGGCGCGCGCGGCGGACCTCACATCGAACGCATCACGACGGTCGTGGTCGGCGCCGGCCACGCCGGGCTTGCGGCCAGCCGGATCCTCGCCGAGCACTCGATCGAGCATGTCGTGCTCGAGCGCGGTGAGGTGGCCAACTCCTGGCGCCGTGAGCGCTGGGACTCGCTGCGCCTGCTGACGCCAAACTGGCAGAGCCGGCTGCCGGGATACCCCTACGCGGGCGCCGATCCCGACGGCTTCATGACCATGCCCGAGATCGTCGGGCGCATTTCGGGCTATGCCGCTGCGATCGCCGCGCCGGTGCGCACGCAGACCGCCGTCACTTCGGTCCGCCGCGCTGACGGCGGCTACCGGATTGCCACCGGGAGCGGCGAGCTGCGCTGTCGGACCGTGGTTCTGGCGAGCGGCGCCGCCAACACGCCGAGGGTCCCGGGCCTGCGCTCGGCCGTGCCGCCCGAAATCCTCTGCCTCACACCGTTCGAATATCGCAACCCGCAGCAGCTCCCTGCAGGGGGCGTGCTGGTCGTCGGCGCCTCGGCCACCGGGGTGCAGCTCGCCGATGAGATCCAGCGCTCGGGCCGGCCGGTGACGATCGCGGTCGGTGAGCACGTGCGCCTGCCGCGCAGCTACCGCGGCCGCGACGTGCTCTGGTGGATGGAGGCCGCCGGCGTCTGGAGCCAGCGCTACGATGAGATCGACGACATCGAGCGGGCCCGGCGGCTGCCATCACCGCAGCTCGTCGGCACGCCCGAGCACGCGAGTCTCGATCTGAACGTGCTGCGTGCCGCGGGCGTCGAGATCGTCGGGCGGCTGGCGGCCATACGCGACGGGCAGGCGCTCTTTTCCGGTGGACTTGCCAATCAGTTCGCGCTCGCCGATCTCAAGATGAACCGCCTGCTCGGGACGTTCGACGACTGGGCGCGCAGCCAGAGGCCGGAGCTGGAGGTGGAGCCGCCGGAGCGCTTCGAGCCGACCCGCGCGCCGGCACGCCCACGCCTGTCGCTCGAGCTTGGCGGCGAGATCCGCACGATCGTGTGGGCGACCGGATTTCGTCCTGACTACCGCTGGCTCGATGTGCCGGTGCTCGATCGCCACGGGGAGCTGCGCCACGACGGCGGCGTCGTGACGGAAGCCCCGGGGCTGTACGCCATGGGCTTGCCCGTGCTACGGCGCCGCAAGTCGACGTTCATCATCGGAGCCGAGGACGACGCGCGCGATGTGGTGGGACACCTGGTGCACTACCTCGCATCCGGCGCCGGCCGCCGCTGACCCGCCGACCCGACTCACTTCTCCAGCTTCTCGATCTCATCCAGCAGCCGATTCATGCGCGCCGCCAGGGCCTGATAGGGTCCCGGCGTCGCCATGTCGACGCCGGCCTGCTTGTAGAGCTCGTACGGGTAATCCGATCCGCCCGCCTGCAGCATCCTGATGAATCGCCCGCGGGCGGGAGCGCCCTGCTTGAGAATGGCGTCGGTGAAGTAGGCCGCACCGACCATGGAGGTCGCGTACTGATAGACGTAGAAGTCATAGTAGAAATGCGGCACGAACGCCCATTCGACGCAGTAGGCCGGATCGATCTTCATGACGCCTTCGGTGTCGCCGTAGTACTGCTTGAGCAGCCCGCAATAGAGCTCGGTCATGCGCGCGCCCGAGAGGGCTTTGCCCTTCTCCAGCTCCTCGTGGATGGCGAGCTCGAACTCGGCGAACATGACCTGGCGGAAGTAGGTGCTGCGGATCGAATCCAGGCCCTGCGCCAGGTAGTAAAGCTTCTCCGCACGGTTGGCCGCGTGCTCGACCATGTAGTCGTTGAGCAGCATCTCGTTGCCGATCGAGGCAGACTCGGCGATGAAGGTCGAGTAGCTCGCCTTCTCGAACGGCTGGGCCCTGGCGGCGAGCAGCGTATGCACCGCGTGTCCCCACTCGTGCGCCAGAGTCGAGAGCGAGGTGTAGTCGTCCTGGTGATTGAGCAGCAGGTAGGGATGCACGTCGTACGCCGACCCGTTCATGTAGGCGCCCGAGGCCTTGCCCTCACGGGGATAGGCATTCATCCAGCGCGAGCTGAATCCCTTGCGCAGCAATGACAGATAGTCCTCACCGAGCGGCTTCAGGGCCTCGAGCGTGATGCGCTCGGACTCGGCGAGCGTGAATTTCGGCGGGTTCTTGAGCGCGAACATCGCCGGGTAGACATCGTAGTACTGCAGCTCGTCACTGATGCCGAGCTGCCGCTTACGCAGGCGCAGATAGCGGTACATGGTCGGCAGCGCGGCATGCACTTGCGCGACCAGCGTGCGGTAAACGCTCTCCGGCATGTTGTCGGGAAACTGCGCGGCCTGCAGCGCGTTGGCGAACCTGCGTGCCTGCGCGGTGAAGTGATCGCCCATGACCTGGGTCGTCAGCAGGCCGCCCGCGGTGCCTTCGAAGCTCTTCCAGGTGCTCCAGTACTCGTCGAAGGCGAGCTTGCGGTCGGCGCGGTTGGGGGACTGGCGGTATTTCTCGTAGGCCTGCTCGTCGAGCCGTACCTTGCTGCCATCGGAAAAGGTCACGGTCGGAGCGGGGAAGTCGCCGTTCTCGAATTGAGTGTGCACGGTGCTCGGCTGCGCCAGCACATCGCCCGTCATCGCCAGTACGCCTTCCGACTCTGGGCTCAGCGTGTGGGGCGCCGCGCGCAGCGTGTTGTCGAGGAAGAAATCGAAGCGCTCTCGCAGCTGCTTGTTCGCCGCGAGGAAGCTTTTCACCTTCGCTGCGCCGATCGCCACGATCTCGGGGGCGACCCATGCCGACTTCTCCCCGAGCTCGGTACCGAGGGCCTGCGCCAGCTGCTTGCGCTCGATGTTGGCGCTGATACGCACATCCTCGTCCGACTTGAGCGAGGCATAGACGAACAGACGCTGCGCCTCCCGATTCGCGGCGCTCATGGCATCGAGCGCGGTGAACATGGAGTCGGCGCTCTTGCCGAGCGTGCCCCGGTAGCTCGCGAACTTATCCGCCGCCGCGCGCGTGCGCGCCAGCGCCTGGTCGAAGGCCGCGGGGGTGGCATAGAGATCGCTCAAGTCCCACATGCCGGGTGCCGAGGCGTCCTGCGGCAACGACAGCGTCGGAAAACCCGCGCTCAGGGTGACCACGAGCGGTAGCAGCCACTTCTTGAGCATCGCTAACTCCTCGCGGCTTCGGTGCCACGCATGATAGGCCCCCGGCACCGCGCGGTCGCTCGACCGGCCGCCTGAGCGCTTCGGCTCGTCGCGCCCCGCCGGGCTGGGCAGCCAGACGTCCACCCGTGACACGCCGGCGGGTGCTCATGCAGACTCTCGTTGGCATGACCGCGTTCATGGCGCCGCGGGGACTCGTTCGGGCCGGCTCTTCGGGGTCGTCGGCGGCCGCCGCAGCGGGCACGATCACGATCGGCGGTGATCTCACCGTGAACCGGCTCGGCTTCGGTGCGATGCGGCTCGCAGGCGGTGGGCAGATATGGGGGGAGCCGCGCGATGCGGCTGAGGCGCGGCGCGTGCTGCGGCGTGCGCTCGAGCTCGGCGTCAACTTCATCGATACCGCCGATGCCTACGGTCCGGACATCGACGAGCGGCTGATCTGCGAGGCATTGCATCCTTATCCACGCGGGCTGGTCATTGCGACCAAGGGAGGGATCATACGGCCGGCTGCGCCCGACTGGGTGGCAGACGGTCACCCGGATCACCTGCGCGAAGCCTGCGAGGGCAGCCTCGAGCGGCTCAAGCTCGAGCGCATCGACCTGTACCAGCTGCATTGTGTGGATGACCGGGTGCCGCTCGAGGATTCGATCGGAGCGCTGGCCGAGCTGCAGAAGCAAGGCAAGATCCGCCACATCGGCGTCTCGAACTTCCAGCTCGCGGAGCTTGCCAGGGCGCAGCGCATCGCACGCATCGTGTCGGTGCAGAACCGCTTCAACTTCGCGCAGCGGCAGTCCGCCGACGTGCTCGAGGCATGCGCGCGCGACGGTCTGGTGTTCATTCCGTGGGCGCCGCTCGCGCACGGATCGCCCCAGACTCTGGCGCGCGCCAACGGCGCTCTGGAGGCGCTCGCCAGCGCGCACCGGGCAAGCGTCGTACAGATCGCGATTGCCTGGCTGCTGGCTCGATCGCCGGCGATGTTGCCCATTCCCGGGACTGCGTCGCTCGCGCACCTCGAGCAGAACGTGGCGGCCGCGGGCATTCGCCTGACCGACGCTGAGCTCGCGCGACTCGCATAGCGCTTTCGATCCCTCGTTGGCAGCGCCTTTTCCCCGTGCGAGCATGCCGGGCGTATGCCCCCGGCAGTGACTCGACGGGAACTCATCAAGCTCGCCAGCTCGGTCTCGTGCGCCCCGCTGCTCCCGGGCATTTTGCTGGCGGGAGGATGTGGCGGCGGAGGAGGGGGCCCGGTTCCTGCCGCGCCGGCCGGCGACGGCTATGCCGGCACGGACGAGCAGTTGCTGGATGAGATCGAAAGCGCGGCGTTCCTTTATTACTGGGAGCAGACGGATCCCAATACCGGCCAGATCAAGGACCGGGCGCTGGCGGCCGGCAATGACACCCGCACCCTGTCGAGCATCGCGGCGACCGGGTTCGGGCTCACCGTGCTCTGCATCGGGGACCAGCGCGGTTATCTGCCGTCGGCGCAGATCGCCGCACGCGTGCAGACGACGCTGCAATTCATCCTCGATCAGCTGCAGGGCAACAACGGCTTCTTCTACCACTTCGTGGACATGAGCACCGGGATCCGTGCCGGGACCTCGGAGGTCTCCTCGATCGATACCGCGATACTGCTCTGTGGCGTGCTCACCTGCCGGGCGTACTTTCCCAACAGCCAGATCGCGAACCTCGCAACGCAGATCTACCAGCAGGTGGACTGGCCCTGGATGCTGAACGGGGGCACGACGCTTGCGATGGCATGGACGCCGGAGAGCGGCTTTGCCGCCGGGCGCTGGGATCACTACTGCGAGCTGATGATGCTGTATCTGCTCGCCATCGGCTCGCCCACTTACCCGATTCCGGCATCAAGCTGGAGCGCGTGGACACGTCCCACCATCACCTATCAGGGATTCACGTACATCTCGGGAGCCGACCCGCTGTTTGTACATCAGTACTCTCACGCATGGTTCGACTTCCGCACCCAGAGCGATGCTTACGCCAACTATTTTCAGAACTCGGTCACTGCGACCGAGGCGCATCGGCTGTTCTGCATGGGCCTGAGCAACCAGTTCAGTGACTATTCCGGCGATCTCTGGGGGATCACGGCTTCGGATTCCGTCAACGGCTACGTGGTTTGGGGCGGCCCACCCCAGATCGGGCCGCTCGACGGCACGCTCGTCCCGTGCGCCGCGGGCGGCTCACTGCCTTTTGTGTACGCCGATACCATCCACGTGCTGCGCTGGATCCGTGGCCATTACGGCCAGGTCTGGCAGCGGTACGGATACGTCGATGCCTTCAATCCACTCACCGCCTGGTATGACAGCGATGTGCTCGGGATCGACCTCGGAATCACGGCGCTGATGGCCGAGAATCAGCGCAGCGGATTCGTGTGGCAGACCTTCATGAGCAATCCGGAGGTCGTTCAGGCGATGAGCCTGGCCGGCTTTCACTGAAAGTCACGTCGGCCATGAACCTGACCGAATCCCTGCTGCAGGCGCTCAAGGCGCACGGCGCCCGGCTGATCTTCGGCATTCCGGGCGACTTCGCCCTGCCATATTTTCGTATCATCGAATCCTCCGCCATCCTGCCGCTCTACACACTCTCGCACGAGCCCGGCGTGGGATTCGCCGCCGATGCCGCGGCGCGCGTCGGCTGTGCGCCGGCCGTCGCCGCGGTGACCTACGGTGCCGGCGCCCTCAACATGCTGAACGCGGTCGCCTCCGCCTACGCCGAGAAGGTGCCGCTCGTGGTGCTCTCCGGCGCGCCCGGCAAGGCGGAAGCGAGCTCGGGGCTGCTGCTGCACCACCAGGCGAAGCGCATCGACTCGCAGTTCGCGATGTTCAAAGAGGTGACCTGCGATCAGGCCTGTCTCGATGACGCCGCGCGTGCGCCGCGGGACATCGCCCGCGTGCTCGCGAGCTGCCGGCGGCGCTCGGAGCCGGTTTATCTCGAGATTCCCCGTGACATGGTGAGCGCCGAGTGTGCTGCCGTCGTCGCCGAGCCGCCGTCCGCGCCGGATGACGAGGCACTCGAGGCCTGTGTCGGGGAGATTCTCGAGCGATTGGCGCGTGCGCGTTCGCCGGTGCTCATGGTCGGGGTCGAAGTGCGGCGCTATCGGGTCGAGCATCAGGTCGTGGAGCTGGCGCGGCGCCTGGGGCTCCCCATGGTCTTGAGTTTCATGGGTCGCGGCCTGCTCGCAGAGGAGGGCGCACCACTCGTCGACACCTACATGGGCATCGCCGGGATACCGGAGGTCACGCGCCTCGTCGAAGAGTCCGATGGCCTCTTTCTGCTCGGCGAGATCATCTGCGACACCAACTTCGCGGTCTCACAGACGCGCATCGACATGCGCAGGACCATCCAGGCTCTCGACGGACGCGTGACGCTCGGCTACCACACCTATCCGGACATACCGCTCGCGGCCCTGGTCGAGCGCCTGCTCGCCCGTGCGCGCCCGATCGGCAAGAGCACGCGCGTCGTGAGGGGGTCGTTTCCGCGCGAGCTCGTGGCGGATGGCGCACCGATCTCCCCCGGCGACATTTGCGCCGGGATCAACGACCTGTTCGCGCGGCACGGCAGGATGCCGATTGCATCCGATGTGGGCGATTGCCTGTTTGCGGTGATGGACATCGAGCCGACGGCACTGGTCGCGCCCGGCTACTACGGGACGATGGGCTACGGCGTGCCGGCAGCACTCGGGCTGCAGGCCGCCTCGGGAGAGCGGCCGCTCGTTCTCGTTGGCGATGGCGCCTTCGAGATGACCGGCTGGGAGCTCGGCAACTGCCGTCGCTATGGCTGGGATCCTCTGGTGCTGGTATTCAACAACGCCAGCTGGGAAATGCTGCGCACCTTTCAGCCGGAGTCATCGTTCAACGTGCGTGATCGCTGGGACTTCGCCGGCATGGCGGCGGGGATGGGCGGCGACGGCATCCGGGTCGACACGCGCGCCGGGCTCAAGGCGGCGCTCGATGCCGCCATCTCCCGGCGTGGCCGCTTCCAGCTGATCGACATCTCGCTGCCGCGCGGCGTGGTCTCGACGACGCTCCAGCGTTTCGTCAGCGCCGTCAGGCGGCTGAGCGGTCAGTGAACCCGGAGTTTGAGCCCTGAAGCCGCGGCGCCGCTCGTGCGCCCGCGCGGGAGTCAGCCTTCCCAGCGGCCCCCTCCAGGGTCATCATCGCGGCCGGGCGACGCTTGACGGGAGCCATCTGTGAGAGCGCTGGTAGTCGGAGCGGGCAGCGTCGGCGGCTATTTTGGCGGGCGCCTGGCCGCTGCGGGGCGCGACGTGACCTTTCTCGTCCGCCCGCAGCGCGCCGCGCAACTGGCGGATGGGCTCACGATCATCAGTAACGGGCAGGAGACGAGGGTACCTGCCAGGGTGATCAGGAAGGGCGAGGGGGCGGGTGAGTTCGATGTCATCCTCCTCGCAGTCAAGGCCTACCAGCTGGATGCCGCGATCGAGGACCTGGGCGCCTACGTAAGCCGCAGCAGCATGATCCTTCCCGTGCTCAACGGCATGAGGCACGTCGAGATTCTGCGCTCCCGCTTTGGATCGGCGCATGTCATCGGTGGCGTCGCGAAGATTGCCAGCACCCTGGATGAGCGGGGCCGGATAGTGGATCAGGCGAATTTCCACGATCTGGCTTACGGCGAGTGGAGCGGCGCAAGGACCGCCCGGATCCTGGCTCTGGACGAATTCATGACGGGAGCCGGCTTCGAGGCCCGGTTATCCGCCGACATCGAGCGCGACATGTGGGAAAAGTGGGCGATGCTGGCGAGTCTCGCCGCCGTCACCTGTCTGCTGGATGGCGACATCGGTCAGGTGTCGCGGGCAGCGGGCGGGATCGATGTCGTCAAGACTCTGTTCGCTGAGGTGGTGGCCGCCATCGGTGCCGCCTGGCGGCCGGTGTCCGATCCATTCAAAGCTCAAGTCCTGTCGCTATTGACGAATCCGGGGTCCAGCCTCACCTCCTCGATGTATCGGGACATGAAGGGCGGCTACCGTGTCGAGGCGGATCAGATCATCGGCGATCTGGTGATGAGGGCGACCGAGAGGGGAATCGCGACGCCGCTCCTGTCCGCAGCGCTGATTCGGCTCAAGGTTTATGAGGAGAGACATGACCGTGACGAAATTCGACCTGACGCCGCCAGGCGCGGCGCAACGTGAAGCGATCACCGCAGGCCTCACTCCCGGGGAGCGCCACGTGTTGCTCGAGCACGGCACCGAGGCGGCTTTCTGCGGTGTGTTCCTCGACAACCACAAGGATGGTGTCTATACGTGCCGCTTCTGCGGCTTGCCGCTCTTTCGGTCGAGCGCGAAATTCGACTCGGGCACGGGCTGGCCGAGCTTCTTCAAGCCCTGCGATGAGGCGCACATCCGGCGGGTGCGCGACACCAGCTACGGCATGATTCGCGTGGAGGAAGTCTGTGCGCGCTGCGGGAGCCATCTGGGGCACGTGTTCCCGGACGGGCCGCCGCCGACTGGCGAGCGTCATTGCCTCAACTCTGTCTCGTTGTCGTTTACCGAGGAGGGGCATGCGCTGCCGGACGTCCTCGGCCGCGGGCCTCCGGAAGGCCAGGTGCTCGCGTAGGGACCGCGTGAATCCTCGCGGCTCCGATTGCATGAGCGGCAGCGTGTGCGCTACGTACTAGCACTGATTGCGAAATAACAACGCGCCGCGCACGGTCAGCGCAATGAACCGGCTTCCGCGCGACCTCCATGACGACTACACGCGCGAGATCGCCGCGTCGCGCCGGCAGTTCGTCTCTCGAGCGACTAATGCGCCGCTGACCCACGTGGGATCGTTCTCGTTCGACCCGGCGACGCTCCCGGGCCACCTGGAGGGGTTTGCCGGCGTCGCCCAGGTTCCGCTCGGATTTGCCGGGCCGTTGCTGGTGGACGGCGAACACGCCCAGGGCGAGTTCTACGTACCCCTGGCCACCACGGAGGGCACGCTGGTGGCCAGCTACAACCGCGGCATGCGATTGACGAGAGAGGCGGGCGGCGTGCGCACGACGGTAGTCGACGACGCAATGCAGCGTGCGCCTTGCTTCGTGTTCCGCGACGCCCGCGCGGCACGTGCCTTCGGAAACTGGGTGGTCGGCAATTTTGATGCGATCAAGGCCAGGGCGGAGGCGACCACGCACTACGGCAGGCTGCGCAACATCGAGCAGTACGCGGTGGGTAAGATGAGGTTCCTGCGCTTTGACTTTACGACCGGCGATGCAGCCGGTCAGAACATGGTGACCAAGGCGACCCGCGAGGCCTGCATGTGGATCCAGGAGCAGGGCATCGACGGCCTCGAGCATTTCGCGCTGGCCGCCAACCTCGACACCGACAAGAAGCACTCGTTGCTCAACAGCCTGCACACACGCGGCAAGCGCGTGGTGGCGGAGGTCACGCTGCCGGCCGCGTTGATCAAGACGATCATGCATACCACGGCCCAGGCGCTCTTCGAGCAGCGGCAGCTCTCGAACCTGGGTACTTTGCTGTCGGGCTCGATCAGCAACGGGGCTCATTATGCGAATGGGATCGCCGCGATGTTCATCGCCTGTGGTCAGGACGTGGCCAATGTGGCCGAGTCATCCGCGGGCTTCAGCTACGGCGAGATCAAGGATAACGGCGACTACTACGTTTCCGTGACGATACCCTCGCTGATCGTGGCGACGTACGGCGGCGGCACGGGTCTGCCGACGCAGCGCGAGTGCCTCGAGGTGCTGGGGGCTTACGGACACGACAAGGTCATGAAGTTCGCCGAGATCGTCACCGCCACGGTCCTGTGTGGTGAGCTGTCGCTGGGCTCGGCGATCGTTGCGGACGAGTGGGTGTCCGCCCACGAGGCCCTCGGCAGGAGTCGTCCCTAGCGTCGTTAGCGACCCGCGGCTGCGCCCGGCGCGCTACTGCGGCAATGGCCGGCGATTTCCTTCGCGAGCCTGGGCAGCAGCGCATCGGGCAGGTCATGCCCCATGCCGTCGATGATGACCAGTCGCGCGCCGGGTACGTTGCGCGCGGTGTCCCGTCCGGCCTCGACGGGCACCAGCGGATCGTCAGCCCCGTGGAGCACCAGCGTGGGTGCGACGATTCGTCGCAGCAACCTGCGGCGGTCGCCGGAGGCCACGACCGCGAGCAGCTGCCGGGTCGTCCCGGCCGGATCGTACGCGCGCCGCACCCAGCCGGTGATGCGCTCCTGCAGCTGCCGGCGCTCCGTCGGGAAGCCCGGACTGCCGATGACGGTGAATACGTTCACGAGATAGTCGATCACGGCCGCGGCGTCGGCGTGCGCCGGCGGACGGCGCATGAAGACCCGCAGCGCTTCCTTCTTCGGTGCGGCGCCCTTGCGCCGGCCGCTCGCGGACATCATCGAGGTGAGACTCAGGACGCGATTCGGGAAGCGCGCCGCGAGCACCTGAGCGATCATGCCGCCCATCGAGGCGCCGACCACGTGAGCCTTGCCGATGCCGAGGGCGTCCATCAGGGCGACGGTATCCTGCGCCATGTCCTCGAGTGAATACGGCGCGAGCACCGGCAGCCCGAGACGCGCCGCTGCGAAGGCCAACAGCGGGCTCGGCCAGCGGCGCGCACGGATCCGGCTCGACAGGCCGCTGTCGCGGTTGTCGAAGCGCACGACGCGATAGCCTTCCGCGGCCAGCCGCCGGCAGAAGTCGTCGGGCCAGCCAACGAGCTGCATGCCAAGTCCCATGATGAGCACGACGGCAGGGCTCGAAGGATCGCCCAGTGATTCGTACTCGATGGTCAGCCCGTTGGCCGATACGGCGGGCATGCAGAAGCGCTCCGCTCAGGCGCCCGACCGCTGCGCGTTGCCGTAGACCAGGCGCCGCAGCCCGCGGCGCTCGAAAGGCCGCCAGGCGCCTTCCGGCTGAGACAGGCGGTCGGCGATGGCGTAGAGCGCCAGCGGATTGAAACCCATCCCTAAGTGGCTGGCTTCGACCTCGATGTTTTCGCTGATGGGCCCGGGGTGCTCGACGCTGCATTGCCAGGCCACGACACCGTCGGTGCGGCTGAAGATGGACGTGGTCGGGACGCGCGGCGGCGTGCGCAACGGCCCGTGGATGTCCGGTGCGCCGATCCGATGCCCGGTGAGCCACTCGTACAGCCGCCAGGCGTTGGTCGCCTTCGGGTGGCCGGTGAACGGCGTGCCGAGGGTGATCACGATACGGACGTGCTCGGCTGCGGCCTTGGCGAGCTCGCGGGCATAGACACCGCCCAGGCTCCAGCCGATCAGGCTGACCTTGCGATTGTGCGCGAGCCGCAGCGCCTGCAGCTGCGCCAGGCAGCGCTGCATCACCCCGTCGCGCGGCCCGAGGTTGATCCCCTGCTCCCATCCGTAGGGCACATAGTTGAGGCGCTCGAGGCAACGGCGCAGCGGCCGCGTCGTGAGGTCACCCGCCAGCATGCCTGGCAATACCAGCACGGGATGGCCGTCGCCGCGCGGAGCGAAGCGCAACAGCGGCCGCGTGGCGAGGCCCGCGCCGTACTCGAGTCCTGCCCGCCACTCGAGCGCCATGCGCAACAGACCGGGTCGCGGAACCGAGGGGCTGTCCTGTCGATGGTGCGGATCGTGCGCGCGCATTCCTTCGCTCATGCGGCTCGGGACCGGCGGTGAGTTGTGCCCGCAGGGCGGCGTGGCCGCCGTGAGGCGCAGTGCTTGAGCTCGGCGTGCGCCACGGCGAGGTCCGAGGCGAGCTCGCGCGCATCGGCGACTGCGGCGCGGGCTGCCGTGAAGCCAAATGCCAGCGTCCCGGTGTAGCTCAGCACGGTGATGTTGAGGCCCAGTCCGTGTTCGACGATCGACACCGGCCAGTAGGCTTCCATGCGTGCACCCGCAGTGTAGAGCGGCACCTGCGGGCCGGGCACGTTGGAGATCACGACGTTCGCAATCGGCGGGATCACGTCAGCGATGTGGCTGCGGCCGTACAACGCTGCCATGCTGCTCACGATCCACGGCACGCCGATCGAAGGGAAGTCCGTCGGCAGCACCGATCGGGCGCTGCGGGCCAGCGACTTGGTGGCACCGGCGGCGGCACACACGGCGCGCAGCCGCCGCACCGGGTCGGCGATGTGCGTCGCCAGGTTGACGAGGCTCAGCGTGGCGGCGGTGCCGAAGTGCGTGTCCCCTGCCTCACGCAGCGAGATCGGCATGGTGGCGATCAGCGGTGCCCGTGGCAGGCCACCGTGCCGCGCGAGATAGCGTCTCAATGTCCCGCCGCACACGGCGAGTACCACATCGTTGATCGTCGCGCCGAAGCGTGCGCCGATCGCCTTGACCTCGCCGAGCGGAAGCGAGCCGACGGCGAAACGGCGTTCCGCGGTGATGGTCACGTTGAGCGGCGTCCGCGGACCGAATGCCAGATTGCGCAGCAGCTGGCTACCGGCGCTCGCAGCCGGGCTCACGATCCCGGCCAGCGCGCTCACCGCGGTCGGAAGGTAACGCACCAGCCGCACGTACTGCGCGGCATCGTGGCTGAACGCCGCTCCCGCTGCCGCGAGCCATCCCGGCCGATCGCCGCTCGCCCCGCGGGACGTGCGCTGCGCTGCGCGGCGCGCGGAGGGCGAAAACAGCGCCGCGGCCAGCGCGACACCGGCTGCTCCGTCGAGCACCGAATGGTGAATCTTGAAATAGTAGGCGCGCCGCCCGTCCTCGAGGCCCTCGAGGACGTAGATCGTCCACAGCGGCCGGCTGCGGTCCATGAGCTGCGAATGCAGCTCCGCGATGCAGTCCTCCAGAGCGGCCTGGGTACCGGGGGCGGGCACCTGCACGCGGCGCACGTGGAAGTCGAGGTCGATCTCTTCTCCCTCCACCCATACCGGATGGGCAAGATGGAGCGGCACCTCGGCGAGCCGCCGGCCCAGGACCGGCGCGACCCGGGTTCCGTTGGCCAGCAGCCGCCTGACCGCCCCGTAGAAGTCACGCTGGCGGCCCTCGGGCCTGGCGAACAGATGCACCGAGCCGACGTGCATCGGCGTAGCGGGCGTCTCCAGATCGAGAAATACCCCGTCCAGGCCCGTCAGTGGCACGATGGCACGTCGCGCGCTCACGCGCTGATTCTCCCATCCCGCGGCAAGTTCTGCCAAAGTTGTCCCAGGCTACATATCGTCAGGTGACGCAGGATGAAAGCACTGGTGTGCAAGGCGTGGGGGCTGCCTGAGACCCTGGTCCTCGAGGATCAGGCCGATCCGGCGGCCGGACCGGGGCAGGCGGTCATCGGCGTGCACGCCGCCGGGGTCAATTACCCCGACGCACTCATCATTCAGAACAAGTACCAGTTCACCCCGACGCTGCCCTTCATCCCCGGAAGCGAATGCGCCGGCGTGGTGGAGAGCGTCGGCGAGGGAGTCAGCCGGGTCAAGCCCGGCGATCGGGTCATCGCCGTGACCCAATCGGGGGCTTTCGCCGAGAAGGTGGTGGCTTCCGCCGATGCGCTGACGCCGCTCCCCGAGGGAGTCGACTTCGCCACCGCATCGGTCTTCCTGCTGGCCTACGGTACCGCCTATCACGCTCTCGCCGATCGCGCGGCCCTCGAGCAAGGCGAGACGCTGCTGGTCCTCGGGGCCGCCGGGGGCGTGGGTATTGCGGCGATCGAGATCGGCAAGGCACTCGGTGCGCGCGTCATTGCCGGCGCCTCCTCAGCCGAGAAGCGCCACATCTGCCGCGAGCATGGCGCCGATGAGGTGATCGATTACGCCGCCGCGGAACTCAAGTCGGCGGTCGCCGCACTGACCGCGGGAAAGGGCGTCGATGTGGTGTTCGACCCGGTGGGCGGCCCGTTCACCGAGGCGGCGCTGCGCAACTGCGCCTGGCGCGGACGGCACCTCGTCATCGGCTTTGCGAATGGCGAGATCCCGCGCGTGCCGGCGAACCTCACCCTTCTCAAGGGCTGCTCGCTGATCGGCGTGTTCTGGGGCCGCTACGTCAAGACCGAGCCGGCTGCCTGGGCAGCCGACCTCGAGACTCTCTTCAGGTGGCTTCGCGAAGGCCGCCTGCGTCCCCACGTGGCGCAGCGCTATCCGCTCGAGCGCGGTGCCGAGGCGCTGGCGGCACTGCTGGCGCGCAAGGCTCTCGGGAAGCTGGTCATTACGCCGGTGGCGCCGTGAGCGATCCATACGCGGGCCATCCGGGCCCACGGCGGCTCAAGCCGCCATCACCGATCCGAACCGCTCGAGGTGATGATCCATATCGCCGAAGCTCGCATTGAGGAGGGTGAGGCGCTTGAAGTAGTGGGAGGTCGAGAGCTCATCGCTCACTCCCATCCCCCCGTGCAGCTGCACCGCCTCTTGCCCGATCAGACGCGCCGAGCGGCCGACGAGGAACTTCGCCGCAGAGAGCGCGCGCCGACGCTCCATTACATCGCTGATGGAGAGCCTGGCACTCGCGAGGTAGCTCATCGAGCGCGCCAGCTCCGCGTGCAGCAGCATGTCGGCCAGGCGGTGCTGCAGCGCCTGAAAGCTTCCGATGGGCGCGCCGAATTGCCTGCGGCTCTTGACGTACTCGAGGGTGAGCGCGAGCACTGCATCCATCGCGCCGACCGCCTCGGCGCACAGCCCCGCGATGGCCACATCGCTGGCCGCTTCGATCAGCGGCAGCCCACCGCCCTCCGTACCGATCAGTGCATCGGCCGCCAGGCGGACCCCATCGAGCCGGATCTCCGCGACGGCCGCGCCGTCATGAGTCGTGAGCGCGGTCCGGGTCATCCGCTCGCTCGTGCCCGGGAGCAGAAACAGCGAGATGCCGGATGCGGTTCGGGCGGAGATCACGAGGTAGTGAGCGCCGGCGCCATCGGTGACCATCGCCTTACTGCCCTCGAGGACCCAGCCCTTGCCCTCTCTCACCGCCCGGGTCGTCACGGCGTCCAGCCGCCAGCGCGAGTCGCGCTCGCCATGCGCGAAGGCGAGCCGGACTTCTCCGCCGGCGACTGCGGGCAGGAGCTCCTGTTGCTGCGCGCTGCCTGCCCGCACCAGGATGCCGGCGCCGACGAGCGCGGTCGAGAGATAGGGCTCGAGGACGAGCGCGCGTCCCAGCTCCTCCATCACCACCATGACATCGAATGCATTTCCGCCGATCCCCCCCAGCGACTCGGGGATCGCGAGCCCGAGAATTCCGAGCTCCGCAAACTGACGCCAGATCTGCGCATCGCATCCGCCGCCTGCGCGCGTGATGGCCCGTCGCCGCTCCAGGGTGTAGGTCGCCGTGAGAAAGCGGCGCAGCGAGTCGCGCAGCTGGATCTGTTCCTCAGTGAACGCGAAGTTCATGGCTGTCAGAGTCCGAGCATGTGTTGCGCGATGATGTTGCGCTGAATCTCATTCGAGCCGGCATAGATGGAGGCCTTGCGATAGTTGAGGTAGCGACCGGTGACGCCGATCCCGGCGGGCGGACCCGCAAGCGCGCCCGTCCAGTCCGCGGCCAACGCCTGCGGCTGATGGAGCGGCGCATAGGGCCCCAGGGCTTCCATCGCCAGCTCCGAGATCGTCTGCAGAATCTGGCTGCCGCGGAGCTTGAGGAGCGAGGCTTCGGGACCCGGGGTGTGACGTTCGCGGTCCATGGCAATGACTCGCAACACCAATACCTCGAGCGCCATGAGGTCGATCTCGGCTGCCGCAATCCGGTCACGGAAGCGGGGCAGCTCGATCAACGGTTGGCCGCCACCGGAGGGCGCCGCCGCGGCGATGGCCTTCAATTCCCGCAAGGCGCGCTTGCTCGGTCCCAGCGCGGCGTTCGACACGCGCTCGTGACCGAGCAGGAACTTCGCATAGGTCCAGCCCTTGTTCTCTTCGCCAACCCGGTTGACGACGGGAACCTCGACGTCGTTGAACCACACCTCGTTGATCTCGTGCTCACCGTCCAGCATCACGATCGGCCGCACGCTGATCCCCGGCGACTTCATGTCGATCAGCAGGAAGGAGATGCCGTTCTGCGGGCGCCCCTCGCTCGAGGTTCGCACCAGGCAGAAGATCCAGTTGGCGTATTGGGCGAGCGTCGTCCAGGTCTTCTGGCCGTTCACGACATAGCTGTCGCCGCGGCGCTCGGCGCGGGTCTTGAGCGAGGCGAGGTCGGAGCCGGCGCCGGGCTCGGAGTACCCCTGGCACCACCAGTGCTCGCCGTTGAGGATCCGTGGCAGGAAGTACTCCTGCTGCGCCGGACTGCCGAACGTCATGATGACCGGCGCCACCATCCGTGGACCGAAGGGCAGCACCGGGGGCGCGCCGGCGAGGGCGCATTCCTCCTCGAAGATGAGCTGCCGCGCGGGATCCCACTCCTGGCCGCCAAATCGCTTGGGCCAGCTGGGCGCGACCCAGCCGCGCCTGTTCAGGATCCGCACCCAGGTCAGGAAATCCTCGCGATCGAGGCGCTTGTGGCCGAGCACCTTGTCCCGGATCGAAGCGGGCAGTTCCGCGGAGACGAACGCGCGGACCTCGCTTCTGAACTGCTCTTCCTCGGCTGAGAAATTGAGATCCATCGGGACTCCGTCGGCGGTTCTTCAGAACCCGCGGCTATCTGCCGCCGTTCCCTGGCCGTTCGTGTCTGAGCTGATGCCCTGTGGGATGCGGCCGCACACTCGGGTGAGCGTGTGCAGCGCTTCGATTGCCTCGCAGGGCATCGCGCACGCGTTTCATCGCCAGCACCGGAATATAGGAGTGTATGCGCGCGTCGTGTTCCAGAGACATCAGCTCGCGTTTATAGAGATCCTGGACGAACTCCGGCGAGTGGCCCGATTCCTGGGCAAGCTGCTCGACCGGCGGGCCGGAGTGATGCACGTCCTGCGTCCGTGATGCATGAGCTGTCCGCGCGGTCTGCGGAGGGTAGGTCTTCTTCTCGCTTAGCATACCCTCATTCTTGGCGACGGCTGACGCTACGCCATACGCAAAAGCGCGGATGGCTCAGAATGGCAGGGGCACCGCCGGTGCGCGCGTCACTTCGAAGCGAAGAATCGATCCCGGACCACCGCGTACCACTGCGCTGCAAGAAGCAGTGTGCTGCCCGCGATCGAGAGTTTGATCAGTTCCATAGTAGAAGTCCTGATTGCGAGATCTCGCACGAATGCACCCGATCTGGGGTCGTGCGCCAGGCATTTCAAGACGTGCGCCCGATTGGACGGCGCGAGGGAAAGGCTGTAGTCTGCGCGCGCTAAAACACCAAGGGGTGCGCGGTCAGCACCCGTTTTGCTCGCAGTCTGTCCCTCCTGGCTTACTTCGATTCCTGCGATTAACCCCCCTCGCATCTGACCGCCGCAGCCTACGCCTGCAGGCCGATCTTCCGGCCTGCGGGGCCACCACGGCGCTGCCGAGCGAGCTCAAGATTGAGGTTTTGATGTCATTTGCAAATCTCGGACTCAAGTCCGAACTCGCGCGCGCCGTAGCCGAAAAAGGCTACGCCAGCGCGACTCCCATTCAATCCCAGGCGATTCCCGTGGTGCTCGCGGGTCGCGACGTGCTTGCGGGCGCGCAGACCGGCACGGGCAAGACCGCGGCCTTTATCCTCCCCATCCTGCAGAAGCTGGGGCGCGCCAATGGGCGGCTGCCCCGTGCGCTGATACTCACGCCGACACGCGAGCTCGCGGCTCAGGTGGCGGAGAGCGCGCGCAGCTACGGGAAGTATCTCGATCTGCGCACCCGCGTGGTGTTCGGCGGCGTGAGCATCAACCCGCAGATCGATGC
>Ga0335078_10002440_pt1 | contig 28162 bp, 23 predicted proteins | sample Lox_Sample_32_FD_206711 | JGI IMG/M metagenome (GOLD analysis project Ga0335078, IMG submission 206711) | Soil microbial communities from Loxahatchee National Wildlife Refuge, Florida, United States - Lox_Sample_3.2 | ecosystem: Environmental > Terrestrial > Soil > Wetlands | place: USA...
AGCGGCGAAAGCAGGTCGAACGAGGGTCAGAAGCGAGCTACTGGCCGAGAGGAATGGACCTTACACCACCTCGGAACTCTCTTATTTTTTGCCACCAGTTTTTGCCACCAGCCTCAGTCCTCAGTCCATCGATCACTGCCCACTGGTCCTGCCTCACTTCGCATTTCCCGGCCCGCCCACCGCATAAATCCGCGGAATCCTTTCGTCCAGTGGCGGCAATGCCGGAAACGCCGCATGCGGTTCCGTCTGATACCAGTAGGCAACCGAAAAGTAATTGTCCGAGCGCACGTTCGCGTGCCCGTGCTCGATCGTCGCCCGCAGCGACTTGGTAAACGGAATCGGCGAATCCAGGTGAAAGCGGTACAATGACCACCGCCCCCCGGCCACTTCCTGCCCGACGACCGGCGCTCCAAATAATCCATAGGAGAACGCCTTGCCGCCGAAATCCCACGCGCCCAGAAAATAGTCTTCCGATCCGGTTCCATTAATCGAGGGCAGCCGCTCGCCATCGACGAAGAACATATCGTCGCCCTCGCCCCACCATCCATCCTGGTTCTCGAGCACCGACATCGTCACGCCGACGAAATGCCCGCGCCCCGTCGCGTCGAGCCAGACGTAATTGCCTTCGCCATCGAGGTTCTTCTTGTCATTCACGATCGCATCGCCGTTGGAATGCCAGTCATTCGTCCATCCGTGCGCCGGGGCGGCCTGCCGGTACTGCGCGTGGAAGTACAGTTTCTCCGCGGGCAAAGGCTTGTTGTAGCTGCGGTAATCGATGTTGAAATAGAACGCGTCTGTCTTGATCGTGCCCTCGTTGGTGACCGTGATCCGCGCATGCTTCTGGAATGGCATGGGGAAGAAGCAGTTCAGCGCCTTGTCCGCCCCCACCGCCAGCGGGATCGACTGGTACAGGTGATAGTCCCCCAGCCCCAGGCCAAAGAAGTCGCCAATCGGAGCTTCCACGCTCGGCGTGGCCTCGCCATCCCAGTACATCCGCAGGACCAGCGCCTTCAGGTGTTGCGGATCGTCGCTGGCAATCGTTACCCAGATATGGCTGACCAGTCCCGGCCCGGCTTCATCCAGCAGCGTCAGCGTTTCTCCGGGAGCGATCGTGCGCGCGTCGGCGTTGCCGCCGCTGCGGTCATAGCTCGAGGCCCGATGCTGCACATAATCTTTTGCCTGCGGCAGCGCCGACAACCACGTCGTCGCATCTTGTGATAAAAGGGGACTGCCCAAGCCGAACAAAATCACTACCGCCAGGAGCCTGTTCATGGAAAGCCTCGATCGTTTGCCGACCCTGCCAGAGCCATCGAAATCGCGAGCGCAGGCACAGGAATTCGACCAAATCCAATATAGTCGCCGCCCCTTCCCCAGAAATAGCTTCGAGTCTTCGCCGCCGTCCAGCCTCACTTGGATCGGTTAGCAGCGTGCCCCTGGATCGTTCCCGGGAACTCCAGCGTGACAAACTTGGCTGCGGTGTGGCCGCTATTGGTCATCCTCGGCAACTCGCCCGCGGGCAGCCACGTTACATCACCCGACTTGAAATGAGCGGGCACGGCAATCGGGACGGCACTCTTCAGCGGACGATCGCTGCGCAAGTCCAGCTCGCTGGCCGCGACGAAAAGCTGCGGCCCGGCGGAACGATGCGCCGGAACCGCCCCTCCCGGCTGGAGTTCAAAGACCGAGGCGCGGATGCCGTCGTGCACCCACAGGATCTGCCGTGTCCCGCCTTGCAGAATATCGAGGCCGCGGTCTTCATCCCAAGGGCTTGGAGTCTGCCGCAGCTTCGCATCCTGCAAGACCTCGATCGTGGTGTTGCGCAACGGCGTAGCCGACTGGTTGCGCACCACATGCACAAAATTGCCGGGAAGAAATCCGGTATCGCCGTCCCGCAGGGTCATCGCGATTGGAGCTCTGCCCTCGATCGCGTTGACCACCTCGCTCGGGGCCAGCGTGACGAAGATGTAGTCATGGTGGTGCCGGTGCATCAGCGTCTCGCCATGCGGCGGGACTTCCACCGAGAACACGCGTACCTGCTCGTTGGTCAGAATTACACGGTGATGAGGTTCGGCCGTGATCTCAACTTCCAGCGAAGACTGGGCCGACAGAAACAGGCTGAGAGCCAGAAACAGGGTGAGTCGCATGGACAGGCATTTTACCCCAGTGCCCGTCGCCCCCGGGGGCTGACGGCAAGCCGGCTCAGCGCTCGCGGGTCAGGCGAATCCACGCTTCCATCTGGTCGAGGTATTCGGCGAGGGCGCGACGGCCGCTCGCTGTGAGGCGGTATTCGGTGCGCGGAACGCGTCCTTCAAAAAACTTCACGCAGGAAATGTACTCGGCCTCTTCCAGCTTGCGGGCATGCACGCTCAGGTTGCCATCGGTCGTCTTGAGCACACGCTTCAGGTCATTGAAGCTCAGCGAGTCGTTGGTGGCCAGAGCACTGACGATGCCGAGCCGAATCCGCTCATGAATCAGCCGATCGAGTTCCGGGAGCTCGGGTGCGCGGGTAATCGGATCCCGCACTCTCTCGTGACCTCGGGGCTCGACTTTCGGTTGTTTGCGCGAATTGGAGACGGCTCTAGCCACCATGCCTCCTGGCGATAAGGAATCCGAATAGGATGTGCAGGCCGCCAAAGCCCGCAGCCAGAAACCAGTTCATCCACGCAACGGGCGCCAGCACGGCGAGCCCGCCAAGAAGCATGAAGCAAAGTCCCATGACCGGCACGATCGCCACCGAATACGCGCCTCCCGTCATGATGCCTGCCCCGTACAGCAGCAGCCACATCGGCGGCAGCGCCGACTGCAGTCCGGCACGGAACAACAAGAAGGTCAGAAACGCACCTGCCAGCAGAGGCGGAGCGAGTCCCAGGGCGACCCGGCGGGCGGGCCCGGAAAATAGCGGCAAACCGCGGCGATTTGCTTTCCACGTGCAGGAAAGCAGCCCGATAGCCACCGCCAGAAGCCCCTCCGCCAGCCAAACGCGCAACCAGGCAAACGACGAGACCTGCCGCGACGCCAGCCCGGCAGCGCCCAGCGCGGTCAGGCCCAGCAGCATGTATCCCCAGCCGGACACCGCTGTAAAGGCGGCCGAGCGTTCCATGGTGTCGCGGATGAAACGGAGATCATCTTCGATATCAGGAGAAAAGCCGGGCGCGGACCGGTCCCAGGTGGGTCGCACTACGTGATGAATGCGCCGAAGCCGGTGCGGACGCCGATCGAACATGCCCGCAGCATAGCACGGCGCCTTCGCTGATTTCAAGTACTTTGTAGTGTAAAGATAAATCGCTCGCGAGGCTCGCCGCCCCCCGGTTCACTATTTCAGCAGCCCAAACACCACCACGCTGTTCGCCGTGCCGACATACACCTTGCCATTCGCGATGGTGGGCGTCATGAACTTATTCCCGTTGCCGAAGTGATCGCGATCATTGGCCGCCTGGTTGCTGTTATAGAGTTCGACCAGATTGCTGGCGTTCAAAGCGTGCAGCACCGCAGGGCTGGAATTCTCCACCACCCACACAATCCCGTTCGCCGTATCATTGGCGGAGATGCTCGGCGTTGCCCCCGGATAGCCGAACGAGTGCACGCTTTTGTTTGCCGGAGTGGTGAGAAGCTTGGCGTTCTTGAATTGAAATGCCAGCATGGGCGAATCCACGGGCACGTAATAAAGCTTGCCGTGGAAGAAGGCCGGCATCGACCAGACGCCGCCGGGAAGCGCGCCGTCGAGTTCCTGATAGATGTGATCCCCGCTGGAGTTGAACTTTCCCATGTTTGTGCGATCGACGATATACAGATTGCTGTCTTTGCCTGCGCCGACCGCCAGGTCCCAGGTTTTTCCCGACGAGTCCGTCTGGCTCACGAGGAGCGTGCCGCCGGAGCCCAAGTCCGTATCGCTCTCGCTCTCCTCCTGCCCGTTGCTCATTTCGAAATAGTCTTTGACTGCGAGACCGCTGCTGGTGGTGAGCTGCAGGAATGCGTTTCCATAGTCCCCGTCTGTGGGGAATCCAGACGTATTCAGCGTGGTATCGAATACTCCGTTGGCATCGAGCAAAAAGATGTTGCCGGAACTATCGGCTGCCATGCCCGCGCCCGCGTTCCAGATCGCGCCCTCGTTGCCGTTCGGGGTCAGATTAAGGACACTCGTCTGCGTCAGCTTGTTTCCGTTGTAGCCCATCACCCAGCCGGTGTAAGGGCGAATGTCGCAGTGCGAGGCCCATGCCAGGTACACCGTGCTGTTCAGCCACAGCAGGCCCGCACGCTCCTTGTACTGCGCCGGGTCGAACACGACGTAGCCGCCGGAACTATTGTCACCAGTGCCCGGATACTGCGCTTTGATCTCGACCGGGCCGCCGTGCAGTTCCTTGCCAGTCGTGGCATCGAGCGCGTGCAGCCGCTGGTGATAATTTCCGGATCCATCTACCGACATGGAAACGGCATAAATCACCGGGTTAGCCCCATCCGGACGCGTGATCACAGGAGTCGAGGTCACGCCGATCTGCGGCGAAACCTGGCTGCACCCGCGATTGTCCGAGACCGTCTCACCTGCCTTTGAAGTGCCCCGCTGCCACAGCTTCACGCCGGTATCGGCATCGAAGGCATAGACCAGCCCACCCTCGGAGGCCACGATGAGCAAGTTATGGTTTACTCCGGCGATCGGCACGGAGGACAGATAAAGCGGTTGACCGTCTACCGATCCATTGACGGGAAGCGTCATCAGCTTGCCGAAACTCCCCGAGTTCACGTTCGACAGCGTGAGGATGGTTTCTTTCGAGTCCAGCCCGGTCCGCGCATTATTGTTATGGTAGGTGAGGACGTCCTGCGATCTGGCGCTCGGCGCCAGCACACTCAGGACGGCGAGCGAAAACAGGATCGCTATACTCTGGAACCGGGAACCGCGAATGGATGGCCGGCAGGATGGCATCGTGACACCTCTGCAATCGATTTTGACGGTGGCTGATTTTGTTCTCGCAGTTGGGAGGGAGGGCCTGCGGTTGCAAAACTCTATGCGCCAGTTTGGCAGACTCCCAACCCAGCCTCAAACTCGGTAGTACATTGGGGGTCGATTCCGGGGCGGCGCGCGAAAGGCCGCTTCCCGCAAGGCTTTCAGCGGCAAGGATTATATCCGAATCGGGCGAGTTTATGGCGGATTTCGGCAAAATGCTGGTTCTTTTCGGCCTGCTCCTGGTGGTGATCGGAGTGGTCGTCATGCTGATCGGGCGAACCCATCTGCCTCTGGGACGATTGCCCGGCGATATCGTCTATCGCGGCAAGAACACCACGATCTACTTTCCCCTGGCCACCTCGATCCTCCTCGGCATCGTCCTCACGGCTGTGCTCTATGCGATCGGACGGTGGAAACGGTAGCGGCGTCTCCATAATCCGCGTCGATTTCGCCGCTGAGAAATCCACAATTGACTTGCCGGCATTCCGCCCGCTAGATTCAAGGTTCCGTTCGGAACTTCTTCCGGCGGTTGCTGCTGATCTTTCTCAGATTCCTTCGGAACGCGCGTCTTTGCCGCTTGGTGAAGACAGGGAAGCGGGTGCAAATCCCGCGCTGCCGCGCAACTGTAAGCGAGGAAACTGCCTGAAGCCACTGGGAGCGATCCCGGGAAGGCTGCAGCCGATCCCGGACGATCGAAGTCGATCATCCTTACTCGCAAAGCCAGGAGACCGGCGCGCTCCGTGCCACTCAACCTCTTTCGCGTGCAAAGGAGGATGGTATGCGCGTTGTCGCTTGTCTGGTTTTACTTGCCTGTTGCTCGCTCTCTGTGGCGGCTTCGGCTGCCGATCTCACAGTCAAAGTGCTCGATCCCCAGTCTGCCGCCGTAGCAGGGGCGCGGGTTTCTTTGCTTGGGTCGAATGACGATCGCGTCCTGGCGGTGCTGACGACTTCCGCCGAAGGCATCGCCGTATTTGCTGTTCGCGGCAATGGGAAACACCGGCTCGCGATTCTCGCCCCCGGTTTTGCTCCGGAAACCGTCGAAGTGGGCTCCCGGTCGGAAATCACGGTGAATCTGCATCTGGCGGTCGCTTCCGAGACCGTGTTTGTCACCGCGACGGGAACTCCGGTGGTGGGTGAGTCGGCCGGCGCCGACGTCGACGCTCTCAGCGGCGCGCAATTGACCTCGATGCGGCCGGTGGCGGCAAACGATGCCATGCGGTTTCTTCCCGGCGCGGTGGTGAATACCGCCGGCCAGCGTGGAGGCCTGGCCTCGCTCTTCGTGCGCGGCGGCGAATCGAATTACAACAAAGTTATCGTCGATGGCGTCACCGTCAACGAACCGGGCGGCACCTTTGATTTTGGGACGCTCTCCCTTGCGCAGGGCGATCGCCTGGAATTTGTGCGTGGCACGCAAAGCACGCTCTACGGATCCGACGCCATGACCAGCGTCGTGCAGGTCTGGACCCGCACCGGCAGCACCCGAACTCCGGAGCTCCGCTTCGGCGCCGATGGCGGCAACTTCACCACCGCCAGCGGAACCGCCTCTCTGGCAGGCGCGCGCGGGCGCTTCGATTACAACGTCTTCGGCGATCAGTTCAACACCCAGGGTTCGGGCGTCAATGACGCCTACTCCGATTCGCTGCAGGGAGCCAACGCCGGAGTCGAACTTAACGACCAAGCTGCACTGCGCGTCCGCTTTCGCCACTCCAACAGTCACACCGGCGTCCCCGGAGAATGGAATTTCAACGGATGCGATCCCTTGGTCCCCGCGAATGGGCCCTCGGAACCGCTCGTGCCCTTGCAGCCCGATCCGACCGAGTGGTCCCAGTTAAACAATCTGCTGGGCAGTGTCGAACTCACACTCGCCGCCCCGCATGGATGGCAGCACCGCTTCACCGGCTTTGACTATCTGTATCGGTACAACGAGCTGAACTTGAACGGTGACGCTGCGCGGGTTGATCCATACGGTGATCCCATTGATTACGCATCGCACGAGGTGGATCACATCAACCGCGCCGGCTTCGAATATCAGGGAGATTTTGCGGAGCGCGCCTGGGCGGAAACGACTTTCGGATATCGTGTCGAAAACGAAAATGGTTTTGTCGGTGATGTGGATTACGGCTCGCAGACGCCCGGCCAGCGCCTGAATAACGATCTCTATCTGCAGCAGCAGCTTCAGTTGGGTCGCTTAGGCGTCATCGTCGGAGGCCGATTCGTTCATAACAGCGCTTTTGGCAACACTGGAGTACCACGCGTCGCTCTGACGTTGCTGGCTCTTCGCGGCAATCAAACCTTTTCCGGGACGCGCTTCCGTTTCGCCTATTCCACCGGATTCAAAGAGCCGAGGCTGGAGGAAACCTTCGCCGGTCCGCCGTACTCGCAGCCGAACGTCGGCCTGAAGCCGGAGCGGTTGCGCGCCTTTGAAGCCGGAGTCGAGCAGGGATTGTTCGGCGACAAGTTCGAGTTCAGCGCTACCTACTTCAACAATCTGTTTCGCGATCAGATCAACTACGTGACGGTTGATCCGATCACCTTTGTGGGCGAATACGTGAATGTGAATCAGGCCTTCGCGCAAGGAGCCGAGATTGTTCTCCGCGCCAAACTTCGCCCGCGGCTCCTGCTCAACACCGCGTACAACTTCACATCCTCTGAGTACCTGGACAATCCCGCCCCGTACGATCCCGCTTACGATCCGGGCCAGCCCTTGTTACGCCGTCCCAAACACTCCGCGTCGCTGTTGCTTTCGCATCTCGGAACGCGGTGGGGAGCGAATCTCGGCGGGAGCTTTGTTGGCCGGCGCTCCGACTCCGACTTCTTCGGCTTCGGCATCGACCACGCTGCCGGCTACGTCCGCGCCGATCTCGGCGGATGGTATGCGCTCAAGCCGCGGATCACCGCTTATCTGAACCTCGAGAATGCGCTTGACCGACGATACAACGAAGTTGTGGGATATCCGGCGTTGCCCATCAATTTCCGCGCCGGAGTGCGGTTTCGAATTGGCGGGGAGTGACGCCCTAGCTGACTTTTTGCGGTGCGTCCGGCACGGGCAAGCTGGCGGCCATCTTGGGCCCAAAATATTTGGTCCGGGCGAGCAGCAGCTTTTCGATTTCGACTTGCTTGAGAGGCTGTTGCCGCCCCAGCAAGTGGGTAACCAGCGCAATCTGCGCGAAGTGCTCGACGGTTTCCATCTTCATGTACGCGTGCTCGAGCGTATCGCCGTAAGTCACCACCCCGTGATTCGACATGAGAATGGCATCGTAGTTCGGAACGTAAGGTTCCAGCGTCTGCGCCAGTTCGGAGGTGCCTGGCGTCCCGTAACGGGCCAGCGGAATGCATCCCAGGCCCATCACAACTTCGCACACCAGAGGTTCCGTCAAGGCGATGCCCGCGGCAGCGAACCCGGTCGCTGTTGGAGGATGCGCGTGGACGATGGCCTCGACGTCGGGCCGCGTGCGATAGATCAGCAGATGCATGCCGATCTCGCTGGTTACGTTGCGCCTTCCGGCGACGCGTTGTCCATCCAGATCGACGATGACCAGATCCGTGGCGCGCATCGACCCTTTGCTGACGCAGGTGGGCGTCACCAGGATCCGCTGGTCCGGCAGGCGCACCGAGAGATTCCCGTCCATGGCGGCAACGAATCCCCGCTGATGCAACATACGGCCGTAGCGAACGATTTCTTCCCTGTGCTTGCGTTCCATCGGCATGGAATACCCTTCGGGGGAGCTGACGAAAAAGCGGCCGCGCACACTGACACTCGCATAGTACCAGCAGGCCCCGCGCATAGACAATTCAATTTTCGGACAAAATCGATTATCCAGAGCTCAAAGCACAGGTCGCGCACCATTTGTGAACGTTGTCTCTATAATCCAAAGCCGTGCTGGTTTCCGATTTTCATTACGATCTTCCGGAAGAATTAATCGCGCAAGAGCCGTTGCCGGACCGTGCCGCGTCCCGTCTGCTCCGGCTCTCGCGGTCGACCGGCGAACTGGAAGACCGCGGCTTTCGCGACCTCCCCGAATTGTTATCTCCTGACGATCTGGTGGTCTTCAACAACACTCGAGTGTTCCCCGCCCGCTTATACGGGCGGCGTGGCGGACTCCGGCCGCAAACCCTCAGTCCGCGGAATCCGGCAACCCGTGAGTTCCTCCACGGGCAAATTGAGGTTCTCCTCACCCGTCATCTGCAACAGGATTCCAACGAGTGGGAATGCCTGGTGCGTCCCGGACGCAAGATCGGAGTCGGTGAGCGGTTGTTTTTCGGAGAGCACGATGAGTTGCAAGCCGAGGTCATCGCGCGCGGAGAGTTTGGCGAGCGGCGAATCCGGTTCGCTCCCGTGGCAGACTTCTTCGCTCGCGTCGAGCAAATCGGCCACGTGCCCCTGCCACCTTACATCTCGCGGGAAGATTCGCCCGGCGACCGCGACCGCTATCAGACGGTCTACGCGCGTGAGCGCGGATCGGTTGCCGCCCCAACCGCCGGGCTGCATTTCACTCCAGAAATTCTGGCGCGCCTGCGGGAGCGCGGCATCGAGACCACCGAAGTTACTCTGCACGTGGGTTTGGGAACATTCCAGCCGGTGCGCGTCCAGCGCGTCGAAGATCACAAGCTGCATGCCGAGACGTATTCCATTTCCCCCGACGCGGCGCAGAGAATTGCTCGCTCCCGGAGTCACAGCCGGCGTGTGGTCGCAATCGGTACTACGACGGTGCGTACTCTCGAATATGCGGCGCAGCAGGGGCGAGGTGAAGTGCAGGCGGGGAACGGGGAAGCGAATCTGTTCATTTATCCCGGCTACCAGTTTCAGGTGGCAAAAGCCCTGCTTACGAACTTCCATCTGCCGCAGTCGACGTTATTGATGCTGGTCTGCGCCCTGGGTGGGAAGGAGAACGTCCTGCGCGCGTACGCGCACGCCGTCCACGAAAAATACCGGTTCTATTCGTATGGGGATTGCATGCTGTTGGAGTAGGCCTCAGCCTCATGCCTCCGAAATGCAAAACGGGCACCCGTACGGATGCCCGTTCCCAGATCCTGGCAGGAAGCGGCCAGCTTTCCTGAATTAAGCCCGCGCGCCGATCACGGCTGATTCGCTGGCGGGAATGGTCTTGTCCTCGCCATTGGGTTTGGCTTGCTGTCCGCCCTTGCGGATGTCGATGCCGCCCTTGAAGAACGCGCCGTCCTCGATCGAGATGCGCGCCGCGATGACGTCGCCAGTGAGCGAGCCGTCGCTGCGGATATCGACCCGGTCGCTGGCGGTCAGATTGCCGCGAACCTTGCCCAGCACCACGATCTCCCGGGCGTTGATGTTGGCCGCGACCACGCCATTGCGGCCGACTGTAACCCGGTTGCCCGATAGATTGATCGATCCCTCTACCCGGCCGTCGATGTATAACGACTCGGAGCCGGTCACTTCGCCCTTAATTACCAGTGACTTACCGATGGTTGCCTGGTCGGCGGTCGTGGTGGCAACCGGCCGCGGAGCGGGCGCTGGTTCGCTCGTCGCCGCCATCGCGGGTGCGCCGGCAGCTGGCATCGCGGGACGCTCCGGCTCAGCGGGCCGGGCAGGGGTCTGAGGCTGATTGGTCGGCTTCCACATGGTTAAGAGATCCTTTCCTTTTTGTTGGAATTAGGGGTCACAAGCCGCACGTTCGTGACCAAAGCAAATTGTACTCCCGCGTCTCAAAATGAGCGCTGTGGAAAACCCTTTATTTTCAACACAGGAGTTCCTCCAATGGTACGTCCATTGGCTCTCCGCAGGCTCGCCCGACCGGAAGCCGACTTTCGGTCCGGTCGGACACTTGTGTCCTGCTTTCGGAAAAATCTTCCCGGCCCGTGCCCTTCCACAGGCCTCCGGCGTTATTCTCACAGGGGTGAAGAATTATCGAAAACGGAACTGCGGGTTCGCCGTCTAATCCGTAAGTCCCGCCTTGGGGTTTTAGTCGGCCAACGGAGAATCTATGCACGAACGATCAGTAGTTGCACCGGTTGCATTAGCCATCGCCCGTCCCGAACCGGGCGAGTATGCGCCTTACTATGAACGTTATATCGCGTTGGTTACGGGATCCGACATCCTGGCGGCGCTCGAAGCGCAACGGCGGCAGACCCTGCTGCTGCTCTCGGGCCGCGATGAAGACGAAGGCAACTTCCGCTATGCTCCCGACAAATGGACTGCCAAGGAGGTACTCGGGCATGTCTGCGACACGGAGCGGGTCTTCGCCTATCGCGCCCTGCGCATCTCCCGCGCCGACCGCACCCCGTTGGAAGGCTTCGAGCAGGATGACTACATCAAGAAGGGTCCCTTCGGCCACACGCCGCTGGCGGAGATCATTGAAGACTACATTGCCGTGCGCCGCGCCACCCTGACGCTGCTCCGCAATATTGATGAAGCCGCATGGATGCGCCGCGGTGTCGCCAACAAGAATGAAGTGACGGTGCGTGCGCTCGCGTATATCATCGCGGGGCACGAACTGCATCATCGCCGCATTCTGGAAGAGAAGTATTTCCAGCGGTAATTTTTCCGCCGGAATAAATCCGAACCTATTCCCATGTCCCAGCGAGCGCTAACCGAATTGCTTCGTGGCAAAGGCGGGCACGTCGATCCCATCACGTGCGTCGAGGACGTTTCTGTCGAACTCGCCGCCCGGCCGGTCGAGGGCTTCCCCCACTCCATCGGGCAGCTCGTCTTCCACATGAATTACTGGATGAACTACGATCTGCAGCGCATGCGCGGAGAGCGGCCTCCCTATCCCGAGCACAACGCCGTGAGCTTTCCGCCTGCCCCTTCCCCTGCCGATGCCCAGGAATGGGCCCGTTTGCGCCGCGACTTTGCGTGGTTCCTCGCCGAGCACGCCCGGCTGGCCGAGTCGTCGCGCGAGGAGCTCGATCGCGAGATCGAGCCCCTGTCTGACAATCATAAGAAGCAGGCGGGAACGCTCGAAGCGATCCTCTGGCAAACCGTCGGACACAACAGCTATCACGTAGGCCAGATCGTCATGATCCGGCGCATGCTCGGCGCCTGGCCGCCCAAGGCCGGCGGAGACACGTGGTAGACCGCCCGGAGTGCTGTGCCAGTAGCGTATCCTGAACACTGGCCGCGGCCTCTTTCCATGCTTTCCGACTCCTCCATCCTCAAACATATTGCGAAGCAGCCGAAGCGCGCGGCGGGATACAAGCAGCTGGTGCGCGAGCTGGGGCTGCGCGGCGACGGGCGCCGCGAGCTGAACGAGCGCCTGGAAAAACTCGTGGCCGGCGGGACGCTGATCGCGGCGGGCGGAGATCGCTATGCGCTGCCGAATCCCGCCGCGGATAAGAATCTGGTCGTCGGTAGCCTGACCATGCATCGCGATGGATTCGGCTTCGTCATCCCCGATGCGAATTCCCTGCCGGCGTCGTTTCGCTCGCGCCTCACCGGCGACATCTTTATCGCTCCCCATCTGATCGGCAACGCCATGCATGGCGACCGCGTGCTGGTTGACGTCATCAATGTGCGGCCCGACGGACGAGCCGAAGGGCGGATCGTGCGGCCCGTAGTGCGGGCGCATCCGTCAGTGGTGGGTGTGTTTCATTGCGGCGGACACCATCATGGCAGGCGGGGGAATTACGTTGTCCCGATGGACGCGAAGATCACGCAGGAGATCGTGATTCCGCCCGGGATGGAATGGCCCAAATCGCACGCCGACGAGATCGGCGGTGCACGCGAGATTCCTCGCCCTGCGGCTTCGCCGCCTTCGGCTCAGGCCGGGGGTCCACCAAAAGGCGCGGAGCTTCGGAATCAGGCAGCAAAACCTGGGGGGGAACGAAAGTCGGTCGATCGCGTGCTCGGCCAGGAGGCCGCCCGGCGAACCGAGTGGGACGATCTGGAAGGCGTGGTCGTCGATGTCGAAATCACCGACTGGCCGTCGCCCACGCAGAATCCGCGCGGGCGCGTGATCGAGATTCTGGGGCGGGAAGACGATTTCGGCGTCGATGTCGAGATCACCATCCGCAAGTTTCATCTGCCGCATCATTTTCCGGCAGCGGCGCTCGAAGAAGCGCAAGATGCGTCGAGCGTGATTGGTTCGGACGAATTGCGCCGGCGCCGCGACTTTCGTTCCTTGCCTGTCGTCACCATCGACGGCGAGACCGCTCGCGATTTCGACGACGCGGTGCTGGTGCGCATGCTGCCGAACGGGAATTTTGAATTGCAGGTGCACATTGCCGATGTGGCGCAGTATGTGACGCCCGGGTCGGCGCTCGATCAGGAGGCGCGTCTGCGCGGCACCAGCGTGTATTTTCCGGATCGCGCCGTGCCCATGCTCCCCCTCGAACTCTCGACCGATATTTGCAGCCTGCGTCCCCGGCTGGAGCGGCTGGTGATGTCGTGCGTGATGGAGATCGATCATCAGGGCGGGATGGTCGGATATGAGTTGTCCGAGGGAGTGATCCGCTCGGCCGAGCGCATGACCTACACGGCGGTGAATGCGGTGCTGGAAGGCGATGAAGCGGCGAGGCGGCGTTATGCCGCACTGGCCGCGGACTTCGAGCGCATGCGCGATCTGGCGCTCATCCTGCGCCGCAAGCGCGAGAAGCGCGGATCGATTGATTTCGATCTGCCCGAGCCGGTCATCGAGTTCGACGAATTTGGATTGATGAAGAGCATTGCGCGCTCGGAGCGGAATATTGCCCACCGGCTGATCGAAGAATTCATGCTGGCCGCGAATGAGTGTGTGGCGCAGCATCTGGAATCGCGCCACATCGCGTCCCTCTATCGCGTTCACGAGAAGCCGGATGCGAAGCGCGTCCACGACTTCGAAGTCGTTGCCGCGACATTTGGATATTCGCTGGGCGTAGGCGCGCTGCCGATTCATCGCGTGCAGATGAAGGCCGACCGGCGCTCGGCGCACGGCACGGGCAAGCGCGTCCGCGAGATCGAAGTGCCGAAGGAAGTGCACATCACCCCTCGCATGTATCAGAAGCTGACGGAAAAGATCGCAGGCAAGCCCGAGGAGAGGATTCTCAGCTACCTGATGCTGCGTTCGCTCAAGCAGGCGCGGTATTCGGAGGAGAATCTCGGGCACTTCGCGCTGGCGGCCACCAGTTACACTCACTTCACCTCGCCGATCCGAAGATATCCGGATTTGATCGTGCACAGAATTTTGAAGGACGTATTGAGGAAGGATCCCCGCGCCTCGCCAAATCCGCGGGATATGGCGCACCCCGCGTCCGATGAACCTGCTTCCCCGTGGTCGAAGCGGCGAACGAAGGCGCCTGCGGTGCACGAGTGGGGCGGGCCAATCTCGATGGAACAGCTGCACGACATCGCCGAAGAGTCGAGCCAGACCGAGCGGCGCGCCGACGACGCCGAGCGCGAGCTGATGGAGTGGAAGAAAGTGAAGTTCATGCAGGAGCGCGTGGGCGAAGATTTCGACGGTCTGATCATCAGCGTGACCAGGTTCGGATTCTTTGTCGAGCTGACAGATTTGTTCGTCGAGGGACTGGTGCCGCTGAACACGCTCATCGACGACCGCTACACCTATCACGAGAACACGCGCGAAATTATCGGGCAGCGGACGCGAAAGACGTACCAACTGGGACAGCGGATTCGCGTGCTGGTGGACCGCATCGATCCGGTGGAGAAGAAGATTCAGTTTGCCGTGGTGGAAGAAGAACCGGTGCGGAAGAGAAATCGACGGAAGAGCTGAAGCGGACCTGCGGCATAACGCGGCTCTCGACTGCCCGCCAAGCTTACGGCGCTCCAAGCCAGGCGCTAAATCGCTGCGCCTCCAAAGCTAGATCCCCAGCGCCTTCTGGATTTCTTCCGCGATCGCAGCCGTAATCGAGCGCATTTTCTCCTCCGATTCGGCTTCAACCATCACGCGCGCCAGGGCCTCGGTTCCCGAATAGCGCACAACCACCCGCCCGTTGCCGTCCAGTTCGCGCTCCGCCGCTTCAATCGCGGTCTTCACCGCCGGCACCTGCGCGAATGGAATCTTCTCGCGCACGCGCACGTTCTGAATCTTCTGCGGAAACACTTTCAGATCCCCCACCAGCTGGGCCAGCGATTTCCCGCTGCGCACCACGATATCCATCAGGCGCAGCGCGGTCAGCAGGCCGTCGCCGGTCGTCGAATCTCCGTCGCGGAAGATGATGTGTCCCGATTGCTCGCCGCCGAGTGTTGCGCCGGTCTTCAGCATCTCTTCGAGCACATATTTGTCGCCAACGTTGGCGCGCAGCATGCGAATCCCCGATTTCTTCAGCGCGATTTCCAGCCCCATGTTCGACATGGTGGTGGCAACCACGGTATCGGCTTTCAGCTTGCCTTGCGAGCGCATGTCGCGCGCGGCCGCCAGCAGCACCGCATCGCCATTGACCACGCGTCCCCGCGCATCGCAGAACAGCGCGCGGTCGGCATCGCCGTCGAAGGTCACTCCGAGATCAAACTTCCCGCCCGAATCGGCCACCGTTCTCCCCAGCGTCTCCGGATGCAGTGCCCCGCAGCCTTCGTTGATGTTTTTGCCGTCGGGGGAAATGTGCAAAAAGGTCGCTTGCAGGCCGAGGTTGCGAAACAGTTCCGGCGCTTCGGCGGTGGCCGCGCCATTCGCGCAGTCGACCAGCACCCGCAGCCGCTTCAGGTCCGAGCCAACCGATGCCGCCAGCGACTGGATGTAGGCATGACGCAGTTCGGCTTTGCCGGGAAGCGTTGGGCCGGGAAACTTCAGCGCGGTGTCATCGGCCGCGGAAGGATTCTCGATCTGGGCGAAGATTTCTTTTTCGATGGCCAGTTCGCGTTCGTCGGTGAGCTTGAAGCCGTCGCCGGAAAAAACTTTGATGCCGTTGTCGGTCCAGGGATTATGCGAAGCGGAAATCACCACGCCCGCCGCCATTTTCCGCGAGCGTGCCAGATAAGCCACTCCCGGCGTTGTAATCACGCCCGCGCTCGCAATCTCCACGCCCACCGCAGCCAGCCCTTCGGCAACGCGATCCGCAATCCAGCGGCTCGATTCCCGCGTGTCCTGTCCAATTACCGCCTGCGCGCCGTGCGTCTGGCGGACCAGATCGTGCCCGAGCGCTCGCCCGATCAGATACGTGCTCTTGGCGGTGAGCGGAAACTCTCCCGCAACCCCGCGGATTCCGTCCGTCCCGAATAATTGCCTTTGCTGGCTCATAGAGGAAAGAAACTAGAGATGATAACGGATGCGGCCGTAACAGGCGAAGCCCCCGGCGTTCGCCCGCTTCAATGCGCCGGAGCGCTGCCGATTTTCTCCACCGTCACCGTGACCCGGATCGACGTCGGCCGCAGCACTTGCACCAGCGGGTCTGCCACGTAAACGTTGGTGGTGAACACGGCGCTGCCGCGAGTCCCGCTCGCATCCACCGGGTCGGTCGTCGCCGCATCGACGCGTTCCACGTGATGTTTGGGCCCGGTAATCGTCACCGAAGCCGGATCTGCCTCGACCTTGACGATCTGCTCGCCCTCCGCGAACGTTCCCGTCACCCGCGGATGAATCTGCACGTCTCGCGTCAGCCGGGTGTCGAAGGCAACATGGAGCTGGCTGGGCACAACCTGCACCACGGTCACGTCGCGCGGATGGCGCACCTTCGACGTCAGATCAAAGGTCCGTTCGCCGGGCGTGGCATCGCCCACGTCGATCTCCGCCCGGACTTCGTTTCCCTGCAGTTGGCGAATCACCCGTTCCGGCCCGCGCACGCGAATCTGCGCTTCAGGGACCGATTCCGTGCTGATCTCCAGCTGCGGCGGCACGTTTTGGAAAATAATCGGCGCGCGCAACGCCACTTCCGCCGGTCCCTCGCCGCGCGAGATCATGAACCAGAGCCCGGTGGCCAGCAGCAGCGACAACAGCTTCAGCCCGAGATTGTGCAGCACGTAGCGCTTGAAGAACGAGATCATGCGCGCGGCTCCGGGCCTGACGCCGCTTCCGGATTCCCCTGCCGGGCGGCCTCGTCTAAACTCGCGTCCAGCCCATTCGTATCTTCTCCCGGGCGTCCGAGCGTGGGCAGCGTGACCGGAGCCATGTAGCGCCGCAGTTCGCTTCCCATCCGCTCGCGCAGCTGATCGACCGTGAGATCGCGTTCGATCTGTCCTCCCAGCGCCAGGCTGATGCCTCCCGTTTCCTCTGAAACGATGACCGCGATGGCATCGGTCTCTTCCGTGATCCCGATGCCGGCGCGGTGGCGCGTGCCCAGTTGCGTGGAGAGCAGCGGATTCATGGAAAGCGGCAGGAAGCATGCGGCGGCGGCAATGCGGTCCTTCTGCACGATCACCGCGCCGTCATGCAGGGGCGCGCTCGGCCGGAAAATCGTCGCCAGCAGATCGTAGGAGAGGCGCGCATCCAGCGGAACTCCGCTCTCGATGTGCGTCCGCAAACCGATTTCGCGCTCGATCACGATCAGCGCGCCCGTCTGATGCTGGGAAAAAAGATTCGCCGCCAGCACGATGTCATCGTAGGAATCGCTCTCCGCCGAAGATCCCCGCAGAAAACTCAAGCGCCGGCCAAGATCGGCCAGCACGTGCCGGATCTCCGACTGAAACACCACGATCAGCGCGAATACCACATACGGCAGGACATGACTCACCACCCAGTTGAGGGTCGTGAGTTCTCCAATGCGGGCCAGGTAAAACGTCACCCCGACCACCACCAGCCCCGCCAGCATCGGCGCCGCCCGCGTCCCCCGGATCATGACCAGCACCTGGTAGATCAGCAGGGCGACCAGCAGAATGTCGAGCGCCACCCACACTGCCTGGGACCATGACGTAATGACGGGCACGACTGGAATGTCGCTCCTTAGGATGGTTCTGAACCACCCAATTGTAATGCACCCGCATGGCCGGAGCGGAGGCTCTCAGGCGCCTCCACCGCTCCTCATCCCTGCTTCTTGCGAATCACCGCGCGGATCTCTCCCCGCGCCAGCCGCGCCGAGATCTCATCCCCGGGGTTCACCGCGCCCGCGTCTTTCAACAGCTTTCCCTGTGGATCAAACACCAGAGCGTAGCCACGCTCCAGGATGGCCAGCGGTGACAACGATTCCAGCGCCGTCTGCAGCCGCTCGCTGCGCACACGATGCTGCAGCACTACGTTGCGCATCACCGCCGCCAGCGAGTTGGTCTCGCTTTCCAGCTGCTTGCGCATCCCCGACAGCACCAGCCGTAGATCGTAGTGCCGGACGGCGGCCGCGCTGGCCTCGAGCCTGCGCCGCACCTGCTCCATCAGTTGACGCTCCGCCAGTTCCAGCCGGTGCATCAGATCGTCAAGCTTCTGTTGCCGCGCATGAATGCCGTCCATCATGCGGGCAAAAGCCCCGTGCTGCGCCAGTTCGGTCAGCGCCTGCTTGCCCATCAGCAGCCGGTAGCGCATGGCCCGCGCCAGCCGCTCTTGCAGCGCGGCCGCCTGCTCCTCGATCTCCTGCCGCGAGCGGATGACCAGTTCCGCGGCCGCGGACGGCGTCGGCGCCCGGAGATCGGCCACGAAGTCGATGATGGTGAAATCGGTTTCGTGCCCGACAGCCGAAATTACGGGAATCCCCGACCCGGCAACCACGCGCGCCAGAGCCTCATCGTTGAACGGAGCCAGATCCTCGGCCGAGCCTCCTCCGCGGGCCACGATGATTACCTCCACGTTTTTCTTCTGGTTGAAATAGCGAATGCCGGAGGCAACCTCGAGCCCGGCCGCGTCGCCCTGCACCTGGGCGGGATAGATCAGCACATTCACCGAGTGATGCCGCCGCCCCAGAATATTCAGGATGTCGCGCAGCGCGGCCGCCTGCGCCGAGGTCACGACTCCGATCCACGCCGGGAGCGACGGCAACAGCTTCTTGCGCTCGGCGGCGAATAATCCCTCGGCTTCCAGCTTGGCCTTGAGTTGTTCGAAGGCCAGCTGCAGCGACCCGGCGCCCTTGGGCTCGATGTACTCCGCCGATACCTGCAGCTCGCCGCGGTCTTCGTAGACCGTCACCCGTCCCCGCACCACCACCTGCAATCCATCGGCCGGACGAAACCGCAGCAGCCGCGCCGATGACCGGAACATCACCACTCGAATCTGCCCGTTGCCGTCCTTCAGCGTGAAATAGAGATGGCCGGAGTCCGGCGCTCGGAAGTTCGAAATCTCGCCTTCCACCCAGGTGTCGGAATATTCCCGCTCGATATGCGAACGCACCGCCGCTACCAGGTCGCGAACTTTCCACACGCGGCGCTGGGCCGCCGGGAAGCTGAAGCCCATCTGGTCCGAGACGGAAGACATTGTGGGCAGTGTACCGCAACCTGCTACGCAGTCCGCGAGTGGCTCGGTCTCTCGGTCGTCGCCGGCCGGCTCACCGATGGCCTGCTCAAGGTCATGGATACCTCGGTGACCGATCGAGCATTCGAGGCATTCTGCCGTCACCACACTCCGGAACTAAATTTCGGCCTCATGGATCGAGCCGTCGCGAAGTGGCTCATTGATGAGTATGGTCTCGAAACAGCGACGCAGCAAACCTTCCCAGTAGAGGCCTCACAGAAGCAGGCGCTCGTGGTTAGGCCTTGCCCAAAGTGCAAGCGCAGTATTAGAGGCAACGGATATTTTGGACATATTCCAGCGTGTCGTGGCGCAATGTCGCAGGGCATTCCCAGACAGTTGGTCGCCGATCAGCAAGCAAATTGAAATCGTTGACAACGGCCGTCACCTCACGCTTGATGATGAACGACGACTTCGTAAGATGGGATTCCCAGATGCCGACTTCTCATTACTAATCCGAACCTTTTTTCAGTCGCCGGTTCAGATTTCCTAGGATGAGTACTGATAGCCGTTCTTGAGCAGGAAGGCTAACGTCGAAATTGCGATATTCAGGTTTTCTAGCGCTCTTGATCGCCCTACTAGTTTTCGCTACCGCCGCCGTGTTTCTGTTTGCACAGCTTGCATTCGGTCGGCGCCTCCGAATTGTCTACGCGATGCTTCACAGGTTTTGTTGTGCGGAGAAAGGCGAAGATCGCCTTGAGGTCGTCATCGGTTAGATTCTTATAAACCATCACGGGCATGATCGGGCTGAGGTCGCGGGCTCCGACCTGTCCGGTGCGCATCACCTTTACGAAAAGAGCCTCGTCGTAATAGGAGATTCCAGATGAATCAGGCGTGATATTCGCGCTCGCGACAGTACCCCAGGGCCCCGTGAACGGAAAGCCTCCGGCAAAGTCCATACCCGAAACGTTTTGTCCCCGTACTTGAGGTGTATGGCAGTCGCTACAACCAGCCTGGTCGGCAAGATGGGTTCCGTATTTGAGCTGGTCGGAGGAGACAACGCCGGCAACCGGCGCGGCAATCGGCTCGGGAGCGCTGCGGATCAGGTACTTTACGGGAAAACTGATTTCGGTGGCCGGCAGCTGGTTGTGGACAGCAGGTAGGGACCGCAAGTAGACCACAACGGATGCCAAATCTTCATCTGACATATTGCGGTAGTGTTGGTAGGGCATGATGGGAAAAAGAGCGCGGCCATCGTGGCCGACGCCTTCGCGTATGGCGCGGGCTAGTTGATCATCGGTCCAACTGCCCGCTCCGGTTTCCGGATCGGGCGTAAGGTTCGGGGCCACGATGCGTCCGGGCAAACCGGCGTAGGGAAGCACCTCGCCGGAAGCTTCTTTGCCAGCCACCATGGGCGTGCCTGGACTGGACCAGTCATGCGGGCTGTGACAATAGACGCAGCTGCTCAAGCCCGTCGCGATATAGCGGCCTCTCTCGAGCCGTTGCGGCGTACGCTCAAATGTGCGGTTCGTGAGAGCACGCGCCCTGGGGCCGAAAAACGGACTCCACCCAATGGTCAACGTGATGACGATAGCCAACAGGACGACCAACGAACCTAATGCGATGAGAAACCATTTCCCGAATCGTCTCATTTGACTTTTCTCGGCAAAGGCTGGAACAGCCGTCGAACACGAAGACACCGTGGCCACGGCCGTCCCCGACCCCAAGGGCGCTGACGCAGATCAGACGGCGCACGCCGTTGCGTGTCATCGCCGTGACCAGGCTAACCTCGCGGAACGGGCTCAAGCCGCTTTCGCCTTCACGGCGTTCTGCGCGGCCGCAAACACATCGCGTGCGGACGTCGTACCCGGTACGTGCTCCGCCCCCGTGATTCCGAGCCTCATCCATCCCGCATTCACGCTGTCATACATTTCTTCGGCAGGTCCAGTGTGGCCCTTCGGGATGCCGAACTGCTCGAACGCTTCCGCCCACCCTGCACGCGGGATGGCAGAGGCTTTTACCTTGCGTTTTAGGACTTGACCTAATTGTTCCGCCACTTCATCCGCACTAACCATCGAACCGAGCTCGACAACGCGCTGCCCTGACCACGCCGGCCCCGTCAGAAGCATTGCTACCTCTGCGCCGATGTCGTTTGTCGCAACCATTGTTGATTTCTGGTTCGTAGGACCGTAGAAGACCGGTAGTGTTCCGCCTTGGGCGGCCTGTAAGCCGAAAAGAAAGTTTTCGAAAAAGCCACCTGCGCGCACAACTGCGACCGGAGATGGCAGGCTGCGAAAACCTTGCTCAAGAAGCGATAAGGACGTGATGATCCCCAACCCGCTTGTTCTATTCGCGCCCATCGACGAAAGCGCTACCACCCGCGGCGGCACTACCTCGGTCAGCGCATTGACATAGTTCGCAATCACGCCTTTTGCTTCTCTGTAATCAGGCGAGGGTGCCCATACAGTCGGCAACATAACAAACGCACCCTCAACACCTTTGAGTGCCGCCGCGATGGTTGCCGCATCGTTCCAGTCTCCATCCACCAACTCCACGCCTTGGTCTGCCCACTCCGTCGCTTTCTCGCCCTTGCGCACAAGTGCTCGCACCTGTTTGCCTTGCTTCAGCAGATGCCGCGCGGTGGCGCCTCCAACGTGTCCAGTAATGCCCATGACTAGATACATGCTCGTTTCCTCCTTGTTGTTCTTGCAGCGATACGGCCAGTAGGCTTTTTTTCGACGCGCTGCGGTGCCGTATCTGTGCTACGCCGGGAAACCAGAGGTTTGCACTAATCGTGACTCGCTGGGTGCCCGGCTTTTTTTCGAGCAAGACCACGGGAAGGGAGGACAGTCCCCCCTCATGGCGCCTCTTAGCAGCACTTCTTCTAGATGACGGGAGCAGTCTTGGCTGCGGGCGGCAGGAAGAGAAGCTAACTAACGCTACCACATCGCGTGACATTCGGATGTACAGGGTTCAGTGTATGCGAGGCGGCTTGGCGAGAAAAAATACCGCTGAACGCGCATGCGGGAAGCGAGAGAAAGAGGGTCTAAGGATTTGTCGGCAATCCAGAAGGAATCATCCTTAAAGTTAGTGCTTCCGCGTGTCACCACCCGCATTGTTCTCAGGGAAAAAAAGCCTGAGAGCCTTTGCACCGTCGCCGTCAGAACCACGCGCAGAGCGACCGTAGATGCCGTTGTCCTTAATTGCGAATCGTTTACAAGGTGTTTCACCGGAACGATCGCGAAGGTTGCAAGTCTTGTAGCAATTGTGATCGGCGGGCTACGGCTTCGCGCATGGGGAACCTGGCGCGAAGAAAGCGCTCGCCGGCGTCGCCGCAGGAACCGGCATAGCGGTCCTCGCCGTAAATGTTCTGAGTTGGCTCCTGGCGCCGCTGTCTTACCGGTACGGCGCATCCTTGGCGAGAAACTCGTGCAGGATCGCCCGCCGCATCAGGTCGGGCGGAAGCAGTCCCTGGGCCAGGATGGCGTCGTGGAACTTCTTCTGATCGAATTTCGGGCCAAGGGCGGCTTCGACCTCGTGCCGCAGCGCCAGCAGCTTGGTGAAGCCGTAAAAATAGCTGTTTGCCTGGCCGGGCATGCGGTAGGTGAAGCGCTCGACCTCCTCCTGCGCCGAGGCGTGCGACTGCACCACATCCTCCTCGAGCACGCGGTAGGCGTCCGCGGGCTGAATCTTGCCCGCCTCCAGCTCCGGATCGAGAAATGCCCGCGCCGCCCGCAGCAGGCGCTCGTTGAGCGACACCAGCTGCCCCTCTAGCGGCATGTACGGCTTGATCAGATATTCCGAATACAGCCCCCACCCTTCGGCGTTGGTGCTGTTGAAGGCATAGCGCACGCGCGCCACCGAAACGCCATGCTCCAGCATGGAATCAAACTGCAGTTCGTGCCCGGGACGAGCTTCGTGTGCGGTCAGCGTCCACGCCACCGCGTCGAACGTGAAATCGTCGTACTTTTCGGCCGCCTTCTGCCCCGGCGCCGCCGGAATATTCAAAGGCAGAACGAATTCGCCCCTCTGTCCCGTGTTGTGCAGAAACGGCGGCGGCTGCATATGCGGAGCCGGCTGCTGCGCGGTTTCCGCCGCCGTCGCCAGGCGGATGCGCGCCGGACGGTCCGGCATCGACACGATCTGGTGCTCGACAATGATCTGCTCGATCTGCTTCAGCCGGTTCTCGTAAAACGGCAGAATCGCGTCGCCCACGATCTGCTGTTTTTTCAACTCGCGAATCACATCCCGATAATCCGGCGAAGGCAGATGCCGCTGCTGCGCGATCTCCGCCGCCAGTACCTTCATCTCTCCCTGGATTTCGTCAAACGCCTTGTGTGCCATCTCGGCCAGTTGCTCCGGCGGAATATCGATTCCGTACCCTTCCAGATCGAGCGCGTATTCCTCCGGCGGCAGCCGGAAATCGGTGCGCGCCTTGGGCAGCACCGCCGACTTCATCCAGTCGTCATACGCCGCCAGCTGCGACTTCAGACTGCCGAACGGTTCCTCCCACCCGCTCAGGTGATATTTCTGCATCAACGCCGCGATGCCATCGACGTAGTTCGAATTCCGCCCCAGTTCCGTCTCGATCTCGACCTTCGACGGATACACCACTCCCGGCTTCTCCATCTGCTCCATCACCCGCTGTTTGAGAATCTCGGTGATGGGCTTGTAGCCGGGTTCGAGGCCCGCATACTCGCGAATCCGGATCACCGCCGAGGGCCGCCGCGCATCCGGCGTCTGGTCTGCCAGCAGCGTGTGCAGCCCGCGGAACACCATTCCGCTGGCATTCAGGAAAGGAACCACGTGCGCCCGCTGGTAGTCCTGCTGCCGGAACCGGAGGTCCATCCTTCGCAGGATGATCTGCAGGTCCTGTCCCACTTCCATCTGCTTCTGCTGCCACGATGCGGTTTTCAGCTTGGCCACGACGCCTTCCAGTTCCTTGCGCTCCTGATCTTCATCGGCCAGCGTCGGCTGCGAAACCTTGTTGTCGAACTCGCTCAATCCCTGGTCCGACCCCGTCTCGGGATGGTGTTTCATCTCTACGTCCAGCACCATCTGCGTGTAATGGTTGCTGACCGCCACCCAACTGGGCTCGGCGGGAGCAGCTGGCTTTTGCTGGGCGACAACCGGGAAAGCGAAGAGTGCGGCGGCAATGCTCAGGACGAATACGCGAATCATGACTTCCTCTCGGGAATTGGCGTTTCTTGCCTCGTTTCTTTCGAGGACGGCAGTGTACCGCAAGGCGCGCTCAATCGGCAGGCCGCCTGAATGCCGAACCTGTGCTCGCTTCGCTCAACTCTTACGCAGAGCCGCCGGGCTATAATCCTTGCCCTATGGATCTCGCACACAAGGTCGCGGAACTCAATCGTCGCAATCAGCTGGCTGAAGATGGCGGCGGCGCCAGGCGACGCGAGCGGCAGCATAAGGACGGCAAGATGTCGGCCCGCGAGCGCATCGAATTCCTGCTCGATGACGGCACCTTCGAAGAAACCGACAAGCTCGTGACCCACCGCTGCAACGATTTCGGCATGGCCGAACAGAAAATCTACGGCGACGGATTCGTCACCGGCTACGGCCGCATCGAAGGCCGTCTGGTCTACGTCTTTGCCCAGGATTTCACCGTTTTCGGCGGCTCGCTCTCCGAGACCAACGCCGCCAAGATCGTCAAGATCATGGATCTCGCCGCCAAAATGGGCGCGCCCCTGATCGGCCTCAACGATTCCGGCGGAGCCCGCATTCAGGAAGGCGTCCTTTCGCTCGCCGGCTATGCCGATATCTTCCTTCGCAACACTCTCTACAGCGGCGTCGTGCCGCAGATTTCCGCCATCATGGGCCCCTGCGCCGGCGGCGCCGTCTATTCCCCCGCCATCACCGACTTCGTGCTGATGGTCGACAAGACTTCCTACATGTTCATTACCGGGCCCGACGTAATCAAAACCGTCACTCTCGAAGAAGTCACCAAAGAGCAGCTCGGCGGCGCCATGACTCACAACGAGACATCCGGAGTCGCGCATTTCCTCGCTCACGACGACGCCGAGTGCCTCTCCATGGTGCGCGAACTGCTGAGCTTTGTCCCCTCCAACAACCTCGACGATCCTCCGCGCAAACCCTGCACTGATCCCGTTGATCGCGCCGACACTGCCCTCGACCACATCGTTCCCGGACAGTCCAATCTCCCCTACGACATCAAGGACGTCATCCACTCCGTGGTCGACGATGGATACTTCTTCGAGGTGCACGAGCACTACGCCAGGAACATCGTCGTCGGATTCGCCCGCCTCGATGGACGCTCCGTCGGCATTGTCGCCAATCAGCCCGCGGTCCTCGCCGGCACTCTCGACATCAATGCTTCGGTCAAAGGCGCACGCTTCGTCCGCTTCTGCGATTGCTTCAACATCCCGCTGGTCACCTTCGAAGACGTCCCCGGATTCTTGCCCGGAACAGCCCAGGAGTACGGCGGCATCATCAAGCATGGCGCGAAACTTCTTTTCGCCTTCGCCGAAGCCACCGTGCCCAAGATTACTGTCATTACGCGCAAGGCCTACGGTGGCGCCTATTGCGTCATGGCCTCCAAGCACATTCGCACCGACGTGAACTACGCCTGGCCGACAGCCGAGATCGCGGTGATGGGACCGGAGGGCGCGGTCGATATCGTCTACAAACGCGAACTCGACGCCGCCGCCAACCGCGAACAGGTGCGCCGCGAAAAGGTCGAAGAATTCCGCGACCGTTTCGCCAACCCGTACGTGGTCGCCGATCGCGGATTCGTCGACGCCGTCATCCAGCCCCGCGAGACCCGCAAGAAGCTGATCCAGGCCCTCGCCATGCTTGAGACCAAGCGCGACAAGAACCCGCCCAAAAAGCACGGGAACATCCCGCTGTAGAAACCGATTTTAGGTGCCGACGCCCGTCGAAAAAAATGTCATCCTGAGCGGAGCAGCGGCAAGCGAAGTGTAGCGAACTCGCTCGCCCGCCCGCTGCATCGTCATCCTCAGCGAGGATTACGTCCCCGGCGTGCCGGGGCATAACCGCAGTCGAAGGACCCCATGTTCTCCGGCGTCACCGGCGGCGTGGAAGGGAATCCTCATGCTGCTACTGGCTCGACGTTCAGTCGCCGTGGTGGCGTCCGCTCTTCACCGCCGCAGCCTTTCGATCTCGCAATCCTGCGTCATTCCGAAGGCCTGCGTCTGCTCCGGCGGCCTGCTCTTTGGGCGGGTGCCGCCCCAATTCTTGTCAAGCCCCCAAACCCTGTCTGATCTGCCTATTCCCCTGTATCCACAGGACTTATTTTTCTGCAAACCGTGTTACATGACCCCCGGCGAAGTTGCTATACTGAAAGTAGAGAGCAGAATTAGAAACGCGGCCTTTTCCGGCCGCGTTTTTTTGTGCCCTTTTTCATTTCAAGGCAGTCATCCATGCAAACTTTTCGCAGTCTCCGCCACGCCAAGGCGCGCGGCGAATGGGCGGAGCTCTGTTTTATGGCCCGCGCCGCCCAACTCGGACTCCGCGTTACCAAGCCCTGGGGCGATAGCGCTCCCTACGATTTCGCTGTCGAGCACAACGGACACTTTCTCCGCGTGCAGGTCAAATGCACCCTCTTCCGCCGCGGACGCTCCTACAAATGTCACCTCGACTCAAACGGCCACGCCTATACCCCGGAGCAGATCGACTTCATCGCTGCCTACGTGATCCCCACCGACACGTGGTACGTCCTGCCCATCGCTGCCCTGGCCGGACGCCCAGATATTCTCCTCACCCCGCACAACGAGCGTTCGAAATATGCGAAGTACAGGGAAGCCTGGTGCCTGCTGAGACGGTGATTCCATTTTCGTCCCGCGGACTGCCGCCGCCCGTCGAAAAAAATTGTCATCCTGAGCGAGGATTACGCCCAGGCCTGCCGGAGCATAACCGCAGTCGAAGGACCCCATGTTCGCCGGCCTTACCCGCGGCGTGGAAAGGAGTCCTCACGCTGCCGCCGCTCACATCTGTCATTCCGACGCCCGCGCAGCGATCCGTACTGGCACCTTTGCCTCAATCCGGACCGCGAGGGTCGCCTTGTGCTGAGGTTGAACGCTGGGCGCGAGTCGTCCATCGAACCATTCAAACTGAGCCTGTGAACCCACTTCATAAACTTTCGTCGCTTTGAAAAATTTGTTGCACGGATTGGCATTCATCTGCTATAAACAATGAACCGAGAGCAAACGTGTGGCTGGTCGGGCGCTTTTCTGCAACTCTCGTGCGCGTCCGGCATCTAATGCTGTATAGGGTATGAAGCCCTGAAATTCGTCCCGGCCACGGGACACGATTCGGAAGCCTGATTTCTTCGGAAACTGCCGCTTCTGAAGGGTACCTTCAAGGCAAGGACCTCCAAAGCAAGTTCTTTACTCAATTTTCTGTCTTCCGCCCTCGCGTGGCCTAAAATGCCAGTGCTTTCAGGCACTTGCAAGGCGGAAGACGCATACTGTTGCGCGTCCGGATTTGACCAGGATGCGGCCTTAGTCGCGTCGCCGGCAATTCCGAAACTCCCGGGCTTTGGCCCCTGAAGTTGCCTCGCTGACCGGAATTCCCGTTGTGAAAAAGCGGTGGAAATTCTGTGACTTGCATGCGTTGACGACGCTGGCGCAGCACAGTATGTTTGAAGGGTTTCGAGGACGGCAGGATTCTTACAAGGGTTCTGCTGGACCGATTGGCGCCGCTCAGGCGGAATGCCGGTTCGGTCTTTGACAACTTGGTTGAACGTGCCAGTCGTGAGAGAGCGGATTCGGGCGCAAGTCCGAAGCGATCTCACAAGATGGGCCATGGAATCTCTTCGGAGATTCACGTGGTCGCCAGCACATCCTTTCGAGCGATGGAGCTGGCAGCCTGCCTTCTACCCGTCGGCAGGCGATCAGGTTTCAAACGAGAGTTTGATCCTGGCTCAGAATCAACGCTGGCGGCGTGCCTAACACATGCAAGTCGAACGAGAAAGTGGAGCAATCCATGAGTACAGTGGCGACCGGGTGAGTAACACGTG
>Ga0335078_10002441_pt1 | contig 28158 bp, 26 predicted proteins | sample Lox_Sample_32_FD_206711 | JGI IMG/M metagenome (GOLD analysis project Ga0335078, IMG submission 206711) | Soil microbial communities from Loxahatchee National Wildlife Refuge, Florida, United States - Lox_Sample_3.2 | ecosystem: Environmental > Terrestrial > Soil > Wetlands | place: USA...
CCGGCTGAACCCGGGGAGCCGGGAAGGCGCCGGCCAGGGGCTGGTGTCACCGCCACGGGCACGAGCCGATACGCTGTGCCGCGATGTGATGGGTGCCCGTGCGAGCCGGAGGAGAGCACACGGTGATCCGCAGCAGGCGCGGCGTTCTGCCGTGGCGCGAACTCATGGTGGTGGCTGCCGTCGGGCTGGTCCCGCTCATCGCCGGCTGTGAGGCCGGATTCAACGCGCCCACCCAGCAATGGCACCAGCCCACGCCGGGCGCCTCGGCGGTGGTGAACAACACGCTCCGGATCAACAACATGTTCGTGCTCGGGCCTGCCCCCGGGTTCACGCTGCCCCGCGGCGCGTCGGCGGGCATGTTCTTCGCGCTGTCCAACAACGGCGCCCCGGACCGGCTGATCAGCATCTCGGCGCCCGGCTCGGCCAGCACGGTCAAGGTGCCCGTCGGTGGCATCAGCGTTGGCCACCAGCGGTCGCTGTTCCTCACCGGGCCGCAGCCGCGGGTGGCGCTGGTGCACCTCACCCGCACCCTCAACGGCGGCCAGTACGTGGTGGTGACGATGGACTGGCTGAACGCGGGGCGGGTCACGCTGCGGGTCCCGGTGATGCCGCGCGCCACGTACTACGGCACCTACTCCCCGGCGCCGCTGTTCCTCAGCCCGAGGCCCTCGGTGTCACCGGTGGTGGCACCCACGCCGGCCCCGAGTTCATAGCCCGTTACGGCACCCCGGCCACCACGGGCAGCGGCAGCGCGCGGCGGCGGGCTCAGTCGCCGGGCTCGAACTTGTAGCCCAGCCCGCGGACCGTGATGATGTGCCGGGGCCTGCCGGGGTCGGTCTCGACCTTGGCACGCAGCCGCTTGATGTGCACGTCCAGCGTCTTGGTGTCACCGACGTAGTCCGCGCCCCAGACCCGGTCGATGAGCTGCATCCGGGCAAGCACCCGGCCCACGTTGCGCAACAGGACCTCGAGCAGCTCGAACTCCTTGAGCGGTACCTGGACCTGCTGGCCGCGCACGGTCACCACGTGCCGGTCCACGTCCATCCGGACCGGGCCCGACTCCATCACCGAGCCGCCGGGCTCGTCGGGCTCGCCGCGGCGCCGCAGCACCGCCCGCATCCGGGCGACCAGCTCCCGGGACGAGAACGGCTTGGTGACGTAGTCGTCGGCACCGAGTTCCAGCCCGACGACCTTGTCGATCTCGCTGTCCTTGGCGGTCAGCATGATCACCGGGACGTTGGAGCGCTCGCGCAGCGTGCGGCACACTTCGCTGCCGGGCAGGCCGGGCAGCATGAGATCGAGCAGGACGAGGTCCGCGCCGTGCCGGTCGAAGGTCTCGATCGCGTCCGGCCCGGTCGGGCAGACCGCGACCTCGAAGCCCTCCCGGCGCAGCATGTAGGACAGCGCGTCACTGAAGGATTCCTCGTCCTCTACCACGAGCACCCGCGTCACTTGGCCGCCTCCCTGACGTGCTGCGGACCGCCGGCCGATTTGCCGCTCGCGGTCGGGGTCTTGCTCACCATGGGCATCTGCAGGGTAAAGGTCGATCCGACGCCTTCCTGGCTCCAGACCGCCACCTTGCCGCGGTGCGCCGCCATCACGTGCTTGACGATCGCCAGGCCCAGGCCGGTCCCGCCGGTCGCCCTCGACCGGGCCGGGTCCACCCGGTAGAACCGCTCGAAGATCCGCTCCAGGTCGCGTTCCGGGATGCCGATGCCCTGGTCGGCGACGCTGATCTGGGCCGTACGGCTGCCGTTCCTGGACACCGACACCACGACCCTGGTCCGCTCGGGGCTGTAGGCGACGGCGTTCTCGAGCAGGTTGCGCAGCGCCGTCACCAGGAGGTCCTCGTCGCCGAGCACGGCGACGCGCTCGTCGCAGGCGGCGATCAGGTCGATGCCCCGCGCGCTGGCCTTCATCCGGCACCGGTCCAGCGCCTCGGCCACCACCGCGGACAGGTCCACCGGGATCGGGTCGGGCACCGGTTCGGCGGCCTGGATCCTGGACAGGGTGATCAGGTCCTGGACGAGGTAGGTGAGCCGGGAGGCCTCCTGCCGCATGCGCCCGGCGAAGCGGCGCACCGCCTCGGGGTCGTCGGCCGCCTCCTCCATGGTCTCGGCGAGCAGGGCCAGCGCGCCCACCGGGGTCTTCAGCTCGTGGCTGATGTTGGCGACGAAGTCCCGCCGGACCTCCTCCACCCGCCGGCTCTCGGTCTGGTCCTCCGCGAGCAGCAGGATCAGGCCGTCGGTGCCCAGCGGCGCCACCCGCACGGCGAAACTGGTCCGCCGGCCGCCGAACGAGCTACCGGAAAGGTCGATCTCGCCCTCGCGCGTCTCTCCGTCCCGCCGGACCTGCCGGACCAGGGCCAGCAGCTCGCCCACCATGAGCTGGCCGTCTTTGACCAGGCCAAACGTGCGCGCCGCCTGGCTGGCCATCAGCACGTTGTCGGAGTGGTCGAAGACGACCGCGGAGGAGGAGAGCACCGACAGCACCGAGGCGACGCCCGGGGGCAGCTTCGTGGCGCGCGGCCGGTCCGTGGCGGGCTGGAGATCGGTGACCCGCCCGCGGGTGGTCACCAGCCGGCCCTTGCCGTGGCGGGGCGAGATACTGGTGCGCCGGCACCAGCGGTCACGTGCGCGCTCACGGTCTGATGGTATGCGCAGAACGCCGTGGGCCGCTCGCGGCGGCCTTGCCAGGCCAGCCGTGTTCCTCAGGTATTCATAAATCCGTCGCTAACCGGTCACAACGGACCGTTACCGGCTTACCGGGACGGCCGCCGGTCAGCGCCCCTGGGCGGCCACGGCCTGGGCCGCTGCGGCGGCGGCCTCGGGGTCGAGGTAACGGCCCCCGGGCACCACCGGCCGGAAGCTGGCGTCAAGCTCGTAGACCAGGGGGATCCCGGTGGGGATGTTGAGGCTGGCGATCTCGGCGTCGCCGATGCCGTCGAGGTGCTTGACCAGGGCGCGAAGCGAGTTCCCGTGCGCCGCCACCAGGACCGTCCGGCCCACGGCGAGATCGGGCACGATCGCGTCGTACCAGTAGGGCAGCATCCGGTGCAGCACGTCGGCCAGGCATTCGGTGCGCGGCAGCAGCTCAGGCGGTAGCAGGGCGTACCGGGGATCACCCGCCTGGGACAGGGGGTGATCGTCGGCAATGGGCGGCGGCGGCACGTCGTAGGACCGGCGCCACAGCATGAACTGCTCGTCGCCGAATTCCTGCCGGGTCTCGGCCTTGTTCTTCCCCTGGAGCGCGCCGTAGTGGCGCTCGTTCAGCCGCCACGACCTGGCGACCGGCAACCACAGCAGGCCGGCCTCCTCCAGCGCCAGGTTGGCGGTCTGGATGGCGCGGGCCAGCACCGACGTGTGCACGATGTCGGGGCGGAGCCCGGAGCCGCGCAGCAACTGGCCGCCCGTGACGGCCTCCCGCGAGCCGGAGTCCGACAGCCCGACATCCACCCAGCCGGTAAACAGGCCCTCTGCGTTCCACGTGCTTTCGCCGTGCCTGAGCAGCACCAGTGTCGGCATGCTGACGAGCCTATCCGCACCCCGGCGGCGGGAACACGCGGTGCGGCTGCGTGGTTGCCTCTGGCGGGAAGACGTGATGCGGCCTGGCGGTCGCCTGCTCAGTGGAGGATGCCCTTGCGGCGACGCATCCCCAGGCGGATCGCGACCATCAGCGTGCATACCTCGCCGCTGGAGCAGCCCGGCACCGGTGATGCCGGTGGCCTCAATGTCTACGTGGTCGAGGTGGCCAAGCGCATGGCCGCGCGCGGTGTCGAGGTGGAGATCTTCACCCGCGCGGTGTCCCGCGACGCCGCGCCGGTGCACGAGCTCGTGCCGGGCGTGCTCGTCCGGCACGTGCCGGCCGGGCCGTTCGAGGAGCTGGACAAGGCCGACCTGCCCGCCCAGCTGTGCCAGTTCACCCTGGGGGTGCTGCGTACCGAGGCCGCGTACGCGCCGGGCCGGTACGACCTGGTGCACGGGCACTACTGGCTGTCGGGCCACGTCGGCGCGGTCGCCAAGGAGCGCTGGGGCGTGCCTTTCGTGCAGTCCATGCACACGCTCGGCCGGGTGAAGAACGCCGCGCTCGCGCGCGGCGACACGCTGGAGCCGGACGTCCGGCTGCGGGGCGAAGCGGACGTGGTGGCCTCGGCGGACCGGCTGGTGGCCAACACCGAGCAGGAGGCGCGGCAGCTCGCCGGCCTGTACGGAGCCGACCCCGCCAAGATCTGGACGATCAACCCCGGGGTGGACCTGAATATCTTCCGGCCGGGGCCGGCCCGTGCCGCCAGGGCGCGGCTGGGTCTGCCCGGCGAGGGCCCGGTGATCGTGTTCGCGGGCCGGATCCAGCCGCTGAAGGCGCCGGATGTGGTGCTGCACGCGGCCGCGGAGCTCATCCGCGGCGACCCAGCGCTGGCGCAGGCCCTGACGGTCGCCTTCGTGGGCGGCCCGAGCGGGACCGGCCGGGCCGACCCGGACCAGCTGACCGAGAAGTCCCGGGCGCTGGGCATCGCTGACGTGGTGCGGGTCGAGCCGCCCTGCCCGCAGGCCGAACTCGCCGACTGGTACCGGGCCGCGACCGTGGTCATGGTCCCGTCGTACTCGGAGTCGTTCGGGCTGGTCGCGGTCGAGGCCCAGGCCTGCGGCACCCCGGTGATCGCGGCGTCGGTGGGCGGGCTGCGCACGGCCGTCCAGGACGGGGTCTCCGGCATCCTCGTCGACGGCCACGACCCGGCGGACTACGCGGCCGCGCTGCGCCGGCTCCACTGCTCGCCCGCGCTGCGGGCCAGGCTTGCCGAGGGCGCGGTCGCGCATGCGAGCCGTTTTGGCTGGGGCAGCACCGTGGACCGCCTGCTGCACGTCTATGGCGCGGCCATGACCGCCCCGCTCCCCACCTGCCTGCACGCCAACTGACCGCGGCGCTGGCTGGGCGCCGCCCGGCTGGGAAGATGGGCGGATGAAGTGTGCGGCCGGATCGCGGGACCGCGGACGGCGTGATGACGCGGATCACGGATGGTGGATGGCGGGATGGCGGTGACCGATCGCGAAGTGGCGGTGCCGGACGGCATGACCTTCGGCCAGGCGGCGGCTGTGGCGGCGGTCGAGGCAGCGCTGGCGGGACTCGGACTGGAGCCGGAGTCCCCCCGCCGGGGCAGCTACCTGGTCCGGCTCGACGGCCAGCGCAAGCTCGCCACCATGACCTGGCTCATCGTCGGCCCGCACAGCCTGCACGTGGAGGCGTTCTTCTGCCGCCAGCCGGACGAGAACCACGCCCGGTTCTACCGGTTCCTGCTCGAGCGCAACGGCACCATGTACGGGGTGCATTTCGCCGTGGATGCCGAGGGAGATGTCTATCTCACCGGCCGCCTGCCGCTGGCGGCGACCTCCAGCGAGGAGATCGACCGGGTGCTCGGCTGCGTGCTGAGCTACTCCGACGACAACTTCAACGCCGCGCTGGCCATCGGCTTCGAATCCTCGATCCGCAGGGAGTGGGCGTGGCGGCTCAAGCGCGGCGAGAGCACCGCGAACCTGCGCGCCTTCGCCCGCTTCGCCGGCCCCCGGCCACAGGATCCCGGGGCCGCGGCTCCTGAGGCCGCGGATCCCGGGGGCGCCGGCCCCGCGGCGGGCGCGGCCGCGACCTAGGACCGGACCAGGCGGCCGATGGCCTGGGCGGCCTCGCGCACCGACTCCGCGCCCTCGTCCCCGCCCTCGCGCACCGCGTCCGCGACGCACGCGCCGAGATGGTCTTCGAGCAGCCCCAGCGCGACCGCCTGGAGCGCCCGGGTGACCGCCGACACCTGGGTGAGCACGTCGATGCAGTAGACGTCCTCGTCAACCATGCGCGCGATCCCGCGCACCTGGCCCTCGATCCGGCGCAGTCGTTTGAGGTAGGCGTCCTTGTCCTGGGTGTAACCACGCATGCTGCGACACTACGTGGCCGCCGGGCATTCGCCTATCGCGCCACCTGGTGGCGGAAGTGCCCGGCATGGCCAGACATGACAGGCTAAGCGGCGTGGAGACACCGACGGGTCCCCTGGCAGGGATCAAGGTTATCGAGGTGGCGAGCCTGGCACCCGCCCCGTTCGGCTGCATGGTCCTCGCCGACCTCGGCGCGGACGTGCTGAGGGTGGACCGGCCGGATCGCTCGGGGCGGCAGCAGTTGCCGCCCGTGGACCCGCTGTGCCGCAGCCGCCGGTCGATCCGGCTCGACCTCAAGAATCCCGCCGGCGTGGACCTCCTGCTCCGCCTGGCCGCCGACGCGGATGTGCTGGTGGAGGCGTTCCGGCCGGGTGTCGCGGAGCGGCTCGGCTTCGGGCCGCAGGTGTGCGCCGAGCGCAACCCCCGGCTGGTCTTCGCCCGGATGACCGGCTGGGGCCAGGACGGCCCGCTCGCCGAGACGGCCGGTCACGACATCGACTACATCGCGGTGTCCGGCAGCCTGGAACCCATCGGCCGGGAAGGTGAGCGCCCGGTGCCGCCGCTGAACCTGCTCGGCGACTTCGGCGGCGGCGGGATGCTGCTGGCGGTCGGTATCCTCGCCGCGCTCCTGGAGCGGGAACGGTCCGGCCGGGGCCAGGTCGTCGATGTTGCCATGGTCGACGGGTCAGCGATGCTGGCCTCGTTCCTCTACGGGCTGCTCGCGGCGGGCGCCTGGCAGGACGGCCGCGGCACCAACGTGCTCGACGGAGGGGCGCCGTTCTACGACACCTACGCCACGGCCGACGGGCGCTACATGGCGGTGGGCGCGCTGGAGCCGAAGTTCTACGCCGAGCTGCTCGCCCGCCTCGGCCTCGACCAGGCGGGCCTCCCGGCGCAATACGACCGCAGCGGCTGGCCGGAGCTACGGGCGCGGTTCACCGAGGTGTTCGCCGGGCGCAGCCAGGAGCAGTGGGTGAAGGTGTTCGAGGGGTCTGACGCGTGCGTGGCGCCGGTGGTCAGCCCCCGCGACGCCCCGGCCCACCCGCACAACGCCGCCCGCGGCACCTTCATCGACGTGGGCGGCGTCACCCAGCCCGCGCCAGCGCCCCGCTTTGCCCGCACTCCGTGTGGCACACCGTCGCCCCCCGTCCGGCCCGGCAGCGACACCCGCGAGGTGCTGGCCGGTCTCGGCCTGACCGCGGCGCAGATCACCGACCTGCGCGACCGCGGCGCGGTGAGCTGACCGCCGCACGGGCGAGCCGCTCCGGGGCGCGGCGCGAACCGTTGCGGAGCGGGCCGCCCGGGCCGGGAAGCGACGCCGCCGGCCGCGGCCAACACCGCCCGACGCCCCGATGAACAACGGGCGCAGCCAGCCCGCCGCGACCCCTCGCGGGGGTCCCGCCCGTGCCCCGGCAGAGACATTCCCGCCGGTCGCGTCTACCCTGGAGGACGCAACCGTTTGAGGGAGGTGGGCCGTGCTCGGCGATCCCTGCAGTACAACCACGGCGGGCGCGGCCAGTGTCAGGCCCCGGCCCGCCAGACGCAGCCTGTCCCGATCCCTACGCCTGCCGGTCTCGCCCGGGTAAATCACCCCGGTTTGGCCGGCGGTCCAGGAGGTTGCCGTGTCCGACCGGCGTTTCCTTCCCCGGCTGCCCGCCGCGCGCGCCCAGAACGGCCACGACGGCGCGCCGGCGCCGCTGTTCGGCGCGTACGCGCAACGGCTGATGACCTCACGCCAGGTACGCCACAACATCATCTCGCTGGTCGGCCTGAACGGCCGCCCGGTGCTGAACCAGTCCGGCGAGGAGGTCGGCCGCATGGTCGACGTGGTCGCCCGGGTCGGCGGGGGCGACGAGTACCCCGCGGTCACCGGGATCGTGGTCCGGGTCGGCCGCCGGCATGCCTACCTGGACGCCTCGGCCATCGACCATATGGACCGCCGCAGCGTCACCCTGCGGACCGCGCGGCTGGACCTGCGGGAGTTCCAGCGGCGCGAGGGCGAGGTGCTGTTGTCCAAGGACATCCTGGACCACCAGCTTGTCGACACCGACGAGGTGCAGGTGATCCGGGCGGCCGACCTGTACCTCGCCCAGGTCGGCGAGCAGGTCCGGCTGGTGGGCGTGGACGTGAGCCTGCAGACCCTGCTGCGGCGGCTCGGGCCCAAGCGATTCCGGTGGCATCCCACCCCGGACCGGGTGATCGACTGGGCCGCGATCGAATCGTTCGGGGCGGACTCCCCGGAGGAGCCCGCGGCGGTGAAGCTGCGGACCCCGAACTCGGCGCTGCGCCGGCTGCGGCCTGCCGAACTCGCGGACGTGCTGGAGAGCCTTGGCCGCCCAGGCCGGAAGGAACTGCTGGCCAGCCTCGACCACGATCTCGCGGCGGACGCGCTGGAGGAGATGGAGCCCGACGAACTGACCGCGCTGCTGCGCGAGGTGGAACCGGCCCAGGCGGCCGACCTGCTCGCGCGGATGGAGCCGGACGAGGCAGCGGAAGCGCTGCGCGAACTGGCCGAGGACGAGCAGGCGCAACTGCTGGCGCAGATGCCCCCGGCCACCGCGCGGGAACTCGCCCGGCTGCTCGGCTACCCGGCGGACGAGGCGGGCGGCGTCATGACCACCGTGCTCGCCTGCGCCGAGCCGAGCGAAACGGTCGAGGAGGTGCGGCGCCGGCTGGTCAAGCTGGCCAAGCACCAGACCGAGATCGACTCCGTGGTCGTGCTGGACGAAGATGGCCGGGTCATCGGCGACGTGTCCGCTTTCGACCTGCTTGTGCACAAGAGCGGCGCCCCGCTCGCCAAGCTGATCGACCCGGACAACCCGCCGGTGACCCTGCGTCCCGACGCGGACCTCGACACGGTGGCCACCGAGATGGTCGACTCCCGGCGCTCGTCCCTGCTGGTGGTGGACGACGAAGGCAAGCCACTGGGCCGGATCCTGAGCGACGATGTGCTCGACGCGCTCGTGCCCGGCCATGGCAGGTTGCAGTTCCGCAGGATCCTGCAGTGAGCAGCGGGCGGGAGGAGGCACAGGAGGCGCCGGAGGCGCTCCACGGCCCGGCGGGCCCGGAGGCGACACCGGGGACGGCGGGCCCGGAGGCAGCGGCCGCCCCCGGCACGGCCGAGACGGCCGGGCGGGCGGCCGTGGCGCCCGGCCCGGCGCGGGACCACCGGGAGGGCCGCCGTTCCCGGGGCCCCCGGGCACGGGGCGACACACCCCTGATCAGCCGCATCCGGTTCGGCGGGATGCGGCTGATGCGGTCCCGCAAGAGCAGGATCTGGCTGGTCCTGGCGATCGCCGGGCCCGGGGTGGTGGCCGCCAACGCCGGGAACGACGCGGCCGGGATCGCCACCTACGCATCGGCGGGCTCCCAGTTCGTGTACCGGACGCTGTTCTTCATGGTGCTGGTCACCGTGGCGCTGGTGCTCGTCCAGGAGATGGCGGTCCGGCTCGGCACCCATACCGGCAAGGGACTGGCGGCGCTGATCCGGGAGCAGTTCAGCCTGCGGCTCACCGCGGTGGCGCTGGGCTGCGTGCTGCTGGCCAACACCGGGCTCGTCGTGTCCGAGTTCGCCGGGATCGGCGCCGCGTTCGGGTTGCTGGGCGTCAGCCGGTACATCATCATCCCGATCGCGGCCGTCGCCATCTGGGCCCTGGTGCTGTTCGGCTCCTACCGTTATGCCGAGCGGATCTTCCTGGTCATGTCGCTGGCCTTCCTCGCCTACCCGATCGCGGCGATCCTCGGGCACCCAGACTGGGCGGCGGTCGGGGTCAACCTGGTGGTGCCGCACTTCGAGTTCAGCAAGGCCTTCCTGCTGCTGGGGGTCGCGCTGATCGGCACCACGGTGAGCCCGTACATGCAGCTATACGCGGCGGCGGGAGTGGTCGACAAGGGCGCCGACGCGGCCGACTACCCACGGGCGCGGATCGACGCGATCTCCGGGGCGATCTTCGCCTGCATCGTGTCGGTCACCATCATCATCGCGACCGCCGCCGCCATCGGCGGGAGCGGGCCGCTGACCTCCGCCTCCGAGGCGGCCAAGGCGCTGCGCCCGGTGGCCGGCGCCGCGGCGGAGGCACTGTTCGCGCTCGGCCTCATCGGCGCGTCCGCGCTCGCCGGGGCGGTGGTCCCCCTGTCCAGCGCCTACGCGATCAGCGAGGCGGTCGGCGTGGAGCGCTCGGTGTCCCGCCGGTTCACCGAGGCCAGGCTCTTCCTCGGGCTGTTCACCGTGCAGGTCATCATCGGCGCGGCGCTGGCGCTGACCCACGTGAACCTGATCACGTTGCTGATCGGCACCCAGGTGCTGCAGGGCATCGTCACCCCGGTGATCCTGGTGTACATCCTCATCCTCACCAACAGGCGCAGCGTGCTGGGCAAGGCCGCCAACGGCCCGGTGTTCCGCATCGTTACCGGGGTGTGCGTGGCGGCCGTCTCGGCCATGAGCCTGCTCCTGCTGGGCAGCACCGTGCTGGGCTTCTTCGGCGTGGGCTGAGCGCGTCAAGAAAACATCAGAGCTTGCCCTGGCGTACATAACGGCTGGCAAGCGATGGTATGAAGGCCACGGAACGGGACAGCGACCGACAGGACTGAACAGACGTGGCGCTAGAAAAAGCGGTCGGCTTCCTCTCCGGCACGGGCGACGCACCGGAGAGCTTCTGGTATTCGGCGAAGCGCCGGCTGCTCGGCCCGCCCATGGTCAACGAGCAACTCAGCGAGCAGCGCCTGTCCAACGTGCTGGCGCTGGGCGTGCTGGCCCCGGACGGCATCTCCTCCTCGGCCTACGGCACCGAGGAAATCCTGATCGAGTTGCTGCGCGGCGGCCTGGCGGTCACGGCCTTCGCCCTGATCCTGCCGCTGACCGGCGTGGTGCTGTTCGTGATGGCCCTGGTGGTGCTGTCCTACCGGGAGGTCGTGACCGTATACACCCGGGCCGGCGGGTCGTACGTGGTCGCCCGGGACAACTTCGGCCCCAGGGTGGCCCAGGTCGCCGCGGTCGCCCTGCTCATCGACTACGTGGTCACGGTGGCGGTGCAGATCGCCGCGGGCACGGCGGCGGTCGCGTCGGCCGTCCCGGTGCTCAACAACACCACGACGATCACCGTGATCTCGATCTGCATCGTCATCCTGATGTGCTACGGCAACCTGCGCGGCATCCGGGAGGCGGGGAAATCGTTCGCGGTCCCCACCTACCTGTTCTCCGCCGTAATGATCTTCACGATCGTCGTCGGCCTGGGCCGGGAGGTGTTCGGCGACCTGCCGGTCCGCCCCTACCCGCTGCCGGGCCAGTGGACCGCCGCGCACTCCCCGAGTGGCCTGATCACCTTCGGGATGGTGTTCGTGCTGCTGCGCGCGTTCGCCAACGGCGGCTCGTCGCTGACCGGCATCGAGGCGGTGTCCAACGCGGTCAGCGCGTTCCGGCCGCCCGAGGGCCTCAACGCCCGCAAGGTGCTGGTCACCGAGGGCCTGATCCTCGGTTCCCTGGTGGCCGGGATCTCCTGGCTGGCGCACGTCACCCACGCCGCGCCCTACAAGACCGGCGTGCCGACGGTCATCTCCCAGGAAGCCGAGATCGTCTTCGGGCACACGGCGTTCGGCAAGCTGATGTTCTACCTGGTCCAGGCGGCGACCGCGCTGATCCTCTACACCGGGGGTAACACCAGCTTCAACGGGTTCCCGTTCCTGGCCAACTTCGTGGCCGAGGACGCGTTCCTGCCGCGCTGGCTGACCAAGCGCGGCCACCGGCTGGTGTTCTCCAACGGGATCATCGTGCTCGCGGTGCTCTCGTGCACGCTGCTGGCCGTTGTCGGGGCGAACGTCAACAACCTGGTGCCGTTCTACGCGATCGGCGTGTTCACCGCGTTCACGCTGGCCGGCTTCGGCATGGCCAGGTACCACCACCGGACGCGGGAGACGCACTGGCGGCGCAAGCTTGTGATCAACTTCTCCGCCGGGGTGACCTCCCTGGTCGTCGTCGCGATCTTCGCGATAGTGAAGTTCACCGAGGGCGCCTGGCTGGTGCTGATCCTGTTCGCGGTCGGCGTGCCGGCCCTGATCCGGCTCAACCGCGAGTACCGGCTCGAATCGGAGGTGCTGGAGCGGATCGGCGACCGCAAGCGGCCGCCCGAGCCGCCGAACTACCCCAAGCGCACCGTGTTCCTGCTCGTCGACAGCTTCGACCTGGCCACGCTGGCGGCGCTGCGGTACGCGCGCAGCCTGCGGCCGACCACGCTGCGTGCGGTGCACTTCGTCATCGACACCGCCCAGGCGGACCAGTTGCGCGAGGAGTGGATGCGCGCGGACCGGGGCGTGGTGCTGGACTTCATCGACTGCCCCGACCGCCGGCTGCCCAAGGCCGCGGCGGAACTGGTCCGGTCCGAGGCCGCGCTGCCCGGCGTGCAGTGCACCGCCGTGCTGCCCCGGCGCAGCTACTCACCGCTGCTCGGCAGGCTGCTGCACGACCGCACCGCTGACAAGATCGCCGCCGCGGTGAGCCGGATCCCGCACGGCGCGGCCACCATCGTGCCGTTCGACGTCCGCAGCCGCCTCGAGGTGCTGCACGCGCGCCAGGTGGAGCGCGCGGCCGAGCACAAGCCGACCCTGGCCGAGCTGGCCGGGCAGGCCCAGCACGGCCCGGACCCGGCGTCGAAGCTCGCCCATTCCGGCGATGGCGGCGCGGCCGCCGTGGCCCGGGGCGGCGGCGCCGCGGGCGCCCCGCCCGCGGCGGGCGATCCCGCCCGGCCGGACGGCGCGGGCGGCCAGGCAGCCGCCGGCGCGGGCGCCGCCATGGCCGGCCGGACCGGCCCGCCGCAGCCGCCCGCGGCGCCGGCTCGCGGGGACGGGGATGGGCAGGCCCAGGTCACCGGGGACGCCGATGCAGCCAGCGGGGCAGGGGAGACCGGCCCGGCGGACGTCCCCGGCGGCGTGCCGTGGACCCGCTCGCCACGCGGGTTCCGGCTGCCCCGCCGGGTCCGGCCGCGCGGCGAGGAGACCGCGCCCGCGGCACCCGGCGGCCGCCAGGCCAGCTACGAACGGCCGGCCCCCTCGCCCGGGGCCAGCCCGATCGGCTCGATCCGCCAGCCCGGGCGGGCCACCGTCGAGGGGCGGGTCCGCGCGGTGGAGATCCGGCCGGTGGAACGCAGTTCCGTGCTGGCCTGCGAGATCTCCGACTCCACGGGCGACCTGACCGCGCTGTTCTATGGCCGGTCGCACATCCCCGGCATCATCTGCGGGTCCCGGGTGCGGTTCCGCGGGCCGGTCGGGATCAGGGAGGGCGGCCCCATCATGATCAACCCCGCCTACGAGCTGCTGGCCGGCGGGGAATCTACGCCGCCCAGGGAAGATTCCAGTTAGCACCCGGCCGGCCGCGCCGGGGCGGGCCCCGGATCGCGGTGCGGGCCGGGTGCCCGGTGATCCGGCAGGGGCCGTTAAGCCTGGAATTTACCGAAGGGAAAGCAAGGGCATGGGAACCGGGCACGACCACGCGCCCGGCCGCACGCTCACCGCAACGGGACGGTACCGGGGGCGGCTGGCCGCGGTGCTCGCGATCACCCTCGGGATCGCCGCCGCCGAGGTGACCGGCGCGGTGATCAGCGGCTCCCTGGTCCTGCTTGCCGACGCCGCGCACATGGCGGCCGACGCCGCCGGGGTCGGCCTGTCGCTGCTGGCCGCCTGGGTGGCGGCCCGGCCCGCGACCGGCCGCGCGACGTTCGGGTACGCCCGCGCCGAGATCCTGGCCGCGACGGTCAACGCGCTGCTGCTGCTGGGCATGGCCGTGTTCATCGTCGTCGAGGCCGTGCGCAGGCTCGCCGCGCCGGAGCCGGTCGGGACCGGCCTCATGATCGTCTTCGGCTTCGTCGCCCTGGCCGGGAACAGCGTGTCGCTGATGCTGCTGCGGCACGGCCAGGCGGAGAGCATGAACGTGCGCGGGGCGTTCCTGGAGGTCGCCTCGGACACGTTCGGCGCGGTCGCGGTCATCGTCACCGGGGTGATCGTGGCCGCCACCGGTTTCAGCCGGGCCGACTCCATCGCCTCCCTCGCGGTGGCGGCGCTCATCCTGCCCCGCACCTGGCGCCTGCTGCGCGACGCGGTGGACGTCCTGCTGGAGGCCAGCCCGCGCGGCATCGACCTGACCGAGGTACGCACGCACATGACCGCGCTGGACGGCGTGGTGGGCGTGCATGACCTGCACGCGTGGACGATCACTTCCGGGCTCCCGGTGCTGTCCGCGCACGTCGTGGTGGACCCGGGGGTGCTGGCCGGCGGCCGCAGCGCGGCCATGCTCGACGCGCTGCAGGCGTGCCTGCAGGGCCACTTCGACGTCGGCCACTCCACCTTCCAGCTCGAGCCGGCCAGCCACGCCGGGCACGAGCCGTCGGTCTGCCCCTAAGCCCCGGAAACCGAGGCTGGAGCGTCTGGGTACCACTCAGTAATATGGGGCGAAAGCGACTCAGGGAGCCCGCCGTGAGCACCTACGACGCATACACCACGCCCGTCGAGCCCGGCACCTGGGACGTTCCCGCCGCCGGCGCGACCCGGTTCACCTGGGAGTACGACGACGGCCGGCAGCGGCTGCTCGACCTGTACCAGCGGGGCAAGGACAAGCAGTGGGACGCGACGAAGCGGATCGAGTGGGATCTGCCGGTGGACCCGGCCAACATCATGGAGACCCCGGACGAGTTCGTGCCCATCTACGGCTCGCGCCAGTGGGAGATCCTGAACGAATCCGAGCGCGAGACCCTTGGGCACCATCTGGGCGCCTGGCTGTTCAGCCAGTTCCTGCACGGTGAGCAGGGTGCGATGACGGTGGCCGCCCGGATCGTGGAGTCCGTGCCCGACATGGATTCCAAGTTCTACGCCGCCACCCAGACCATGGACGAGGCCCGGCACGTCGAGCTGTACTCGCGCTTCCTGCGGGAGAAGGTCGGCCTCTACTACCCGATGAACAGTGACCTGGGCAAGCTGCTGGCCGAGTCGCTGAACGACTCCCGCTGGGACCTCCCGTACCTGGGCATGCAGGTGCTGATCGAGGGGCTGGCCCTCGCCGCGTTCGGCGTCCACCGGGATATGGCCAACAACGCGCTGGTCAAGCAGTTGCTGGCGTACGTGATGCAGGACGAGGCCCGGCACGTCGCCTTCGGCCGCCTCGCGCTGCGCGACTACTACCAGGAACTGACCGCCGCCGAGCGGGCCGAGCGGGAGGAGTTCGTCGTCGAGGGCTGCTACCTCATGCGCAACAGGTTCCGCGCGCAGGAGGTGTGGGAGCAGATGGGCTTCGACGTGGCGGAGTGCCTGGAGTTCACCGAGCACTCCCCCGTCCAGCAGGCGTTCCGCACGCTGCTGTTCAGCCGGATCGTGCCGTGCGTCCGGGACATCGGGCTGTGGGGGCCGAAGGTGCAGCGGGCCTACGCCGATCTTGGCGTCCTCGACGCCGCCAGCACCGACCTCGAGGCGCTGATGGCCGACGATGAGCGTATTGCCGAAGAAACCGACCGGCGCAAGTACGAGGCAGAGCTTGCCGCACGCCGGGCCGAAGTGCACACAGCCATCGCCGACGGCGACGACTAAGTCCCGGTTTCCGGGCAAGGGAAAAACGTAGGCAGCCGGGGACTGGGTGGAATCCCCGGCTGCCCCTTCGTATCCGGGCAGGTCAGACCGTGTGCTCCTGGGCTTCCTTGGCTTCCTTGGCCTCCTGGGCCTGCTCGGGCCGCGCCGGCTGCTGCCCGGCGGCCACCGCCGCCAGTTCGCGCTCCGCGCCGCCGGCCGCGGGTGAGCCTGCCCTGCGGCCCGCGCCCGCGGGCCAGGCGAGCATCAGCAGGAAGCTCAGCACGAACACCCCGACCTGGAACCACAGGCTCCGGACGACCGACGCCGCGAAGTCGCGGCGCACCGCGCCGGCGCCCGCCACGGCGAGGGCCCGGTGCACCGGCGGCGTGATGACCTCGCCGGCCGGCGGCCGGCAGGATGCCGGGGTGACCGTCGGGTCGGCGGCGACCAGCCGGTCGTGCAGGCAGGTACGGAACTGCGCCTCGATGCGCGCGGCGCCGGCCGCCGGGACGCCGGCCGCGGCGACCTGCGACCGCAGCGCCGGGGCGACCGTGCTGGCCGCGGGGCCGGACTGGCTGCCGAGCATCCCGAAGAAGATCACGCCGATCACCGCGATGCCGATCGAGTTGCCCAGCTGCAATCCGGTGTTGAACACGCCGGACGCCGCGCCGGCGTCCTGCGCCGGCACCCGGGCCAGGACGATGTCGGCCAGCGGCGCGATCACCATGCCCAGGCCCAGGCCCGCGGCGATCAGGCCGGGGGTGAGCTGCCAGGTGGTCACGGCCGCCCCGTAGTGGTGCACCGCGGCGATCAGGCCGGCCATCCCGGCAGCGATGACCAGCGCGCCGGCCATCGTGACCCCGCGGCCGAACCGGGGCGCCAGCCGGGCCGCGGCACCCGAGGAGACCAGCACCCCTGCCGAGAACGGCAGGAAGGTCAGCCCGGCGTGCAGCGGGGTGAAGCCCAGGCCGAGCTGCAGGAACAGGGTCAGCACCAGGCCGAACGAGGCGATGCCGAGGAAGAACGTCATCGCCACGGCCATGCCGACGCTGAACTCGCGCTCGCGGAACAGCCGCAGCGGCACCAGCGGGGAGCGGTCCCGGCGCGCCTTGACCTGCTCGTACCAGGCGAACAGGGCGAACACCGGCGCGGCGGCGGCCATCGAGACGAACGTCCACGCGGGCCAGCCGAGCTGGCGCCCCTCGACCAGCGGGTAGAGCAGCAGGAGCAGCGCCGCGCTGATCAGGCCGACGCCGATCGGGTCGAGCCGGGGCGGGCGGGGGGCCCGGGACTCGCGGACGAGCACGGCCGACGCGGCCACCGCCAGCACCCCGACCGGGACGTTGATCAGGAAGATGGGCCGCCAGGCCAGGCCGAACAGGTTGTGCTGGATGAGCAGGCCGCCCAGCAGCGGCCCGCTGACCGTGCCGAGGCCCGCGGTCACCCCGAAGCCCGCCAGGGCCTTGATCCGCTCGGCGGGCGGGAAGATGACCTGGATCACCGCCAGCACCTGCGGGACCATGATCGCGCCCATGGCGCCCTGGACGACCCGGCAGCCGATCAGCATGCCCGGGCTCTGTGCGGCACCGCACAGCGCGGACATGACGGTGAAGCCGGTCACGCCGATCAGGAACAGCCGCTTGCGGCCGAAGATGTCACCGAGCCTGCCGCCGGTGATCAGGACCAGGGCGTAGGCCAGCGTGTACCCGGCCAGCGCCCACTGCACGTCGGCGTAGCTGGCGTGCAGGTCCCGCTGGATGGACGGGATGGCGATGTTGACGATAGACACGTCGAGCAGGTTCATGAACGCGGCGAGCAGCAGGATGCTGAGGGTCAGCCAGCGCCGGGGGTCGGCGTCCTCGCCGGCGGCCGCGGGACGTGCCAGGATCCGAGCGTCCGAAGTCATCGTGGTCTCCGCTCACAAGGAGGTATCGGAACTTCACTAGGGAAGCTATCATCTTGGTAAGTAGATATCTAGGTTAATTAGATAATTGGAAGGTTAGACATGTCTGGAGACCCAGCCGAGGCCGCGGCCGGGCAGCCAGCGTCCGCCCCGCCGGGCTGGGAGGTGCCCTGGCCGGAGCCGCCCGCCGGGGCGCGGCGGCCCGAGCGCGCGGAGCTGGAGGCGGCCTTCGCCGCGGCCATGCGCCAGACGGGCGCCCTCATGCAGCTGATGGGCCAGGCGGCCGCCGACCGGGTCGGCATCAACGCCACCGACCTGAACTGCCTGAACATCCTCAGTTTCCGCGGGCAGATGACGGCCGGCGAGCTGGCCAGGGAGACCGGGCTGACCACCGCCTCGATCACCGGCGTGGTGGACCGGCTGGCGGAGGCCGGCTATGTCACCAGGGAACGGGATCCGCACGACCGGCGGCGCGTGGTGGTCAAGCTCGTGCTGGACCGGGCGATGCGGGACGTGGCCAGCGTCTTCCTGCCGATGCTGCGGGACTGGCGGGACATGGCGGCGCGCTACAGCGACGACGAGCTCCGGCTCATCATCGACTTCTACGCCCGGATGGAGCAGGTGTTCCGCGCGCACCTGGCCAGGCTCCGCGACGCTCCCGCTGGCTGAGGCCCCCGGGGGGCTCACCCTGGCGGGACCTGCCCGCCAGGGTGAGCGCGATGAAGCCGGTCCCCCGATTCATCATGTGGGTCCCCCACCAGTCATCATGTCACGTTAAGTAGTTTTGTAAACACGAAGAGTTAGAACTCGGCGCCGCGTTCCTCCCGCGCCCCTGCCGCCGGCCATCCCCGGCGGCCGGGAGATGCTGGTGGCATGGGATCCGATGAAGCGCTGGACAGCCAGATCGCCTTCGTGCTCGAGGCGGACCTGCTGAAGACCGTGTCCCGGCAGAGCTGGATCACCGGCAGATCCCGGCACGAGAACTCCGCGGAGCACTCCTGGCACCTGGCGCTGATGGCGCTGGTGCTGGGCAAGCACGCCCCGGCCGGTACCGACCTCGGCCGGGTGATGGCGATGCTGCTGGTGCACGACATGGTCGAGATCGACGCGGGCGACCTCTTCCTGTACGCCGGCACCGCGGCGCAGGAGCGCCAGGAGGCGGCCGAGCGGGCCGCCGCCGACCGGATCTTCGCGATCCTGCCCGGGTCCCAGGCGGCGGCGGTCCGCGCCCTGTGGGACGAGTTCGAGGAACGGCGGACGCCGGAGGCGCGGTTCGCGCGCGCCCTGGACCGGTTGCAGCCGATGCTGCTGAACATGCGGACCGGCGGCGGCACCTGGGTGGCGCACAGCGTGGGGCTCGCCCAGGTGCTGTCCAAGGTGACGCTGATCGAGGAGGGGTCGGCGTCCCTGGGCCGGTACGCGAGATCGATGATCGCCGCGGCCGTGGACCGGGGCTTCCTGCGGCCCGATGTCCCGCCGGCACCGGCCGGGGCGCCGGGCTGACCGGCGGCGGTAGCCGGGGCCCGCGCCGGGTACCACTGCCAGTATGAGCCGCTCCTTCCCCAGGCTCTTTCCGCGTGCGCGGCACGCCCGGACGGCCGGGGCGCGCCGGGTGCCCGGGCCGGCCGAGGCTGCCAGGCGGCTTGAGCACGCCCGGCGCCTGGACGGCGCGGCCCAGGCCATCAGCGGGGCGGTCCAGCGCCGGATCGGCACCGGCGCGGGCGCGGACGCGCTGCACGGGACCTGGCTCGGGCAGCCGGTCCATCCCGCGCTGACCGGGCTTCCCATGGGGTTCTGGACGTCGGCGGCCGTGCTCGACTTCGTGCCGGGCTCACAGCGGGCATCACGGGCACTGATCGCGCTCGGGCTCGCCGGGTCCGTCCCCGCCGCGGCGGCCGGCCTGGCGGACTGGGCCGCCCTGCACCGCGAGCAGCAACGGGTCGGGCTGGCGCACGGGGCCGCCAACGCGGGCGCCTGGGCCCTGTTCGCCGGGTCCCTGGTGGCGCGGGCGTCCGGCCGGGACGCGAGCGGCAGGTTCCTGGCGCTCGGCGGCCTGGCCACCCTGACGGCCGGCGCCTACCTGGGCAGGCACCTGGCGTTCGCGCTGGGCGCGGGTGCCAGCCACGCCGAGCCGGTGGCGCACCTCGCCCCGCTCGGCTGGAACGACCTGTGCCGGATCTACGACCTGCCGGACGGCCGCGTGACGCGGCGCCAGCTCGGCTACCTGAGCCTCGCCGTGGTGCGCCTGGGCTCGGACGTCCTCGTCCTGGCCGACCGGTGCGCCCATCTCGGCGGCCCGCTGCACCAGGGAGCGCTCACCGAGGCCGGCGGGGCGCCCTGCCTCAGCTGTCCCTGGCACGGCAGCACCTACCGGCTGGCCGACGGCGCCGTCGTCCACGGGCCCGCGACCGCGCGCCAGCCCGCGTTCGACACCCGGATCGCCGAGGGCGGCATGGTTCAGGTCAGGCCGGCCCGCCCCGGAGCCGACGGCTAGGTGTCCCCGGCGGCTAGGTGTCCCCGGCGGCTAGGTGTCCCGGCGGCCGGGGCCGCGGACCGGCCCGGTGGCAGCCGTCACCCGCACCGGGGAACGCCCATGGCCACCGGCGGCGTTCGCCCGGCGTGGCCGGGTGATGGCCGGCCGGGCCAGCGGGGTGCTGGCGGTGCGGGTCAGCTTGGCCGGCTGGCCGCGGCGTCGAGCACTTCGGGATGCTCCCGGCGGTAGTGCTCAGTCAACACAGCACTCGCCTGGCCAGGCCTGGACGCCATGGTGCGACCGCAAATCTGGCAGCGAATGACCGGAAGACGGCTGACGGTCACGGGGAAGCGGCGGGTCCTGGGGCTGCTCATCGCCTCCGATCATGCCAGATCAGGCGAGCGTCCTCACCGCCGGATGCCGCCGGGGCGCCCCGCGGCGGGCCGCCCCTGCCGTGGCAGGTCATCCGGGCGTGGCCGGCGCGGCCGTCACCCAGTCCGCGATGTCCGCGACGACCTCGGGGTCCATGTGGCCCGGGCGCGCGTACTCGGCCGGCGACGACGGGCCGTGCCCGGGAACGAACGCGTGGTTGTCCGCTGCGTAGACGCGGATGGTCACACCCGGCCGGCGGCCGAGGCCCGACCGCCAGAGCGCGAGGTCATCGGCAACGGTCGCCTGGTAGTCGCGGGCGCCCTGCAGAATCAGCATCGGCTTGCCCAGGGGCGCGGCGGCCGCGACCGGGTCATAGCCGCGCAGGTCCAGCCAGTACGGGGCGGGCGCGCCCAGCGGTAGCTCGCTCGCCGGGGTCGATTCCCCAGGCCGCGGCCGGGCCGGCCGGTGCCAGCTGGATGCCGACGAGCCAGCCCCCATCGCTGACCGACACGACCGCCGTCTGTTCCCCGCGCTCCAGCGTCAGCGGGATCCTGACGCTGACCACCCCCGGCCCGGCCTCCTCGCTGACCGGCGCGCCGGTGGCGATGACCTGGCTGTGCTCCCGCAGCCCCGCCTCCCAGCCAGCCTGCAGCGTCTCCGGCGTCACCATCGCCCGCAGTTGCGGGACGAACATGTCGCGGATCTGCGCGAACCGGCCGGCCCGGGCCAGGTGGAGAACGGTGGCGGCGGTCGTGGCTGGCTGGGCTTGCATCGTCGGTTCCTCCGCTGCTGGGTCGCTGAGGCGCCTGGCTGTGCGGCCAGCCCGTTGGTCTCAGCATCGCTGACGTTCCCGGTTAGCAGAACATTGCCGGCCCCGCGGCCCCTTTCGCCCCGGATCAGATTTGCGGCGCTGGCCTATGGGGCACAAGAGGAATATGAGCCGTATCCCCTGCAATCTGGCCCTGCTGGCAACCGGGGGCAGCGATGAAGGGTGACCGGGTCGAGATCGTCATCGACGCGGGCGGCAGCACGAAGACCTATGAGGTCGCCGCCACCCGGGCCGGCCGCCGGGTCGAGGTGGTGACCCGGCGGGGGGTGGTGGAGGTGAACGAGGTGACCCGCAGCGGCGTGGTGGTGCGGACGGCCCGGTTCATGTCCAGCCGGATCCTGGCCCTGGTCGAGCACCCCGCCCCCCGCCGCCCCGACCCCGGCCGCCCCCGCCCCCCCGAACGCGACCCGGACGACTAACCCCCGCCCCGCAAGCCGCTAACCCCGCCCCGCTGCCGCTAACCCCCGCCCCCGCTACCCGCGCCCCCTGTGGACAGCGGTGATCCGTTCGGATTCTGGCCCCCGGGCGGGCCAGGATCCGAACGGATCACGAATGTCCACAGCCCGGGTGCGGGTTAGAGGACGGCGCGGGCGGACCAGCGGGACTTGTGGTGCTCGATGGACAGCGGGACGCCGAAGCACTTCGACAGGTTGCGGTCGGTGAAGACATCCTCGAGGCGGCCCGCCGCGAGCACCGTGCCGCGGCGCATCAGCATCGCGTGGGTGAACCCGGCCGGCACCTCCTCCACGTGGTGGGTCACGATCACCATGGTGGGCGCGGTCCCGTCCGCGGCCAGGCGGGCGATCCGGCGCACCAGGTCCTCCCGCCCGCCGAGGTCCAGCCCGGCCGCGGGCTCGTCGAGGAACAGCAGTTCCGGGTCGGGCATCAGCGCCCGGGCGATCTGGACCCGTTTGCGCTCGCCCTCGGACAGGGTCGCGAACCGGCGCCGGATCAGGTGCGCGCAGCCCAGCGCGTCCAGCAGTTCCACCGCCCGGGTGACGTCGGTGGAGTCGTACTCCTCCTTCCACCGCCCGACGATCGCGTAGGCCGCGGTCAGCACCAGGTCGATCACTTTCTCCCCGGGCGGCACCCGGTCCGCGAGGGCGGCGCTGGCCAGGCCGATCCTGGGCCGCAGCTCGAACACGTCCGTGGCCCCGAGCCGGTCACCGAGAATCCACACGGTGCCGTCGGTGGGGTACAACTGGGCGGCCGCGACCTGGAGCAGCGTCGTCTTGCCCGCGCCGTTCGGGCCGATGATCACCCAGCGCTCGTCGGCGCGGACGGTCCAGGTGATGTCCCGGATGAGCATCGAGCCGCCCCGCCGGACGCCGACGCCCTGCAACCGCACCACCTCGTCGGACATCCGGCTCCCTCCTGCGGCACCCGTCAGGATGAACCTACGTCATGACGCATGCCGTCACCGCGCTCTGGCGACACGGCTTGCTCAGGCCGGCGAGTTGCGCACCGCATACAGCGCCGCCTGGGTCCGGTCGGCCACGCCGAGCTTGGCCAGGACCGAGCTGACGTGCGTTTTCACCGTCTTTTCCGACACGTGCAGCAGCCGGGCGATCTCCCGGTTGGACCGGCCCTCGGCGATCTGCGCGAGCACCTCCCGCTCCCGTGCGGTCAGCGCGCCGAGCCCGGCCACGGCCGCGGCCCTGCCCCGGGAGTCCACCAGTGTGCTGGCCGCCTCCGGGGCCAGCACGGTGTGCCCGTCATGCACCGACCGGACCGCGCGGACCAGAGCGTCGGGGTCCACGTCCTTGTACAGGAAGCCCGCCGCGCCGGCCCGCATCGCGACGGTCACCGACGCCGGGTCGCCGACGCTGGTGAGGACGAGCACCCGCGGCGCCAGGCCGCGGTCGCGCAGTTCGGCCAGGACGCCCAGCCCGTCCAGCCCGGGCAGCTTCAGGTCGAGCAGGATCACCTCGGGCGCCACCGCGGCCGCCAGTTCCACCGCCGCCGCGCCGTCGGCGGCCTCGGCCACCACGTCGATGTCGCCGTGCAGGCTGAGCAGGACCCGCAGTCCCTGCCGCACGACCGGATGATCGTCGGCGATCATCACGGTGATCTTCCCGGGGCCGGTCACGGCGGGCCCGCACGGGAGGGCTCGGGAGGCTTGCGGGGCAGCGGGCGCGTCACCGGCATGACCAGGCGGACCGTGGTTCCCTGGCCGGGGGCCGAGCGGATGTCCAGGGACGCGCCGGCGCCGGCGGCCCGTTCCCGCAGCGACGGCAGGCCCCGGCCGCCGGTGGCCAGGCCGGGGTCGAACCCCTTGCCCCGGTCGCTGACCTCCAGCGTGACCCGTTTCGCCGCGGCGCACACCGACACGGCGACCTCCGCCGCGCCCGAGTGCCGCAGCGCGTTGTGCAGCGCCTCCTGCGCCACCCGGTACAGCGCCGTCTCGCGGTCCGCGCCGAGCGGCGGCAGGTCGGCGGAGGTGAACCGCACCCGCACCCCGTGCGCCTTCCCGGCGAGCAGCGCGTACCTGCGCAGCGACCCGGCCAGGCCGCCCTCGGAGATCTCCGGCGGCGCCAGGCCGTCGATCACCGCCCGCAGTTCGGCCTGCGCGTCACCGGCGAGGGCGGCCACGCTCTCCATCTCGGCCGCCGCGCGGCCGGGGTCCCCGGTGGCCGGGTCCCGGCCGGCCAGGACCGAGGCGGCCCGGGCCTTCACCCGGATGCTGAACAGCTTCTGCGACACCGCGTCGTGCAGGTCCCGGGCGAGCCGGCCGCGCTCCTCCAGCACCGACAGCTGCCGGGCCCGCTCGTACAGCCGGGCATTGGTGAGCGCGATGGCCGCGTGCGCGGCGAACAGCGCGAGGACCTCCTCGTCGCGCTCGGTGAACCCGCCGCCGACCGTCTTGTTGGCGGCGAAGATGAAGCCGAGCACCTGGCCGCGGTCCTTGATCGGCACGGCGAGGACGTCCGCGAGCTCCGGGTGGGCCGCGGGCCAGCCCCAGAACCTGGGATCGGCGCGGATGTCGGCCAGCCGCAGCGGCTGGCCCTCGCGGAGCATGACTGCCAGCATGCCGTGCTGGCGCGGCAGCGGCCCGATGGCCTTACGCTGCCGCGCGGAGATGCCGTCCACCACGAACTCGGCGAACGACCCGTGGTCGTCGGGCACGCCCAGGGCCGCGTACCTGGCGCCGGCGAGCGAGCGCACCGAGCGCACGATCACCCCGAGCACGTCGGCGACCGACAGTTCCCGGGTGATGGCCAGCACCGCGGCGCTGACCTGGCGCAGCACCTCGTCCTGGCCGGGCGCGGCAGCCCGGCCGGGCACCCCATCGCGGCCGGGCACCCCGGCCCGGCCGGGCACCCCGGCCGCACCGGGCGCGGCGGCCGGGACGCGTGCCGCGGAACCGTCCCTGCCCATGCCCCGACGTTACCGGGGCGGGCCGTCCCGGGGATCGGGCAGCGGTCCTAGGACCAACGGAGCAGGACGCCCGGCCCGTGCGGCCGATGCCGCCGCCCGGCGCCGCGCCTAGCGTCGCTGCCATGACGACGCACACACCGAATGCCAACGGGCCCGGCCGCGACTCCGCCCGGGCCGGCCGTGTCGCCGTGGTGACCGGCGCGTCGCGCGGGCTCGGGCGCGCGCTGGCGCGGGCGCTGGCGGAGGACGGATACCGGCTCGTGGTCGACGCCAGGGACGGGGAGGCGCTGCGCGCGGCCATGTCAGGACTGCCCGCCGGCGCCGTGGTGACCGCGCTCGCCGGGGACATCACCGACCCGGCCCACCGCGCGGACCTGCGCCGGGCGGCCGACACGCTGGGCGGCCCGGACCTGCTCATCAACAACGCCGGCACGCTGGGCCCCAGCCCGCTGCCGGCCATCTCCGGTTTCCCGCTGGACGAGCTGCGCACGGCCTTCGAGGTCAACGTGATCGCCCCGGTCGCGCTCACCCAGGCGCTGCTGCCCGGGCTGCGCGAGCGCGGTGGCGCCGTGCTCGCCGTCACCTCCGATGCCGCGGTCGAGGCGTACGCGGGGTGGGGCGGTTACGGTGCGGCGAAGGCCGCGCTGGAGCAGGCGTGCGCCGTGCTGGCGGCCGAGGAGGTCGCGGTCCGGGTCTGGCGGGTCGACCCGGGCGACCTGCGCACGCAGATGCACCAGCAGGCGTTCCCCGGCGAGGACATCTCCGACCGGCCGCTGCCCGAGTCGGTGGTGCCGTCATTCCGCAGGCTGATCCGCGAGCGGATGCCGAGCGGGCGGTACCGGGCCGCCGACCTCCTGCCGGGCGGCGGCGCAGCCGCGGCGACCGGCCAGGAAACCGGCGGCGCCGCGGCGGAAGAAGCGGCGCCCGTGCCCGGCGGGGCGGGGCGGCCGTGACCGTTCTCGCCGAGTTCACCCTGCCGCCCTCCCTGGAGGCCAGCGAGCCGCCGGAGGCACGCGGCATCCCCAGGGACGCGGTCCGGATGCTGGTCAGCCGCGGGCACACCGGAGAGATCACCCACCACCCGTTCACCGGCCTGCCCGGCCTGCTGCTGCCCGGGGACCTGCTGGTGGTCAACACCTCGGCCACGCTGCCGGCCGCGGTCCGCTGCGGCCCTGGTCTCGCCGTCCACTTCTCCACCTCGATGCCGGACGGCAGCTGGCTGGCCGAGTTGCGCACCGTCCGCGGCCACGCCACCGAGCCCTACCCGGGCGGCGCGCCCGGCCAGCAGCTCAGCCTGCCGGGCGGTGCGGTGCTGACTCTGGCCGGGCGGGTGACCGGGCGGCTGTGGCGGGCACGGCTGTCCACCGCGGTGGTCCCGTACCTGCTGCGGTACGGCTCCTACATCCACTACTCCTACGTCGCCAGCGACTGGCCGGCCGCGGCGTACCAGACGGTGTTCGCCGCCACGCCGGGCAGCGCGGAGATGCCCAGCGCCAGCAGGCCGTTCACCGCGGACATGATCGCCCGGCTGGTGGTGCGCGGCGTCACGATCGCGCCGGTCACCCTGCACACCGGGGTGTCCTCACTGGAGGGCGGCGAGGAGCCCTACCCGGAGCCGTTCGACGTCCCGCCGGCCACGGCCCGGCTGGTGGACGCGACCCGCCGGGCCGGCGGCCGGGTGGTCGCGGTCGGCACCACCGTGGTGCGGGCGCTGGAGACGGCGGCGGCCGCCCGGCGCGGCGGGGACGGGCCGCTGCCGGCCGCCGCGGGCTGGACGCACCACATGGTCACCCCGCAGGCCCCGCCGAGGGTGGTGGATGCCCTGTTCACCGGGCTGCACGAGCCGCGCTCCACGCACCTGCTGATGCTGACCGCGTTTGCCGGGCCGGCCCTGCTCCGCCGGTGCTACGCCGCCGCCGTGGCACACGGGTACCTGTGGCACGAGTTCGGCGACGTGCACCTGCTGCTGCCGTGAGGATCCAGCCTCTCCTGGCCTGCCCGGACGGTGGCCGGCGGCCGGAGGAGGGTTGCCGTGACGGTAGCGTTACGCTCGATGAAATCTCCGGCCACCACGATCCTGGTGACCCTGACCGGCCGTGACCGGCCCGGGGTCACCTCCCGGCTGTTCGCCGCGCTGGCGGCGCACGAACTGGCCGTGGCCGACATCGAGCAGGTGGTCATCCGCGGCCGGCTGGTGCTCGGGGTGCTGCTGGCGAGCGAGGGCGACCCCGATCTCACCGGGATCCACCGTGCCGTCCGGACGCTGGCCGCCGACCTGGACATGGAGGCGGAGATCACCACCGGCTGGGGCGAGCCGCCGCGGCGGCGCGGGCGGCTGCACGTCACTGTGATGGGCCGCCCGCTGCGGCCGGGCGCGGTCGCCGCCATCGCCGGGCGGATCGCCGCGGGCGGGGCGAACATCGACCGGATCGACCGGCTCGCCGACCGCCCCGTCACCTGCATCGAACTCGACGTGTCCGGGGCCGACCCGGACGCGCTGCGCGCCGCGCTGACGGCCGAGGCGGCGCAGCAGCGCGTCGACGTGGCGGTCCAGCGCGGCGGGCTGCACCGGCGGGCCATGCGCCTGATCGTCATGGACGTCGACTCCACCCTGGTCTCCGCCGAGGTGATCGACCTGCTGGCGGCGCGGGCCGGCTGCGCCGAGCAGGTCGCGAAGATCACCGCCGCGGCGATGCGCGGCGAGGCCGACTTCGCGGCCGCGCTGCGCGAGCGGGTGGCCCTGCTGGCCGGCCTGGACGCCACGGTCCTCGACGAGGTCCGCGGCGAGGTCACGCTGGCCCCCGGGGCCCGCACGCTGATCCGCACCCTGCGGCACCTGGGGTTCCGCTGCGGCATCGTGAGCGGCGGGTTCACCCAGCTCACCGACGGCCTCGCGGCCGGCCTCGGGCTCGACTACGCCGCGGCCAACACGCTGGAGATCGCCGGGGGGAAGCTGACCGGGCGGCTGACCGGGCCGCTGATCGACCGGGCGGGCAAGGCGGCGGCGCTGCGGCAGTTCGCCGCGCAGGCGGGCGTCCCGCTCAGCCAGACGGTCGCGGTCGGGGACGGGGCCAACGATCTCGACATGATCGCCGCCGCGGGGATGGGCATCGCGTTCAACGCCAAGCAGGCCGTGCGGGACGCCGCCGACGCGTCGGTGAGCGTGCCCTACCTGGACACGGTGCTCTACCTGCTCGGGGTCTCCCGCGACGAGGCCGAGGCCGCCGGCGGCTGAGCCGCTGCCCCCGGGTGAGCCCGTCCGGTGCCGGGCGGGCCGTCCGGGTACCGCGCGGGCCGTCAGGGGCCCGGCGCCGGGGCCCACCGGGCCACCAGCTCGCCCGCGCCAGGGGTTATCGCGGCCCAGGTCGTGGCGCAGCCGATGACCGCGAGCGCGCCCGCGGGGAAGGCGAGGTCCGGCCTCCCGGTGAGCCCGGCGGCCAGGTGCAGCGCGGCTGGGTTGTGGCCCACCAGCAGCACGGTGCGGGCCTCCTCCGGCTGCTCGTTGACCAGGTCGAGCAGGTCCTGGACACCCGCGTCGTACACCCTGGGCTCGTATATGACCGCTCCGGCGGCCGGCGCCGCCGCGCCGAGCGCGGCATTCACCCGCTCCCAGGTCTCCCGCGCCCGCCGGGCCGGTGAGCAGACCACCCAGTCGGGCGCCGTGTCCCGGGCCAGCAGCCACCGGCCCGCCCGCTCCGCGTCGCGCCGCCCGCGCCCGGTCAGCGGGCGCGCGGTGTCGTGG
>Ga0335078_10002442_pt1 | contig 28158 bp, 21 predicted proteins | sample Lox_Sample_32_FD_206711 | JGI IMG/M metagenome (GOLD analysis project Ga0335078, IMG submission 206711) | Soil microbial communities from Loxahatchee National Wildlife Refuge, Florida, United States - Lox_Sample_3.2 | ecosystem: Environmental > Terrestrial > Soil > Wetlands | place: USA...
CGAAGTTCTTCTCGTTGTCCGAGAGCAGCTGCGCCGCGAGCTCGCGGGTGCGCCGGGCAACGTCGAGGGCGTCGTGGGCCAGCAGGAGGTTGCTGTAGGCGACGACCACGTTCGTCACCGTGCTGATGGCCGACTGGCGGTAGTCCCAGTCGGAGATGCCGCGGTTGGCCTTGGCGATCCGGACCTGCGCGAGGTTGGCGTCGAAGCCGAATCCCTTCAGGAGGTGCTGGGTGACCGTGAAGCCGCCGAAGGCGAGGTAGTCGTTCTGGTACCCGTAGAACGAATAGCGCCCATTCGTGGCGCTCCCGTAGACATCGTAGAGGGTGCCGATCGGCGTCTGGCCGGACAGGCCGAGCGAGTAGGTGTCCTGGCGATAATCATACAGCGGCACCAGGCCGACCTGCGCCTGGCCGGGATTCAGCTGCTGGCGCGAATCCGAGGCGGTCCTGCTGCCGACGATCGCGGGGTCAAACTGGCCCCGGGCGACGAGCAGGTTCGCCCGAGAGATCGGTCGCTCGAACGCGACGACCTTGAGGACCTTGTTCCTCTGGAGGGCGAGCCGGATGGCGTCGTCGAGGGTGAGCACGGGGCCCGGCTCCTGGGCGGGGGCGCCCGCCGCAAGAAGGAGGGCCGACGCGGCGGCGAGGAGGATGGCGCGGGGGGAGCGCATGGCCTACTTGAGCAGGAGGCCGTCCGCGAGACGCAGGATGCGCCGGCCGTAGGCGGCGTTGGCCTCGGAGTGCGTCACCTGGACGATCGTGACCCCGTCCTTCTCGTTGAGCCTCCGGAAGAGCTCCATGATCTCATGGCCCTGGTCGGAGTGGAGGTTGCCGGTCGGCTCGTCGGCGAGGATCAGCCGGGGGGAGGCCACCAGCGCGCGGGCGACGGCCACGAGCTGCTGCTGGCCGCCGGACAGCTGCGGCGGGTACAGGTCGCGCTTCGCCACCACGTGGAAGCGGTCGAGCGCGTCGCAGACGATGGTCTGGCGCTCGGGCCTCGGGACGTCGCGGTAGGACAGGGGAATCTCGAGGTTCTCGTAGACGGTCAGGTCGTCGAGCAGGTGATAGCTCTGGAAGACAAACCCGATGTTCCTCTTCTGGAGGTCCAGGCGCTGCTTCTGGTTGAGCCGGTGGACGTCGGTCGTCCCGAACCGGTACTGCCCCGTCCATGCGGAATCGTGCAGCCCGAGGATGTTGAGCAGGGTCGACTTGCCGGAGCCCGAGGGGCCCATGATCGAGACAAAGTCGCCCTCGCCAATCTCCAGGCTGATGGAGCGCAGGGCATAGAAGGGCCCCCCCTTGAGCGGATAGACGCGATCGACGTTGGTGAGCTGTATCATGCGCCACCTTTCGTCGCATGGTTCATGCCACACCGTCGATTATCATGCTAGCTATTATTCCATAGCATTTTAGGTAAATGCTGTGAAGGTTCCTGGCCTTCCCGGGGATGCGGAAACGAAACCACCTCGTCCCATAAATGGGAAAGCCGTCCGGGCCCGCCGTGAACGTCGCCGGCGCCGGAAGGGGCCCGGGATCCCGGACGCCGGCCATTCCCTTCGGTATGGAGTTGGCGTAGATTGGCGCCGCCTTCTTCACGCCGCATGAACGCCTATTACACGCTCGGAGGCTCCGGCCTGCGCGTCTCGCGCCTGGCGCTGGGCACCATGACTTTCGGGACGGACTGGGGCTGGGGCGCCGACCAGGCGACCGCCCGCCAGCTGTTCGACCGGTACCTCGGCGCCGGCGGCAACTTCCTCGACACCACCGACCTCTACACGAACGGCACGAGCGAGCGCTGGCTGGGCCAGTTCGTGCGCGACGCGGGCATCCGCGACCGCGCGGTCATCGCCACGAAGTTCAGCTTCAACAGCTCGAACGGCGACCCCAACGCCGGCGGAAACGGACGCAAGCACGCCATCGCCGCGTTGGAGGGGTCGCTCCGGAGGCTGGGCACCGACCGCGTCGACCTTTACCTGCTCCACAACTGGGACCAGATCACGCCTGCCGAGGAGGTCATGCGGACGTTCGACGACCTCGTGCGCTCGGGGAAGGTCCTCCATGCGGGCCTGAGCAACGTGCCCGCGTGGTATGCGGCGCGCGCGCAGACGGTCGCCGAGTGGCGCGGCCACGAGAGGCTCTGCGCGCTGCAGCTCGAGTACTCCCTCGTCGAGCGCGGGATCGAGGACGAGCATATCCCGCTCGGCGCCGCGCACGGGCTCGGGACGATGGTCTGGAGCCCCCTGGCCGGCGGGCTGCTGAGCGGCAAGTACAGGCCCTCGAAGGACGGCGCGTCCGGATCCGGCGCGGGGCGCCTCGAGACCCTCAAGGCCTCCGGCAACCCCGCGTTCCAGAAGTTCAGCGAGCGCAACTGGTGCGTCGTCGCGGAGCTCGAGCGCGTGGCCCGCGAGGTCGGCCGCAGCATGGCCCAGGTCGCGATCAACTGGGTCGCGAACCGGCCCGGCGTCTCGAGCGTGATCCTCGGGGCGACCAGGCCCGCCCAGCTCGAGGACAATCTCGGCGCGCTGGACTTCGAGCTGCCGGCGGAGCTGCGCGGCCACCTCGATGCCGTCAGCGCGCCGCCGCCGCGCTATCCCTATAGCTTCCACGGACCCGGCATGCAGGCGATGCTGACCGGCGGCGCGGCGGTCGGCGACAAGCCCGCGGGCTACCGGAGGCCGGTGTGGATCGAGGGGGCTCCGCCGGGCGCCGCCGGCGAGTGACCGCCTACGGGCCCCCGGGGGCCGGCGCCTCCGGCTCCCGGACGAGCGTGGTGAGGCTGCGCGCGGGCAGGAGGAGCTTGCGCGGGGCATCGCCGACGAAGTCCGCGCGGGCCTCCCGCCAGCCCACGGACTCCGTCGTGGTCACCGTCGTCCACGCGCCCGCGGGAAGCCCCGAGAGCAGGGCCTCGCGGTCGGGCCCGGCGTTGAGGACGTGGACGACGAGGGCGCCCTTCCGGGCAAACGCGCTGACCTGCACCTCGGGCGTGTCGCTCGAGGTCCTCACGACGCCGCTCGCGGCGGGCGTCAGGTTCGCGAACTGCTTCATCAGCCAGTAGCGGCCGGTCGGCTCGATGGCGCCGCCGGCGCCGACATGGACCAGGCCGTAGTCGTCCGTGAACTGCCAGTAGATCATCGCCTGGGGCCGCGCGAAGCGCAGGAGGTCCTGGAACTGGGCGGCCTCCCTCAGCCCGTAGGCGTAGCTGTCGTACATCCGGTTCTTGTAGGCCCCTGCGTCCACCCCGGCCTCGGCGACGATCAGCGGCAGGCGCAGCCACGCCGCGACGTCGCCCCAGGCCCCGTACTGCTCGGGCGTGCCGCCCCCCCAGCTGTGGACGGAGAGCGCGCCCACGTAGCGCATCGCCTCCGGGTCCGCGGCGGCCGCGAGGACGAACTTGTGCGAGTCCCTTGGGTTCGCGGTGTCGCCGAGCAGCATCCGGGTCTTGAGCCCGAGCGACGCCAGGTGCGCGCCCACGCGCCTGATCTCGTCGCGGTGGGTCTCCGGCGTGAAGCCGACGTTGACGCCCAGGTCGGACTCGTTGAACGAGAAGAGGTCGGGCTCGGCGCCGTAGTGGGCCTTCAGGTAGACGAGGTAGCTGCCGAGGAGGTCGAGGAAGTCGGGCCAGCGCTCGGGCGCGATCTGGCGGGCGAAGGCGCCGAACGGCTTCTGGTTGGGGTCCGTGTAGTAGCGCTCGGGCAGGAACCAGACGCTCAGGATCCACGGCACCCCCATCTTCTGCACGCGCTGCATCATCTCGAAGTCCCGCGTCACCGGCGCGCTCGGGGCCGCGGCCTGGCGGTCGTGCTCCCAGGCGACGGCCTTGAACTCAAAGCGGGCCCAGGTCACGCGGAGGTTCCTCAGCAGGTAGTCCGCGACGGGCGTCTCGGCGTAGATGCGGAAATTCCCCCCGAAGCCGTCGAAGGGATAGAGGACCGCGGCGGGATCGACCGACAGGGCCGCCGCGGCCGCGGCGGGCGCCCCCGAGAGCTTGAGCGTCAGGGCGAGCGCCAGGGTGTCCCCCGTCATCCACGGGCCGGAGAGCAGGGCGATCCGCACGCGGTAGGATCGCCCGGAGGAGTCCCAGACGTCGGTCACCGTGACGGGCCGGGGCCGGTCGAGCGCGAGCGAGAGGCTCCAGTTGCCCTGCGCGTCCGCGAAGGCGACCGAGGAGGTGGTCGCGCTGAAGAACGTCGGGTCGGCCGGCTTGGCGAGGGGAAGCGCCGCCCCGGAGGGCTCCATGCGCCAGCCGGCGAACGCGGAGCGGGGCAGGTCGATGACGTAGTCGACCGACGCCACGTCGAGCGGGAACCGCAGCGCCGCCGCCCCGGGGAACAGGGGCTTGGCGGTCAGGGACCCCTGGAGCGCGACGCCGGAATCGGACTCCTCCCACGCGGCGGACACCTGGGCCTGGCTCCCGTTGGGGAACGCGACCGCGCCCTGCCATTTCTGGAGGGCACCCTCCCTCGACATCGGCGAGCGCTGGTCGTTCGGCTGGGCGGAGACCGCGGGCGCGCCCGTGAAGCGGACCCTGAAGTCGCCGCGGACGGGCAGCTCGACGCCGTTCGCGATCAGCGACGTCAGCCTTCCGGCCGAGTCGTAGGTGGCGCGCTCGGCGGCGAGGCAGGCGGCCGCGGTGCCTAGGAAGAGCAGAGCGTGTCTCATGCGCATGGGGGGGCGCAGCCTACCACCGATCGGCCGGCCGACAAACCGTTTCGTCCGTTCGCCGGCGCGCGCCTCACTCGGCCCTCAGGGCCTCGATCGGGTCGATCTCGGAGGCGCGGCGCGCGGGCAGGTAGCAGGCCGCCACCGCGACGCCGGCGAGGAGGACGGAGACCAGGAGGTAGGCCCATGGATCGGTGGGCTTCAGCTCGAAGAGCATGCCGGCCATGTAGCGGCTGAGCAGGAAGGCGCTCACGAGTCCCGCGACCAGGCCGAATGCGGTCCTCCAGAGGCCCTGGCGCATGACGAGGCCCACGATCTGCGGGCGCGTGGCCCCGATGGCCCCGCGGATCCCGATCTCGCGGGTGCGCTGCGAGATGTCGTAGGCGAGGACCCCGTAGATGCCTATGGAGGCGAGGAAGAGCGCCAGCCCCGCGAAGCCGCCCAGGAGCAGCATCACGGCCCGGCGGTTGTCAAAGGACTCGTCGATGGCCCGCTGGGCCGTCCCGGTCTCGAACAGGGGGATCGAGGGATCGATCGCCCGGAGTTTCGCGCGAATGACGGCGATCGTGTCGACGACGGGCCTGGACGAGCGCGCGAAGAGGCTTATCCCGCCCGGCGCCGACGGCAGAAGCGGGTAGTACGCGTAGGGGTTGCCGCTCCTGTCCTCCACGCCGTTGTGCGGGACGTTGCGCACGACCCCGACGATCACCGGCCAGTCGCTCTCCTTGGCCGGCGTGTCGCCGAAGCTGAAGTGCCCGCCGACCGCGGAGCGGCCCGGGAAGAACTTCTTCTCAAAGGTCTCGTCGACGATCCAGGACTTCCTGCCCTCCGCGTTGTCCGTCTCGTCGAACAGCCTCCCCCTGAGCAGCTGGATGTGCAGCGCCTGGAAATAGCCGACGGACACCCCGACGAGGAACGAGCCGGGCTGCGGAGAATCGCGCGGCAGCACGCTGTCCCTGAGCGTCAGCGCCAGGACGGGAAGGCCGCCCTTGAACGGGATCCCGGTGGCCAGCGCGGCGCCGTCCACGCCCGGGATCTCCGCCAGGGCCTGGGCGAGCCGGCGCTGGAGAGCGGCCGACTTGTCCTTCTCGTGGTAGGCGGACGGCAGGGCGATGTTGCCCACCACAAGGTTGCTCGGGTCGAACCCGGGGCTGACCGAGATGGCGTTGGCGAAGCTGTGGACGAGGAGGCCCGCGCCGCAGAGCAGGACGAGCGCCACGGCGATCTCGACCGTCACGAGCAGGCTGCTGAGCGCCCGGACGCCCCGTCCGCCGGACGCGCTGCGCGAGCTTCGGTGGATCACCTCGGCGAGGTTCGAGCGCAGGATGTGCGCGACCGGCAGGACGCCCATCAGCACGCCGATCCCGACCGCGGCGGCGACGGCGCAGCCGAGCACGCTCGCGTCGATCGCGACCGGCAGCATGTTGGGCATCAGCTTCGCGGTGAAGTGGTTGATCGCGCGGACCGCGCCGTAGGCGAGCCCCACGCCGAGGAGGGCCCCCGCGAACGAGAGGAGCAGGCTCTCGACGAGGAGCTGCCGGGCGATCGCGCCGCGGCCCGCGCCGAGGGCGGCCCGGATCGCGAGCTCGCCCTGCTGGTTGTTGGCCCGCGCGAGCAGCAGGTTGGCCACGTTCAGGCAGCCGATCAGCAGGACGAACAGGACGCCGCCCTGCAGGAGGTAGAGGGACGATCGGACCGGCTGGACGCGCTCGGCCTGGACGAGCCCGACGGATATCGTGTGGCCGGCGCGGTCGAGGAAGGTCCGGAAGAAGGGGTCGGCGGTGTCGTAGAAGTGCTTCTCCAGGCCCGCGACCTCGGCGAGCCCGCGGCTCAGGGGGACGCCCGGCTTGAGGCGCGCGTACAGCTCCTGGTAGCACGCGTACCGCATCTGCGGCACGATCGCGTCCGGCTTCCACGATATCGGCCTGATGAAGCGCGCCTGGGTGTTGAAGGACTCGAAGGCCCGCGGCGCCACCCCCACGATGCGGTAGGTCTCGCCGTCCAGCCGGACGGGCCTGTCGAGGACGCCGGGGTCCTCGTTGAAGTGCGACCTCCAGAACGACTCCGTGAGGACGATCACCTTGTCCTCGCCCGGCCGGCAGTTCCTGAGCGTGAAGAACTGGCCGATGATCGGCTGGAGCCCGAGGACGTCGAAGATCTCGGCCGTGCCGTCCGCCCCCTGGATCCGCTCGGCCGACCCCGTTTCACCGAACATGACCGTGTTCGTGGCGAAGAGGCCGATGGCGGAGAAGGCCGTGGTGTTCGCCTTGAAGTCGCTGTACTGAACGAGGTTGCAGGGGAACCGGTTCAGTCCGGGCTTTGGGAAGTTGTTGAAGATCTGGACGATCCTGGTCGGCGCCGGGAACGGCAGCGGCTTCAGGACGAGGGCGTAGACCATCGAGAAGATCGCCGTGTTGGCCCCGATGCACAGCGCAAGGGTGAGGAGCGCGATGCCGGCAAACCCTCGCTCCTTCCAGAGGCGGCGGGCCGCATACCTGATGTCGCCGGCCAGGCCGGCGGAGATCCGGATGAACGAGGATTCGCCGGCCTTTGTGGGGGCAGTCACGCGGTTGGGCTTGTCGGGGGGATTCGCGGGGCGCGGGCGGCGCCCCCTCCCTCAGGGGGCGCGCGGGTCGTGGCGCCGGATTGTCTCGTCCGGGCGGCGGACCTTGCAACGACAAAGGCGGACCGGCCCGCCTCCCTTGGCAGGCCCCGTTGATGCGCTTTTGAGGCGAACCGGCCCAGGATTTACTAACGGGAGGCGCGGGGACCCGGCATGATGGAGGCGCGGGAGAAACTGCGCCATGAAACCAACTGACTTCGTCCAGATCGTGCTCTTCTTCGGATTGGGAATCGCCCTGACGCCTGTCGTCGGCCGCTTCATGGCACGGGTCTTCCAAGGGAAGAAGACCTTCCTTCACCCGGTCCTCTTCCCGGTGGAGAAGCTCATCTACCGCCTCACCGGCGTCGATCCGGACGCGGAGATGTCGTGGCTGAAATACCTGTGGGCGGTCGTGATCATGGGCGCCCTCGGCTATGCCTATTTGACGGTGGTCTTCATGACCCAGAAGTGGCTGCCGCTTAATCCGCAGGGCCTGGACAACCTCTCGTGGCACCTGGCGTTCAACACCGCGTGGAGCATCGCCTGCAACGCGGATTGGCAATCCTACACCGGGGAGACGACGATGAGCTACCTGTCGCAGACCCTCGGGATCTCGGTCCACCAGTTTCTGAGCGGCGCGACGGGCCTCGCGGTCCTCGTCGCGGTGGGGCGCGCCCTCGCGCGCGCCACCGTCAAGACGATCGGCAACTTCTGGGTCGATCTCACCCGCTGCACGCTCTACATCGTCATTCCCCTGTCGGTGCTGTGGGCCGTTCCCCTCGCCTGGCAGGGCGTGCCGCAGACCTGGAAGCCCTATCTGACGGCCAGCCTGGTCGAGCCCTATACGGCGCAGGTCCAGAAGACGGACGACAAAGGGAACCCGGTCACGACGTCGGTGCCGAAGGTCGACGACAAGGGCCGGCCGGTCGTCGGAGCCGACGGAAAGCCCGTGATGGTGGACCAGCCGGTCATGGTGGACCAGAGGGTCGAGACCCAGCCGCTTCCCCTCGGCCCGGTCGCGTCCTTCGAGTCCTGCAAGCAGCTCTTCACGAACGGCGGCGGCTGGTACGGCGTGAACAGCGCCCATCCCTACGAGAATCCTACGCCGCTCGCCGACTTCCTCGAGATGCTGGCCATCATCGTGGTGCCGATGGCGCAGGTCTACATGTTCGGCCTCCTGATCGGCAACAAGCGCCACGCCTGGTGCCTGTTCGCCGTGATGCTCGGCATGTACGCGGTGTCATTCGGCGTCGCCTGGTACGCGGAGATGCGGCCGAACCCCGTCGTCGACAGCATCCTGCCGAACATGGAGGGCAAGGAGCAGCGGTTTGGCGTCATGAACAGCGTGCTGTGGGGCGTCTCGTGCACCGCCATCGACAACGGCTCGGTGAACTCGATGCACGACAGCTGGATGCCGGTCGCCGGCATGATGCCGATGTGGAACATCCTGATCGGCGAGATCATGTTCGGCGGGATCGGCTGCGGCGTGTACTGCATGCTCTTCCACGTCCTGATCACGGTGTTCATCGCCGGGCTCATGATCGGGCGAACGCCGGAGTACCTCGGCAAGAAGCTCGGAGCGTGGGAGGCCACGTGGGCCGTGATAGGCGTGCTGCTGCCCAACGCCGCCGCGCTCATCCCGACGGCGGTCTGCGTCTTCCTCCCGTCCGGCCTCGCGAGCATGAACAACGCCGGTCCGCACGGGCTGAGCGAGGTGCTCTACGCCTACGGCGAGGCCGCGAACAACAACGGCAGCGCCTTCGCCGGGCTCAACGCGAACGTGCCCATCTATGACGTGCTGCTCGGCCTTGCAATCATCATCGGCCGATTCGCGCCGATCGCCGCCGCGCTCGCGATCGTGGGCCGGCTCGCGTCGAAGAGGACCGTCGAGCCCTCCGCCGGCACGCTGCCCGTGCACGGCTGGACCTTCGGCCTGACGCTGACCGGCGTCATCGTCATCGTCGCCGCGCTCACCTTCTTCCCGGCGCTTTGCCTCGGGCCGATCCTCGAGCACGGCCTCATGACCGCCGGCCGCGCGTTCTAAGTCCCGCCAAGCCTCCCCGATCATGAGCACCACCTTCAAAATCGACTATTCCAGCCTGGTCCGCCAGGCCGTCATCGGCGCGTTCGCGAAGCTGAACCCGCGCGACGAGATCAAGAACCTCGTCATGTTCGTCGTCTGGCTCGGGTCGATTGCGACCACGATCTGGCTGTTCTTCGACTTCTCGAGCTTCAACCTGCAGATCTGCCTCTGGCTGTGGTTCACCTGCCTCTTCGCGAACTTCGCCGAGGCGATGGCCGAGGGCCGGGGCAAGGCGCACGCCGACGAGCTGCGGAAGATGAGGACCAAGACGACCGCCCGCAGGCTGGTGGACGACAACGAGGTGGTCGTGCCGAGCGCCGAGCTAAGGATCGGCGACCTCATCGTCTGCACGGCCGGCGACCTGATCGCGGCCGACGGGGAGGTCGTCGCGGGCATCGCCACGGTCGACGAATCCGCGATCACCGGAGAGTCCGCGCCTGTCGTGCGCGAGAGCGGCGGCGACCGGAGCGCGGTGACCGGCGGCACGCGGGTCACGAGCGACCGGATCGTGGTCCGCGTCACCGCGGAGGAGGGCAACTCGTTCCTCGACCGGATGATCGCGATGATCGAGGGCGCGCGCCGCCAGCTCACGCCGAACGAGATCGCCCTGAACATCGTCCTCGTCAGCCTGACCGCGCTCTTCATCGTCGTCGTGTTCGTGCTGCCGCCGATGGCCGTGTACGACGAGAAGGCGGCGGGCCAGAGCGGGGCGGTCCTCACGTCCCTTCCGGTCCTCCTGTCGCTGATCGTCTGCCTCATCCCGACGACCATCGGCGGGCTCCTGAGCGCCATCGGCATCGCCGGGATCGACCGGCTCATGAGGCGCAACGTGCTCGCGACCTCCGGACGCGCGGTCGAGGCCGCCGGGGACGTGGACGTGCTCCTGCTCGACAAGACCGGCACGATCACGCTCGGCAACCGCATGGCGACCGAGTTCATCCCGGCGCCCGGGGTCGAGGTGCGCGCGCTGGCCGACGCCGCGCAGCTCGCCTCGCTCGCCGACGAGACGCCCGAGGGGCGCAGCATCGTGACCCTCGCGAAGGAGCGGTTCGCCATGCGCGGGCGCGAGGTGGCCGAGCCGCACGCGACATTCGTCCCGTTCACCGCGCAGACCCGCATGAGCGGCGTGGACCTCGAGGGCCGGCAGATCCGCAAGGGCGCCGCCGAGAGCCTGAAGGCCTGGGTCGCGGCGCAGGGAGGCACCTATCCGGGCGAGGTCGCGGCGGAGGTCGAACGGATCTCGCGCGCGGGCGGCACGCCGCTCGTCGTGGCCGAGAACAAGCGCGTCCTCGGCGTCATCCTGCTCAAGGACATCGTCAAGGGCGGCATCAAGGAGCGCTTCGAGCAGCTGCGCGCGATGGGCATCCGCACCGTGATGATCACCGGCGACAACCCGCTCACGGCCGCCGCCATCGCCGCGGAGGCGGGCGTGGACGACTTCATCGCCCAGGCCAAGCCCGAGGACAAGCTCGCGCGCATCCGCAAGGAGCAGGAGGGCGGCAAGCTGATCGCGATGATCGGCGACGGCACCAACGACGCCCCGTCGCTCGCGCAGGCCGACGTGGGGGTCGCCATGAACACCGGCACCCAGGCCGCGCGCGAGGCCGGCAACATGGTCGACCTCGACAGCAACCCGACGAAGCTCATCGAGGTCGTCGAGATAGGGAAGCAGCTCCTCATGACCCGCGGCGCGCTGACGACCTTCTCGATCGCGAACGACGTCTCGAAGTACTTCGCGATCCTGCCCGCGATGTTCGGCCTGCTCTACGCGACCGAGAAGGGCGGCTACGGCCCGCTCCAGGCGTACAACATCATGTTCCTGCACTCTCCGCAGAGCGCGATCCTGAGCGCGGTGATCTTCAACGCGCTGATCATCGTGGCCCTCATTCCGCTGGCGCTGCGGGGCGTCAAGTACCAGCCGCTCGGCGCCAAGGTCATCCTGAGGAAGAACATGCTCATCTACGGGGTCGGCGGCGTCCTCGCCCCCTTCCTGTTCATCAAGCTGATCGACCTCGCGCTCGTCGCCCTGCACCTGGCGCCGTAACGGCGCCGCACACCACCGAAAGGAAACACCATGATCAGGCTCATCATCCAGGCCATCCGGCAGAAGCTCGTTTGGATAGTCGTGTGCGGCGTGGTCTATCCGGTCGCGATGACCGCGGTCGCGCAGCTGGCGTTCCCCGACAAGGCGAACGGCAGCCTCGTCAGGCGCGACGGCAAGCTCGTCGGCTCGGAGCTTCTCGCCCAGCCGTTCACGGGCGAGAGGTATTTCTGGCCACGGCCCTCGGCCGCCACCTACGGGACGGGACCCTCGGGGATAGCGGGATCCTCCGGGAGCAACTTCGGCCCGACAAGCGCCCAGCTGCAGACGAACGTGCGCAGCAACGCCAAGGCGCTGCGCGACGCGAGCAAGCTTCCCGCCAACGCGCCCGTGCCCGCCGACTTGGTTTACGCGTCGGCCAGCGGGCTCGATCCGCACATCAGCCCGGAGGCGGCCCTGTTCCAGGTCAGCCGGGTCGCGGCCGCGCGCGGGATGCCCGAGGAGAAGGTCCGGGCGCTGGTCGAGCAGCACACCGAGCCCCCGCAGTGGGGGTTCCTTGGCGAGGCCAGGGTCAACGTGCTCCTGCTCAACCTCGCGCTGGATGAGGCCGGACCCAAGAAGACCGGCTAAGGCGGCCGGCCCGGGGCCCGGAGCGCGCGTGGAGCCGGCCCGCGGCCCGCCCGCCCCGTGACGCCGCTCCCGAGAGTGCTGGTGCTGGACGACGACCCGGCCATCGGGCGCCTGCTGCGCGTCTTCCTCGGCGGCGAGCGGTACCGGGTGCTGTGGAGGCGGAGCGGCGCGGAAGGCGTCGCGGAGGCGGCGGCGAGCCGGCCGGCCGTCGTCATCCTCGAGCTCGACCTGCCCGATGGCGACGGCGTCGCGGTCCTCGGCGCGCTCAAGGAGTGGAGCCCCGCGCCGGCGATGGTCCTCTCGGGGCGAAGCGGCTTCGCGGACGTCGTCCGCGCCCTCGACGCCGGCGCCGACGACTACATGGTCAAGCCGTTCGCCCCCGAGGAGCTCGCGGCGCGGGTGCGCGTGCTCCTGCGGGGCAAGCCGCCGGCGGATGACGGGGTGATGGTGTCCCGAGGGGCCCTGGGCATCGACCCGGCCACGCGCGAGATCACGGTGAACGGCCGGCGCATCCAGCTGACGCCGCCGGAGAGGTCCGTGCTGACCATCCTCGCGCGCCACGCGGGCGAGCTCATCCCGCAGGGACGCCTGGCCCGCGCGGTCCTCGGGGCCGGCGCGGCCGGCGGGGTCCGCGACCTCCGCGTCCACGTCGCCCGGCTGCGCCGGAAACTGGAGGCGCACGGCGGCGACAGCCACGTCGGCGTGGCGGAGGGCCTTGGCTACACCCTCGCGGTCGGGGCCGGACGCGCCCGCGCCGGTTCCCCGGCGCTCGCCGGCGGCGGCGCCCGTTGACGCCGTGTTGACCCGATTCGGGCGAGGATTGATTCGGGCCGCGCGGGCGGCGGGGCTATCTTCGGAGGGTGAATCCGACCCTCGCCCTGCCCCGTGGGGCTCGCGACCGCGGCGACGGGTCCCGCCCGGCGAGCGGCGGGGACCGCCCGCGCTGCTTCGCCTACCTGGCCGTCGGGGTCGCGGCCCTGATCACGGGCTTCCTCCTGGGTTTGCTCTGCGCGCAGGGCCCGTTCGACCCGCGGTCCGCGCCGCAGGATTCGCTGCCCCATCCGCGCTCGATCCAGCGATGAGGGCCGGAGGCGGGGCGAATCCGGCGGCGCGGGAACAGGACCCTCCCGCATGAGCCGGTTGGACCTCTTCGGGCTCTTCGCCGTCAGCGCGATGCTCGCCTGCTACGCGCTGGAGCGGCGGTCGCCCGGGTTCACGCTCGGGTTCGCGGCGGCGTGCGCGCTGGGATCGGCGTACGGGTTCCTGCAGGGCGCGTGGCCGTTCGGCATCGTCGAGGCGGTGTGGTCGCTCGTCGCGCTGCACCGGTGGCGGACGCGCGGGCGGTGATCGGGCCCGTCCGGCCCCCCGCCCGCGGGCCCGGGGGCCGTGCGGGTCATGCCCGCCCGGGCGCCTCGGTTCCGAGTTTACCTTCCGCGCCAAACACGCGAGGATGCGCCGCATGACTGCGGAGCCGCGAAAGCCCGAGGTGGTGGTCGTCGACGACGAAATCCAGATTCGCAGGCTGCTGCGCGTCACGCTCGAGGCGGGCGGGTTCGCGGTCCGCGACTGCGACGGCGGCCAGGTGGGCCTGAGCGAGATCGCCTTCCGGCGGCCCGACGTCGTCGTGCTCGACCTCGGCCTGCCCGACCTCCCGGGCGTCGAGGTGCTCAGGCGCCTGCGCGAGTGGACGCAGGTGCCCGTGCTCATCCTCTCCGTCCGGGGCCACGAGGACGACAAGGTCGCCGCGCTCGACGCGGGCGCCGACGACTACCTCACCAAGCCCTTCAACGGCCGGGAGCTGCTCGCCCGCCTGCGCGTCATGCTGCGCCACGCCCAGCCCGACGGGGGCGTGAGCATCGTCCGGTTCGGCGCGATCGAAGTTGATTTCACCCGGCGCGCCGTCACCAAGCGGGGCGCGGAGGTGGCGCTCACGGCGAAGGAATACGCGCTGCTGCGCCTGCTCGTGTCCCACAGGGGCAAGGTCCTCACCCACCGCCAGATCCTGCGCGACATCTGGGGCCCGAAGGCCGAGGAGCAGACCCACTACCTGCGCGTCTACATGGACCGGCTGAGGCGCAAGATCGAGGACAGCCCGAGGCACCCGAAATTCCTGAGCACCGTGCTCGGCGTCGGCTACCGGTTCGTCGGGGACTGACCGGCCCCCGGCGGGGCCGCTCAGCGGACGACGATCTTGAGCCCGGGCACGCCGATCGCGTCGACCGGCACCTCGCCGACCGGCTCGGCGCAAAGCCTCCTGTCCTTGCAGCCGTCGGGGCGGAAGCGCTGGATCACCCACTCCGTGCATCCGGCCTCCGCGAGCGAGCGGGCCATGGCCGACAGGTCGCCGCTGGAGAGCAGGCTCGGGTGCCATGTCGTGCGCACCTCGCACGGGACGGGGACCGACTGAAGCATCCGGAAGCTGGCGTGGGCCTGCCCGCCGTGCGAATGGCCGGTGATGCGCGCGTAGTCGGCGAACGGGGCCTTGAAGTCGAATCCCACCCAGTCGAGCAGGGGCAGGAGAGGGAACAGGCTCTCGGGCACGGGCCCCCCGGTGTGCAGGCCGATCTTGAAGTCGAGCGCGCGGGTCTCGCGCATCGCCGCGTAAAGCCCCGGATGGAGCGTGGGCTCGCCGCCGCTGAAGACGACCGCGTCGAGCAGGCCGCGCCGGCGCTCCAGCCAGGTCAGGATGGCCGCCCACGAGAACTTCCCGGCCTTGGTGACCGGCAGGAGGTGCGGGTTGTGGCAGTACCGGCAGCGCCACGTGCAGCCCTGGCAGAAGACGACCGCGGCCAGCTGGCCGGGCCAGTCCACGAGGGAGAGGCGCTCAAAGCCGCCGATCAGCAAACTCGACGAATCGGCGCGCCGGATGAAGCTGCGCGTTACGGGCTCTCGACGCACCGGGCCTCTTGGAAGAAACGGCGCTCCTGGTGCTCGCCCTGCTTGCCGATGTTGAAGCTGGAAACGGGCCTGTGGTAGCCCATCACGCGGGTCCAGACCTCGCACGGCTGGCGTTCGGCGTCGGTGAGGACAATGGTGGCGGGCTGGCGGACCTTGGCAGAGTCTGTGGCGATCATGGCCTTGGGTGTCGTTTTTGTTGTTGTTGGGGTGGTTTGGGAAAGAAAGCCGCGGCTCAGCCCGAGCCGGCCGCCTCCGCGTACTTGCGCTGGAGGATCTCCTCGTCGCACTTCGGGCAGAACGCGTGCTCGCCCGAGAGGTAGCCGTGCTTCGGGCAGATCGAGAACGTCGGGGTCACGGTGATGTAGGGGAGCGAGTAGCGCTCGAGCGCGCGCCGGACCAGCTTCTTGCAGGCCTCCGTGCTCGTGAACCGCTGGGCCATGTACAGGTGAAGGACGGTGCCGCCCGTGTACTTGCGCTGGAGCTCGTTCTGGTGCTCCAGGGCCTCGAACGGGTCGTCGGTGTAGCCCGCGGGCAGCTGCGACGAGTTGGTGTAGTAGGGGTGGGTCGGGGTGCCGGCCTGGAGGATGTCGGGCCAGCGCTTGCGGTCCTCCTTCGCGAACCGGTAGGTGGTGCCCTCCGCGGGGGTCGCCTCCAGGTTGTACATGCGGCCCGTCTCCTCCTGGAACGCGAGGATGCGCGCGCGGACGTGGTCGAGCAGGCGCAGGGCGAAGGCGTAGCCCCAGTCGGTCGTGATGTTGTCGTGGTCGTCGGTGAAGTTGCGGATCATCTCGTTGACGCCATTCACGCCGAGCGTGGAGAAGTGGTTGCGCAGGGTGCCGAGGTAGCGCTTCGTGTACGGGAAGAGCCCCTGGTCCAGCAGGCGCTGGATGACCTTGCCCTTGATCTCGAGGCTCGTGCGGCCGACCTCGAGCAGCTCGTCCACGCGCCGGAAGAGCCCCGCCTCGTCGCCCTTGTGCAGGTAGCCGATCCTCGCGCAGTTGAGCGTCACCACCCCGAGCGACCCCGTCTGCTCCGCCGAGCCGAAGAGCCCGTTGCCCCGCTTGAGCAGCTCGCGCAGGTCGAGCTGCAGCCGGCAGCACATCGATCGGATCATGTTGGGCTTCAGGTCCGAGTTGATGAAGTTCTGGAAGTAGGGCAGGCCGTACTTCGCGGCCATGGCGAAGAGCCGGTCGGTGTTCTCCGCCTCCCACGGGAAGTCCTTCGTGATGTTGTAGGTCGGGATGGGGAAGGTGAACACGCGCCCCTTGGCGTCGCCCCCGCTCATGATCTCGATGTAGGCGCGGTTGATGGTGTCCATCTCGGCCTGGAGGTCGCCGTAGGTGAAGGGCTGCTCCTGGCCGCCGATGACCGGGACCTGGCTGCGCAGGTCCTCGGGGCAGGTCCAGTCGAAGGTCAGGTTGGTGAAGGGGGTCTGCGTGCCCCAGCGCGACGGCACGTTCAGGTTGAAGATGAGCTCCTGGACGCACTGGCGCACCTCCTCGTAGCGCATCTTGTCCTTCCGGACGAAAGGCGCCATGTAGGTGTCGAACGACGAGAACGCCTGGGCGCCGGCCCACTCGTTCTGGAGAGTGCCGAGGAAGTTGACGATCTGGCCCACGGCCGCGTGCATGTGCTTGGGCGGGAGGGCCTCGACCCTGCCGGGCACGCCGTTCAGGCCCTCCATGAGGAACATGCGCAGCGACCAGCCCGCGCAGTACCCGGAGAGCATGTCCAGGTCGTGGATGTGCACGTCCCCGTTGCGGTGGGCCGCGCCGACCTCGGGAGGGTAGACGTGGTTGAGCCAGTAGTTGGCCGAGAGCTTCCCGGAGATGTTGAGGATCAGCCCGCCCAGGCTGTAGCCCTGGTTGGCGTTGGCGTTGACGCGCCAGTCCTGGCGGGTCAGGTACTCGTTGATCGAGGCCTCCACGTCGACCAGCGACCGGCGGTCGGCCCTCTGGACCTTGCGCTGCTCGCGGTAAACGATGTAGGCGCGCGCGGTCTTGAGGTACCCCGCGTTGATGAGCTTCAGCTCGACCTCGTCCTGGATCTGCTCGATGGAGATGGCCTCCCCGCCCGCGCGCGCCGTCAGCGCGCGGGCGACGTCGGCCGCGAGGCGCGCCGCGACCGCCGTGTCGAACTCGCCTACGGCAGCGGCGGCCCGAAGGATCGCCTGATGAATCCGGGTCTCGTCAAAACCGACTCTCCGCCCGTCACGCTTGATGACCATGGAAGGGGGGGTAGCTGAATAACCCCGGGGGAAGAACACAACATATTGTGGTAGCCGAGTAAAGCTATAACAACGGGTTGTGGTTTTGATAAGAGATTCGCTAAGGCATATGCATGGCATTGGGCCCGGCCTCCGGGCGGCACAGGCCCCGCCCGACCGGCACCGTCGTGATCCCGGACGGGGCTGCGGCAGGCGGGGCGGCGCGCGCGCGGGGCGTCCCGCGGCCCTTCGGGCATGCGGCTTCCCTACGGCCGCGCCTTGGGCCATGCTTGCGGACGTGCGAATTCCGGGGCCCGCCGCATGACGATCCGCCGACAAGACTCCGGCCGAGGAGGCGGGCGCCGCCTCACGCGCGCGCAGGTCTGGCTGTTCGCCGTGGGCTACGCCGTCCTGATCTCCGGCTCGGCGGGATCGGTCTGGGTCTACCGCAACGCCGCGTCCGACGACCTGGGCGACGCCCTGATGGCGAGCGCCTACAACACCAAGAAGGTCCAGGACGAGCTGGAGCGCTACGGGGGCAAGGCGAACGTCCTGGCGACCGACATCCAGCAGTGGTTCACGGGCCTCTGGCACGGCAGGCACCTCGCGTACACGCTGGCCGTGCTGACCGTGGCCGCCTCCCTCGCCACCTTCTACGTCGCGCTCTTTCTGCCGGACTTCCCGCCGCCCGACGGCGACGGCGGACCGAAGGCGCCAGGCCCGCCGCGCTGATCGCGGCGGCCGTCCTCGCGGGACGTTCCCGCGTCGCGCCGACGGGGTCCGGCGGGCGCGCGCCGGCGCCCTGCGGTACCGCCTGCTAGTCATGGCCCTGGCGCACGCGGAGCCCCTGCGGAACCGGGGGCCTTGAAGGGCAGCGCGCGCCGGCGGTGTTATTCGGGATACCGCAGCACGACCATGAAACGCTTCCCGATCACGATCCTGCCTTCGCCGCCGGCGGATCCGTATTGGCGACTCCATGACACCTTCCCGACGAAGACCGGCCGGGCGCGACGCCCGCTCGCTGCCGGGACAAGACTCTTGGCCGCCGGCGCCCCGCGGCGACCGGCGGCCAGGACGCCCCTGCCGCGGCGGGTGCACCCGCACCCGCTCTGAACGGGGCGCTCAACCACGAACCAGAAAACAAAGCCCCGCCCCACGCGGGGATTAGAAAGAAGCCATGAACAACACGAACAAGCTCGCACTGATCCTCAGCCTCGGGACGCTCGTCCCGCTCGCCGCCTCGGCGAAGACGCTCGAGCAGTCCTACATCGACTCCTGCCGCAAGGCGGCCGACATACCCGTTCCCGTCGCGGTGGTGGCGCCCGCGGTCCAGGGTTACGACATCGGGGAGGCCGTCCAGGTCTACTTCGTCGTCGACGCGTCGGGCCAGCCCACGGGCATCGCCATCAAGTCCGCCTCGGACCGCGCCTTCGCGCAGGCCGTGGCGGACGCGGTGAGCCAGTGGCAGTTCACGCCCGCGCGGCGCAACGGCGCCCCGGTGGCGACCAAGGTCATGCTGCCCGTGCGCATCGTCAAGGCCGGCAATCCCAGCGTCTGAACCGAGACTTCCGACCGACACCGGTCGGGAAAGAAGGATAGGACCGCAAGGGCGCCCTCGTTCGCGGGGGCGCCCTTGTCGGGTTCATGAGCAGGCGGCGCGCTTGGGCGCGCGGCCGCCTAGCCGGATGCCCCGGAGATTACCCGCAGCCGCCTCGTCGCCTCCAGTCCGGCCCGGCCGTTGTGGTAGGGACACTTCCAGAAGCCGACCTTGAGCTCGTCGCCGAGCACGCGGCCGTCACGGGTTACGGCCCGGAACCATTCGCCCCGCTCGTGATCGATGATCCTGGCCTCGATGAAGTCCCAGGTGCGCAGGGCCGCCGCGAGGAAACGCTCCTCGCCCGACAGCTGGAAGGCGTTCAGGAAGCCGACGACGGCCTCGGCCTGGGGCCACCACTCCTTGTTGGTGTCCGTGGGGCCGGCCGGCCCCGCGTGGTAGAAGAGCCCGCCGTCGCCGTCGACGCCCTCGGCGAGCGTCGTTGCGGCGAGCCTGACCGCCAGCTCGCGGATGCGCGCCGTCAGCGCTCCGTCCCGGAGCGCGTCGGCCGCCAGCGTCAGGAGCCAGGCCGCCTCGATGTCGTGGCCGTAGGCGATCAGGTCCGAGCGCTGGGTCCAGTCCTCGGCGAAGAACTCGCCCAGGTGTCCGGTGACCGGGTTGAAGATGCGAGTCACCATGACGTCCGCCACCCTCGCGAGCGCGGAGCGCAGGGACGGCTCCGGCCACACCGTGAGGAGGCGGGTGTAGGCCTCCACGACGTGCATGTGCGCATCCTGCGACTTCGGGGCGTCTGGATTCCCGCTCAGGCGGGCGCCCGAGATGGGCTCCCAGGCCCTCCCCACGGCGTCGACGTAGCCGCCGTGGCGGGCCGCGGCGTGGTCCTCGACGAGCCGGAACGCGGCGATCGCCTGGTCAAGGGGCTCCCGCCGGCCGGTGGCCGCGTGGTACTCGGCAAGCGCATAGATCGCGAAGGCCTGCCCCAGCATGTGCTTGCGGCCGTCAAGGACGGTGCCGTCGGCCGCGATCGACCACCAGTAGCCGCCGTGGACCGGGTCGCGGAAATTCGCCTGCAGGTCGCCGTAGGCATGGTCGGCCATGGCGAGGTGGGCCGGGTCGCGGTACCGCGCGTACGCCGCCGAGTAGGTCCACAGGACCCGCGCGGTGAGGATGACTCCCCGCTCCGCCCCGCGGTCGACCGAGAGGTCGTTCGCCAGCGAGCCGAAGAAGCCCCGGTTGCCGCGGTTGACGACCCGGTCGATCCAGAAGGGAAGGATGTTCCCGCGAAGGTCGGCTTCAATGCGGCGGGCGTAGTCGCTGAGGAGGAGTGGGCTCATCGGGTGGGGGTCCGGGCGATCGCTCTTGGCTCACGTGACAATAAGCTGGAGGCGGTTTTCACCGTCAACCGCCCGTCCCCGCCGCGGGCCGTTCATAAGCGGCGGCCCGTGGGCGCCCCGTGCTCCTAATGGCGAGCCGAGGGTCGCCCGGGACATGACCCGCGAGGAGGCGGCGTGCGCGTGTGCGTCCCCGGGGCCCGGCCGTCCACCCGTCTACTTCGCGAACGCGTCGAGCACGACCTTCGGCGTGAGGAGCTCGGGGAGGATCACCGGCTCGGCGCGGCCGGGGAACCAGATGAGGTTGAAGGGGACCGCCCCGCGGTGGTAGCGCGCGAGCTCGGCCGTGATCTGCGGGTCCTTGTTGGTCCAATCCCCCCGCAGCGTCGCGACGCGTCCGTCGCGGAACGTGCGCAGCACCTCGTCGGAATGGAAGACGAGCCTCTTGTTGGCCTGGCAGGTCGCGCACCAGCGCGCCGTGAAGTCGACGTAGACGATCCGGTTCTCCGAGCGGAGCTTCGCCACCGCCTCCGGGCTCCACTTCTCCCAGACGATGTCGGTGGGCGCCGCGGGCGCCGGCCACCCGGTCCACCCCCCCAGCGCGACGAGGGCCAGGCAGGCGCCCATCCCGAAGCGGGCGCGGCCGGGCGAGGCCCCGGGGGCGCTCCACCGGCCGTAGGCCCACACGCCCATCGCCACCAGGACGAGCCCGAACAGGGCCGACAGGAGGCCCGCCTCCTGGAGCTGCCCGGCAAGGACCCAGACAAGGTAGGCGACCGTCGCGTAGAGCGGGAACGCCATCGCCTGCTTGAACGTCTCCATCCACGCCCCGGGCCTCGGCAGGACCCTGACCGCGCCCGGGAAGGCCGACAGGACGAGATAGGGCGCGGAGAGGCCGACCGCGATGGCGGTGAAGATCGCAAACGACTGCGCCGCCGAAAGCGCGAGCGCCGCGCCCAGAGCCGGGGCGAGGAAGGGCGCGCTGCAGGGCGTGGCGGCCACGGTGGCCAGGACGCCGGTCAGGAACGACCCGGTGAGCCCCGACTTTGACTGGAGCTGCGAGCCGATCCCGGTGGCCGTCAGCCCGAACTCGAACACGCCGCTCATGTTGAGCGCGAACGCGAGCATCGCCGCGGCCAGGCCGAACACGAAGGCGGGCGACTGCAGCTGGAACCCCCAGCCGAGCTGGCTGCCGCCCGCGCGCAGGACGGCGAGCAGGCCCGCGAGGACCCAGAACGAGAGCAGCACGCCGGCGGCGAACACGATCCCGTGGAGGGTGACCTTCCTGCGGTCGGCGCCGGCCTGGTTGACGAATCCGAGGATCTTTATCCCGAGGACGGGAAAGACGCAGGGCATGAGGTTGAGGATGACGCCGCCCACGAGGGCGAGCACGAGGGTCCCCGCCAGCCCGCCGGACGCCGGCGCGGCCGGGCCGCCGCCGGAAGGCGCCGGACCGGCGGCGGGCGCCGCCCCGAACGCCGCGTCAACGGCCAGGCCGGCGAGCGAGCCGTCCGGGCGCCATCCCGCCCTCGAGGTGAGGACGCCGACCAGGCGGACCGCGTCCTTCGGGCCGTCGGGCGAGACCGGCAGCGCAAGCGTGTAGCCGCCGCTCCCGTCGGGCGACGCCGGCTGCGGCTGGTCGTAGGCGATGAGCCCGTCTCGCGAGAAGAAATGGAGGCCCGCCGGCGACCACGCGGGGGCGGCGGCCGCCCCGGTCGGCCGGACCGCCAGGGTGACGGTCGTCGCGTCGCGCGAGGCGGAGACGCTCCAGGCGGGGTCCGCCGCGGGAAGCCGCTCGACCACGGCGCGTATCCTGGCGCCCCATTCCGGCTCGGGAAGGGGGTCGGCGGCGAAGACCGGCAGCCTGAGCGAAAGCCTCGCGCTGCCCGGGACGCACTCGTCCTGGCACATGAGCCAGTCGGCGGCGACCTGCAGCTCCACGCTGACCCCCGGCTTGAGGTCCGGCGGCGGGGTGATCGTGATCGGCAGGAGCAGGTCGCCGTCGTAGCCGTTGCCGACGATGTTGCCCCGGCTGTCCGAGAGGAGCATCGGCGCCGGCCACTGGATGGAGCCCGCCCTCCAGCCGAGGGGCAGCGTCCACTTGAGCGTCGTCGGGAGCCCGGTGCCGGGGTTCTCCCAGTAGGTGTGCCAGTGCGGCTGGTGCACGAGGCGCAGCGCGACCAGGAACGGCCGGCCGGGCTGGATCGACTCGTCCGCGGGGACCAGCGACGCGCTGACCTGCGCCCGGGCGGCCGGGGACAGGACGGCGGCGGCGAGGAGGGCGGACAGGGAGGCGGCCAGTGCGCGTTTCATCGGGGGGCCCGGGTGGTTCGTGCAGTGTGGCCGGGGCCGGAAATCCCGCAAGCGCTCAGCCGCTTCTCGCGCCGGCGCCGATCCACCTCTCGAGCATCTGGATCTCCTCGGGGGCGAAGGGCTTGTCGCCGTCGCTGGGCATCGAGTCGTCGTCGCTCGGCGGAAGCCTTAGCCTGCGCAGGATGTCGCTCGCCCTGGGGTCGCCGGGAACGAGGACCCGCCCGTCGTCGCCCCCGCGCATCAGCTGGTCGTACGAGTCCAGTCGCAGGCCCCCCTTGTGCTTCTCGGCCCTGTGGCAGGACACGCAGCTGCGCGCGAACAGGGGGGCGATGTGCAGGCGGTAGAACGCGGGATTGGACGCTTCGGCGCTCCCGGGCCCGCCGCGGGCGGCGGCCCCGGGGGCCTGCGGGCCCGCGGCCGGGGCGAGCGCGGGCATGCCGAGCCAGGCCCTGGCCCCTGCGGGCAGCTTGTCGGTCAGGAACCCCTCGCCGTGCGAAATCGCGCCGCCGCCGTGGCCGGTCCAGACCATGAGGCCCGCGGCGAGGGTGAGCAGGACGGGATAGGCGCCCCGGGGGCCGCGGCGGGCGAGGGCGGCCGCGAGGCAGGCCCCCGCGAGCCACACCCCGCCCCACATGTGGCGCGTGACGTCGCGGCCGCGAAGGCCGCCGCTCCACGCGAGCAGCCAGCCGTCGAAGGCGGCGGCGAACGCGGCGGCGGCGGCGAGGGCGAGCACCCAGCCGGCGGCGGCCCTCAGGTGGGTCCGCCGGGGCGACATCCCGGCGATCTCCATCAAGGGGACGAGGGCGAGGAGGGCGACCGGGCCGTGGACCAGGAGCGGGTGAAACCGCCCGACGAACTGCCCGAGGCTTCCGTGCTCGCGCCCGTCCGGGGGGATGAAGCGAGCAAGGCAGACGAGGGCGGCCCAGAGACCCGCGCCGACGAGCGCCGCCAGGACGGCCGGCGGGCGCGGTCGCGGGGGGTCGGGGGATGGGGCCATCGGGCGTCGGGCGGCGGCTCGCCGCCGAAGGCGCACACGATGGGAGAGAGCCGTCCGCCGAGGCAAACCAACAAGTGAATCCCCGATCCCGCGCTTGCGGGGAGGCCGCCCCTGCGCCACGTTGGCGCGCCCAAAACGCCCCGCCCCCATGGCTCCCGTGCCACCGAGCGCCCCCGTGAGGATCCTGCGCGCCGCCGCCTGGACGTGCGTCAGCGCGGCGGGCGCCGCCAGCGTGGCGGTCCTCGCGTGGTCGCGCGGCGAGCCGGTGAGCGCGCTCTGGATGGTCGTCGCCGCGGCCTGCGTGTTCGCGGTCGCCTACCGGTTCCACTCGGCGTGGCTGATGGCCCGGGTCCTCGCCCTCGACGAGCTGCGGGCGACGCCGGCCCAGGTGCGCGCCGACGGCAGGGACTTCGTGCGCACGAACCGCTGGGTGGTCTTCGGGCACCACTTCGCGGCGATCGCCGGGCCGGGCCCCCTGGTCGGGCCCGTCCTCGCGTCGCAGTTCGGCTATCTCCCGGGGCTGCTCTGGATCCTGATCGGGGCGGTGTTCGGCGGGGCCGTGCACGACAGCGTCGTCCTGTTCTGCTCCGTGCGGCGCGGCGCCCGCTCGCTCGGCCAGATGGTCCGCGACGAGGTGGGGGCCTTTCCGGGCCTCGTGGCCCTGGTGAGCGTCACGGCGATCAGCGTCATCCTGCTCGCGGTCCTCGCGCTCGTCGTCGTGAACGCGCTCGCCGAGTCCCCGTGGGGCGTGCTCACGATCGCGGCGACGATGCCGATCGCCCTCGCGATGGGCGTCGCGCTGCGCCCCGGCGGCTACGGCCGGGGCCGGCTGCGCTGGGTGACCGCGGCGGGGGTCGCGGGGCTCCTCCTCGCCGTCTGGGCGGGCCGGTTCATCGGCGGCACGCCGCTCGAGGGCGTCCTGACGCTGCGGGGCACGACGCTCGCCTGGTGGATCATGGGCTACGGGATGGCCGCCTCGATCGTCCCGGTCTGGCTCCTGCTCGCGCCGCGCGACTATCTGTCCACGTTCCTGAAGATCGGCACGATCGCTGCCCTGGGCGTCGCGATCGTCGTCCTCGGGCCGCACCTGAGGATGCCGGCCGTGACGCGCTTCGTCGACGGCTCCGGCCCCGTCTTCGCGGGCCCCGTGTTCCCGTTCTGCTTCATCACGATCGCCTGCGGCGCGGTGTCGGGGTTCCACGCGATCGTCGCGTCGGGGACAACCCCCAAGCTGCTGGCCCGCGAGGCGGACATCCGGACGGTGGGCTACGGCGCGATGCTCGCCGAGATGTGCGTCGGGGTGATGGCGGTCGTCGCGGCGTGCTCGATGCCGCCCGGCGAGTACTTCGCGATCAACATGAAGGGCGACGCCGCCGCGGTGGCGCAGCACCTGACGGCCCTGGGGTTCGCGGTCACGCCCGCGGACATGGCCGCGGTCGCCTCCGGCGTCGGCGAGAAGACCATGATGGGCCGGGCGGGCGGGGCGCCCACGTTCGCGCTCGGCATGGCGCAGATGCTGGCCGGCGTGTTCCGCGGCGGGACAGCGCTCGCGGTCTGGTACCACTTCGCGATCATGTTCGAGGCGCTCTTCATCCTGACCACCATCGACGCGGGGACCCGCGTCGGCCGCTTCCTGGTCCAGGACCTCCTCGGCCTCGCGTGGCGGCCGCTCGGCAACACCGGGTCCGTGGCCGGCAGCGTCGGCGCGACCGCCCTCTTCGTCGGCGCGTGGGGATGGTTCCTCTACCAGGGCGTCGTCGACCCCCTGGGCGGGATCAACTCGCTCTGGCCGATCTTCGGCGTCGCCAACCAGCTCCTGGCGGTGATCGCGCTCGCGCTGGGGACGACCGTCCTGATCAAGATGGGGCGCGCGCGCCACCTCTGGGTGACGCTCCTTCCGCTCGCCTGGCTCCTCGCCGTGACGATGACGGCGGGCTGGATGAAGATCTTCAGCGCGGACCCGAGGCTCGGGTTCCTGAGCGCGGCCGCGGCCGCCACGTCCCGGCGCCAGGCGCTGAACGCGCAGGTCGACGCGGCGGTCACCGCCAGCTTCCTCCTCCTTGTCGCCGTGGTGGTCGTGTCGAGCGCGCGGGTCTGGTGGCTGCTCCTCGCCGGCAGGCGGGCGCCCGACCTGCGCGAGGAGCCGTTCGTCCCGGCCCGGACCGCCGATCAGACCTCGTAGGCGGGCAGGAGCTTCTCGACCCGGACCTTGTCGAGCCGGGCGTACGTCGGGACGCCGTTGTCGTACGGCACGGCCACCTCGCCCTGGATGAGGGGCTGCGCGTAGCGCAGGAACTGGAAGTTCATGCTCACGAGGTCCTCGTTGATCCACTCGCGCGGGAGCTTCTTGATCCCGTTGGCGATCTCGGCGAGGGGCGCGAGGCCGGTCTCGACCGTGTAGTGCTCGGTCTCGCCGCGCACCAGGGTGACCATCTTGTCGGTCTCGCCGGCGATCGCCGCGCGCACCGCCGCCTGGCCCGCGAGGAACGCCTCGTCGACGTCGGTCTTCGACGCGGCGTGCGCCGCGGCGCGCTGGATGAGCCCCGGGCGCGCGACGCGCACCTTCGCGTTGGGGATGCCGGCCTCGATGATCTCGCCCAGCGCCTCGCCGGCGCCTCCGAGCCTCGCGTGCCCGAACGCGTCGGTCGCGGAGTCGGCCGCGAGGTAGTTGCCGTCGGCGTCGACCAGCCCCTCGGCGACGACGATCAGGCAGAAGCGCTCGCGCTTGAGCACGCGCCGGACGTCCTCGAGCACCTTCTCCTGGTCGAAGGGGACCTCGGGCAGGAGGATCAGGTGCGGGGGGTCGTGCGGGTGGTCCCGGCGCTTGGCGAGCGCGGTGCCCGCGGCGATCCAGCCGGCGCTGCGCCCCATCACCTCGACGATCGAGACCAGGTCGCCCTGGCCCATCGCCTCGTTGTCGCAGGCGGTCTCGCGCACGGTCATCGCCAGGTACTTGATCACGCTCCCGTAGCCGGGGCAGTGGTCGGTCCCGGTGAGGTCGTTGTCGATCGTCTTCGGCACGCCGACCACGCGCAGCTCGTAGCCCTGCTCCTTGGCGAGCTTGGAGATCTTGTCGGCGGTGTCCTGCGAGTCGTTCCCTCCGATGTAGAAGAAGTACCGGACGTTGTGGGCCTTGAAGACCTCGAGCACCCGCTCGAAGTCCTGCTGCTTCTTGAGCTTGTAGCGGCAGGTGCCCAGGGCGGCGCCCGGGGTGTGGCGCAGCGCCCGGATCTGCTGCTGGGACTCGGCGGCCAGGTCGACGAGCTCCTCCTGCAGGATGCCCAGGACGCCGTTGAGACCCCCGTAGATTTCCTCGATGGCGACGTGGTTCAGGGCCTCGGCGACAATGCCGGCCACGCTGGCGTTGATGACGGAGGTCGGGCCGCCGGATTGGCCCACCAGAACGTTTCCTACGAGCTCATCCATGTGAAAAGTGATTAACGGGTTGTCAGGGCAGTGAAGGTCCAAGCAAGCGCATCCCGCACAGGGTAGGCAATTGAAAAAGTTCGCGCCGGCCCGGCGCCTAGAGGATCCGCCCCGGGCGGTACTCCTCGGCGCCCTTGACGCGCTTGGCGAGCGGCTTCACCTCGGCCACGAAGGCGTCGACCTGGCTGGGGGCCGCCCCCACGAACCGGCCGCTCTCCGCCAGGATCGCCAGGAGCGCCTTCTTGCCGAGCCCGATCCTGCGGTCGCCCGCCAGCCGGTCCAGGAGGTCGACCCCGGGGGCGCCGGTGCGCATCGCCTTCACGGCGGCCAGCGCGTGCTCCTTGATCGCCTCGTGGGCGGTCTCGCGCCCCGCGCCGTGCTTCACCGCCTCCATGAGGATCGTGGTGGTCGCGAGGAAGGGCAGGTAGCGCTCGTTCTCCTGCGCGATCGCGGACGGGAAGGCCTCCATCTGGTCGAGCACCGTGAGCAGCGTCTCGAGCGAGCCGTCGATGGCGAAGAACGCGTCGGGCAGAGCCACCCGGCGCACGACCGAGCACGAGACGTCGCCCTCGTTCCACTGGCCGCCCGCGAGCGCGCCCGCCATGGTGACGTAGCCCCCGAGGATCGTGGAGAACCCGCAGATCCGCTCGCAGTTGCGCGCGTTGACCTTGTGGGGCATCGCGGACGAGCCGACCTGGCCCTCCTGGAAGCCCTCGGCGACGAGGCCGTCGCCGGCCATGAGCCGCATCGTCGTGGCGAAGCTCGACGCCGCGGCGCCGGCCTGGTGGAGCGCCGAGACCACCTCGAAGTCCAGGCCGCGGGGATAGATCTGCCCCACGCAGGTGAGGGACGCGGGGAGCCCGAGGTACTTGAGCATGCGGCTCTCGAGGCTCGCGACCTTGTCGGCCCTGCCGCCGAAGAGCGTCAGCTGGTCGAGCTGCGTGCCGACGGCGCCCTTCAGGCCCCGGACGGGATAGCGCGTCACCAGCCCGTCCAGCCGGTCGAAGGCCAGGCGCAGCTCCTGGCCGAACATCGCCAGCCGCTTGCCGAGGGTCGTCGGCTGCGCCGGGACGTTGTGCGTGCGCCCGGTGATCATCAGGTCGCGGTGCTCCTCGGCCCGGCGCGCGAGCGCCAGGAGCGCCGCGGCCGCCTTCATCCGCACGATCCTGAGCGCCTGGAAGATCTGGAGCTGCTCGACGTTCTCGGTGAGGTCGCGGCTCGTGAGGCCGAGGTGGATGAACTGGCGCTTGGCGAGCTCCGAGAACTCCTCGATCCGGGCCTTGACGTCGTGGAGCGTCGCGAGCTCGCGCTTGGCGATCGACTCGAGGTCGATGCTCCCCTTGACGCGCTCGTAGTCCCTGATCGCCTCCGCCGGTATCGGGACCCCCAGGTCCCGCTGGGCCTTCATGACGGCGATC